>Ga0079306_1002469_pt1 | contig 10314 bp, 10 predicted proteins | sample Methanotroph_Enr_FD_79181 | JGI IMG/M metagenome (GOLD analysis project Ga0079306, IMG submission 79181) | Enriched soil microbial communities from Old Woman Creek wetland in Ohio, USA - Methanotroph_Enrichment_5 | ecosystem: Environmental > Terrestrial > Soil > Wetlands | place: USA: Ohio...
AGAATCAACGCGGGAGATTGCGCCATTTGCCTTGGTAAACGATGGGTTGCGTTGGCATGTACGTGCTTTTGACCGGAAATCAAAGGAGTTTCGTGATTTCGTATGTACTCGAGTACACAAAAGCCAGTTTATTAAAGACAGTACCGTTCAGAATTATGAGCAACCATCTGCCGATATCCAATGGAATCGCATTGTTGAATTAGATTTGGTTCCCCACCCCAACCAGGAGCATCCTGAGATTATTGAGGGCGATTACGGCATGACAAATGGTGTGCTGCACATTAAATTGAGAGCGGCAGTCGCTGGGTATGTACTCCGTCAATGGATTGTAGATTGCTCCTCAGAGCATAGTCTAAAAGGTAAGGAATACAGACTTTGGCTTAAAAATCATCTTGCGTTATATGGCGTTTCCAATGCGCTACTTGCGCCAGGGTATGAGATTCCTGATTAGACACTCGATTTCAAAAAGGCTGGTGGCAGCCAGGTTTACGACGTGTTAAACACATAAAGAACAACATATGTTCCTGCTCAGTTAATCAATGCCCAATTGTTCCCAGTTTCAGCGTTAGCATTGTCAGTAATGAAATCTATGAGATCTAAAATCATCAGATTAGAAAAAAGAATGACTTCTGACCATAAAATAGAACACAGAGTTATTTTGTGAAATCTTCTAAAACATAATTACGATTGCATAAAAAAGAAAATTCAAAGGCACTCTAAATCATGCACTTAAGTTTGTGGCGTTTTGCTAAGAATAGCATTCAACTTTCCATAACCAGTTGATTTTTGTGAGACATTAAAAAATTTGGGGTTTGGGCTTAGCCTCTCTTATTGCTTAGAATGTAGCAATAAGGGGATGACGAATCAGTTGTCAGGCTCTCGGGAGAACGACATGGGGCTATTCTGGCTCTTTAGTGGAAAGAACAAACTTCCCATTATCATTTGAAAAACTGACGGGATGCTTAAGCTCATACACAATAAGTAAGTCTACCAATTGTGCCACGCTAGAAAAATTAGTTTAATTTTAAAACAATAGACCCTGTTTTAATGAATAACTATGAGTATTAGTTTCGTTGCTTGAAATTTCAGTCGATGCAATCTACCAAATTTAGTAAGTGCATTTGTTCATCTGATATTCTCAGCTAATGTAGAGCCGAAAACTTTCCTAATAATGAGCAATGCAATTATGGTGAAAATTCCACGAATAATTATCCTCATTTCCTTGGTGCTATTCACTCTGGCCTGCGAACGTCAGAAAACTCCACCCAATCCCCCATCTCTCCCCGCACGGCTCTCGGTGCCACATAACGTCCGCCTTACCGCCGAGTGGAAAGCGGAAGGAATCCAGCCCTACCTTTGCCTGGCCGGCCCGAACGGCGTGGCGTCATGGGTGCCAGGAGAACCATCGTCCATACTGAAGGACGCGTCTGGTAAGAGTGCGGGCCGACAGAAGGGCTGGACATGGTTCTCTGATGACGGAAACCGCATTGTGTTAGGCCGCTTGATCGAACGCGCCGAGACCGCTGGTCATCCCGCCTTTCTTATCGAGACGGGTGTACAAGATAATTCCAATCGCACCGCTCCAATCCGATACATACAGCGTGTGATGACACGTCCACCCGAGCCTCCGAGTGCACCTTGCAACATGGCGCATATCGGAAAATCACTCACCCAATCGTTCCTCGCGAGCGATTACGTCTACGAGCAGATCGCAGGTCTTCTGCCGGGTGGATGCGGCGGTTTGCGCCAAGGATGTTGCGTTAGCACTACACAGCAAGGCAACATGCCAGTCAATATCTCGTATTGCCACATTGGCTTTGAGTGTAGTGGTGCTGTGTGCGTACCTGCCCAGCCCCAGCCAGAGTTGTCTTGCGGTGCAATAGGCCAAAGTTGTTGCAAGAATATAAGTTACGATGATCCGAATTACGATACCTGCAAAGACTTCAATAACACTGTTTGCCTACCATGGGATGGTGATCATGGGACCTGCGTTGCATGTGGGGGCATAGGCCAAGCGGCATGTATGCCAGGCAGAGTATGTCGCGAAGGCGTAGCTCGTAATAACACTTGTGTAGCGTGCGGGGGACCCGGTCAGCCGTGTTGTTCAAACGGATGTTCCGGTGGAGGCACCTGCTCTCCAGAAGCCGGTTTCACTTGCGCAGTATGCGGAGGCGAGGGGCAGCCGGTATGCGATAATGGTACGTGCAATGGAGATCTGCATCCGGACATTAAGGGTCAGCAGGTCATGTGCACAGCAACCTGTGGGCATAGCCATCAGCCCGCGTGCCGTACACAGTACCAGGTTCCAGGAGGTGTCAGTTCACGGTATCGTTGCTTCGGTCAATCCCAGTTAGCTGCAACCCCCGGTCCACCAATTGCCGAAAACTGCTCATGCGTGCCTGCCCCCTCTAATGATCGTGGCGAGGATGTTTCGGACAATAGTGGCTTCTGTCTATCGTCCCAGCCTCCAGCCCCGGATAGGCCTGATCCACCCGATTGTGATGGTTCTGACTGCACCAGTAAACATGAGGGATGAGCAATTAGCAGGAAAGACAATGCATGTCATCAATGCAGAACTGACGCAAAGAAGGTCGGTATTTTCCATTCGCATAGGCAGCATCGAGCCAGCTTTCACGCCTGACCACCCTCCCGATGCAACGCTGTCAATCCATCAATCAGCAGTTTGTGTCAAGCGGCTTTGAAAATTTGTCAGTAAAGATCGTCCATGTTTGTCAGTGGCAGCATTACAGATCAATGGCTTGTAAGCATTGATCTATATTGTGACCGGCAAAACAAAGGCTCACAGTGGAAAAAGTTGTAAGCCGTTTTTCAACCTACTGGAAAACAAGTGTTTTTCTTCATACTTTTTCTCGTGATTGCAGGCGAATCGCATTATCCTAGCCCTATTGCCCATTCTCGCACAAATCCTTACCCTGCCCCTAATAGATGCAAATAATATATATCGTAAGGCCGTTTTCCATCGAAATTTTCCTATTTTCAGTGCAGAATACTGGTTCTAAAAAATTGAGTTCGATTTATTGTTGTTTAATGAGTATGTCAAACCGCGCAGTGAAGCCAATTCGTCACGTTTCGTTCATTCTCAATTAATGTGGCTCCCTGGCGGATGTTATCGGGCCGTTCAATTAAAGCTGGCTCATTCTCGTTTAATGTGGGTCGGAGCGCTTCGATATCTCAGCTAATGTGGTTCCCAAAACGCATATAACGTTTCCTGCGGTTTATATTAACGAGCCGCTACAGCTAGGGTGCGTTCTCAATTAAGCCAAATGACAGTGGATACGAGGCTGAGCATAGCCTGATAATTTCTTACTAAGCGCTCATATCGGGTTGCAATTCGACGAAAATGCTTCAATTTTTGGAAAAATCGTTCAACGAGATTTCGTTCTTTATAAAGCTCTTGGTCACACTCTCGTGACACTTTTCGGTTCTTTTTCGAGGGAATCACAGGCACTGCATGACTGTTTTCTATCGCAGAGACAAACCGATCCGAATCATAACCTTTGTCAGCCAATATGTAGCCTGCCGCAAAACCTTCAATCAATGCTCAGCTTGATTATATTCGGACGTTTGTCCTGCAGTGAGCAGTAAGCGAACCGGATTACCCAACGCATCAACGGCCGCATGAATCTTGGTGCTCAAACCGCCGCGTGATTTGCCCATCGCCTCGTCATTTTGTTGTTTTTTTGCCGCTCCATGTTGATGAACCCGCACAATGCTGCCATCCACCATTAAATATTCAAGATCAGGATCATCAGCAATGACTTCAAATAGCTGACTCCAGCTGCCCTTATGAGACCAGCGGTGATAACGCACATAAACCCGATGCCAATGCCCAAAGGATTCCGGTAAATCTCGCCAAGGTGAACCCGTTCGAGCTATCCACAAGACCGCTTCAATAAATTTCCGGTTATCGGTGGCTGTCACACCGCAATCGCTGGCTTTACCCGGCAAAAGATCTCTTATTCGCCCCCACTGGTCATCTCTCAGAACGGTACGTGCCATAGTTCACCGCTCAAATACTCAATAAAATACTCCATATTTAAGTGTTCAGCTAAATCTGATTGAGAACACTCCCTAGTTCTGGACAATATTAATACGAGTAGAAAGTGGCTTGAAATTCCCCCTACTCTTTTGCACAAAACTATAATTGACTATAATTTTCTCGTCGATCAAGTCAGACCGATTAGTTGTTCTATTTTCAAGGTAGGGCTCACCGCAGATACATCCTCGTATTTGACATGAGCTATTGAATACAATACGCAATACGATATGAATCACTGACTCCAGTTCTGCCCCTGTATGCCGACCATTTTCAACCAAGCTGGTCCAGGTCAGAGATGGTTAGAATTCACTCATCAATCTCTGGTGTTGACGGAATATGGGGCTGATGAAGCGGGGTGACGCTTAGGTAGAGTGGATCGGCATCGCCTCTACTTTCAACATTTGATGAGCCCACCGCCGCCTTAAGCTATCCGGTGGCCTCACCCTGCGCCCGAATTAATGCAGTTGTTCCTGAAAGTGATCCGTCACATCCACTTCCTCCCGGGCGCCGTTTAGTTCCTTCCAGTACGCCCAGACATATTCGGCATCGTCATTGCGGCCAGGCCGGCCTTGCAGATGATAAACGCGGCCGCTGGCCGTTTTGATGCGCATCGTTTCCCGGTCGAACACCTGGATCGCCGTAGTGACACGACCTGAGCCGCGCCGGGCCACATAGCCGACTAAATGCTGGGTTCTTTCACTGTTATAACTGCACTGCACTTCGCGGACCGACCAGTCCACCACCGATGCTTCCGGCTCTTCCGCCACAGGGGCGCTGGCATAAACGGGCATACTCACTCCTGTCGTGTTTAGTTTTTCAAGGTCACGCAGATTCAAATCGTCGGGCTGCAGCTCATAACCGGCATCGCCTGGGGATTCGCCGGCCGGCTTTCTGAGCACGGCCTTGCCACACGCGGTGATCAATTCTCTTTGGATCAATCTCGGCTCCAGGCCGGTGTCGATCAGCTTACGGATCACCGCCGGCGGCAGCTCTTCGCTGAACTGTGAGCCCCATTCCTGGCGGTGCCGAATATTCCGATAAATGGAATGCAGCACGGCGGTCATTTGCCGGGATGAGGGCCGGTCAACAGTCACGATCGCAAAGCGCGACAAAATCGGTTCAGCGATGACGCTGAGATTATTGGCTGTGCCGATCCAGACGATCCGGGAGCAATCCGTCGGGATCTCTAACGCTTCATCGACAAACTGGGCCGACGTCTCTTTTTCGAGTAATTGATACAGCGGCCCCAGGGGGTCATAGCGTTTGTCCCCGCTGGCTTTATCCAGTTCATCCAGAAGGATCAACGGATTCGCAAAGTGCCCCCGGGCCAAAGCCTCGACCAGACGGCCGGGTTTGCCGTCGGCCCACCCTGACGACATGCCACCTAAGACAAACCCGGCCGTCATACCGGACAGACTGACCAGCTCGAAATGCGTCGCGACAATCTTGGCCAGGGCCTGGCAGAACGCGGTCTTGCCGATACCGGGCGGCCCGGCGATCAATAACGGCTGGGCGGCAAAAACGCCACTTCCGGTCAGGCGGGCCAGGGCAAACTGGTGCCGGTAAAAATCAATGACTTTGTCAAAGTTCGGGAATCGTTGATTGAGGGCGTCCAGTTCATCAAAGACCGACTCGGGCAATGACGCGAGCGGCAAATAGCCGGCTGTATCGCCGAGATAGCCGATGAAGCGTTGGTGATTGCGATACAGGTTGCTTTTCCGCTCATGGCTCCGGAGCATGGCCTGCATTTTGCGGAGGTCGAAAATCTTCATGACTTCCGGCAACTGCGTGAAATCGATGTCGTCATCGCTAAACTCGTCGTCTTCATAGGGGTTATAGCGGGCTTTTTGCCGCAAAAAATGCCTAAACTTATTGTCCTTGTGATGCGTGTACATGTTCTTTTTGGGTAATCGTAGTAATTTGTTTTGGCCGAAGCGGGCTGATCGCTGGGCTGCTCGTGCCGATGGCGCAGGGGAATGCTTGCTGGGTAGCGGCTAGATATCGATCACAATGGGCGCCTGGATCGGCCGGTACCGGCCGTCGCAGATGGAAGCATTGATGTAGGTCGTTCCGTCCTGTTCCTGTACCCCGTAGGACTCGTGCACATGCCCGAACACATGAATCTTAGGCCGGACTCTGGTCAGCGCCGCCCGCAGGTCCTCACAGCCGACATGTTCGCCATTATAGATCCGGTCCAGGATGCCATAGGGAGGCCCATGCGTGATCAGCACATCGGTATCGCTCGGGATTTTGGCCCAGACCTTGGCCAGCGGGGCGCCTCTGGGCAGGTTGAAGGCCCAATTGCAAAAAAAGGGTTGCCAGGGTGAGCCCCAGAATTTGATGCCGTGAATGTCAATGCCGGAATCCTGCAGGTACAGCGCATGCTTTATGAGCCTTCCGGCTTGGTCAGGCGCACGCGCAAATGGCCAGTCGTGATTGCCGGCAATCAACACTTTGCACGGGTGCGGCAAGTCCGCTAAAAAGGCATCGAAGGCTTGGATTTCATCCAAAGTGCCATGACCGCACACATCGCCGGCAATGATCAACACATCGCCATCGGGAATCGGACAGGCCGGCTTAAGGCTATGCAGATCGGATAAACAAACCAGACGCAGGCCGTGGCCGGGCTTCGCGGCCATCGGCACGGGCGCAGCCTTAGCCCCGGCCTGTGCGGGCGTTTTTTTTCGCGCCTGCACAGGGCGCTGGGCTACGATGCGTTCGTTATCTGGTCGGCGGGTCATCAGGTCTCCTTCGGTAGCTTGCTCGGGCCCAATTATCAGGGCTTGTTGTTTCACATAGTGCGCAATGGACTATTTTTTCCGTATAAATACCTCACGCTTTTAGTGAGTGATCAAACAACTCATATTCTAATTCTTTAGTATTTATACGAAATATCAATATCGTAAATGGCTCGGGCAAATTGCTTAAAATTGCTCCAGATCGCTTCAGCGTCATCAGGCAACCCGGACGGACCGCGAAGAATATACCTGCTGCCAGTATCCTTACATTGAATCAGTCGTTCTTCTACATAAAACCGTTGAATCTGCACAATCTCCAGAGCAGGAATGCTCGGCGCATAGCCGACTAGATAAGGCTCGTACAGCTTGCCGTGTCGGAACACGACTTTCTTAATGGACCAATTATAGATATCTATCATTTGGGGTTATTGTTGTAATCTTGGATACTATTAAATATGCTAAAACAGCTATGATTTAATATTGTTTTTAATTAAATTCTTTTGATAACTATTTACACTAATCAATACATGCCAAAAAACTGATCAAAAACTGATAACTCAGCTGTGCTAAAAATAAAACAATATTCGCTTAGTATAATCAGAAAATAAAAAAAATGAAACTTATAGTGCGTGAACTCATAGGAAGTGCGCTCATTGAGCGTGGACTTAAAGGGATACGATTTCTAGTATCACTTCAATCAAATCAAGTGTGTACTAAAGAAAAATGATCGATAACCAAGATGTTTGCGTACAGTTCGGAAAAAGACTTGCCCAGCTTAGAAAAGAAAAAAAATCGTGGTCACAAGAGCAACTGGCTTTAGAGAGCGGCTTAGCAAGGAGCTACGTCAGTGGCGTTGAGAGAGGAATTCGAAATATTTCGTTGAAAAATATTTGTAAACTTGCTGAAATACTAGAAATAAGCCCTGCTGAACTTCTTATATTTCCAGATGAGTGATAGTTTGATATTTACTATCTTTCAACATACTACATATTAAATTAAGCCCATAGACGCGCATGGATAATAACTCTTTGGCTAAGGTGTGCTCCATGTGTAAAGAATTTCGCAGAAATAAGGGATATTATTTACATTTATATGAAAAACTTTCTTTAATGCAAATAAAAGTATCTTTAAATACAAAAACTTAATCTACAATAGATAAATACAAAATAACTCTCAGGTGAATTTAACCGTTCTGATTATGCCGGATACCGATAAAGCAAGCCGGCCCAAAGTCAGTGTTGCCGAACACGGTGTGTTGGTGGCGCCTGGGCAAAGTAAAAAACTGGCAGCTATGCGTAAAAAGTTTCAACCGGAACCGCCGGTTGAAACCGCGCCAAGCAAACGGCTGCTGACCGGCGTGAAGCCGGAGGTTGCCGATGAACTGGACAAAGCAAGGACGCTTATCGACGACCGCATTAACCAGATAATGCGCAGTTATCCCGAAGGCAAGAAAAACAAGCTGTTCTGCCTCAGGTTCGGTTCTGTCGATAAAGTAAAAACTATGAGCATCAAAGCGGCGTTTAAGACATTGGGCATTGACGATCATTCGGTAAAAATGAAGTCGATTGCCGCTTTGGACGTTGACGGCAATGAGGTTAAAGTGCGTTAAATTCCGGTTTTAATCCCGCAAGGCAGGAGGAAATTTGGACAAGTTACGATCGTTACTTATCTCTATTGCCGACCTGCCATTCCATAACAGCCAAAAGCTGCTCGGTTGTTATCGTTTCCCCCGATTCACACTCAGCTTTATCAAAATACAAGGCAGTCCCGGCGCCAACCCGGCTTCCATTGCATCGGTAAAAATAGCGCGACAGGCCAGCAAAATCCCCGGAGAATTTTTACAGACCGCCGAATGCAAACTGGCGCTAGCCGATTTTTTGCTTCGGCGCTTTCGCCAGAGCATTGACCGGTTTGCCCTGCAAAATCGCGGCAAAGACGGCAGCGGTTCTTTTAACACTATCGCGTTGAGCCAGAAGATGCTGAACAGGGATAGCGTTTTGTTCGACGGCGATGCGATTGAGCTGCGCTTTATCATCAGCCTGCCTGCTCAAGGGCAAGGCGGCGGTGTTTTTGACGCCGGGCAGGCGTGGATTATGCTGAATCAGGAACTGACCGCAATTGTCGACGCGACATTTTTCTACCGGCATTACGATCAACAAACCCGGACGCTGCTTGATCGCTTCGTCGATGTGCAACGGACCCGCGCCGAAATCATTCAGTTTATGCGGCAACATGGCCTGGTCGCGTTCATCGCCGACGATGCCAAACTGCCTCGGCACAGCGGCGTCGATGACCGGCCTGCGACGGATGAATCGGTTAAAACCTTTCAATCGCCCGCCTCGTTACGGATAACAATTCCTTTACCGGATGGCCGCAGCATAACCGGCATGGGCCTTAAGCAAGGCATCACCTGCATTACCGGCGGCGGCTATCACGGCAAATCGACGTTGATGCAGGCAATTTTAGCCGGGGTTTATGCGCATATTCCGGGCGACGGCCGGGAATATACGGTGACGCGGAACGATGCGTTTTTTATCAGGGCCGAAGACGGCCGCAGTATACGGGATGTCGACATCAGCCCTTTTATCGGCGACCTGCCGAATGGCCTTAAGACCGATCGTTTTTCATCCGATAACGCCAGCGGCAGCACTTCGCAAGCGGCCAATATTGTCGAGGCCATCGAGAGCGGCAGCCGCTTGCTGCTGTTCGATGAAGACACCTGCGCCACCAATTTCCTGGTGCGCGATGAGTTGATCAAGCAAATCCTTGATGCAACGCAAGAACCGATCAAGCCGCTTTATTCGACGGTGCGGTCGCTGTGGCAAAAACAGCGCGTTTCTATGATTTTTGTCGTCGGCGGCTTGGGCTATTTTTTGCAAAAAGCCGATACCTGCCTGCTGATGGATAATTACCGTTGCCGGGATATTACCGCCAAGGTCCGCGCCAAGCTTGGACCGATAGCGGACGAAGATACGCCGATTGCCGATGTTTCCAAATCCCGGCGGCTGGCGGCGGATAATTTCGATCCGGCTTATACCAATCAGCGCTTGAACAAGACCTTGCCCAAACGCATCAAGAACTTACGCAACGCGCCACGGCAATTGGAATACGGCATGGACCTGGTCAATTTGGATGCGGTGGCGCAAATCGCTGAAGCGCCGCAAGTTCTAACGATCGGCTATTGCCTGTTGGCGTTACGGAAGCAACTAAAACAAGCCGGCGATAAACCTGAAACCATCCGCTTCTGGATAGATTGGCTGGAAAGCCAAATAAGCCAATATGGATTAGATGTATTAAAACCCGATTATCCTGGCATGTTGTCGATGCCACGCAAATATGAACTGGCCGCCGCTATCAACAGGATCAGGTCGTTAAGGATTTTTGCGCCGGAATAAAGGCATAAAAAAAAGACCACCCCAGAGAGAAAGGGGATGTGAGCCCCAGGTGGTCTTTGTAAGAGAGATAATGCGACAAAAGCATGGCTCCTGCCTTTCTTTGTCGCGTATAGATTAACAA
>Ga0079306_1002470_pt1 | contig 10308 bp, 9 predicted proteins | sample Methanotroph_Enr_FD_79181 | JGI IMG/M metagenome (GOLD analysis project Ga0079306, IMG submission 79181) | Enriched soil microbial communities from Old Woman Creek wetland in Ohio, USA - Methanotroph_Enrichment_5 | ecosystem: Environmental > Terrestrial > Soil > Wetlands | place: USA: Ohio...
ATTTTTCAATCGATAAAGACATTCACTTTTTTAAGATCGTTTAAATAAACCTGTTTGTCGAGGTGTTAAGTCAGTTCAACTAATTAATTTTTTACCATATTACATTCTTCAGATATTTGACGTGTAATATAAAAATCAGAAATTATGAAAGCACGAAAATTTGGAATTCTACTATGTATAATGATGTTAGTATTCAGCAATATTGCATCAACTTACTGTCAACGTTTGTCGTTGGAAAAGGCAAACAGGTATTACGACAAATTAAAAATGGATAAAGCCCTTAGTTCTTATATAGAGTTAGTGGCAACTAATCAGGTTTTACAAGGAGATAAAGCCGACATCTATTTAAAAATCTCCAAAATTTTCTATAAAGCTTTTAACCAAACAGATTCTGCAATATATTATGCTGAAAAAGGAATGTCCATTGCACCAAACACTCAAAAAGCAGAATTTCAAAAACAGTTGGCGAATTATTATGTAGCATCACATTACTATGATAAGGCCTGGAGTTATAGTTTGCTCCTTCTTAATGCTTCCCGGAATAAGAGGGATTCATTGGATGTATTTAGCCAGATGTTGAAAATTAAAATTGCCGAACTTGAGAAAACTATTTCAAACCAGGGGTTGGTTCAGATGAATAAGCTTGACAGTGCCATTCTCCTGGCCAAACAGATATATGTTTATCAGCCTGAATCGCCTGCCAATAACGAAAAGCGATTGAAGCTATTTCTACTTAAAGGTTCATGGAACGAGGTATTATCAGCACTAAAAGATTACTATTTTTTTGATGACGATCGGTTAATTACCAGTTCTTATCAGGAAAGCCTGAACAAATTCAAGTCATTGATAAATGATATTGCAACAAACAAGTTGACGCACGAAAATAAAATCAGATTAATTGAGCTACTTGGTGAATTTCGCTTCTACAGTATTACCACTGTATTAAGCAGGATTTATGGTATTGAGAATGCTCCGGAAGTAGAAGAGATTCTTGCTTATGCAAATTTCAGAAAAGCTTTTGAACATGCAGTAACTACTCACTATGCTGAGATTCTTATTAACAAAGAAAGTAACAAACGCTTCAAAGAACAATTAGACTCCTGTCACCGGTATCTTTGGTCGAATATCAAGGAATGTTCCGGTAAACCATATAATTATGATTCCCTTGTAGTTATTGCCGGACGTATTTTCGGCATGAATGCCTTTTTAAAAGAAAAGGGCGATTATCATATTTATATTTTGGGTGAAGCAATTTATCATAACAACAATAATGTGGAGCAATACGGGTATCAGGCCCCCTATAATTATTATCTGATTGATCATCTGGTAGGCACGCATGTACATGGCTATTATTACGATTATTTTGATTGGGGCGGATGGTCTGAAAATGGATTGGTTATGGAGAACCGGAAAATAATACTAGAAGGGGCAATCAATCAATGGGAGAAAATATCGGATAAAACGACTGCTCAAATCGACTTATTGGCAAGTCTGCTGGCCATTCACGACGATTCTTTGCTAATGAATACGGATGTTGCCGATTTGCCAGGGCTACGCACAAGGTTTGAGTATAAAGCGTTATGTTCTATAAGAGATTCTATTCAAAAAGCAGGATTTAGTGGAACAGAATTACGCAAAAAGGTTATTATTCAGATACGAATGAACGATTATTTATCAAGTACTATAGCCCATGAAGGCAGGCATGTTATTGACACAAAGAACAACTTTGCCGGGAACGATCATGTTCAAACTGAATTTACTGCCAACCTTTCATCCATTGTATTTGCGCCCGTTCCTCAAATGTCCCTCTCCAGGGTCTTTATCCATGATCCTGAATCTAAAGATCCGACCGGGCATAGGAAGGCCGATTCTAAAATTGTACAGGGCTTTTTGCAATGGATGAAAGAACATAAAGCTGAGATACAGGGATTTGATGCTTCCCGCCCTGTTTTGAGTCAGGCAGATAAACTAAGCGATGCGCAGATCAGGGCTATTTGTCAAGGTATGGACCCATTATGTAAGAAATAGTACTTAACGGAATGTTCAACAAACAATTTGCTATTTGGGATATTTTCTACTGTGCATATTATATTTGTAATTTACAGTAATGTTGAATAAGCCAATGACAGGAAATAATTATTTAAAACTTAAGTACAGAAAAATAAATGCATTGTTCCACACTTTCATCCTTATTCTGGCTTTTGTTATTGATTTGCCCAATTCCATTAACTTTCTAAAAACACCTGTGGATGTGGTTAATTATGCTGTGTCCCGGGTGTTTCTCCTTATCGTTTTTTATGCGTGTTTTTTTTGGCTGGCACCAAAATACCTTGCAAAGAAAAAAATTCCCACATACATCGTTTTGGTATTGGTTCTGGTGAATATAATAACTATAACCGGTTACTGCATTCTTCAACTGGTTCGCACAACCATCACTGAAATCCCGATCCACTTGATTTATAATTTGAACATGCATCTTTCAGGTATGTTTGCTATGTTCGGGGCGGCAGTCTTCGGTACTGTATTCCGGAGTGTAACTGGTTGGTATGAAGAAATGCAAAAGAAGAGTTTGTTGGAACAAGAAAAATTGCGAAGCGAATTATTACTGTTAAAAGCACAAGTGAATCCGCATTTTCTTTTTAACACGCTCAATACTATAGATTTTCTTATTTATTCCAACCAATCCAAGGCGTCTGAATCTCTTATTAAGCTATCTTCTTTATTGCGTTATGTAATTTATGATACTGTAAAGGATTTGGTAAGCCTTCAGCAAGAGATAGAGCAAATTGAGACCTATATAGATCTTCAACGCTTACGTTACGGTGATATTGATTCAATTGGTTATGAAAAAACAGGTAATCCATCGGGCAAAATGATTGCTCCGATGCTTTTTATGCCTTTTATTGAAAATGCTTTCAAACATACTGATGAAGCTGGAATAAAAAAAGGATTGGACATCCGTTTTCTCATACATGAAAATAGCCTTGAATTTACTTGCAGAAACTACATATCCGCTAAAGAAAATAAGCTTAAAGGAGGTTTTGGGCTGGTAAACATTAAAAAACGCCTTGAAATGCAATATCCTGATAATCATAAATTAGCTATCAATAAAGATGAACAGATTTTCATAGTTGAACTAACAATAAACTTAAAATGACAATACGCTGCATCACCATAGACGACGAGCCTTTTTCCCTGGCAAAAATTAATGGGTTTGTGGAGCAGGTGCCATATCTAACTTTGGTATCCTCGTTTTCATCGGCAATTGAGGCGCTGGCTTTTATTAAACAGAACCCTGTCGATCTCATTTTGCTGGATATTCAAATGGACAATCTTACTGGAATACAATTGCTAGAAATACTTGACCCAAAACCGGCTATAATATTGATAACTGCTTATGATCAATATGCATTGAAAGGCTATGAGTTAAATGTGAGCGATTATTTACTGAAACCCTATTCATTTGAACGCTTTCTAAAAGCCATAGAAAAAGTCTATAGTAATCTTGCGCCGTCTAAAACCGAAAATGATAATGATGCATTTATTTTTTTAAAAACCGAATACAGGCTTGAGAAAGTGAATTTTAATGAGATATTGTATATCGAAAGCCGTGGTGACTATATTTATGTGATAATGAGGCAAGCAAATATACTTACTTTAATGACGCTGAAAAATATAGCTGAAAAACTGCCTGATGAAAAATTTATTAGGGTACATAAATCATACATAGTGGCTGTAAATAAGATTGATGCTATTGAACACGGTCGTATTCGTATCAGAGATGTTGTCATTCCAATCGGAGATATGTATCGGGAAAAAGTCAATAAAAGGTTGGGAATTTGAGCTTTCCAACTCCTCCCTGCAAACCATACTATATAGTGGTGGCATTTTGATTCAAATAATTTGCATATCATCCAACAATCATCAGAAGAAATCCTCCTCTTATCGACGAAAATGATGGTGTCACCGACAAATATTTCTTTAATTGCTGTAAAAAAAATTATTTTGGATTGACAATTTAATGAAAGTGACAAAACTATTAAGCATTATAAATACGTTTTAATTTATGAAATAGCCATAAGCAGAAATTTGCATACAAACAGCGGATGTTTATTTATGGCGTATTCCATGTGACCTTGATCTAATAAATAATAATAAACACATGAAACATACAATTCTCGGGGCCGGAGGTTCCATAGGCAATGCATTGGCATATAAATTAATAAAGGACGGGCAGGATGTCAGGCTTGTTTCCAGAAGTAAATATTCAATTACTGGAACAGAAGCGGTAAAGGCCGACATCACAAAGTATTCTGAGACTTTAGAAAGTGTTAAGCAATCTGACATTGTTTATTTATGCGTTGGACTTCCTTATAATACCCAAATTTGGAGGGACTCCTGGCCAAAGATTATGAAAAATTCCATAGATGCATGCAAGAGTGTTGGTGCAAAGCTGATATTCTTCGACAATGTTTACATGTATGGTAAAGTAGATGGTGTAATGACAGAGGAAACACCATATAACCCGTGCAGCAAAAAAGGTGAGATCAGGGCAAATATTGCAACACTTTTAGAAAACGAGATCAGGCAAAGAAATATCACTGCAACAATTGCAAGGTCAGCAGATTTATACGGACCTTATGCAACACAGTCAATTCTGCCTTATATCATGGTATTTGATAAATTACTAAACCATAAAAGTGCACAATGGATGGTCAATGCACGTCAGCCACAGTCCTTTTCTTACACTCTCGATTGCGCCAATGGCCTTTATTTGTTGGCTAATAGCAGCGATTCGTTTAACCAAACGTGGCACCTGCCAACTTATAATCCTGCTATAGACGGACAAACATTTATAGAAATAGCAGCAAAAGAATTTGGCATGCCTTCTAAATATTCCCTAATGCCAAAAATAATGGTTAAAATGGTTGGATTGTTTAGCAAAACAGTATCAGAAATTTATGAGATGCTTTACCAGAACGAATTTGCTTATCATTTCGATACATCAAAATTCAATAAACAGTTCAATTATTGTCCAAAATCATATAACGACGGAATTAGGGAAACAATGAACTTATAAGAAGAAATAACACTTCTATATTCTACTTCTACACCCATGAAAAGCACAGTCGAACAGGTAGAAAGTCGTAGGTTTGTGGCTATTGATGTTGAAAAAGAATACTAGTAGTCTTTTAGATATAAATATGATTTCGCTTAAAAAAACACTATAGTTGGGTGAGACCTAAAGATACAACAATCATTTTAACAACAAAATTATGAAAACAGCAATATTTCTTTTTGATGATTATACGGCATTGGATGTTATTGGACCATATGAGGTATTATCAAAATTACCAAATTCACAAATATGCTTTGTTGGATTAGAGAAGAAAGCGTATTAAGACTCTCACGGATTAAAAATTATAGCAGATTTTACTATTCAAGAAATTACCCAGGCTGATATCTTACTTATTCCCGGGGGATTTGGTATAGATAAGATTTTAAAAGATAAAGCAATAATTGAGTGGATCCAAAAAATTGATAGTACAAGCAAATGGACAGTTTCAGTATGTGCCGGCTCATTATTACTGGCTGAAGCTGGATTATTAACAGGAAAGAATTGTACTTCCCATTGGGGACGGAAAAAGCAATTAAGGAATTACAATGTCAAAGTGACTGATAAATATGAAAGATACGTTCATGATGGCAAAATAATTACATCAGCCGGAGTTTCTGCAGGAATAGATATGGCTATTTACTTAGCAAGTCAAGTTGCAGGAGATCAAACTGCACAAATGATACAGTTAGCCCTTGAATACGATCCCAAACCTCCTTTTAATTGCGGCACACCTGATAAAGCGCCAAAGGAATTAATAGAAAAAATGAAACGATGAAAAATTAGGTAAAAGGGGATTTCACGCCTTAATCGTTTGTACTTATTTCGCACCCACTTGGAAAGGCATAAGTTATTGCAGGAGAAGTGTGGGCACTTTTTGACTGAAAAAAATCTGCACACAATAGCAAACTACCTGTAAGTCGGGTTTTGGTGCTTTGTTGACAGAAAATTTGCGCGCCTTCGAAGGAAGGTATTGTTTTTAGAATTTTTGCAAAATAATATTAATAACAGTCGAGTATGGACGGGTGTGGTGAAGGTTACATCCGTTTTTTGGGTAATATAGAAATCCTCCGTTCTAATAGTCGCTTCAACCCCGAAAAAACAGGTTTCATAACTGCCATTCAGCACCTCAATATCTTTTAATTGCCGAACATATCTGCTACCTCTATTTTCGCCCACATAATTCACTCCGTCATCATATCAAAGTATGCATAGAAATATTTTATGAATTTAAAAAAGTTAATATCACCTGTTCAAAGTTTTTCGTCTCAAAACGAAGGCAATAAAATGCTGTTCCAACTCACTAAAATGGCATTACCTGTGATTGCTACCATGTTCCTCAACATGGCTTACAATTTTGTCAACATGATATTTGTGGGCCGACTTGGAAGTGATGCTGTTGCTGCGATTGGTACAGCTAGCTTCTACCTGCACTTGGGTTGGGCCATTTCATCCATTATTACAGTTGGAGCGGGAATTAAGATTGCTCATGCTATGGGGAAAAACAACCCTCTACTGGCAAAGAGCTATGTTAGAAGTGGCCGGGTTGCAACATTGCTGGTTGCAATTGTGTATATGCTGGTAATTATCTGTTTTGGCAATTTTTTTATCGGGTTCATCAAATTAAATAACCTAACGATTGAAAGTGCTGCAATCAAATATTTGTCTATCGCGAGCTTAAGTTTACCGTTTGTGTTTCTCAACTTATTTTATGCCAATGTATTTATTGGATATGGAAACAGCCGGACTCCTTTCAGAATCAGTTTCATTGGATTAATGATCAACGTTACACTCGATCCCATTCTCATTTTTCTTGCCGGATGGGGTATTTATGGAGCTGCCATAGCCTCTATTATCGCACAAGCAATTGTCACAGCGCTTTATATGTATAATCTAAAGCATTATCAAGTTATTACCACTATAAATATTTCGTTCAGAAAAACACATTTGAAGGAGATGGTTATACTTGGTTTAAGCCCGACACTCCAACGTGTTGTCTTTACTTTTGTTGCAATTGCAATGGCCAGGATTATTAGCAATTGGGGATCCACAGCCATTGCAGTCCAAAAGGTCGGCGTACAGATTGAAGCCCTGTCGTATATGACCGTGGCCGGGTTTAGTACAGCGTTAACCACTATTTCAGGTCAGGCCTTTGGCGCTAAGCAATATAACAAGCAATGGCTGGTATTTCTGGCCGGAATAAAAATTGCTTTCATCATTGGGTTGATAACGACTTCACTTTTTTTACTATTCCCAGGTCAACTATTTTCAATATTCCTTAATGACAAAGGAAGTCTTGAAATGGGCATCAACTACTTAATAATACTGGGTTTTTCGCAATTATTTATGTGTATAGAGTTGTTATCAACCGGTGCATTCTATGGTTGGGGAAAAACCTATTTGCCAGCAATTATAAGTGTTTCGCTTACCATGATGCGAGTGCCGCTGGCTTACATCCTTACCACCTGCTGTTCGCCTAAGCTCAATACTGTCTGGTGGAGTATCTCAATTAGCAGTATTGCCAAGGGACTAATATTAACAAGCTTATTTATCATCCTATATACATCATTTTTAAAACATCAGAATATTCAGGTACTATGGAAACAAAAGAAATTTTAAGACCAATAAAAAGCGCGATAAAGGGCAATTTTTGGCTCGAAGGTAAATTCGGGATCGAAAAAGAAAACATACGTGTTGATGATAAGGGTAATTTGTCGCTAAAGCCACATCCTAAAGTGTTTGGCAATAAATTAAAACACCCATACATTACCACCGATTTTTCCGAAAGCCAGGTAGAAATGGTTACACCACCATTGCCAAGTATCGGGCAGGCAGTAAAATTTTTGGATACTATTCAGAGTATAGTCATAAACGAGCTTGATGGAGAATTCCTTTGGCCACAAAGCACACCTCCTATATTACCTGATGAACAGTTGATACCCATTGCCGAATATGGAGAAGATGGCAAAAATGCACGCGATTACAGAGAGTTTCTGGCCAAAAAATATGGAAAGAAAAACCAGTTGTTTTCAGGCATACATTTTAATATTTCATTTGATGAAAATTTGCTGGAAATGCTTTATCGCAGCCAGAAACCAAATGTTTCATATATGGATTTCAAAAACCATGCATACATGAAAACAACCAGGCAACTGTTACGAAACCGTTGGTTGTATATTCTATTATATGGAAACAGTCCGGTGGTTGAAGACAGTTTTCAGTTGAAGTGCAAGCAACCTCCATATATGATAGATAAGAATGTAATTGCTCTTTCTATTCGAAATAGTTGCTATGGCTATCGCAATATTGGCGATTTGTACCCGGATTATAGCAGTCTGAAGTCTTATCTCGAAAGTATTGAAGAATTTGTGACAAGCGGAAAAATTGCTTCTCAAAAAGAATTGTATACTGCTGTAAGGCCAAAATTTTTAAATGGCAAGGATGAAATCTCGTACCTTGAAACCCGTTTTATAGATATCGATCCAACAAATAAGACCGGAGTTTCAGAAGAATCGCTGCAATTTATCCATTTGATGGCGCTTTATGGTTTGCTTACAAATGAACCAGATAATTTTAATGAAGAATACCAGGCCCTTGCAACGAAGAATCATGGTTATATTGCCCATTATGGTTTGCAATATGAACTGCAAATTTATCAACCCAATAACCAGCGTACCGATGCATGGGCAGCCGCAAGAAAGCTCATTGAAAATATTTATGAACTTCTGGAAATACTCGATATAAAAGAAGCCGGGTACAATAGAACACTCAGGAATGCGCTTGAATTGACCAATCAGCATCGGGAAAGAAAAGTTTTTGAGGTATTTAAAGGCGTGATGCAGAAAGGATATGTATCCTATCACATCGAAAATGCAAAAATATATGCAGAGCAATCGCGCCTGAAAAACTACATCTTCGAAGGCTTCAACGATCTCGAATTATCAACCCAACTGTTGTTACGCGAAGCGGTTCGGCGTGGTGTTGCATTTGAAATTTTAGACAGAAATGAAAACTTTATCAGGCTTTCGCGTAACGGGAATACTCAATATGTGAAGCAAGCCACCAAAACATCGCTCGATAATTATGCCTCAGTATTGGCTATGGAAAATAAATTAGTAACCAAGAAAATCCTTGATGAACATGGAATAAACACACCCAGGGGATTTAATTACAGCAAAATGGATTTAGCCAAATCGAAATTTGAATATTTCAGGGGAAAGGCTATTGTGATAAAACCCAACCAGACAAACTACGGACTGGGCATTACCATTATCAAAGACAATAACGACAAACAGTTATTCGACCGGGCCATAGCCATTGCTTTTGAATATGATTCGACAATTCTGATAGAGGACTTTATTGAAGGAAAAGAATTCAGAGTATTTGTAATCAACAATGAGGTGGTTGGGATATTGCACCGTGTTCCGGCCAATGTCACTGGAAACGGAAAAGATTCCATCAGGGAGCTGGTAAGAATAAAAAATCTCGATCCAATAAGAGGAGAAGGATATCGCACACCCCTTGAAAAGATTATGTTAGGCGAAGCCGAAGCAATATTTCTCAAAGCCCAGGACAGGGATTTCGATACCGTACCTGCCAAAAATGAAATGGTATTTTTGCGTGAGAACTCTAATATAAGCACTGGAGGCGATAGCATTGACTATACAGAAGAAATACCGGAATCGTACAAGGCAGTTGCAGTAGAAGCTGCAAAAGCCTTAAATGCAAATATCACAGGGCTTGATATGATTATTAAAGACTATACCAAAGAGGCAAATGATGAGAATTACTCGATTATAGAGATGAATTTCAATCCTGCCATCCACATCCATTGCTTTCCGTATAAAGGAAAACAAAGAAAATTGAACGAGAAGCTGATGGATGCCTTAGGATACAACGTACCTGTTAATATGTGACAAATATGAAAATAGAATTTATTGAAAACAAAAATCCTAAAAAGAAACCCGATCAAAACCATCTGGGATTTGGACAGTATTTTACTGATTATATGTTTGAGATGGATTATCTCGCAGAAAAAGGTTGGGTTAATCCAACAATAAAGCCTTATGGCCCAATCAGCATTGAACCGTCAGCAATGATATTTCACTATGGACAATCTGTCTTTGAAGGATTAAAAGCATATCGGACAGAAGACAATGAAATCCTGCTGTTTCGCCCATACAAAAATATCG
>Ga0079306_1002471_pt1 | contig 10308 bp, 9 predicted proteins | sample Methanotroph_Enr_FD_79181 | JGI IMG/M metagenome (GOLD analysis project Ga0079306, IMG submission 79181) | Enriched soil microbial communities from Old Woman Creek wetland in Ohio, USA - Methanotroph_Enrichment_5 | ecosystem: Environmental > Terrestrial > Soil > Wetlands | place: USA: Ohio...
AGACCGTAGAGGTCATGAACAGGATCGCCGACCGCGTCAACGCGACGTCACACACCGTGGAGAGCCTTGGCGAACGCTCGGACCAGATCGGCGCCATCGTCGGCACCATCGAGGACATCGCCGACCAGACCAACCTGCTGGCGCTCAACGCAGCAATCGAGGCTGCGCGCGCGGGCGAACAGGGGCGAGGCTTCGCCGTGGTGGCCGACGAGGTGCGGGCTTTGGCGGAGCGCACTACCAAAGCGACCCGCGAGATCAGCGAGATGATCAAAGCCATCCAGACCGAGACAAAGGGAGCGGTGAGCGCCATGGAGGAAGGGGTACGCGAGGTGCAATATGGTACCGAGGAGGCGGCCAAGTCGGGAAGCGCCCTGCAGGAGATCCTGGATCAGATCAACGCGGTGAGCCTCCAGGTGAACCAGATCGCCACCGCCGCTGAGGAGCAGACCGCGACCATAGGCGAGATCACCGGGAACATCAGCCGCATCGCGGAAATCGTGCAGAACTCAGCACAAGGCTCGCAGGATTCCTCCGTCGCGGCGGCCCAACTTGCCAGCCTCTCGGATGACCTGAGTACGCTGGTGACGCAGTTCAAGCTCGCCTAGTGGGTGCACTACCGCCCCCCACGGACAGAGAGGTTCAGCAAACATCGGCAGGATGCGGGAAAGGTATCGAGAGGGAAACGCGTGAGGCGCAACAGCTAAGCGGCCGGCCCGGGCCGTTCAGGCGGCCCGGGGTCTTTTGAAAACGGCATGGTGCTTCCAGACATCGTCGGATAACGGGTGGGCAAGGAACTGGACCAACTCCCAGCCTTGCCCGCCGAGTTCATTTAAAACATGCAGACCGTCGTGCAGGCTCGTTTCGTACCCCCCCTCGTCCTTGAGCGGTTCCGAACTGAAGAAAACTATCTTATATTCCCACGTCATGGCCCCCTCCTCCAGCGCCCTTACGGCGGCGCCGTCTTGCAGCAAGAGAATTCCAACAACGGGGAAAGTATAAAAGGTTTCCAATGTGCCGCAACTATCGCAATCTTCTGTGGTACTTCGGCCCGCCCGGGTCGCAGGGATTGCGGCTGCCGTTAGCGGCCCGCGAGCCCCAACTTGCTCACCACGTTGAAGAGCCCGTCCTTCGACACCGGCTTGACCAGGTACGCGGCGGACTGCGCCTCGCAGAAGCTCTCCATGGCGTCGTTGGCGGAGTTGAGGGCCGTCAGCATGATGATGCTCACCTTATTGTCGAGATGCTTCGCCTTCTCGATGGCCCTGATCTCCTTGGCGGCGTCGTTGCCGCTCATCCCGGGCATCATGATGTCGAGAATGATCAGGTCGAAGGGATCATTGCCCGCCAAGGCCGCTTGGTACTTTTCCAGGGCCTCGCTCCCTGTGCTGGCCTGGTGACACTCCGCCGTCGAGCGAAGCAGGGTGGCAACAAACTCGCGGCAGAACATTTCGTCGTCCACAATGAGGCATTTCATGATTATTGATCCTCCCTATCCGGCAGTAACCGTTTCTGTGGGATTTCCCTCCAGGTAACGACCACTAGCCGGTCTGTGTCAGTTGTAGTAATGGTGAAGTAGACCGGTATCCTGCAGTTCGCCACGCACCTTCAGGAAGGCCGGGAGGTGTTCCTCGAACAGGGCCAGGAGCTTCGGGTCGAAAAAGCTGCCGCGCCCCTCCTCCATAATCTGCATGGTCTTTTCCAGGGAGGAGGCCTTCTTGTAAGGGCGCTCGGAAAGCAGGGCATCGAAGACGTCGACGATCATCACGATGCGCCTCGGCATCCATACCCTTATCCTTTCGCTGGAGCCGCAAGCGACTTGAACGCGTCAAAGGCGTTCTTGAGTTCCTCGTAGAGGCCCGGCAAACCGTCCAGCGAGCCTCCCTTGGCCACAAGTTCCATCCTGGAGCCAAGCGAGCGCATCTGTTGCGCCCCGACGTTGGCGGCAGTCCCCCCGATCGTGTGAGCGCGGAAATACACCGCCGGGATATCCTTTCGTTCCAGGGCGCCCTCCAGTTCGACGAGGTGCTCCTCCACGCTCGTCACGAACATGGAGACGAACCGATCCACCAACTCCTCGGTTCCGTCCAGCCGGTCCAAGAGCTCCTGGCGATCGAAGATTAAGGTGGCCTGGTCAGAAGCCATATTGCAGGCAAGCTCTGCCTGTTTGGCACGTGCATCCTTGATCGCCGCCACCTCGGCAATAACCGCAAAGAAGTCCTTCTCGCGGACCGGTTTCGAGATGTAGTTGTCCATCCCCGCCTCCCGGCAGATCGGCCCGTCCTCCTTCATGGCATTGGCGGTCATGGCGCAGATGTGTACCGGCGGGGCATCGGGGCTTTCCAGGCTCCGGATCTGTCGCGTCGCCTCCAACCCATCCATGACCGGCATCTGTACATCCATGAAGATCAGGTCGAAGCCCCCCTGCCTCCACTTATCCACCGCCTCCTGCCCGTCCGCGGCGCATTCGATGACATGGTCCCCGGTCTTGCCGATCAGCTTCACCGAGATGAGCTGGTTTATGGAAACGTCATCGACCACGAGGATGCGCAACTGACGGCCGACCTCAAGTGCACCCGCGCCGGGGCGGGTCGCCGCAACGATTTGATCCGGGTCCGGCAACTGAAACAGCACGCTGAAGCTGAAGACGCTCCCCACGCCCTCGCGGCTTTCGGCCTTGATCTCTCCATCCATGAGTCCCACCAGGCTGCGGCTGATGGAAAGGCCGAGGCCGGTTCCGCCGTAGAGCCGCGTAGTGGAGCTGTCGGCCTGGGAGAATTTGTCGAAGATGCTTTCCAGTGCGTGAGCGGGGATACCGACGCCGGTGTCTTTCACGCGAAAGCTGATCCGCACCTGCTGTTCCCGCTGTTCCAGCAAGGCGCACTCAACGGTGACGCTTCCCTGTCGGGTGAATTTCAGGGCGTTGCCGACCAGGTTGGCCAGAACCTGCCCGAGCCGCACCGGATCGCCCAGCACCGCATGAGGGAGCCCGTCGCGGACTACCAGTTCCAGCGCGACTCCCTTCTCCTTCCCCTGCAACAGGAACGGCTGCAGAATCCTGTCCAGGAATCCGCGCAGCTCGAAGGGGACCGCCTCGATCACCACCCTGCCGGCTTCGATCTTGGAGATGTCCAGGATCTCGTTGATGATGGTGAGCAGGTTTTCCGCCGAGGAACTCAGAGAATCCATGTACTGGGTCTGCTCGAGGTTGAGTGGGGTGTCCATCATGAGCCGGCTGAGGCCGATGATCCCGTTCATCGGGGTGCGGATCTCGTGGCTCATGTTGGCGAGGAACTCGCTCTTGGCGGCGGTCGCGGCTTCGGCCAGGACACGTGCCGCCTCCAGCTCCTCGGTGCGCTGCAGCACCTTTTCCTCGAGGGTCTGCATGTTCTCCTGCAGCATATCGTAAAGTTCCGAGTTCTCCACGGCGTAGGCGGTGCTGATCAGGATGCTGCTCAGGGCGTTGAGCGTCGAGACCTCGGCGCACCCCTGGCTCCCCTGGAGTATCCCGGCGAACATGCCGCGGATCCGCGAGTTGGTGGCCAGGACGTGCAATACCAGCGTCTGGCTGCCGGAGATGGTAGGCACGATGACCGGGTGGTTCTGGTTCAGAGCCCAGGCGAAGGTACCGTCAGCGACCTTGGCCCTAAACTCGCTCTCGATGAGCTTGAGCGAGGCATGCGGCTCGCAGACCGAGACCTGGAAACAGGCTTCCTTGTCGATGCCGAACATCGCCAGGGTGACGAACGGAATCAGCCGGCGCAGCTGTTCGAACATCGCCCGGATCACGAAGGAGGGTTCTTTTTGGCGGTAGATGTCCGACTGGAATGAACTGCACGCCGAAAGCACGTCGAGGGTGCGCAGGTAGTGGAGGTTGGTCTCCTCCAGGTAATTTACCCGTTCCTGCAGCAAGTGCAGTTTTTCGGCGGCATCCCCGTTAGGCACTGGTGTCACTCCCGAACAGGACCTGGATGGTTTCATTGAAGGTGGCATCGATCTGCTGCACCAGGGTGGGCAGATAGTGGAAGGAAACCTGCAGTCGCTCCCACACATCGGGGTCCAGCTCGGGAACCAGCGTTTCCCCGCTGTTGCCGAGTTGCAGCGCATGGGCCACCAGGTCGGCCACGTGCAGCACGGCGGCTTCGCGCGGGTAGTGCCCGGCCAGATGGCAGTTGTGGTGGCGCTCCACCGGCTCGGCCACCCGCGGAGGAATCTTCCAGTGCCGCAACAGCGCCCCGCCGACCTCGGCGTGGTCGAAGCCGAAAATCTCTCGCTCGCCACGGTACATCAGTTCCCCACAGCTGCGGCAGTGTTCCAGTACCTTGAGGCAGTGGTCGGGGTCGCGGATGTACATGACGAGCCTGCCGACGTCGTGCAGGATGCCCGCCACGAAAAAGCGCTCAATGCTAGCCTCGCGCTGGCTGGTCGCCAGATGCCGGGCTGCGAGGCCGGTCGCCAGGCTGTGGCGCCAGAACTGCTCCATGTTGACCATGTTTTCCGGTATGCCTGCGAAGACGTCCATCACCGAGAGCGCGAGCGCCAGGTCGCGCACTTGCAGGACCCCGATGATGGTCACGGCGTGGGTGATGGTTTCGATCTTCGAGAAGTAGCCAAAGAGCGGGCTATTGGCGAGCTTCAGGATTCGGGCGGTAAGCCCCTGGTCCTCGGAGATGATCTTTGCGATGTCGGCAATGGAGCTGCGCGGATGGTCGATCGCCTCGGAGAGCTGCGAGTAGAACATCGGCAGGGAATGGATGGTCGAGACGTCCTGCACCATCTGCTCCACACTCATCCGGCGGCTACCCTTCATGAGCGGCCCTCCTTCTGATGCAGATGCGGATCAGTGCCTTGATGGCCGGGTGCTCCGGGTCGTTGTGCGCGAAGATGCGGTTGATCTCTTCGGTGGCCCGTGCCAAGACCTCCGGATCGAGTTCCTCCGTCTGCGAGTCTAGCGTGGATTCCGGCTCGCTCTCGTCGGTCACCTCGACATCCAGCACGCCCCACATGCGGAAGATGTTGATATGCTTGGGCTCGAGGTTCGCACCCGCGGGTAGCAACATCCTGCCGCTGCGGTCCGTGACATTGGTCTTCAAGACCATGCCAGGGACGAGATTTTCGATCTGCACCGAGGCCACGAGCTTCTCCTTAATCGGTCTAACGGCGCAGGGGCACCGGGAAACTTATCCACTCTCTGTTGCTCTTATCCTATCGGTTCAATGAGAAGCTTTCTTTAGGTCGTTTATTAATTTTTCGGCAGCGTTTCGAAGGAGGCGTCTCGACCGGCTGGAATTGTAGCAGTACGACCGCAGCCGCGGCAGCCGTATGGCACGATGGCGGTGAAAACAAGCGCATTCGAGGTGAGGAAAAGCAGAAAAAGCGGGAAGGTCACGGCTAGGCGCTGTGGCCGCGGGAAGCTGGGAGGGATGAAGGGAGAGGTCCACAGGCCGCCGGGATAAGCAATAAAAGGGCCCGGCTTTGTGAACAAGCCAGGCCCCGTGAGGCAGATGTGCTGGTTGCGCCGGTGCTGAGCTCCGGTCAGATCAGCAGTCGCACAGGATTCTCCAAGATGCTCTTCAGTTCCGCGAGAAACTCCGCTGCATAGGCGCCGTCGACGACGCGGTGGTCGGAACACAACGTCAGCTTCATGAGCCGCACGCAGCTGGGAATCCCCGCTCGCACCACGACGGCGTCGGTCACCGCCCCGACCGCCAGCACAGCTGCCTGATGCGGGTAGATGATGGCGTTGAACTCACTCACCCCGTACATGCCAAGGTTCGACACAGAGATGGTTCCGCCGCTCATCTGCTTTTCGGTGAGAGCCCCCTTGCGGGCCTGTTCCACCAGATCCCGCGACCTGCCAGCTATCTCCTGCAGGGAAAGGCCCTGGCAGCCTGGTATCACCGGTATCAGTACGCCTTCCGGCACCCCGACCGCTACACCGATGTTCATCTGGTCGTGGGATACGATCCCCTCGGCTGCGAAGGAGGCATTCAGCCGCGGGAATTTCGCAAGTGCCAGAGCCATCCCCTTTACGATGAGGTCGTTGAGGGTAACCGCGATGCCGCCCGCCTTCAGCTGGCGACGTACCGCTTCGGCCTCGTCCATCAGCACGTCGATGGTCACATTGAAATGCGGAATCGTGCGCCAGGATTCGGCCACCGTCCTGGCGACGGCGCTGCGCAGCCGCGACATCGGCGCCACTCCCGCCGCTTGACTCCCGGAGACCGCCGCTGGGGCACCGGCAGGTGCTGCAGTACCGTTCGCGCCGGCAGCCTCCCCGGGTGCCGGTGCCGATTTTCCTTGTCGCTGTTCCAGGTCCTGCAGCAGGATACGCCCTTCCGGACCGCTGCCCGCCACCTGGCTTAAGTCGATGCCGAGTTCCCGCGCCCGGCGCCGTACCACCGGAGCCGCCCGCTCCACAGCAGCCCCGCTCACCTCCTCGCCCCTCGGCGGCTGCGGCTCTGCCTGCCCCGGCGGCTGCCCTCCTGTTGCCGGAGCCGGAGCCGCAGTCTTGGCCTTGGTCTCTGCCTCGGCCTTGGCCTGGGCATCCGCCCTTCCCTGTTCGTCAGCCTTTGCCTGCAGCTCTGCGGGAGCCTCCGCCGCGGCAGGGACCTGATTTCCGGTCGGAACCTGCACCTCGGTCGGCGCTTGCCCCTCGGTGGCCTGCTGAACCTTGGCCGGTTCGCCTGCGCCGGCCGGCGCTGCCTCAGCTGCCGGTCCTGGTGCTGGCGTTGCGGCCTGTCCTTGTGCTGGCGCTGCGTGCTGTCCGGTAGCGGCGCCCTGGCTCTCGGCCCCGGTTCCGGCGCTCTCAGGCTGCATCGGCGCCTGCGCCAGATTTTCCTGCGCACCCGAGGCCGCGCCCTTTTCCTGTTCACTCCCGATGACGGCGATCACCGTGCCGACCTGGACCAATTCGCCCGGTTGCACCCTGATTTCCAGCAACACCCCCGAAGTGAACGCCTCGAGTTCCATGTTGGCCTTGTCCGTCTCAACCTCGGCCAGCACGTCACCGCGCCCAACCGCGTCGCCCACCCGTTTTTTCCAGGAGACGAGCCTCCCTTCGGTCATGGTATCGGAGAGTTTCGGCATGACGATCTCGTTCATGTGTGCTCCTAGTACGCAGCGTTAAGAAGTTCCCGCACACCCTGGACAATGCCCTCGGTCTGCGGGATGCACAGCTTTTCGATCTTGCGCGAGTACGGCATCGGCACGTCGAGCCCGGAAATACGCTTGACCGGCGCCAACAGCCGGTCGAAACAGCGCTCGTAGATGCGCGAGGCAAGGTCGCCGCCGAGCCCCGCAGTCCCCCAGCACTCCTCCACCACCAGGGCCCGCCCGCTCTTTTGCACCGACGCGACGATCGGCTCCAGGTCGAGCGGGTTCAGGGTGCGCAAGTCGATTACCTCGCAGGAGATCCCATCTTGTTCAAGCTGTTTGGCCGCCTCCAGACAGAGGATGGACATCCTGCCGTAGCCGACCAAAGTAGCGGCGCTCCCTTCGCGCAGGGTGTTGGCCTGGCCGAAGGGAACGAGGAATTCCGGGTCGTCCGGGACCTCTCCCTTGCTGTTGTACAGCAATTCGTGCTCCAAGAAAACCACCGGGTTGTTGTCGCGGATCGCCGTCTTCAGGAGGCCCTTGGCGTCCGCCGGGGTGGCCGGGTATGCGATGCGCATGCCCGGGCAGTGCATGAAGAAGGATTCCAAGCTCTGGGAGTGCTGTGCTCCCAGCTGGCTTCCGCCGCCGCCCGGCATCCGGATCACCATAGGGACCGTGGCCTGGCCGCCGAACATGTAGCGTACCTTGGCCATGTGGTTCACGATCTGGTCCATGGCCAGCAGGGCGAAGTTCACCGTCATGAGCTCCGCGATGGGGCGCAGGCCACCCATGGCGGCGCCCACCGCCACGCCGACAATGGTGTTCTCCGAGATGGGGCAGTCGCGCACTCGCGCCTCGCCGAACTCCGACAAGAGCCCCCGGGTCACCTTGAAGGCCCCTTCGTAGAGCGCCACGTCCTCACCGTAGATGACGACGTTCGTGTCGCGTCGCATCTCTTCTTTAAGCGCCAGGTTGATGGCGTCACGATAGGTCATCTCTGACATAGCCAATTCTCCAAATCGAGGTAGTATCCGCCTAACGGGCCCGCCTTGGCAGCGGTGCCAGACCATCCCCCTCCGTCCCGGCTCATGGGCCTGCTCGGCCCACCTTTTCACGATTGCCTCTGCACCAGGTGGGCTGTCGTGTGCCCAGCTCGGTGCAGTATCTGCCGCACACCCTCGCGCCTCAGGCGTAGATATCCTTCCAGATTTCGGCGTCGTCGGGCCAGGGGGATTCCGAGGCGAAGCGTACGGCCTCTTGCACTTGGGCGATGCAGCGGTTGCGGATCTCCTCGAGAAGCGGTTCGCCGGCGATCCCCTCCGCCACCAGGCGGCGCGCCAGGTTGGGGATCGGATCGCGGCTCTTCCAGACTTCGTGCTCTGAGGAGCTGCGGTACTTGGCCGGGTCGGACATGGAGTGCCCGCGGAACCGGTAGGTGACGGCCTCGATGAAATACGGGCGTTGCCGTTCCCTGACCCAGGCAGCGGCGCGCTTGGTCGCCTGGTAGACGGCCATCACGTCCATGCCGTCCACCTTCTCGCTCGGAATGTCGTAGCCGCAGGTGCGCCGGTGCAGGATCGCTTCAGCCGAGGCCCGGTGCACCTCGGTCCCGATGCCGTAGAAGTTGTTCTCGCAGATGAAGAGCACCGGAAGTTCCCAGAGCCTCGCCCAGTTGAGCGACTCGTGGAAGGTCCCCTGGTTCATGGCGCCGTCGCCGAAGAAACAGGCGGTGACGCGGTCCTCGCCGCGCAGGGAGGCGGCATAGGCGAGCCCGACCGCGATCGGGAACTGCCCGCCCACGATGGCGTAGCCGCCCATGAAGTTGTGCTCGGGCGAAAAGAGGTGCATGGAGCCGCCCTTCCCTTTACAGATCCCGGTCGCCCTGCCGAACAGCTCGGCCATGACCCGCTGGGGATCAGCCCCCCTCACGATAGCCTGTGCGTGGTCCCGGTAGGCGGAGAGGATGTAGTCCCTCTTTTCCAGACCGGCGGTGCAGCCGACCGCGACCGCCTCCTGCCCGCTGTAGAGATGCAGGAAACCGGTGATCTCCCCTTTGGAGTACTGCTCGGCACAACGCTCCTCGAACTCGCGGCAGAGCACCATCTGTTCGTAGAACCTGAGCAGTTCCTCGTCGGGAAGCACCTCGCGCAAACTCTCACCCATGGCTATCCTCCCGGACCTTGTTCAAAAGGCCTCCTGCCAGCAGTTCGTGCCGCTCCAGGTCGCTTGCGTCCAAAAGCGTGACCAGCTCGTTTCCGCTCACCTCCCAGACAAGCTCGGTGGCGCCCCCCTCGACGAGCCCGCGTAACCCGGAGATCCGGAGCCGGTCCCCACGGTTGAGTCTATCGTAGTCGGCGGGGTTCTTGAAGGTGAGCGGCAGGATGCCGAAGTTGATCAGGTTGGAGCGGTGGATGCGGGCGAAGCTCTTGGCCAGCTTGGCCCGGATGCCGAGGTAGCGCGGCGCGAGCGCGGCGTGTTCCCGCGAGGAGCCCTGGCCGTAGTTCTCGCCACCCACAACGGCCCCGTCCCCCTTGGCCTGCGCCCGTCCGGAGAACTCGGGGTCGATCTGCTCGAAGACGAACCTGGAGATGGCCGGGATGTTGCTCCTGAAGGGAAGCACCTTGTTGCCCGCCGGCATGATGGTATCGGTGGAGATGTTGTCGCCCACCTTGATGATCACCTCCAGCTCGAGCTGATCCGGCAGGGCCTGGAAATCGGGGAACGGCACGATGTTGGGTCCGGTGACGATCTCCACCTGGGAGCCGTCCTCGGCGGGCGGGATGAGGCTCGAATCGTCCACCAGATAGCGCTCCGGATTCTGTACCGCCGGCCAGGGGAGCAACTCGGCCAGCTTGCGCGGGTCGGTGATCACGCCGAAGACGCCGGCCGCGGCCGCGGTTTCCGGGGAGCAGAGGTAGACCTGGTCGTCCTTGGTGCCGCTTCTGCCCGGGAAGTTGCGCGGGAAGGTGCGCAGCGAGACCTGGTTGGTCCCCGGCGCCTGCCCCATGCCGATGCACCCCAGACAACCCGGCTGGTGCACCTGGGCGCCTGCCAGAAGGAGCATCATGAGACCGCCGTGTTCGACCACGTTCTCCAGCACCTGGCGGCTCCCCGGGTTTATGTGGAAGTGCAGGTTGGGTGCGATGCGCCTGCCGTCGAGAATCCGGCAGACGGTCATCAGGTCGCGGAAGGAGGAGTTCACCGAGCTCCCTACGA
>Ga0079306_1002474_pt1 | contig 10299 bp, 9 predicted proteins | sample Methanotroph_Enr_FD_79181 | JGI IMG/M metagenome (GOLD analysis project Ga0079306, IMG submission 79181) | Enriched soil microbial communities from Old Woman Creek wetland in Ohio, USA - Methanotroph_Enrichment_5 | ecosystem: Environmental > Terrestrial > Soil > Wetlands | place: USA: Ohio...
ACCATCACCTTGTAGGGTGAAAACTGAGTCGAAAGCATCAGCGAGATAAGAAAAATGAGGGTGAAAAACAGAATCGTCCCTCCATCCCCCACCACCGAATTTAAGAGTGAAAACCCGGTCTTGCCCAAAAATCCACCGGCGCTGAAATAGGTGGGATCGGAGATAACCAGCGATGAAAGCAAACCACAGAAGGAAATCAGGGCCCCGGTCAAACCGGCCATGATCTGCGGCAAGCGGTCGAAAGACATCTTGGGACCGAAAAAGAGAATCGACAGAAGCAGCAGCAGAGAAGGCAGGAGATAGGCCCCGACACCGGCAAAGCTGAACAACCCCCGGGCGATGAACTGGCCAATTTCCCCGCACCAGTTCCCAGCCATTTTGAGGTTGACGGAAACGAGACTGAGGAAGAGAAACAGTGAGACGAACACCCCGAAAACGGCGAGAGCTTCCTGCTTCAAGCCTGGTCGGGGATTTTCCGGTTGCTGCGCCATGACGATCTTTTTGCCACTCCCGATTATTGCAAGACAAGGTATTTCCGGTCACAAGATGTACTAGGAATTCAACGGAAATGCAAGGAATGGGCCGTAGCCGGCGGTTTATGTGCGCTCCAGTCGCTCCTTGATGGAATCAAGAACCCCGTTGATGAATTTGGGCGAGTCATCCCCGGCAAACCGCTTGGCTATCTCCACGGCTTCGTTTATGGCCACCTGAGGAGGGACATCTTGTCGTACAAGCATCTCGTACACGGCAATACGCATAAGATTTCTGTCGGTCGGGGCTATTCGCTCAAAGCGCCAATTGGTCGCCGCCTCGCTTATCAGCTGATCCAGCCGGCTGATATCGGTAGAGACACCCTGCAGAATCTCGTAGGCATAGGGGCGGGCTTTTTTGTTCACCTGGAAAAGCGAACAAAAAAGTTCGAATCTCTCGGCGAGGTCATAGCCATGCGGTTGATCAGGTCCGAGAGTGAAGTCTTCCTGATAGAGAAACTGGAGAGCGACCTCCCGTGAATTTCGGCGTGTACCCATGAATTACCGGCGTGTAGATTTAAATGGAAATACCTTGCCTCTTCGAGGAAAAGAGACAAGGTAGAGCAGAGTGTGAAACGAGATTTGTCAGTGCAAAACGGCCATCAGGTTGGCCATTTCGATAGCGGCGACGGCCACATCGGCCCCTTTATTACCCGCCTTAGTGCCACTGCGCTCAATGGCCTGTTCTATGGTTTCGGTAGTCAAAACGCCGAAGAGGACCGGAACTCCGGTCTCAAGGCCAGCCTGAGCGGTACCCTTAGACACTTCGCTGACTACCACGTCAAAATGGGGAGTTGCCCCACGGATGACCACGCCCAGGACAATGACCGCATTATATTTTTGCGTTCCGGCGAGCCTCTTGGCTACAAGAGGAATCTCAAACGCTCCCGGCACCCTGACCACATCGATATCTTCCCCGACAGCCCCGGAACGAAGCAGGCTGTCCACTGCGCCCTCGAGAAGTTTTTCGCTCAAAAATGAATTGAACCGTGAAACCACGATCGCGAACTTTTTCCCATCCGCCTTGAGATTTCCTTCAATAAAATTTGCCATACCCTCACACCAGAAAAAGTTAAATGGTCAAGCCACCGTTGGGCTCGGGCGAATCGTCAACTTCAATAAGATGGCCCATCCGGTCTCGTTTGCACAACAGGTACTCTTTATTTTCCTTGCTCGCCGGCATTTCCAGCGGAAATCGTGCGACAACCTCAATGCCATACCCTTCAAGGCCTACGATTTTTTTAGGATTATTGGTGAGTATCGCCATCTTCTTCACGCCGAGGTCCCTCAGGATCTGGGCGCCGATGCCGTAATCACGCAGATCGCTCTTGAATCCCAGCCGGTGGTTGGCTTCGACGGTATCGACGCCTTCCTCGTCCTGCAGGCGGTAGGCTTTGAGCTTGTTGATCAAGCCGATGCCCCGACCTTCCTGACGCATGTAGAGGACGATGCCGCATCCCTCCTGTTCAATCATCTGCATGGCGGCGTCCAACTGCAGTCCGCAGTCGCAGCGCGAGGAACCGAAGACATCGCCGGTCAGACATTCGGAATGGACCCGGACCAGTACCCGCTCTACCTTGCTGATATCTCCCTTGACGAGGGCGATGTGCTCCAGGTTGTCGACCGAATTGGTATACACCACCGCCTTGAACTCCCCGGCATGGGTAGTCGGCACCCGTGCCTCGACTTCCCTCTTTACCAGGGTATCCTGACGCAGCCTGTAAGCTACCAGATCGGCGATGGTGGCAATTTTCACATCATGCTTGGCGGCAAACTTTTCCAGATCGGGCATCCTGGCCATCGTCCCCTCTTCGTTCATGATCTCGCAGATAACACCGGCGGGACGCAAACCGGCCAAGCGGGAAAGATCCACTGACCCCTCGGTCTGGCCGGTTCGAACGAGTACCCCGCCATCCTTGGCACGTAAGGGAAAAATGTGGCCAGGGCTCACCAGATCGGAGGACTTGGCGTCCGGGTCGACGGCTACCTGGACGGTCCGCGCCCGGTCGGCGGCGGAAATTCCCGTGGATACCCCCGATCTTGCTTCGATACTGACCGTGAATCCCGTGCCATAGGGAGACGTATTGTTATTGACCATCATCGGCAGACCGAGTTTGTCGACCAACTCGCCGCTCAACGTGAGGCAGATGAGACCTCTGCCGTACATGGCCATGAAGTTGATGGCTTCCGCGGATACCATTTCGGCTGCCACATACAGATCGCCTTCATTTTCGCGATCCTCGTCGTCCACCAGGATGATCATCTTCCCGGCTTTGACATCCTCAATTACCTCTTCAATAGAACTGACAGCCATAATCTAACTCACACTCATTGATATTTGAATTCTCCTCACCCCGTTTGCTCCAGGATCACAGAAAGCCATGCCTGGCGAGAAAAGCCGGATTGAGGCCTTCGCCCTTGTCTTGCGCGTCGGATTCCGTTCTGGGCAACAACAGCTTCTCGACATATTTTCCGATCAGGTCGACCTCGATATTGACCTTGCTGCCGACTTTTAATTGCCCCAGGGTGGTCACCTGCAACGTGTGCGGAATGATAGAAACGGCAAAAGTGCCTGCTGCACAACTGTTGACCGTAAGACTCACCCCATCGATAGTAATCGACCCTTTTTCGATAATATACCGTTCCTGCCCGCGGGGAATGGAAAAGGAGAAAATGGTATACTTGCCGGTTGGCTTTCGACCTACGACTGAGGCCATACAGTCGACATGACCGGAAACCAGATGACCGCCCAGACGATCGGAAAGTTTGAGAGCCCGTTCCAGATTGACCGAGTCGCCGGGACCAAGCGAGCCGAGTCTGGTGCGGGACAGCGTTTCCGGCGAGACATCGGCGGAAAATCTGCGCCCACGGATCGAATAAGCGGTGAGACAAACACCGTTCACCGCGATCGATTCGCCTTCCTCTGGATCGGTCAGCTCGAAGCAGGCCTCCAGGTCAAAGACCATGCCGCCGTCTGCGGTGCGCTTGCCGGCAATCCTGCCGATCCCTTCTATGATGCCTGTAAACATACTATTTATTTCGCTGCTATCAGCTCGGCCGCTTTCTGCATATAACCGTCGGCGATATTGGCATGCCGGAAGTTCTTGTGAATAGCGGCGATGGTTCGATATGTATCCGCGGCTTTTTCCCGCTGGCCACCGCCGATATAGATTTCCGCCATCTCTTCGAGAGTGGTTACGGTGCCCTGCGGATCCCGATTATCCTGATAGTGATCGATTAAGGCAAAACAGGTATCGATAGCCTTATCATACTGCTTAAGTCCTCTGTGCGCCGCAACGATTTTTTTCATGACGGCGAGGATGCTCATGCGATCGCCCGCCTTTTCGCAGATGTTCAAAGCCCGTTCATAATGCTTGAGAGCGCTTGCAAATTCCTGACGGGCGAGGCAGACATGACCGAGTTGATTGCTGGCATTGGCGACTCCGGCCTCATCCCCTTTTTCCTGGTAACCGATCAAAGCATTATGCAGGGCAACGGCCGCAAGACTATATTCCTGCCGGTCGAGCAGGGATTTCCCCTCCTCATATTCTTTGGATATTTCATCCTTCGGCCCGCTGGAACTGCCGTTAAGCGGAGCGATGGAATCGAGGGATTGCAGGTTATTGTTGCTCATGATGATTTCCTCCGTGTATCGCACGTACCGCCTCGGTCGCAGTCTCGGCGATGGTCGCCTTCACCAGCTGACCTTCCCGGCAGTACGTGAATTCTGCGTGATCATTGCAGAGTTGCATAAGCTGGATGCCCGCTTCGGTGGCGTTTATCCGCCCCAGCAGCCTGACCAGCTGACCTCTCACCTGCGCCTCGGGATGCTGCAGGAAATGGAAAAGATTATAAAACGGGGTGTTGCGGATCAGATCCGGTCTTTTGCCGGCGATTTCCGCCATTGCCCAGAGAGCCTGATTACGAGTCGAGGGATCCCCCAGATAGTTCAAAAGATGTCGCGTAAAAGCCCCGAAAATATCGGGACGCAGGGCTACGACATAGCCGATAGTCTCGACCATGCCCCAGGGTGTCGCGGCCGAATCGGAGCAGGCTTCGAACAGACGGTGCAGCAGTTCGGACACCGGCCCCGGTTCACGGGTGGAAGTCCTGGCGGTAACCCGCCCGATGACCCAGGCGACCCGCCAGCGCTCGGCCTCTACCGGATTGTACAGCAATCGCTGCATCAGCCGGAGAGTCTTCTTATCGTCAAAGCAGAGGCCAACCAGTTCATCGATATTATCGAGGTCGACAAGTTGCTTGACCAGAGACTTATCGGCCTTTTTGCGGATACGCCTTACGTCCGGCGCCGGCTCGATCACCACGCGCTCCTCGTTGCGCAGCGAGGGGACGCTGTTTTCAAGAATCTGGTTCTTTTTCTCTTTGATCCGTCGTGAGATTTCCTGCGCATCAGCGTGCAGCCGGACAAAATACAAAACTCCGCGCACCGCCCGGCCATCGATATTTTTGGTGGCTACGACCTGATGATTAGTCTCGTCGTAATTCTCGATGCGGCCGGTGAGGTAATCGTCCTCTGGCATGAGTTCCCAGGCGAAATCCGCGTTGTCGTCACAAGCATAGAGCAAGGTTTCCACGATCGCCGCCCCGATATTGTGGCCGGTGGCATCACAACTGTAGACCGCCCCGCACTGGCAGCGACCAACCGGGAATTCGTTCATTTTACGGACGGGAGCATTGGTTGCCCGGCCGACCTTCTGACCGCAGAACGGGCACCAGGGCCGTACTTTTATCTTTTCTTGAGGCATGGATCACACTCTTTCCTGCATCTTGTTCCGGGCTGTTACCCCAGTTTTTCCTGAAGCCTTGCCACGAAATTGTGATCCACGGAATATCCCAGCTCCCTTGCTTTTTCCATGTGAATCTTGGCCTCGGCATACTGCTCGCTAAAATACAGCGCCACGGCCAGATTGTTGTGACCGAGCGGAGAATCGGGATCGAGTTCAAGCCCTTTCCGGGCAGCGATCACTGCCCTTGCATCTTCGCCCTTCATGGTCAGCACCGAGGTCAGATTCATCCAGGCGCTGGCTAGCTTCGGATCCTGCTTGATCGCCTTTTCATAAGCGGCTATGGCCTTGTCAAATTCGCTCTGCTGCTGCCAGATAAGGCCAAGATTGGCATGAGCCTGTGCGCTCTCCGGGTTTACGGCGAGCGCCCGCTCGTTTAATTCTTTTGCTTTCTCAAGATTCCCCTGACCGAAATGAATCGCTCCGAGATTGATCATGCTCTCACTGCTGAGCTCATCGAGTTCGATCGCCTTTTCCAAGGCCTTTATTGCCTCGGCTACTCGTCCCGCTTTCATATAGACCAGTCCGAGGTGATGGAATGCCATAACGGACTGAGGATGTTCTTTGCATTTTTTCTCCAACTCTGCAATCACTTGCGGCAGATCTTCCTGCAACTGTTCAGACATAGCTTTCCCTTTATATTTTATATACTTCAATGATCGGTATCTTCCGGATTCCGTCAGCCAAGGGCAGTGTGAATTCCATCCCGTTTGTGTTCTCAACGGGACACGGAATAACGAGCGCCTACACTATAGACACCTTGAGTTTACTTGCAACAAGAAAAAATCCTTTACCACATGGTCTGCAATCGCCCAGTTTACTACTGTCAGGCGCACGTGTGAGTGAGGTTCTGCTGCTGTTCGGCAAGCACCTTTTTGGCGATGGCGACATCCTTTGTGATCTGTTCGGCAAGTTCAGCAGGCCCGGAAAATTTTCTTTCACTGCGGAGAAATTTGAGCAAATTGACCTTTATCGGTTTACCGTAGATGTCCTCGGAAAAATCGAAGATATGGGTCTCCGCCACCAGCCGTTCTTCGCCGAAAGTCGGATTGTAACCGATATTGAGAATCCCCCCGTAGCATTTGCCGTTGCATATGACCTGGGTCACGTAGACCCCGTGCTTGGGAACCAGATCTTCCTTGTCGAATTGCAGGTTGGCGGTAGGAAAACCGATGACCGGTCCGCCACGTTGTTTGCCGATCTGGACGGTGCCGCGTATCTGATAGAACCGGCCCAGCAACTCCCTGGCCGCCGACATTTCGCCTTCCCGGATCAGCTCGCGAATCCTGGTCGAGCTGACGAGTTGACCGCGGACATAGAAGGCATCGACTACCGTCACCGGAAAGCCATGGATTTCGCCCTGCTTTCTCAAAAAATCGATGTTTCCGCTCCGGCCCTTGCCGAAGGCATAATCGTAACCTACGACCAATTCCTTGACCCCCAGCCGTCCAACCAGCAGCGATGAAACGAATTCATCGGCGGAAGTTGCGGCAAACTCCCTGGTGAAAGGAACTATCAGCAAGACGTCGATACCGGACATTTCGATCAGCTCGGTCTTTTGCTCGCAGGTCGAGATAAGTTTGATACCTCCGGGCAGCAAGACCTGAAGCGGATGAGGATCAAAGGTTATAGCTATACTGGTCCCATGTATGGCTCGGGCCTTTTGTACCACCGTGGCAAAAAGCTGCTGATGACCGAGATGGACGCCGTCAAAGTTGCCGATGGTGACACAGGCATTGGGAAAATTCTCTGATATATCTGAAATTCTGTTGTAAATTTTCATGATAACCGAATCATTTGTTTTTTTGTTTTACACCTACGAAGAAAGTCTTGACAAATATCCGCGTAGGAAGCATATTCATGCCCGTTGCCGAAGTGGTGGAATTGGTAGACACGCTAGGTTCAGGGTCTAGTGGGGGTTTCCCCGTGGAAGTTCGAGTCTTCTCTTCGGCACCATTTGACTTTTCAAGGGCTGCAATCTTTATGGTTGCAGCCCTTTTTGCGTTCATGGCCCTGGCGTTCCAGCCGGCAGCATCTCTTTTATTTCTCACCGCTTTGCTCTTTGCAAGTGCCACAAGGTGGCATAATATCCAAAAGACCACGAACGGTCAAGATGGGTGCCGTATAGCACGATTCAGAAAGAGTTGCAATCACCCATTCACCGGAAGCTGTCCCCGGCCCTGCAGACGGTCAGAAATATTGTCAGGAATAGTCACATTATTATCATAAAACCTTATGCATAACTCAAACCAACATGAAGCATATAGCGTGACCGATGTGTGTCTCACGTTAAATTTTACCCGGGATCTTCATGATATCAGGAACTTTTTGCCAGAAGAATTTTCGCCTGCAACAGTTATCTAGCCCTTGACGATGATCCGAAAAGCTCATATTATGCCATCGTTTGGCCGATCTGGGGAGGCAAAATAAGATTCCTATAATGGTGTGAATTTCACCTAGAATAACTGAAGGAGCAAAGAATGCTTGAATTGAAAAAAGGAGAGGATATTCTCGCAGTTGTAGGCGGTGTCACCGATCTTGCTCAGGCAAGGAAGGTGTTTGCCGACAAACTCGACGATGTCAATCTCAAGAAGCTGTCACTTATTCAGAATGAAGAGGCTTTGATCAAGGTTGCCAATACCATCGTCATGGGAAAACCGGACACGGTTTTCGTCAACACCGGCTCGAAAGAAGATGTGCAATGGATCAGAGAATACTCACTGAAGAAGGGTGAAGAGAAAAAGCTTGCCAAGGAAGGTCACACCATCCACTTCGATCTTCCGCAAGACCAGGCCAGATTGGTCAACCAGACCTATTACATCATCAATCCTGGCGAGAAAATGAGTTCGCTCGCCAAAACGGTTCTGCGTAACGAAGCCCTGGAATACGTCAAAACATATATGCCTGGCATAATGAGCGGCAAGACCCTCATTGTCGGTTTTTACAGCCGCGGGCCTGTTGGTGCGGAGGCAGCGATCCCGGCGATCGAGATGTCCTCATCCGGTTACGTTCTGCACTCTGCCGAGTTGCTGTACCGGAATTGCTATGAGCATTTCGATGCGGAAGCTAAGCGCGCCGGCCTCTTTTTCACCAATGTCCATGCCCAAGGCAACAATACCCCGGCTGATGTGCCCAATGCCAGGATTTTTATGGACAGGAGCTGGATGACGACCTTCGCTACCTTCTGTACCTACGCCGGCAATACCCTGCTGCTCAAGAAAGGCAATCATCGTTTCAGTGTCGATTATGCAACCTATTATAAATTGGAAGAACAGCTCTCGGAGCATATGTTCATTACCGGCTTGACCGGACCGGGCGGGAGAAAAACCTTTTTCGCCGGCGCCGCGCCGTCCGGTTGCGGGAAAACTACTACCGCCATGGTCGGCAGCGATTTCATCGGCGACGATCTCGCCCAGATGTGGATCGATAAAGGCGGGGTTCTTCGAGCCATCAATCCCGAGAAAGGGATCTTCGGCATCGTCGAGGATGTCAATCAGGAAGGCGACCCGCATCTGATGAAATGTCTGCGCGGCGACGGTACCGAAGTGATCTGGTCGAATGTCCTGGTTGCCGACGGCGTACCCCATTGGGTGGGCAACGGCGAGGAGCATCCGGACAAGGGGATCAACTTCCAGGGGGAATGGTTTAAGGGCAAGACCGATGCCGACGGCAAACCGATCCCTATGTCTCACAAGAATTCCAGATGCACCTTGCGGGCCTCGGCCATCGCCAATCACGCCACCGAACTGTCGGAATCGCCGGCAGGCGCGCCGGTCAGAGTGATCACCTATTCCGGCCGGGACAGTGACACCATGCCGCCGGTGTGGGTGGCCAAAAATCCCGACGAGGGGGTCGCCATCGGCGCTTCGATCGTTTCCAAAGCCACGGCCACGGAAGTGGGCGCTACCGGCGTCAACCGGCAGCCCTGGGCCAACGCCCCATTTATCCCAGGCGCCTTGGCCGATTACATGAAGGCACAGTTCATCTTCTTCAACTCACCGAAGTTTACCGCTGCCACACGCCCGGTTATGGCCGGCTTGAACTATTTCCTCACTCACGGTAATCGCGGCGGAAGCGGCGACAAGCTGCTGGGCGAGAAAAAGGATGTCAAGGTCTGGCTCGGTTGGCTGGAGTTGTATGCCAACGGCGATGTGCAAGCGATCTCCACACCGATCGGTTACCTGCCCAAATATGAGGACCTGGTTAAGCTGTTCAAGACCATCGGCAAGGAATACCCGAAATCACTGTACGTTCAGCAATTCAGTCTCTACATCGACAAAATCGTCGCCCGCCTCGATCTGCAGTACACCGCATACAGCAAAGAAGCGGACATCCCCGCCAAGCTGTTCGAGGTATACGAGAAGCAGAAAAAAGAGCTGCTGCAATTGAAGGAAAAATTCGGACCCATTGTCGCGATAGATAGTTACTGTAACTGATACCCGGGGAGCTGCCCGTTGGCAAACGGGCAGCTCCAACCGCTTTCGCTTTGGGCGGAAGCCATTACCGCCATCACCTCCAAGGCCGCAAGCCTTCCGCAATGCCCCCCATTGATCGGGATCATGCCGAGAATCAACCCGCGGCCAAACTTCCGGGCAATGCTCGGCTTCCTGAAGTCCGAATAGCCGAAATTTCCGATCCGGAAACGCTGAACATTTATTCCCTTGTGCTTTCAGCTGCGGATATCACCCACCGCATTCACATGCATTCCAGTACCCGCATGGAAATCTTCGTCACTCACTCCCTGGAAGAGAAGGCCCGGTATGAACTTGCTGCATACGTTTTAGAAAACCAGGAGCCCCCCGAACTACAGAAAGGCAAGGCAACCTTTGTCCCGTCCTTCCGGGCCATGGCTCCACTCCTGATCGGCAGCCTGGTCCTGATGTACGGGGTCACCGGCGACTGGCAACCGGATTCGTATTGGTTTATCAAGGGGGCCGGAGATTCTCGGGCCATCCTCGAAGACT
>Ga0079306_1002475_pt1 | contig 10296 bp, 11 predicted proteins | sample Methanotroph_Enr_FD_79181 | JGI IMG/M metagenome (GOLD analysis project Ga0079306, IMG submission 79181) | Enriched soil microbial communities from Old Woman Creek wetland in Ohio, USA - Methanotroph_Enrichment_5 | ecosystem: Environmental > Terrestrial > Soil > Wetlands | place: USA: Ohio...
CCCAGCGTGGCGACCGGGATCGTGGTGCCGGCTGTCTGGGTGCCGCTATCGAGCCGGTAGTACGTCGCGGCGACGCCCGAACCGGCGTCGGTGGCGGTGAGCTGGATCGCCGCAATGCTGACGTAGCTCGCCTTCGCGTCCGACATCGTCACGGGAGCGGTCGTATCCGCTGGTGGCGCCTGAGGGCTGACGCTCGCAGTCCCGATACCGTCCGACGTTGTCGGTCCGGTTACCGCGTAGAGGTTGTACGTGCCGCCAACGGGCACCGTGAACTGGCCGCTCGCAGCGAGGATCGTGGCAAGTTTCGTCGAGCCGTTGAAGACGGCAATTGCGTCAGCGCCGGGGGCACTGACGTTGTACGTGGCCGTGCTGCCGACGATGGAGACGAGCGTCGTCGAGATAGTCGCACCTGCGCCGTCATGACAGCCGCTACATGGCGTGGTCTTTGTGGGGAACGCCGATGCGCTGGTCGCGAACGAGGCGGTCACGCTGAGCGCGACCAGTACCAAGAGCACGCCTAGTCTGGCTTTCTTCACTGACTTGCACCTCCGTGAGTCGTGGGTTTGGGGCGGCATCTGTCCGCCCACAACGGTGACGGGAGGAGTCCAGAGCGCGTGGGGGGCCATCTAGAGGCTCATTGGAGGACTCACAGACTCGCGTAATGTTTACCGGCGCGCGGGTTGGAATGAGTGGATGCAGCCTTCGTCTCGCGGCATGCCTTGGGCCTGACCTGCGTCACAGCATGGGCGGCAGCCGGAAACGAGACGCCGACAAACCCGCGGCTTCGCTCGGCCACGCACTCCGCGTCTCTCATGAGACAGGCATCGAAGTGTGAGCTGCGTCACAAAACGGGTGCGACCTTCGGGTCGTTCGTGGCCATGCAGCCGCCCTCTCCGTTGGGAGAGTCTCGTGGAGCCGATCAGCTTCGGGCTTGCTCGGCGTCACACCGTCGTGTCGCGCTGCGCAGACCGCCGTACCCTCGCCGCCGAGAACGAGGTACCCGACTACGTCGTGTTCGGCGACCGTTCACTGGCCGACATGGCCGCCCGCAGGCCGTCCACGCCCGAGGGACTGCTTGCGTGTCGCGGCGTCGGCGCGGCAAAGCTGGCCCGCTACGACGAGCCGTTTCTGGCGGTGATTGCACGGGAGTGAAGGGGCGTCGCGACCAGGCCGCGGTGGGGAACAACCTAGTACGGCCCGCCGCGACGAAGGGACATCCGATGACCGCCAGCGACCGCGTCACCACCCTCTACCCGCGCCTGATCGGCGGCGACATTGGAGTCCTCGCTGGCTTCGCTGACAAGGCGACCATCGACACGCCGCTCTCCGGTCACCAGCAGCCGCCCGAGTTCGTCGCCGACACGCGCGCGTGGCTCGACGCGCACGCGGCGCGCATCGAGTCTCCTCGCACGGTCGTCACGCCGGGCAGAGTCGTCCACGAGTTCGTCCTCCTCGTCGCGGTCGACGACGGTCTCAAGGAGCTTCCGGTCATGCTGATTGCCGACATCGACGCCGACGAGTGCATCCGCGACCTGCGTGTCTACCACTCCACATGGCCGCTGACGGGCGCGCATCGCGTCCGCAGCCCGCTCATGCACTACCGCAACGCCGAGAGACCTGCCGAGCCGGTCGGCGCCTACCACGACGCGCTTGCCGCAGGCGATGCCGCAGCGGCCGACGCCACATTCGAGACCGAGGGTACGGTGCGCGAGCCGGCAGGTTCGGCGTGGACACACGTGGGCCCCGACCGGGGCGCGTGGTACCGGATGATCCTCTCGGAAGGCGGGATCCCGCTCAGGCTCGGGACGATCACCGACGACGGGACGACAGTGGTCTACGAGTACGAGGTCGAGCAATGGGGCGCCGCCAAGCTTGCGCCGCAGGCGGGCGCTGCCGCCTACGAGCGCGGGCCGAACGGCAAGATCGTCTCGGCGAGAATCTACGACGACGTCGAGCCGCCCGCCTCGCTCTACGCCGAGTAGCGGAGCTCAACCGTCGCAACCTCAAGCGTCGGCGTGAGACAATCTTCCAGACCGGCTCCCGCCGGTCGGGGGGAGCTGTCGCGCATGGCTCGAGTGCTGCTCGCATCGACGGTGAACTGGCTGAGTCCCGCTCGGATTCCAGCTATGCTCGCGCGCGAACAGATCGAGTGCGACGTGCTCGACGTGGGAGGCACATACCTCGCATCTTCTCGGCACGTGTCTGGCCGCACGGCGATTCCCGACGATGCGGACGAAATCGCGCGTGAGCTGGTGCGCCGAGCGCCCGAGTACGACCGCGTTCTGCTGTGCAACGAGCACCTCATCGGGCGGGTCATGCGCCTGCACGGCGAGGACGCCGACCACGCCCTCCCCGCGCCGCGCGCCACGCTCGAGGCGCTCGTCAACAAGACGCGCTTCTCGCCATTCGCGAGCGAGCGCGGTCTGCCGGTGCCGGAGTTCGAGGTCGCGACGACGCCATGGGTCGCGAGCCAGGCGGCAGGGCGGCTTGGAGGCGAGGGGCGGATCGTCGTCAAGGGCAGATGGGGCGCCGGCGGCAGCGCCGTGCGCATGCCCGAGACGTACGCCGAGGTCAGGCAGGCTGCCGAGGACTTCGGATGCCCGGTCTTGGTCGAGCGGCTCATCAAGGGCGAGCTCGTGAACATGCCGTGCCTCTACGAGCGCGGCAAGCTCGTGGCCGCGATGGTGTCGCGCAAGCTCGCGCTCGAGTTCGCGAACGGCCCCTCGGCGGTCAACGCCTTCTTCGTGCCCGACGAACGCCTGCGCGTCCTCGCCGAGAAGGCCGGCGACGTCTTCGGCCTGCACGGCTTCACGAGCGCCGACGTCATTCTGACCAAAGCCGGCGACGTCGTCTTGCTCGAGATCAACCCGCGAGTCGTCGCACAGCTCCATCTCGGCCACCGAATGGGCGTCGACATGGGTCGCGCGTTCGCAGACGTGATCGCCGGGCGCTGGGACGGTGTGCCGCGCTACGCGACGCGGGACTTGACCGTGCACCTCTTCCCGCAGGATCTCCGCCGATATCGCCGACGTTGGGGAGCGGTCGCCGGAACCCTGCGGTGGGCCCGGCATCCGCGGTCCTGGGACGACGTCCCGTGGGGCGACGCCAGGTTGCTGGGGTACGAGGTCGGCTCTCTCGGTCGGAACGGCTCGGTGCAGCCAGCGCATGCCATCGAGTAGACGATCGGCTCGACCGGACTCGGGCACCTGCGAATGCGCTCGCGGGCGTCCAGCGCGCGTGGCGCGATGCCGATACAAAACCCGACTCGCGGCCCGGTGTGCGTTGCCTGGTCAGTACATCGGCCCGCTCGGCGGCCGTGAGTGACGGTCTGGCGCAGCCCCAGTAAACTGGACACGTGCTCGGCCGACGGTCCGTCGACTGTCGGGTCTGGTTCTTCTCCAGGAGGTCGCGGGTGAGGCTCACTGACATTGCTGGCGTCTTCGTCGGTGCGGGAGTCGGCGGCGCGCTGCGCTACGTTCTTGGCGGTTGGATGGCCGAGCGGTGGGGCACCTCGTTTCCGTGGCACACCTTCGTCATCAACGTCGGTGGGGCGTTTCTGCTGGGGGTGCTGATGGCCGTGACGGTGGAGCGAGGGATGCTGTCCTCGTCGGCGCGCCTGTTTCTCGGCGTCGGTGTCTTGGGCGGGTTCACGACGTTTTCGACCTTGTCGTACGAGAGCATCGCGCTCGTCGAACAGGGCCTGTTCGCGCAGGGCATCTTCAACATGTTCGGCAGCGCCGTCCTCGGCATGGTTGCAGCGGTCGTCGGCCTGTTCGTCGGCAGGGCCATCTAGGAGGTCACGATGCACATCGAGAGCGACGCCAAACGCGTGACCGTCTTCATCGGCGAGTCCGATCGTTGGCATCACCAGCCGCTTCATACGGCGCTCGTGGAGATGTTGCGGCGTGAAGGATGCGCCGGGGCCACGGTGGTCAAGGGTGTCGAGGGGTTCGGCAAAGACAGCCGGATTCACACCGCTAGCATCCTGCGGCTGTCCGAGGACCTCCCCGTCGTGCTGACCTTCGTGGACTCCGCCGAGCGAGTCGAAGCGGTCATGCCGCACGTTGAGGAGATGGTCGGCGCCGGGCTCATCACCATCGAGGACGTGCACGTCCGCAGGTACTCTGACTCCAGCGGAGCATAGCGGCCCTTCAGCAGGCGTCGCTCCGTCGCATCGCCGGGTGTACCGGTGGACGGTGTGATGGGGGTCACAGTCACGCTCACCTGCGCCCTTCCACAGGGGCTTTCTGGCTTGGAGAATGTGGTTGTGCTCAACACATGAGCCCGAGCAACTCCCCCCGCACTACCGAACCGCCCGCGCCAGCAGCCCCGACATCGTCACCCCACGGACGATGGAAACGGCTGGCGCGGGCGGTTCGGTCTACGTGACGTCGATCTTGCGCCACGTCACAGGCGAGGAGAGCACGATCGACGTGGTGGTCTGCCCGTACGGAAGGAACTTGACCACGATGCGCTCGAGGTGCTCGATGGAGCTCACGGCGAGCTTCATCACGCAGCCCTCGGTCCCGGTCACGCGGTGGAACTCGAGGATCTCAGGTGTCTCGGCTGCAAGGCGTTCCAGCTGCGGAGCGAGGTCCGGCGGCGACGAGAGCCTCACGAAGCCCACGATGCCGTAGCCGGCCTTCTTCAGATCGACAGCGGCGTGGTAGCCGGTGATGATCCCCGACGCCTCGAGGCGTCGCATCCGCTCCGCAACCGCCGGGGCGGACAGCCCCACGGTCCGACCGAGCTCCGCGTAGCTCGTGCGGGCGTCATCCTGGAGCGCGGCGATGAGGCCGCGATCGATCGTGTCCACCGGTCGTCCTCTCGTTGGGCTGGAGGCGCATCCGCTCGGGGCGGCAACGAGATGGTAGCGCACGACGGCCGTGCGCACTCGGTGGGCCTGCCGTGCGTGAGGTAGACTAGCCCTCGACCGCAGCCCGGTTTGCCGAGGAGAACACATGACCGATCGGCCGTCCCCAAGGACTCTCGTCTCCGCCTTCGTCGCGATGGTGGTCTTTGCCGCGGTCGCCGTCGTGCTCGTGCTGAACCTTCCCGAGGTCGTCGGTCTTGGTTCCCGAGTCAAGCTCCCGATCTTTCACGGAGCGTCGACCTGGGTCGACCTCGTGCTCTTCGTGGCGATGGGGGTCGCCGCCGTCGTCTACATCGCCACACGCACGCACGCGTCCTACCAGTGGGAGGTGGGCCTGAAGGCGGTGGCGATGCCGCTGTGGGTGCTCAACAGCGTTCTCGGCTTCGTGGCGGCGCTTGGCACGTGGGACTTCACCGGCTCGAAGCAGTCGCCGCTCGTTGTCATCCGCTCCGACCCACGGCTGACAGCGCAGGTCCTCATCCTGCTCGGCGTGGCGATCATCGCTGTGCTGGACTGGCTCGTGCTCGAAGGCCGACTCTACAAGGCGATCGCCGATATCGTGTTCGTGCTCGGCGCCTCTGTCTTGCTCTCCGACATCTTCCTGGATCCAGCGAAGCGGGCCCTGCACCCGGACAGCCCTGTCCTGAATTCCGGCTGGGACATCAAGGGGCCGTTCTTCGGGATAGTGGCGTCGTGGTTGATCTGCATGCTTGTCGCATCGTGGCTCGCCAGGCACCTGGTGCGTCGCGAGGAGTTGCCCGCCGAGAAGTAGCGGGAGCGCGGCCACTCACGGCCGTGTGACCGGCGTCACCCCGCTGCGACCGAGCGATGCCGATACGAGTGTTGAACTCGTCTATGCAAACGCGAAGGACACCCGCCATGGCCGACACTCGCCGCGCGATGCATGCGATCACGGACTCGGGCGCCGATCCGCAGCTCGTCGCCGCGCTTCTCTCGGCGGTCTCGGATTCCGACGCCGTCGTCTCGTTCAGCCTGTTGCGTGGCACCATCCCCGACGAGCAGCTCGTGATGCTCGCGAACGTTCGCGAGGTGCTCTTCGAGCTGCCCGAGCAGCCGTTCCGCACGGGAGTCGACCTCGCGCTATTGGCGCGCACGGGGGAGTACGAGGACACGGGCCGCTCGTATCGGCGGCGCTTCGAGGGGACACACGGCGTGTTCGGGCTCGAGTTCGTCGGGCGAGGAAACCTGTGCGACCGCATCGTCCTGCACACCCCCGCCTCGCGCTTCGAGCTTCACCCGAAGGGTGGCTACTGTCTCGATGCCGAGACGATCACGCTTTTCGTCCACCACCGCATCATGCTCGACGCGCTTCTCGAGGCGCTCGAGCTGCTCGGCATCACGCTCGCGCCCGTCTTCTACGTGACAGCCGAAGACTTCCTCGCCGAGCACCGCGCCGCGGCCGCTGCCGAGGCGTTCGACAAGCTGTTCTAGCGGCGTTGCGCAGGTACGCTCCACATCTGTGCTGTGCATATCGCACACCATTGGTCGGCTGTCACCCCTTGACTTAGCTCGCCGACCACATACCATATGCTGTATCACGGTTCGCCAGATGAACAACATCTGGTGCTAAGAGGGAAGCCGGTGCGCAGTCACGCAACGCCGGCGCTGCCCCCGCAACTGTAGGCGGCGAGCGACCGTCCACCATGCCACTGGCGCCAGCCGGGAAGGCGAGACGGAAGCCATGACCCGCGAGCCAGTAGACCTGCCGTGTACGCACAGGCATCAACCAACGCCAGGGCGGGGTGTCCCGGTGGTCTGCTCGCGAGCTGTCCGGCTCGTGCCAGCCCTCCGAGAACCGCTCTGAGAGGGAGGGCATCATGGCAGGGCAGGGCATCTCGGCGCCGGCCGGGATCATCAATCGTACCGGCGAGCAGGTGGCGTTCGATCTCGAGCGCATCCGCGTCGCGATCGAGCGCGCCGGCAAGGCGACCAACGAGTTTGACGGCGACGAGGCCGATCTGCTCGCGAAGCAGGCGTTCAAGGTCCTCGCACACCGCTTCGGCGACGTGACGGTGCACATCGAGCAGATCCAGGACGTCGTGGAGCAGGTGCTCATCAGCGCCAACCACTTCGCGACGGCGCGTGCCTACATCGTCTACCGCGAGCAGCGTGCCCGCCTGCGCGAGGACAAGAAGACCGTCGTCGAGGTCGAGAGCTCGATGAACGAGTACCTCTCGCGCGCCGACTGGCGCGTGAACGCGAACGCGAACCAGGGCTACTCGCTCGGCGGTCTCATCCTGAACGTCTCGGGCAAGGTCGTCGCCAACTACTGGCTTTCCCACGTCTACCCGCGCGAGGTCGGCGTGGCGCACCGCGAGGGCGACATCCACATCCACGACCTCGACATGCTCGCCGGCTACTGCGCGGGCTGGTCGCTGCGCACGCTCCTCAACGAGGGCCTCAACGGCGTCCCCGGCAAGATCGAGTCCGCGCCGCCGAAGCACCTCTCGAGCGCAGTGGGCCAGATCGTGAACTTCCTCGGCACGCTGCAAAACGAGTGGGCGGGCGCGCAGGCGTTCTCGAGCTTCGACACCTACATGGCGCCGTTCATCCGCCGAGACAACCTCGGCTACGACGAGGTACGCCAGTCGATCCAGGAGCTCGTCTACAACCTCAACGTCCCGTCGCGCTGGGGCACGCAGACACCGTTCACGAACCTCACCTTCGACTGGACGTGCCCGGAAGACCTCGTGGACGAGTACCCGATCATCGGCGGCGAGATCCAGGAGTACACCTACGGCGAACTCCAGACCGAGATGGACATGATCAACCGCGCCTACATCGAGGTCATGACCGCAGGCGATGCCAAGGGCCGCGTCTTCACCTTCCCGATCCCGACCTACAACATCACGCCGGACTTCCCGTGGGAGTCCGAGAACGCGACGCTGCTCTTCGAGATGACCGCGAAGTACGGCCTGCCGTACTTCCAGAACTTCCTCAACTCAGAGCTCAAGCCGAACATGGTACGTTCGATGTGCTGCCGCCTGCAGCTCGACCTCACTGAGCTGCTCAAGCGCGGCAACGGCCTCTTCGGATCTGCCGAGCAGACCGGATCGCTCGGCGTCGTGACCGTGAACTGCGCCCGCCTCGGCCACCTGTTCTCCGGTGACGAGGAGGCGCTCTACGCACGCCTCGACTCGCTGCTTGAGCTCGCGCGCACGTCGCTCGAGCTCAAGCGCAAGGTCATCCAGAACCACATCGACGGCGGGCTCTTCCCGTACACCAAGCGCTACCTCGGCACGCTGCGCAACCACTTCTCCACCATCGGCGTCAACGGCATCAACGAGATGGTCCGCAATTTCTGTGGCGACGCCTACGACATCACCGCCGAGGAGGGCCACGCGCTCGCCGTCCGCCTCCTCGACCACGTGCGCGAGCAGATCACGCGCTTCCAGGAGGAGACTGGGCACCTCTACAACCTCGAGGCCACGCCGGCCGAGGGCACTACGTACCGCTTCGCTCGCGAGGACAACAAGCGCTACCCGGGCATTCTGCAGGCCGGTACCGGTGAGAACCCCTACTACACGAACTCCTCACAGCTGCCGGTCGGCTTCACCGACGACCCGTTCGACGCGCTCACGCGCCAGGAGGAGTTGCAGCGCAAGTACACCGGCGGCACCGTGCTGCACCTCTACATGGGCGAGCGGGTCTCCTCGGCCGAGGCGTGCAAGCGGCTCGTGAAGCGCTCGCTCGAGAACTTCCGCCTGCCCTACATCACGATCACCCCGACCTTCTCGGTCTGCCCCGTCCACGGCTACCTCGCGGGCGAGCACCAGTTCTGCCCGAAGTGCGACGAGGAGCTCGTCGAGAAGAAGCGGCTCGAGGCCGCGTCCTGCTGCTAGCCCTCAACTCCGCCGCATTCGAAAGGAGCGTCACATGACTCACAACGACGATCAGACTCCGGAACTCCAGGTCCAGCCTGTGCTCGCCGATGAGGAGCGCCAGCCCTGCGAGGTCTGGACCCGCGTGATGGGCTACCACCGCCCCGTCGCCTCGTTCAACGCCGGCAAGAAGGGCGAGTTTGCCGAGCGGACCTGCTTCACCGAGGACCGTGCTAAGGCCAACTAGCCTGCGCGTCGGCGGGCTGTCTGCAATCTCGAGCGTCGACTGGCCCGGCGAACTCGCCGCAACCGTCTGGCTCCAAGGCTGCCCGTGGCGCTGCCCGTACTGTCACAACGCGCACCTGCTCTCCGGCAGCGACGGGGCCACGCCGCCCGACGCACCCTCGTGGGAGCAGGTGCTCGCGTTCCTGCGCACGCGTGCGGGGCTGCTGGACGGCGTCGTCTTCTCCGGCGGCGAGCCGCTCGCCCAGCCTGGCCTTGCTGCTGCAGTGCGCGAGGTGCTCGAGCTCGGCTTCCGGGTGGCGCTGCACACTGGCGGCGTCGCGCCCGACCGTCTTGCCGAGGTGCTTCCGCTCGTCGACTGGATCGGCTTCGATGTGAAAGCGCCGTTCTCCGAGTACGAGCGCATCACGCGCGTGGCCGGCAGCGGCGAGGCGGCGCTTGGCAGTCTGCGGCTCGCACTCGCGAGCGGCGTCGGGATTGAGACGCGCACGACGGTGCACCCGGATCTCCTCGGCGAGGGCGCGCTCGAGCGCATGGCCGATGAGCTCGAAGCGCTCGGCGTGAGCCGCTGGGTGCTGCAACCGTTTCGCGCCGAAGGATGCGCGGACGAGACCCTGGCCGCCACACACCGGCCCGAACTGCGCGTGCCCGATGCACTGCGGGGCCGTGCGCTCGCCGTGCGTGTGCGCGCGTAGGCGGCGCCGCGACCCGCGCCGCTGGCATTCGCGCGAGCGGGTCGCTAGACTCGGCGGTGTTCACAATTGAACAGGCGTCGTTCGGTGCCCGAGGGTCGCGATGCGGCCATCGGGAGAATAGGGAACCCGGTGAGATTCCGGGACGGTACCCGCCACTGTGAGCGTCCGCGAGAGCGGCGTGGAGTCAGGAGACCTGCCGGACGATGCGCGACGCGGCCTTCGTGGATAGAGGCTGGCTCGCGGTGGTCGCGGCCGTTCGCAGGCCCAGACCTCCCCGAACCGCTCCGAAGCACTCACGATGGCCCGCTTGCCTCACCCAGGCAGCGGGCTTTCTCATGTGCGGGGCGCGTCAGATCCGCCCCGACGTCAAGGAGGACGCATGACCCGCACAGCCCCCATCACCCGCACCGCCATCGCGCTCGCGATACTGCTCGCGGCACTTGTCGCGCTCGTCGGATGTGGAGCGAAGACCGGTTCCAACGCTAGTACGACCGCTGCGCCTGCTGCGACCGCCGCATTCCCGGTCACCATCACCGACGATGCAAGCCAGTCCGTGACGATCGCCACAGAACCACAGCGCATCGTGTCGCTCGCGCCCGCCAACACGGAGATCCTCTTCGCGCTGGGGCTGGGCGACCGAGTC
>Ga0079306_1002477_pt1 | contig 10293 bp, 8 predicted proteins | sample Methanotroph_Enr_FD_79181 | JGI IMG/M metagenome (GOLD analysis project Ga0079306, IMG submission 79181) | Enriched soil microbial communities from Old Woman Creek wetland in Ohio, USA - Methanotroph_Enrichment_5 | ecosystem: Environmental > Terrestrial > Soil > Wetlands | place: USA: Ohio...
ATATATCATGGATTACAAAAAGCTGAAAATCGAGACTACTACAATCACACGAAATATGCGAGAGCTGAATGCGCCTACCGAAAATATCTACGAATCGGTTGCCATTCTTGCTAAGAGAGCAAATCAGATTTCACAGGAAATCAAGGAAGAACTGAACAGCAAAATCGAAGAATTTGCTACGCCTAGCGATAACCTTGAAGAAGTTTTCGAAAACAGGGAGCAGATTGAACTGGCAAAATTTTATGAGCATCTGCCAAAACCAACCCTTATCTCAACCAACGAATTTCTGAATAACCAGATTTTCCATCGCAACCCGATGAAGGAAAATGCAACTGACTTCTAATTCCTTTATTTCGGCCCGATGCTGAGTGGCAAGAAAATCCTAATAGGAATTACCGGTAGTATTGCTGCCTATAAGATTCCATTCCTTATCAGGTTACTGATCAAGGAAGGTGCCCAGGTTAAGATTGTCATGACGCGTTCAGCCTGCGATTTTGTCACTCCATTAACTCTATCAGCGCTTTCTCAAAACCCTGTGTCCATAGAGCCATTTAGTGAATCGGATGGCAGATGGCATAGTCATATCGAGTTAGGCAGTTGGGCAGACATCTTCCTCATAGCCCCGCTTTCTGCAAATACAATGGCGAAAATGGCCACAGGGATCACGGATAACCTCCTGATGGCAACTTACCTGGCGGCACGTTGCCCAGTTTTTTTTGCCCCCGCCATGGATGTAGATATGTATAATCATCCCACCACGCAGGCTAATATCAGTAAACTGCAGTCATTTGGAAACCACCTTATCGCACCCCGGGAAGGTGAACTTGCAAGTGGTTTGACCGGGTATGGAAGGATGGAAGAACCTGAAACAATTGTCTCTCTCCTGGATGAATTCATGTCAAGGAAATTGACTCTACTTGATAAAAAAGTGCTGATTTCTAGCGGACCCACATTTGAAGCCATTGATCCGGTACGCTTTATTGGTAATCACTCGAGTGGCAGGATGGGTAATTCATTAGCCCTCGAAGCCGCCCAGCTTGGAGCAAAAGTAGTCTTGGTCAGCGGTCCGGTAAAAGAGCTTCCTGAACATGAAAATATTGAAATTGTTCAGGTTACTACCGCGCAGCAAATGTATGAAGCCTGTACCGGCCGGTTCCCGGATTCGGATATTTGCATCATGGCAGCTGCTGTTGCTGATTACATCCCTGAAAATCCATCTGGCAGTAAAATCAAGAAAGGGGAGGCAACCTGGACCCTGAAATTGATCAAATCTGTTGATATCCTGGCTGAACTTGGTGGTAAAAAGCGCAAGGGACAAGTGCTTGCGGGATTTGCACTCGAGACTGACAATGAAATCAGCAACGCTAAAGAAAAGTTGCACAAGAAAAACCTGGATTTTATCGTTCTTAATTCACTCAAGGATGCAGGAGCAGGTTTCGCGACTCAAACCAACCAGGTAACAATACTTGATAAAAATGGGGAAATACTTCCATTTGATCTCAAACCTAAGTCCCAGGTTGCCGAAGATATCCTTGATTATGCCTTAAAATTTGTTGTTTAGATCCTGATATGTTTAGACGCCTAGTCCTATATTCTATACTCTTACTACCTGCATTTGTCACCGGGCAGGAATTTAATTGCCAGATCCAGGTAAATGCCCCACAGATTGAAGGCTCTGAAAAGAAAGTCTTTCAGACCATGCAACAGTCTCTATATGAGTTCGTAAATAACAAGAAATGGACGAATTATGTATTCCGTCCTGAAGAACGCATTGAATGTTCAATGATGGTCACTATTACAGAGCGTATCTCATCCGATCAGTTCAGGGGAAAAATCAACATTGTACTGAAGCGGCCTGTCTATAAAACCTCGTATAGCACAACTCTCCTTAATTACCTGGACAAGGATTTTGACTTCAAATATGTTGAGTACGAACCTCTTGATTTTAATGATGATACCTATACATCGAACCTGACATCTGCTATTGCATTTTATGTCTATATTTTTCTTGGAATCGATGCTGACTCCTTTACAAAAATGGGTGGCACTCCTTACTATGAAAAAGCCAGGGCGGTTGTGAACGCAGCACAGAATGCACCTGAAAAGGGTTGGAAAGCATTTGAAAGCATGAAGAACCGGTATTGGCTTGTGGAAAACCTGCTTAACAGCACATACAGCCCCTTGCGTGAAGGGATTTACCAGTACCACAGGCTGGGACTTGATATCATGACTGAGAATATTGACCTGGGGCGTTCTGGTATTAATGATTGCCTTGAAAACTTCCAGAGGGCCGGACGTGAAAAACCGGGCCTCTATATGCTGCAACTTATGATGGATGCAAAACGGGATGAACTGGTAAATGTATATTCGCAGGCTTCCCCAATGGATAAAACAAAAGCTATCAATATCCTGAAGGAACTCGACCCTGCCAATTCTTCAAAATATCAGCAAATCCAGTCCACCCAATCAGGCGGCAAATAGTCACCGATTGCTTTTCTTTTCATATATTTGCTTTCACACATATCTTTCCGGCATGCTTTTACAGCTCTCAGTAGGGAACTTTATCCTTATCCAAAAACTTGACCTGGGTTTCCATTCAGGTTTTACCTGTATTACAGGTGAGACAGGTGCAGGAAAATCCATCCTGGTGGGCGCTCTTGGTCTTATCCTGGGGCAGAGGGCCGATTCACAGGTTTTGATGGATAAAACAAAGAAATGCATTGTGGAAGGATCATTCCAGTTGGAAGGCTATGGATTGGAACCCATATTTGAGTCCAATGACCTGGATTTTGAGCGTATATCCACATTCAGGAGGGAAATAAATCCCCAGGGCAAATCCAGGGCTTTCATCAATGATACACCTGTGAATATCAATGTGATGAAAGAAATAGGGGAGAGGCTCGTTGATATTCACTCTCAAAATCAAACCCTTGAACTGAATGAAGCAGGATTTCAATTGGCCATGGTTGATTCATATTCCGGAAACGCGAATGACCTGGCAAAATACTCTGAAGTTTTCGCTTCTTACACCAACCTTAAATCTGAGTTGGCACGATGCATTGAACAGGAACGAAAAGCCAATGCTGATAGGGAGTATTTCGAATTCCAGCTGGAAGAACTGGTAAAAGCCAGGCTTCTCGAAAATAACCAGGAAGAAATGGAGGCTGAACTTGAATTACTCAATCATGCTGAAGAAATCAAGTCGAAACTGTTCCTGGCTTTGCATCAGCTTGATGACTCCGACCAAAATATTCTTACAGGCCTATCTGAAACCAGGCATGCGGTCAGCCAGGCTTCCAGGTTCAGCAACCAACTTGATTCAATTTCTTCAAGGCTTGAAAGTTGTTACATAGAGTTGAAGGAAATCGTTTCTGAGATCCGGAACCTGGCGGAACATACCAATCATGATCCTGAAAAGATCGAGCAACTGAGTCAGCGACTGGATTTGATCTACCATCTTCAACAGAAACATAAACTTTCATCAATAAGCGAATTGATCGAGCTTAGGGATGAATTGGAATCAAAAATCAATGCAATCGATTCCCTTGAGGTAAGAATAGAGCAACTTAGATCAGACCTGCTGCATACTGAAGCAGAACTCTCCTCCCTGGCAGCAATGCTTTCAAAGCAAAGAGCAGAAGTAATCATGGGCATTCAGGAGGAAATGGAGGATGTCCTTATGGATCTGGGAATGCCCTCAGCAAAGTTCCTGATACGGTTGGAAATGATGGACCGGTTCACAGCTTCAGGGACTGACAAGGTCTCATTCCTGTTTTCAGCAAATAAGGGCGGTGAATTGCGCGAAATCCAGAAAGTAGCTTCAGGGGGAGAATTATCTCGCCTGATGCTTGCTATTAAATCATTGGTGGTAAGCAGGAGCCTGCTTCCTACCATATTGTTTGATGAAATCGACAGCGGGGTTTCCGGGGAAATAGCCGGCAAAATAGGGACTATCATGCGTAAAATGTCCGGTACAATGCAGGTAATAGCAATTACACATCTTCCCCAGATTGCCGGAAAAGCCCATGAACACCTGCTTGCATTCAAGGAAGATGGAGAAATTAATACATTTTCGCACTTGAGGGTTTTAAACGACGATGAACGCATTAATGAAATTGCGCGGATGCTGAGTGATGAAACTATCACGGAAACAGCTAAAGCTGCAGCCAAAGAACTAATGATCAATTAAACCGGCTCCTGGCTTACGGAAGCTGTGCTATTAATAACCAGTAAGAAAAACCAAACTATCATGGCATATAACCTCTTAAAAGGGAAAAAAGGGATCATTTTCGGAGCTCTCAACGATCGTTCCATAGCATGGAAAACCGCTGAAAGAGCCTATGAAGAAGGTGCTGAATTTGTTCTAACCAATACTCCAATGGCCCTTCGGATGGGTGATACCGACCAGCTGGCACAAGCCTGCAATACGATCGTTGTGGCAGCCGATGCTACCAGTGTTCCTGACCTTGAAAATCTTTTCAAGACTACACTCGATCATTTTGGGGGTAAAATTGACTTTATCCTGCATTCCATCGGCATGTCGCCGAACGTCCGGAAAAAGATACCTTACGATGGATTGAATTATGAGTATTACCTGAAAACTTTGGATATTTCTGCTATTTCCTTTCATAAGGTGATACAGACTGCAAAAAAGCTGGATGCCTTGAATGAATGGGGATCCATTGTTGCCTTGTCCTATATAGCCGCCCAAAGGACATTATTTGAATATAATGATATGGCAGATGCCAAGGCAGCCCTGGAGAGTATTGCCCGAAGTTTCGGGTATATCTATGGCCGTGAAAAAAAGATCCGCATCAATACCATATCTCAATCCCCGACACTGACAACAGCTGGTAGCGGAGTAAAGGGAATTGACGGATTGATGGACTTTACTGAGAGAATGTCACCTCTTGGCAATGCAACTGCCGAAGAATGTGCTGACTATTGCATAACCTTGTTCAGTGACCTCACTAAAAAGGTGACTATGCAGAATCTATTCAACGACGGTGGATTCTCAAGTATGGGTATGAGTTATAGGGCGATGAATATGTACAACAAGAGCCTTGAATGTAAGGATTGCCATACAAATCCCTTCAATGAGGATGATGCCCCGGAAGCTGTGTGATAAAACAGAATCAATAAGGGTAAGTATTACTTTAATGTAATAGTATATCCGATTGTTGGCCTGGAAGGCTGGGACGGTTGTTCCGGCTTTTCTTTTTGTGGAGCCAGGGAGGTAACATATGTAATATTAATAACAGGAGCTGGTTTGATGCTTTGCGGCAATTCAAAACGAATCCTTGTTTTCATTTTCGCTTTCATTCTGACACCCCGATTCTTAACAGGATCATATTTAAGCATGCGGACCAATCTCAGCGCTTCTTCATCGCAACCTGAACCTATTCCATGCACCACCATTTCATCTGCTACAAGGCCAATATTATCTACAGTATACTCAAGATATACCGTACCTTCTACCAGGTTTTTCAATGCAAGCTCGGGATACCTGATATTGTCAGAAATAAAACGGATAAATGCCTGGTTTCCTCCAGGGTAGGTAGGCATTTTCAGAAATTTCTTATCCTTATGTGGCTTTTCGTTTGAATGCTTCATGGGTTAAATAAAAATCAAATTTACAACTTTTTGCCCTTAACATTGGCCATCCAACCATATCCTGCTAGGGATATTCTATTGGTAGAAAAATTATGGAAATCATAAATTGCATGCCGTCAGGTATGCAATGTCATTATTCGGTTTTTCCTCTCAAGAGATGTGTATTTCACTCGGAAAATGATACGGAATTATTGTATTAAAACAGCCCAGGCCTGCACTTCCGGATTATTCAAGCTTTTTGTCATCAGTTATAATTTTATTATTAATTTCCTTTTTCTATTTTTGCACCTGCCTATAAGGTATATATACATTGATATAGGTCAATACCTAACGGTTAAGTGAACCCATCCATACAATATGAAGTATAGAATTGTAGTACTAGCAAAACAAGTACCCGACACACGCAATGTCGGCAAAGATGCCATGAAGGCTGACGGAACTGTTAACAGGGCTGCATTGCCGGCTATTTTCAACCCCGAAGACCTCAATGCACTTGAACAAGCTCTTCGGATCAAAGACCGGTTTCCAGGATCAGAAGTAATCATCCTGACCATGGGGCCATTCCGGGCGGCTGAAATTATCCGTGAAGCACTTTACAGGGGTGCCGACAGAGGCTATCTCATTACTGACCGTAAGTTTGCGGGTAGTGATACTCTTGCCACCTCGTATGCCATTTCCTTGGCTGTGAAAAAGCTTGCGCCCTATCATTTCGTGATCTCAGGCCGCCAGGCTATTGATGGCGATACTGCTCAGGTTGGTCCCCAAACAGCAGAAAAATTGCACCTGCCACAGGTTACCTATGCCGAGGATATCCTCGAAATAACCAACAACCAGGCTTCTATAAAGCGCCGCATTGAAATGGGTGTTGAAGTGGTAAAATCAAAACTCCCCGTAGCTATTACAGTTCATGGATCTGCACCTTCTTGCCGGCCCAGGCTTGCAAAACTGATGATGAAGTATAAACATGCAAGGACTGTTACTGAATTACAGGAAGAAACAAAGGACTATACAGATTTGTATTCACACCGGCCCTACCTCCAGATTGATGAATGGACAGTTGCCGACCTGGATGCCAACGTTGAAATGCTTGGACTTTCAGGCTCACCCACCAAAGTAAAAAAGATTGAAAACGTGGTTCTTGCTCATAAAGAAAGCAAGAAGCTTACTACTGAAGATAAGGATGTGGAATGGCTGATGCAGGAACTGATCAGCAGCCACGTTATCGGGTAATTCAATCAATCACAAACTGAAAAAGAAAAATAAAGTGAATAGTATATTTGTTTATTGCGAAGTTTCGGAAGAAAGATCCATTTCTGATGTCAGCCTCGAGTTGCTATCTAAAGGCCGCAAGCTAGCCAACGAACTGGGTGTTAAGCTTGAATCAGTTGTTCTAGGGCATAAAATCGAAAACCTTGAGAGTATTATTTTTCCATTCGGCGTTGATGTAATTCATTATGCCGATGATAAAATATTATTCCCATATCTGACATTGCCCCATTCAAGGTTACTGATAGAACTGTTTACCAGTGAAAAGCCTGAAATAGTTCTTTTTGGAGCTACCAGCATTGGAAGGGACCTTGCTCCCCGTATTGCTTCTGCCTTGAAATGCGGGTTGACAGCCGATTGTACCAGCCTTGAAATTGGAGATCATACCGAAAACCGTACCCAGAAAGAATACAAAAACCTTCTTTACCAGATACGTCCTGCATTTGGAGGGAATATAATTGCTACCATTATCAATCCTGACACCCGCCCACAGATGGCGACTGTTCGCGAAGGGGTAATGAAAAAGGAAATTGTAAATCTAAATTACAAGGGAACACTCAAAACCATTGATGTCAAGTCAATCTTGAAAGATGAGGATTTTGTGGTTGAGATCATCGAAAGGCATATTGAGAAAAGCAAAGTTAATATCAAAAATGCCGGGATCATAGTTTCTGGTGGATATGGGGTTGGATCTCGTGAAAACTTTAAATTATTGTACGAACTTGCTGAAGTACTCGGTGCCGATGTAGGTGCTACCCGTGCTGCTGTAGATGCCGGGTTTGAAGATCACGAAAGGCAGATCGGTCAGACCGGGGTGACGGTGCGCCCTAAACTTTATATAGCCTGTGGTATTTCAGGAGCTGTGCAACACAGGGCCGGGATGGACCAGTCTGCTCAGATCATTTCCATCAATACCGATCCCAATGCACCGATCAATTTCATAGCTGATTATACAATCATCGGAAGTGTGAGTGATGTGATTCCCAGAATGATCAAATACTATAAAAAAAATTCTAAGTAAATGATTATCTTGTAATTAGTAAGGATTATTTAAACAGTAATTTGAGTTGACAATGGAAAATTTTTATACCGATAACCCACACCTGAAGTTTCAATTGGATCATCCTTTAATGGCTAAGATTATACGCTTAAAGGAGTTAAATTATTCGGAGCATGAGAAATTCGACTATGCCCCGATGGATTTTGAAGATGCTGTGGATAGCTATGATAAGGTACTTGAAATTGTAGGCGAGATCTGCGGGGAAATTATTGGTCCCAATGCTGAATCTGTAGATCATGATGGTCCCCAGTTGATAAACAATGAAGTGAAATATGCCCGAGGCACCCAGGAAAATCATGATGTACTGACAAAAGCAGGCCTTATAGGTATGTCGCTGCCCAGGCAATATGGGGGGTTGAATTTTCCAATGGTACCTTATGTGATGGCTGCTGAACTGGTTTCTCGTGCTGATGCAGGCTTCGCCAATATCTGGGGTTTGCAGGATTGTGCTGAAACCTTGCATGAGTTTGCTTCCCAAGAGATCAAGAACGAGTTTTTGCCCCGTTTCAATAAAGGGGCAACAGCCGCCATGGACCTTACTGAACCTGATGCAGGTAGTGACCTTCAGGCAGTTCAGCTGAAAGCAACATTTGATGCACAAAAAGATATCTGGTTCCTGAATGGTGTTAAACGTTTTATTACAAATGGAGATGCTGATATTTCACTGGTGCTTGCCCGTTCCGAAGAAGGCACAACAGATGCCCGTGGACTCTCTCTTTTTGTGTATGATCGTGCAAATAAAGCAGTCAATGTTCGAAGGATTGAGAACAAACTTGGAATTAAGGGTTCACCTACCTGTGAACTTGTTTTCAAAAATGCACCTGCAAAATTGGTAGGGGAGACCAAACTCGGTCTTATCAAGTATGTAATGTCTCTTATGAATTCAGCCCGCCTGGGAGTAGGGGCACAGTCAGTCGGCATAGCAGAGGCTGCTTTCCGTGAATCCGTCAAATATGCCCATGAACGCGAGCAGTTCGGGAAAGCTATTATCCAGTATCCAGCAGTGTATGAGATGCTTACTATGATGAAAGTGAAAATTGATGGTATCCGTACCTTACTGTATGAAACAGCCCGTTACGTCGATATGTATAAGGCGTATTCATTTATTCAGCTTGACCGCAAACTGGAAGCTGAAGAACGGGAAGAGATGAAATACTATCAGAAAAATGCAGATGTCCTCACTCCGCTGCTCAAGCTTTTTGCAAGTGAATACTGCAACCAGATTGCGTATGATGCCATACAGATTCATGGTGGAACAGGGTATATGAAAGATTTCCCTGTTGAACGCCTCTTCCGTGATGCCCGCATCACCACAATTTATGAAGGAACTTCCCAACTCCAGGTGGTGGCTGCCATTCGTGGCGTTACAAACGGTTCCTACCTCAAACTGATGAAAGAGCACGCTCAACTTCCCGTGAAACCTGAACACGAATACCTGAAAAACCTGCTGGATAAAATGACCGACCAATATGCAAAAACAGTTGAGAAGGTGACCGAATTTGCTGATAATGAGTATATTGACTATCACGCCCGCCGTCTTGTGGAAATGGCTGGTAATGTGCTGGTTGGATTTATCCTGTTGCATGATGCCAACAGGGATGTTACTTACGCTAAAAGTGCAGATATTTTTATCCGGAAAGGCCGTGCAGAAAATATTGCCAGCGTCAGTTACATTAACAACTCACATCCTAAAGACCTGGGAGATTTCAAGATGATTTAACCATTTCGGATGCAGTTTACTGAATGGTAAAATGTAATATACTAAAAAAGCCCATCAAACATTAGCTTGATGGGCTTTTTTAGTTCTTCCGGTGGATTATTCAGGCATAATATTGCTCTCCTTAGCCGGGGCCGGGACAACCTCGATAGATATGTCGTTGGTTTCAGTATTGAAATCAATCTTGATACCATCGCCTTCCTTTAGATTGGTCATAATAATCTCTTCTGCCAGAGTATCTTCAATGTACTTTTGAATAGCTCGTTTGAGCGGGCGGGCACCGAATTGTTCATCCCAGCCTTTATCAACAATAAAATCCTTGGCTGCTTCGGTAATTTCAGGGTTGTATCCCATTTTCCGGATACGGTTGAAAAGGTTACGAAGCTCGATATCAATTATTTTGTGAATATGGCCACGATCGAGTGAATCAAAAATTACGATATCATCGATACGGTTGAGAAATTCAGGAGCAAAAGCCTTCTTAAGCGCATTTTCGATAACACCCTGGGCAAGTTCATTCCCTTGCGATTGACGGGCCGAGGTGCTGAAACCAACTCCGGCGCCAAAGTCCTTCAACTGACGGGAGCCAATGTTCGATGTCATGATCACTATGGTATACTTAAAGTCAACCCTGCGA
>Ga0079306_1002478_pt1 | contig 10283 bp, 19 predicted proteins | sample Methanotroph_Enr_FD_79181 | JGI IMG/M metagenome (GOLD analysis project Ga0079306, IMG submission 79181) | Enriched soil microbial communities from Old Woman Creek wetland in Ohio, USA - Methanotroph_Enrichment_5 | ecosystem: Environmental > Terrestrial > Soil > Wetlands | place: USA: Ohio...
CCCAGAGGTAGTTAGAGTCGAATCCTAAGATCTCTTGGGCTATCTCCTCACACGACCTGGACCCGAAGCGAATCTCCTCATCAGCTCGAGGCGTGAAGACAGCGTCCATGTAAGTGTGAAGCCTCCTCTTCTCCTGGAAGAACTCAAGCTGTCTGGACTCGGAGATGCCCATACCAACCTTGATGTGGAAGACATGCCTGTGTTGGTCCCGGAGAAACTTAACGTCGTTGGGTGCTAAGGGCCACGCATGATAGCCTACGACTTGGGTGGTGATCCAGATCTCGGATATCATGCCTACCTCCTAGTCAACGCGACATGCATCTTCGCGTAGTTGCGGTACAGGAGCCTCTCCGATGCAAGGCCTCCTTCGTGGAAGTTCATCTCGGTGTTCCATTTGCCAAGGCCCCTGGGGCATACCTCCAAGTCGTGGCCGTAGTACGCAGCCTTGAACGGCTTGATGGTGTCCATGGAGGTCACGCACTTGGGCCAGGTCTTGATCTCGTCGAGGTCGTAGAGCCCGAGGAAGTGATAGTCGTGCGTCGGGTCCCAGGCGTCCTCCTTGTTCATGATCTTGACGATCTCACGCCTGCTGTTCAGGAAGGAGATCCCAACCGGCCCCTCAAACTCGAACTCCTCGACCATGAGGTTGTGGCAGTGCACGACGTCGTGAGGGGTGGGGCCCTGGGGTATGACCCCGACCTTCCAGGGCGCGTTGCGCGTGAAGCACTTGTGGATGAACTTCTCAGTCATCCCGATCGTCTTGACCGAGTCCCCTACCTGATCCGGTGCGAAGACGACCTCAGGTCTGATCTCATCCGCGATGTAGTACAGGGTGTCGATGTCCAGGGGCTTGCCCTCCTCGAACATCCCGTTGTCTAGGATGATGCGACCGTCGTAGTTCTTGTACCAGTTGAAGTACTCGGGGTCCTTGAGGCACTCCGAGGCGATCGCGAAGTGGCCGTCGATAGCCGGTGTTAGCTCGTCCAAGTGCCGTGTAGGCACCTCAGTATAGAACTTGATTTTGCTCACTCATTACCTCCTAAATAGGTGAAATTCCTTCCAAATCCGGTGTAGAATCGACTTGAATTTTCAACCCACATCATTGCATCAGTTGGATCCTAAACTCGGTTTATACGCCGAATTTGACGCCTGAATGGATTCTAATAAACCTGCTACACCTCGTTCCAGTAGTAGCCCATGCCCGGATCAATCGGGAACTTGGGGTAAAGGTCAGGTCGTGCAGTCTCCATGATCTCCTTGAACCGTTCGAAGCGAGCGTCTTTGGAATCGTCATCTGGCTCCTCACACACCAACTGATCATGCCCATTCAAGAGGAGGTTAAACCCCTCAGCCCTCAACTGCTTCATCGCAGCCTTGACGACTACGGTCTCGAAGTTCTGCACGGGGTAGTTCTTGGCCTCGGTCTCCTTATCACAATGCATGATGAACCCATCCACACCCTTGACGTAGCCGTTTGCCTTCCACATATTCGGGTGCTTGACCTCGAAGAGGTCCTTGAGCTTAGGACGCAGGGAATAGAATATCTCCTGCCAGAGCTCTACAGTCTTCACAGGTACGTGGAACTGCATAGCAATGTCCCTGGCAGTTCGGCCAAAGAATGTCCCAAAGACTACCGTCTTGGCCTGGATCTTCTTGATCGAGGGGTAGTGAGGCTTGATGGCCTCGAGTACGTCGTTGTGGATCGAGAACTTCGGATCCTGCATCAGTTCGCATAATTCCCAATCTCCAGCCATGACAGCAGCTCCCATGATCTGCATGCCTTTGTAGTCAGCGCCCATCAAGATCATTCCGGGGGCAGCACGCACCATGTCGCGCAGTTCCTTTGGCACCCCTTGCATGGGGACATCAACACACGACCATCGTCGAGTAGCTGTTCCAGTGGGCTTCCATCCCGGGTGGACTCGGCCGTCAGTCTGAATAGACTTGAAGACCCCCTCGCAATAAGTTGAAGCAATCTTCGCAAGTCCTCGGTACTCCAGGATGTGTGCGAGGAACTCTTTGTGCTGATGCTCACCTTCGAATCTCTCCCCGTCCTCGTCATTGAGATAGACAAGACCAAGTTTCGACCCGATCGCTTGAATGGCTTTTTCACAGGTTGAGGCTCCCATTAAGCACGACCTGCCGTTCATGTCGTGCTTCGGTAGTTTGAACGTAGTATACATGACATGGTTGAGTTGCTTGGGGGAGGAGATCGAAGCATTGTACTTCGAGCTGAACTCCTTTTCCAGGGCTTCGAGCCTCGGGAGCAGTTTGGCGTAGTGGATGGCGAGGCGGTTCTGATCGATGTACACGCCTCGGATCTTCATGTCGAGGGCTGTCTCTTCCTCATGCCGCAGCTCCTCGATCAGCTTGTCGGAGACGTAAGGCTTTTGCGCGATCGAGACCTGACGCGTTATGTCCACGTCCAAGCAGTTCAGATCCCCGAGGTCCTTTGGAGCCCAGACACCGCTCTTGTAGTTGGACTTGTAATGCAGTTTGTACGGAGGCTCGTTGGTGTAAGCACTCCGGAGGAAATCAAGCTTCTTAGGCATCTTAGAGTAGATGACGTGCATGAGGGTCTGTACGTCGAGTCGTATACCAGGCCGGATTCCCTTCTTGATGGCCAGGAAGTAGCGGTCGAATAAGTTGTTAGCCCATTCAAGGTTGTGGTTGCCCTCCATGAAATCAGCCAACAGATCCCAGTCACGAAGCAGAGCAGCACCACTAAGATGAAGAGCGTGGCCGGGACGAGGGCAGAACGCGATGCCAATGATCTCACCTTTGAAAGGATCCAGTGCATCCTTTTTACCTCCGTCTTCCTTGTCCCCTGTGGTCTCGATGTCGACCGCCACGGGGGTGTGTTTGAACGACTCGAGCCAGGCTTGGACCGTTCCGCGGTCAGGATTGATCAGGTAATCCTTCTCGAGGTACTCAACGAGCGGGTTGCCCGCTTTACGTAGATCCCAGGCAACGACAGGAAACATCTGCCGCTGCTTCATGAGATCCCTGGGGTGCATGGTTATAAGGACTTTACGATGCAGAGCCGGTCCGACGCCGTCAACAATGGACCCTCTCCAGTCCCCGACAGTCTTTCCTGTAAGGAGGGTTGTTGCAACACTGCCAAGAGCAACGAGCATGTGTGGGTCAACTTGGTTAATTTCTCTTCCAAGATGTCCTTGGCAGGCATACAGCTCGTCCAGTTGGGGTGCTCGGTTATTAGGCGTCCTGCATCGAGTGGCGTGAGATACGAAGCAATCGTCTCGTGTGAGTCCAGCATCTCGAAGAAGTGAGTTAAGAACTTTTCCTGTTCCGCCTGAGAAAGCGTTTCCACTGTAGTCATCCTCCTGTTGGGGTACATCGCCGATGATGAAGAGTCGGGGGTTGTGAAACTTCCCCGTACCGTTGACTACGTGTTTACGCTGGAGGCATAAACGACATCCGAGGCAGTTTTCGTCTGCTCCGTGGTTGGGCATTGGGGTAGCTCCTCCTCAAAGTGCATCACTGCAAATAGGTTCCACACAGCCGCTGCCATGTGGTCTTCGGTCCGATCACCTGAGTTGTACCGGCTCAGATGTTCCAAAGCTCGATCCATGCAATCCTTGGACCAGTGGACAGGATCGCCAGACTCCCAGTTCCGCTCTCCGTACTTGACGCACCCGTGGGCGTATCTAAGTGCTACACGTCGAAGAGGTTTGTACGGTATCAGCCTGTAGGTTGGAATGGTCTCCAAGTCTCGCTTAGCTTGACCTCCGAAGACTCCAGTCTCAGGTCGCTCGCAGATGCACGGGAGGGTTTTACATGTCCCACACATGGTGTCGATCTCGCTCATCCTTAACTCCTCGTCATTCTGACGGTCTGGATTGTATCGAAGAACTCTTCCCGAGCCTTCGAGTCAGTTTCGAACAAACCCCTGACGACCGTGGTCACCATGTCGGAGTTGTAGGACTTGACGCCCCGTGAGCGGATGCACATATGCCGGCCCTGGATGAACACGGCCACGCCTTTGGGTTCCAACGCATGAGTCAACCCGTCCGCAATCATCTCTGCGACCTCTTCCTGGAGCATCAAGCCCTTGGAGAAGTAATCAGCTGCTCGGGCGAACTTGGACACGCCCAAGAGCTTGCCGTTGGGTATGTACGCGATCGAGATGTCCATCTCCACGGTCTCGAGGTGATGTGGGCACTTGGTGTAGGCTCGGTGATCCACGACCGTGACCATGGAGGTGAACGGATGCGGAAAGGTCTTGAAGTCAGGCTGTTGTCCGCCGTCGACGTATTCGGATAGGAGGCGTGCCACCCGGTTCGGAGTGTCCACGATGTCCGGGTTGGTCATGTCGTAGCCTAGGGTCTTGAGCAATCCTGCTACGTTAAGCTGGGCTGCTTTATTCTGGCGTTCTTGGGTTTGGAACTCATCTCTCCTCCTTGAGGTGACGATAACATGTTTTGCGACGATGGAGTCTTTGTGTGTGGTCTGGTTGTAGCGGTGGATGTGGGTTGAGTACACCCATTCTTTGATACGATGCCCGATGGAGTTGTAGTACGCGTTGAAGGTCTGGTGCTTCCCCAGACCTGCGATCACGGCGAGTATGCCTACATTGCTACCTGTCGCCATCCCAGCCTCCCAGGTTCTCCGCGTACTGAGCCCAGCCACCAGGGCCTTCCTGGAGCTTGCAGGACAGGAGGTCGATTCGGTTGTAGGTCTCGATCGGGAACTGGAGCCTGATCTGCTGCCAGATCCATTCGACCAAGGTCTCAGCCGTGACGGGTGTAAAGCCGACGACCATGTTGATGGTCTTGTGGTCCAGGAGGTCTGTGACCTTCTTGACCATGCGCCCAAGCTCTTTGAAGTCGATCAGCATGCCAGTCTCAGGGTCAATCTGGCCCATGATCTCGACGTCCAGGGTCCAGGTGTGACCGTGGAGCTGGCCACAGGTCGGGTGGTCTTTGATGTAGTGTGCTGATTCGAAGGTGAAGCGTTTACCGCATATGATGTCCATTAGATGATCCCCCTAGCCATTTGGCGTACTCTGCGAGCTTTCTCACGCTCTCCCTGGTGCCTGGGAGTCAAGTTGTAATCCCTCTCCGAGAGTATCTCAGGTCTGGAACTAGTTCGACGTCCACTACTCCTTATGATACCCAGAGTCCCTACGCCGATCCCCGCAGCGGCCATGTAAGCCACCAAGAACATTAAGTTGCTATTGCTCATGCCTACCTCCTCATTAAAATGTTAAGAGCCTTACTCTCATTAGAATCCCACCCGAAGGGGAAAGGGAGAGTACATCCTCCCTCTCCCCCTAAGGTCAGGCTTACGCGCCGATCGCGCTGTACTTCTTGATCACGTTACGATCGACTTCGTTGCGGTCAGGCTTGATCTCGACCTGGATGAGCATCTCCTTGCCCTGGCAGTCGGATGTCACGCGGTTGGCGAACTCATCGACCTCGAAGTCGCCTGCGGGAAGGTCCCGCCCGCACAGGGCCTTGTACGCGTTGTTCCAGATGCCGATGGACGCCTCGGTCACGGTCCAGTTGTCGAACATCTTCCGGCCGAGGACCTTGGAGCCATCCGGTGCCTGTTGGGTCTGGATGGTGTACTCTGGTGCGATGCAGAAGTTGCCAGCCTCGGAAGTACGAACCTTGTAGCCGGTGAAGGCGACCTTGTAGATACCTGCGGGAACGAGATTGCCTGCGCCTACGTTGGTGGGGACTTTAATCAACATTGTGAATCTCCTTTGGGTTGTGGGTTACGGGTAGTTAAGCTTGGGTTTCGGGTTCGGGTGCGGGGGTGAAGTTTTGACACTTGAGCTCAACTGAGCCGCAGCCCAGATGACCTACCCCGTAAGGCATCTGGTGGATGATTCCCTGCACAGCTCCGCTGACGACTACACCATCAGTGCACTGCCGCTTCTTGTCGCAGGTACCGCAAGGGGTGAATACTGAGTACGACATTTTGCTTCCTCCTAGGCTTGGGGTTGGGGGTTCAGCTCTTCAGGCTTGAAGAGAACGTTAAAGGCCTCGATACTTGTAATACCCTCCTTTGCGATTAGTCGTGTCCGGTCCTTACCGACATACATGTCGTCAGGTACCGAACGGAATTTGTACTGGACTTGAAGCTTGCCTTGGGCATCGTAGCCAGTTTGGGTGAAGAGCCTGGCGACCAGGTCACATGCCTGTGGGAGCTCCGTCCTGAGCTTCCCGACGAGATCCGGCCCACCCATGATCTTGCCCGTGACCTCGTCCTTGTCGAACTTGTCGACTGCGGTGAACACGAGGTGACATTTCAGCTCGGCGAAGTTGTTGATGATCTTGGCTGTGCGTGCGTAGTTGAGGTTGTACTCCTCGAAACGAGGAATTTCCCTCCCCGCCGAGAGCAGCACCGCTGCCATGATCGTCTTGCCCAAGTACGAGAGCGAATCGATGATCAAGGTTTGGAAATGCACACCCGCTGCAGCCTTGAGCGTGGGCATGAGATCCAACAGCTGCTGGTACGATGAGATCTTCATCTGCTGGATCCCGAACTCGATTGCCGAGGTTGCTCCGCCGATCGTGCCCGGATCGCAGGACAAGAGCAAGGGCTTCGGGAATTGAGCAGCTAGCCTGGTCTTACCTGCTCCCGATGGGCCGTAGATCAAAACGATGCGCTGGACCCAGTCGGTTTGTTCTTCCAGGATCGTCCAGGGTAGGTTGTTGGGGTCGAGGGGCTTGGCGAGCTCGATGACTCGTCCTGCTTCTGGGTCTTGTAAGGCCATGCGGGTTACTCTCCTTCCTTAAGCTCGAGGTGATCGTCAGGGTCGCTGTTGAGGTACCAGGTGTTCAAGAGTTCATCCAAGTACGCCTGGCTCTTGATCTGGTTAATACAGATCGGGATGTACGGGCATTCACGCCCTGTGAGTTGATCGATGCAGTTGGTCATCGAGCGGGTGAAGGCAGCGGAGCCTATCTGCTGGAATCTAGCCTCCAGGGTGTCCAGCTTGGAGCATGCCTGCTCGATGAAGAGCTGGGCCTGGACCTTGTCCGACTCCGTGACCAGGATGGTCTCCAACTCACACCGTGGCTGCTTGGTCTTCGTCACGATGAAGATCTTCGTGCCCTTGAGGCTGGGCTTCTCATCCTGCAAGATCTTGAAGTAGGTCTTGGTCTGCGGAGCGTTGTGGTAGTACTTCGCGACTGCAGGGCCATAGCCCGATGTGGTCTTCAGGTCTCCGACCCACTCACCGTCAAGTTCGAACTCGAGCTCGAAGTCGGCCTTGACGACCCAGTCGGTGAACCGGGAGGATAGGTCTGCGAGGTTGTGCTTGACTGCACGCTCCGTGTGGTTGACGCGTCGCACCCCGAGGCTCTCGAACTTGTCGAAGAACGCATCGACCATGAGTGAACTGGTTGCAGTCCTGGTCCGTGAGGTTGGAGAATGTCTCGAAGTCCTTAGGGTCGAGCGTGACCCCGAACGTCGAGAGCAGTTGGAAGTTCTTCGACAGGATGGCTTCGGGCACACGCCTCCCATGGACGAGGCCAAGCTCTACAGCCTTATGCACGGTTGAGCCATCTGTGAAGTACTTAGGACGGGTGCCCACGCCAAGGTGCAGGTGGTGGGAGAAGTAATACTTCATCTCGCACTCATGTACACACTTGATCTTGGACATGTAAAGGTAAGGGGATAGCTTGTCTGTGAGATCAATGCTCATCCTTAGCCTCCAGATGAGCGAGAGCCTCTTCGGCTGCATTAGGACCGAGGTCCCTGTTGTAGAGCCCAGTACGAAGCTCATCGGAGGAGAGGTCAATCTTCATGACGCGACCTTTCAGGTAGTCGAAGTAGGGCCGAGGTCCAGCTTGGGCTAACAGCTCCCGAGCTTCCTCTACTGCCATGTCATTGGGATCAGCTTGCAGGAACCCCATTCCCTGGGGACGAGAAGCGTTGTAAAGGGCAGCGAGTACTTCTGCCTTGTCTAGCTTGGAGATGCTCATGATTTCCCTCCGGACCAAAGGTCCTAAATGAAACTTAGAGTTGACGGTACGTCCAGTAAAAGCCCTGAGGAGATCTTACCCCAGGGCTTTCGTTACTGCCGGCGGCTTACGCCTCTTTCGGATTGGCCGCGATGAAGGCGTCGACCTCTGCGTCGGTCACGACCAGGCCAGCCTCGACGGCTTTCTTCTTGAGCAGGGTATCCTTCACCCTGAGGCGCAGGGCGCGAACTGCTGCTTTGGCTTTCAGCTCCGGGTTGTCCTTGATCTTCTGGGCCTGCTTGGTCCTCTGCTCTTTGGTACGGCGGAGCAGATCGAGAGCTGCCTGGACTTCGGACTCGGACACGGATTCGCCAGCTACGTTGAGGTTCTTTTCGGCCATGTGAGACTCCTTGGGAAGGGTCAGGCCCTTCCTTGGTGTAGGTCACCACCCAGATCTGACAGGAGGTATGCTCCTGGGTCAGTTACGTACGCGTGAGGATGATCTTCATCATATCCTCGATGTTGCGAAGCTTGTCCAGGATGAGGCTTTGGAACTGGGTGTTGCCCTGGACCTTGAGCTTTTTAAGCTCCAATTCGGCTTGTTGTATGGCGAGGCGTTCGGACTTCACGCCTGCGGGCTCGGCAAGGACCCTGGACTTAAGCTTGTCCTTGAGGATCGCTTGGGCTATGAACTTAGGGCTGAAGCGATGCTTGAACAGCTTATCCGCGTCGGGTCGATGTTCAAGGCCTGCAAGGTCCACCCCCTCGGGAAGTGCATTGGTCGAGAGTACGATCTCAAGTTCCTCAATGCTAAGGTCTAGTATGCTCTTGTTGTGTGTAGGTTCCATGTTTAACCCTCAGTGGTAATTATACGTTGGAATGAAAAATTGTCAACTGTTTTGAGAATTAAATATTTGTTAAGTTACCCAGCTTACCGATCTTCTTTGAGCTCCAGGAGGGCTGTGACGAGTTCTGGGAATTGAGGTTCGAGTAGGTCGGTCACGTCGATCCGGAAGTCCTCGCACCATCTGACGTGAGAAGTCTTTGTGGTTCGCCACAACTCCAGAGGAGCGGGGATCTTAGGCTCAAGCTCAACCTTCTCGATCTCGATGTCCTCCGGGCACCCTGGATGCTCGCGCGACGCGGCCTCCGCAGGTGTGTAGTCAAACGTGATGAAGAGCTCGGACCCTCGGTAGGGTAGAGTGTGTGTGCATTTCATGTTAGGCCTCCTTACCAGTTGTTAGGGTCTACGCAGTCTGCCTCACCGAAGCAGCACGGACCGCATAGTTCTGTTGAGTCAAGCTTCTTAGAGCCGTCAGGAGTGTAGACGTCCACAGTGGGCTTCTGGCCACACACCATACACTTCTTCTTGTAGTTGGGTTTGGTTGACGCTGGTTCAGCTTTCGGCTTCATGTGTGTTACCTCCTCGCGAGCTCGTCCAAGAGCGTAGTGACGAGGTGCTTGATCTCGTCTTTGGTTAGTTCACGGGCAGACCTGCGGCCCTGCTCCTTAGGCGTCAGGTACTCGATGTAGAAGTTCTTACGGGTCAAGAACTCCGTTGCGAAGATCGAGAGAGGCTCTCCAGACTGGAAGGTCAAGATCTTCCCGTAGGTTGGATGCTTTCCGTGCTGGAGTCGAATCTTAACTGGGAACCCAGCCTGAGATCTGTCGAAGCAGATGTAGCAGGCCTTAGGGTTGGTCTCAAGCTCGTGTATTGCTTCGAGTAGGTTCATTTGGTAGTTCTCCTTAGTCAATTACTGTGTAGTGTTTACCCTGCATGTGTACGAGCAGGATCGTGGACAAGTTAATCATCCGATACGCCTTCTTTCTTGCGTCCCAGATGGTCTTGTAAGGTTTGTCCCAGCCTGCGGCAGCCTTGTTGGTCTTGCCCTTGAGCTCGTGCTTGACCCCGAACCTGCCCGTGAGGACCCTAGTCTCTCCATTCACCTTGATGAACGTTACGGTGATGAATCGTCCGTGGGAGGTGGCTAGGAGTTCGGAGAGCCGGGTGCGGTGGACGTTCAGGGAGCTAGGATTGGTCTTTACCTCCTGTGGCTTTGTCATTGTTATACTCCTTTATCCACTCGTTGTAAGCCTGCCTGAGCTCGAGATATGAGACGTCTGAGTACCCTTCGATTATATCCAGGATGACCTCTCGCTCGATGTACTCAGGCTGGTCGTGTAAGGTCATGCCGCAGAGTTCGATGAGTTTGGTGAGGGCGAGTGTGAGGTTAGGCTTCAGGGAAGTCGAGCCCATCACTCCACCTCCTTCTCCACAGACTGGGCAGCTCGTTGAGCCTCGAGCTCAGCTTCCTGCTCCTCGTACTCAGCCCGGGTCATGTACTC
>Ga0079306_1002479_pt1 | contig 10277 bp, 14 predicted proteins | sample Methanotroph_Enr_FD_79181 | JGI IMG/M metagenome (GOLD analysis project Ga0079306, IMG submission 79181) | Enriched soil microbial communities from Old Woman Creek wetland in Ohio, USA - Methanotroph_Enrichment_5 | ecosystem: Environmental > Terrestrial > Soil > Wetlands | place: USA: Ohio...
AACAGCAGCAGTCTTGCGATTTGCCCACGTGGTCGTGAACATGTTGTCGATCTGTTGAGTCCATGATACAGCCATTTACGGCCTCCTTAGTCGTACTGTAGGCTTTTGAGCGCAGCAGCTGCTGCGTCCTTAACCGACAGGTTGGTTGTTGAGGTTGTGGCGGACATCGTCACGCCGGGTTTGGCTCCTACGGGAGGAGCAGGAGCTGGCTTCGGAGCCGGAGGAGGTGCGGTGCCTGTCTTTCTCGCCTTTACGATGAGGTAGGCCTGCTCGAGACTGAGATGTGAGTTGGCTTGGGCTTCTCGGTACACCTCGTCCTTGTAGGTCCCGAAGTCGGGGTACTTGGCCTGGGTGTCCCTGAGCTCTTCCTTCACAGCCAACGTCATGATCGAGTTCAGCAGGGGCTGGCCAACCTGAGAATTGACCTGTTGGAGAATCGTCTCCAAGAGCTGGGAGTTCGTCATCCTATCGACGTCTTCGGCGTTCACGACCGGAGCAGCAGGCTCAGGAGTCTGCGGGGTCTGCAGAGCCTGGAGCTGCTGTTGCATGGACATGAACTGACCCATCAGCTCCCCGTACTCCTGTCGTGAGAGGGTGATGCCTTGGTCGGGTGTGGGGGCGGGAGGAGTCGCCTCGGAGGGTTGAGGAGGAACTGCATTGGGGTCGACAGGGGGGAGCTCAGGGCTCCCTTGGGGTACGCCATCGGGGTTGTACAGCTTACGAACGAGTTTCCTGATCATCGCCTTTCTCCTTTACTTCGGTTCGTTTGATATCTGACATCATCTGTCTCCAGCCTTTCGGAACCAAGGCTGCGGCTGCGTGGATCTCTCGGGGAGTCCAGGTGCCTGTGAACGTGATCTTCATAGGCTCCTCGGGCTTGTCCGAGTTGGTTATTACGATACTGCGGTTCATATCTCTCGCCTCCTTCCATAGTTACGATACCCGTCCTCGAGGTACTTGGACACCAAGCCTCGTTCCCGGGACAGCTGTGCTAGGTGGGCCTTGGAGGTCACAATGGGCATGTCATCCCCAAGGTTCTCTTCTCGGTACTCGTTGAACACGTCTATGGATCGGGAGTTCTTCGAGTAGGAGAATATGCGGTGTGCTGTGCCTGAGCACTCCCAGTCAGCACAGAGCCTTGTACGCTCCTCGAAGGGCTGGACAGCCTCTTCGATCTTGCCGCAGGACTCACACTCATAATCATGCAGCACTGGCATTGTTGCCTCCTGGAGGAGACCCACCTTGGGGTCCCAGTACGTTAGGATCTTGCGCTGCTTGGTCGAAGGGCATCGGAGCCCCTGGAGTCATTCCGAGAGTCTGGGGCTTGATCAGCTGCTGCCAGGATGGGTCGATCAAGTCAGTCTGTTGCAAGACCAACTGTCTGAGCCTTACCTGGTCGATCAAAGGGTCCCCATTGAACAGGCTGAACATCTGCTGGGCCAACTGCTGTCTGGCCTGCCTCGTCACCGGCTGCCCGGACTCAGGCGAGACAATAGAATCGTACTCACCCTGGAGTTGGGCTCCCGTATAACTGATCCAGTACTGTAGCCCATCCGTACCAGTAATCTGAACAACTCGCTCCTTAGTCCAGTACTTGAATATATACTGGTTCCACTTCCGAATGATCTGGGAGAGCACATCCGCAACAATGTCCCTCCTCTCGTCCGACCTGATGTTGGAACTCTGATCGACAATTTGAGCCTCCGTTGCTGTGGAGTTGGTCTTATCGATATAGTTGCCAGTCTGGTTCTGCGAGAAGCCCATCGTGCTACGCATGTCTTCTTCAGTCTGCTGCTGCTCACGGATCAGATCGGAAGTTGCGTTGTGGATCTGGATCGGGAAGATGGCACCTTGGACGGTATCGGCTTTGATCTCGATCCCAGCTGCAATGTCCTCGATGTCTCCGGAGAGAGCCTTTTCAAGTTCTTCGGGAGTAATGGAGCCTTTGAGATAAAGGAACTTCAGGATCGAGTGCCTGCGTTGGATCCGGGCGTACGATCTGATCTCGTTCAACTCCTTCTGCTGGGGCATGAACATCTTGACATCCGAGATGGGCCAGAAGTGCTCGGGGTCCTCGTTGAAGATGATGAACTCCCAGGGAAGCCCATCGATCTGGAGAGTGTCTTCGGTTTCCAGGAGACACATGCCTTCGGACAGTACGATGAACTTTTTACGCTTGACATCTCGGATCTCGTATAAGAGGCAGAAGTCATCCGTGCAGCCGTTCATGTGAGACAGGGTCGAAGGCTGACCAGGCTTCTCACCGGTCGAGAACCCGCCTCTGATCTTTGCACGGTTGGTCTTGTCGTACTTCTGATCCTGCTTGACATCCTCGACAGGCCTGAGGATCATGTGTGCGATCCAGGGTAGGTCGTTCGGATCGGAGTAGCCCCACGGGGTGATGATTTCATCGGGCCTGGCTCGGATGGCCCAGGGCATACCGGGCTGCACGGAGTTGTTGTACTCGATCTTCTCACCGTCGTCCGTGCCAGCCTGGGTAATCGTTGCGCCGTCAATGTCGGTGGCCTGCTCAGGTATGTAACCGTACTCAGAGTCGTACCCAAGCTTGATCGGCCCGATGCCAGTGATACCAGCTTCAAGGACGCCTCGGCGAAGGGTATACTTAAGCTTGGTCTCTTGGATGAGCCAGTTATCGACCTGCTCGAGCACGCGTGCATGGGCTGCGAACTCAGGCCTACGCGGGGTGATGGAGATGGATGGGGATCTGAAGTACACCCTGGGCACCATACCCTTGATGTACGAGAACGTTCGGTTGATGACCAGTTGGTTACGTACCTCGTCTCCGAAGTTCCCACGGTACATATCCCGGTACGTACTCCACATGGCACAGTCAGAGAACTTCTTCTTGTACTTGAGTCCTAGGTCGATCTGATCCATCCAGTCCTGGACCCACTTCTGTTCGTCGTACTTTTGACTCTTCTCGTACTTAGCCATCAGGTTACCTCTTTAGGATTTTCACATGGCCCTTTGAGGCCAGGAAGTCAGCGTATGCCTTAGGCATGTACAAGGTCTCGTTCTGCTGGTTCTTCACGTACACGTAATCTCGGACCAGGGCTGGGTCGATCTCCTTGGCCTTCGCGGCCATCATGGAGTTCCAATCCCGGAAGACGTTGTCGTTCTGGATCGAGCCTCCCGACTTCTTGGCTTCGCGGATCCCTAGGCTTTTGAGACTCTGGATCTTTTTACCCTGTAGGCCTTGAGCTTTAAAGGAGGTCAAGTAGTCCTCAGTTCCGAGGGATCCCAGCATCGCATTCAAGTAATCCGAAGTCATAGGGAACTGGTGTCGTTGACCCTGGTCATCCTTGACAATCACGAACCTCTTGTCGTCCTTGCCTTTGCGGATGTCCACGATCTCGTAGGGCTTACGGGAGTCTCCATCCCCGAAGTGTAGGTTGAGCTTCTTGCCCAGGGCACGGTCGAGGGCTGTCTCAGATCTGGGTAGGGCTGAGGACTTGACCGTGTCCATGAGAGTCTCAGGTTTGAGCTTCCCGAGAGGCATGGCCTGAGCCTCCCCCGGACTCGCTGCATAAGCCAAGCCTCCTGCTCCCACCCCTAGGATGAACTTCTCGAGCTCGTGGTTCAGAGCCTCAGGACTCTCAAAGGCCTGCGAGACCTTCTGTACCTCGCGATCGTCCAACCACTTTGGATACTGCTGCATATCCTGTACGTAATCGAGCTTGGTGTTAGGCTTCATCCTAGCCCAGTCTCTATCCAGGATCCCGAAGTAGGCCTTAGCTGCTTGCTGCTCAAAGGGTTCTTTGAGGTCTATCGTTGGGAGGACCATCCCTTCCTCAGGCCCAAAGTACTCTCCGAACATGTCCGAGGCCTTGGCAGCCTTCGAGGCCGCTTTGTCCTTCGCGTCAAGGAGCTTACCCGAGTCCTCGAACCAATCCTGGGCCTTAGCCTGCCACTCAGGGTCCTTAGCCTTCCAGTTGACCTCAGGGACCTCAATCCCGTTCATCCCCCCGATACCTTTCAAGATCGAGGTCGAGGGAGGCCTACCTGTCTCAGGGTATACAATTCCTTTGTCTGCTAGGCGGTTCAGGATCCTTTGCCTTACCGAGCCTGAGTCCCTCAAGTCCGGTCTGGCCCAAGGAGCTGTGGTTACCCCAGTCTCCGGGGTCCTCGCCTTGTTCTCATAGAACATCGAGAGCTTGTCAGGATTGAGGTGAAGGTACTCAGGAACGTCCTTTGTGCCGTCTACCCCGTCGATGTGTAGTACATCGGCTTGGGTTTGTAAGTGCTTGGTCCACTCAGTCTTGATCTTGTGTTCGAGAGCTTCGTTAATCGGCATCACACTGCGTCTGGAGTCGGGACCATACTGAGCTCTGAACTTGAGATACTCGTTCTGGAGCTCAGGCTCAGTCAGGGAGAGGATGCGGGAATCTGGAGCCGTTACAGCTCGAACTACATCCGTAGCCCCTCTTGACTGCATCTGTGGCCTGACTATGCCTTTGAACCGTTTGCTCAGGGTGGTCCCACCCATGTTCCAGGTTCCAGTCAAATGGCCTGGAATGTTCTGCGGAGTCTCGGAGAGGTAAAGCCCAAAGGGCTTGTAATGCTCGTTGACGGTAGCCTCAGCAGCAGCTTCGGGCAAGGCCTTGGTCCCAGCCATCACCAGCCCACCTGGATCCTGGCTCGTATGATACCAAGCCTTCGGAATCATCGTGCCTTTGTTCTTGGCCAGGGTAGCCTGGTAGAGCTTGCGGATCTCGGGAGCGAGACCTGCCTCAGCCTCGGGAGGAGAGACCAGGCTTCCCAGACCCTCTACCCCTTGCATGGCTATACGCTTAGCCTCAGCCTTCATCTCTTCCCAGCTAGGCATGTGGGCTCTTCCTCCCCTTCCTATGGAACATATCCGAGAATGGCATTTCGTACACCCCGTCTTCGTTACGCCAGGTGACGATTACGGGAGGAGGTTTCAGGGGGAGGAGAGGAGTCTCAGGTTCAAGCTCCTGAGTCAGCAGACTCTCGACATCCGGCAGCTCCTGCAGATCCTCAGGCAAGAACTGATAGCCCATTAGGCGGTAGACCTTCAAGATCCCAATGCACAAGAGGAAGAAGGTCATCGCGGTGTCATCATGCGAGCCTGAGCCTTCCATCTTCCCAGTGTCAGGATCCTCAGTGAAAGACCTGAGCTCATCCTCAAGCACTGGGGAGTAGAACTTCCACCCAGCCTTGAGGAACTGCTGCGCCACCCCGACCATATACGGCTTAGTCGACTGTGTAGTCTTCCATCCGTAACCGTACGTCGGGATGTTGCGATGAGCCTGCCCGTCCCCTCTGTTCAACTGATACTTATAGATCTTGTGCAGTGGGTACTTACGCTTGATAATCGCGGTGCCGGCCAACCCGTGCGCATTGTTCTCAGGCACGAGGTAGGCTTCGTTGTATTGTAAGCCTAGCCTGACTATCATCTCAGCAAAGGTAATCGGGTCAGTATGGTTGTCTCTGAACTCGTACACCAGGCTCTGCGTCTCAAGACACGCGATCTCGATGCAGGAGTAGTCATTGCCTGTGCCCCCGGAGAAGTCAGCACCCAAGGCGTAGTTGTAGCCTTTGACAGGATGGCCTTTCAAGCCGTATGCGTTACGCTCCCTATGCACCCACAGCTCAGACTCTTCGTGCAACGCGGTCGGGAATAGTGATCCGCCCGTCAGGGTAAAGGCCTCAACCACCGTCGACGGATACTCCTGGTTGAAGTCCGCGATGGCGTTCTGACGATCCTTGTTACCTTCGTTCTCTGCAATCTTTTCACGCCTCCACTGGAGGAGTTGTCGGATCTGCGGGGGAGTCATATGCCTGGTGAACTTATCACGCCGGATACGCTTGTACAACGTACGCTCGGTCTTGCGTTCCTCAGGCGAGACTGCGTTGAGTTCGAACGGCGTGAAGCTCGTATACTCCCCATGCATGTACCAGGGGAAGAAGTGTCCCAGGAAGCCACCACGACCGGTCAAGTAGTTGTAAAACGACTTCTGAAACCAGTTACCCCAGCCGTTCGCTGTGGTCTCTTGGATCATGATCCCCGAGCGCTTGGGCACAGCCTGGAACAACGACTTCATCAGGGATGCAGGGTCCTTCCAGAACGCGATCTCGGAGCAATGGAGATGAGTGATTGTCGCTGACCGGCCGAACTCTTTGGACCCTGCAGTCCCTATGTAGAACACGGAGTCTGTTCTAGCGAACGCTATCTCGTTGTCGTTGAGCTTGTTGAACTTGGGCTTCGGGCCCTTCATATGCTTGAGCATCAAGCGAGCACGATAGAGCAAGCGCTCGGAATGCTCTTTGTCATGGGTGAGCATAACCGCGACGCTGTACCTGGCCATGCAGTCAACTAGGAACCAGGCCATGATGAAAGTGGTGACCCCGCCCTGTCTGTACTTCAGGATCGAAGCCCTGAGAACCTCTTGGATAAAGTCCTGCGAGACCTCGAATCCCTGTTCTCGGAACTGTTCGATAGGCTCAACAATCGTCCGATCGATCTCGGCCTGGATCGAATTCAGCTTGAAGGGTACGAGCTGACCTTCCTTATCGAAAACCATGAAAAGGGCTTCGATGACCTTCCTGACCTTACTCATAGTCAGGATCGTACGGAGTGCTCGGATTCGACCGACCGCGCGCAGCCATCGGATTAGCAGTGCCCAGGATATCGAAGGCCTTGGCGAGTCCGACCTTACGCCCTCGGAGCTTGGCTTCCTCCTCCTGCTCACGAGGATCTCCGAAGATCCAATCCGCGACTTTCTGGGGGGCAGAAATCACGGGCTGAGCCATCTGGCCGAAGGGGCCCAGAACTCCTGCAGCCTTGTCAGTCATGGACTCAACCCATTCGGAGGGCTTATGCATTGCCTTCTTGGCTCCGAAGAGAGGCGAGCCTGGAGTTGAGGAGAGGATGGCGAGTGCAACGCCTATGGGGAGGCCAATACCGGTAGAGGAGAGGCCTGCTGCGGCTCCTTCACCAGCTGCGGCAGCGGCTCCAGTCCCTGCTGCAGTACTTGCGGTGGTGGCAGCGGTCGTCGCCGCCATGTCCGTGGCGGCAGTGCCTACAGCAGGAGCGAACGAGGGTGCGGAGTAAGCAGCGGCACCTTCGGCAGAGGCGAGAGGAGCTCCAGATGCCACGGCGGACGGGGCCACAGGCGCTAAGGCCTGCTCAAGCGCGAACCTGCCTACAGCGGTGCCTTGGTTCATTCGCTTACGCCTCTCGACCTCCCGGATATCCTCGTCATAGATCGAGTTGGCCAAGGCATTGGAGTACGCGTCATAGTTTACCATGAGTCTCCTCCTCGTACGTTCCGTCCATGATCGACTTGACGATGTCTTCAGCTGTGAGGACGACGTTCATCTTTGAGCCGATTTGAGTCTGGGCGAAGAGCTTCGCAGCGCCCAGGGCCACTGCGGGTTCGGGATGATCCAAACCCATTTCGATGACCTCGATGTACTTCTTGTACAAGGCCTGGTACTGGAAATCGAGCTCGCCTCGGACACGGTTGACTACCTTCTGCCCTTCGTTGGAGTTGAGGACAATCCCGAATCGGGTTGGATGCACGCCCGCGAGCTTCGCAGCCTCAGCCTGAGTCTTGACGCTGCCCGATGCGTATGCGCGGATTGCGAGCTCGTACTTCGGGCTGACGGATTTGACTCCGGAGGAGTCCACCTCGACTCCGGAATCCTCTTCTGTCCTAACCAGCTGTAGGTTCGTTCGTACGTCCATCTCACACTCCCACTTTACGACTATATTATCCTCTACTCAGTTTGGATGTCAACAGGTACGAGATGATTTAATCCGAGTATTTAAGTCTTATTCCACGACATTGTTGGGTCAGATGCGTGCGGCACATATATCCTGTGATCCTAATTCGCTGTGACGAGGTTTTGGGGTGCGAGGTTACAGGGAAATTCGAACGCGTGAGTTGGAAATAAATCCCCACGACGTTGTACATTTTACAAAGTCATGTATACTATATACAGGTTGAGAGAACGAGAGGAAAGGAGGTCACGAGATGAGAGTGAGGATCGAGATTGAGTTGAAGAACGAGGATGCGTTTTGCCTTCTAGTGGATCATCTCATGATGTATGACGAGAGTGAGTTGGAGTTGGTGAAGGCTACGTACGTGGACGAGGAGAGTGGTGAGGAGAAGTTGTACTTTGATCCAAGTGTGGTGGATTAGGAAGAGAGCTTGAGAGAGCATGAGGTCTAACCTACTACTCCTAAGCACGAGTGTAAAAGGCTTAAGTGGAGGTTCCAAATGAGTGCGAATCGTAATGACAAAGTGGTTAATGTGACGAACTTAACGAACGATCAAATCGAAGAGTACAAGAAGTTGATTGAGCAAAAGAACAAGAGTGCTCAACGTGCCAAGGAATATCGCGAGAAGAATAAGGAGAAGAGCGCAGCGTGGAGCGAGCGTGCTAGGGTGAGGAGCACGATCTTGGTCAGGAAGGCTAAGGAAGCAGGCCTGACAGTGAGTGAGGAGGAAGTGGATGAGTACTTGGCCAAGATGGCAAGCGAGGCCAAGAAGTAATCGACCTTCATGAGAGGAGAGGGCTCCAAGCTCTCTCCTCCTAACCTACAAGGAGTATACCATGTTAGAGCTCATTCCTGGCGTCATGCAAGTTGCAAGAGTCAACCAGTTCTGCCCTTCCTGTGAGAAGGTGGAGTTAGTTGCAATCATGAAGCTCACGGACAGCCAAGCGTACTTGGCCTGGTGCCCATGTGGGGCAGTCTTCAACCAAGACAAGGTCTTGACCCCACACAACAACGACTAGGACCTCAGGAAGGAGGCTCGTACAGCTCCTTCCTTTAACTCCTCCTGATGATCCAAATGGATTGTTTAAAGCCAGGGGATCAGGTTACCCGATTGTTTGTAACGCACCTCCGGGTTAGGCCTCCGTACGCATTCCAATTCTTTAATGAACGATGTTGACTTCGTACCGAGGAGAGTGCGCTCCAAGCCTCCTGTAAGTTGCAAATCCATACCCGAGATCTCCCTTCGACCTTGCCTAGGAATTTCTTTCCTATTCCCGAAACTTAATTATTAATTAAAATCCTCCCCTTTCCTCATGGCTCGTCATACCGGTGTTTTTTTTCCCCCCCCCTTATAATAATAATACCCTAAGCCCTTTTTTTTTTCGGTTTAGAAGTGCCATGAGCAGGAGGTAATTTTTAATAAATAATTAATTCTTTAAAAGTGTTGAAAAATTCAAATAGTACTGTATAATATGGATGAAGCTTGAGGAAGGTACGGAGGAGGGAGGAGGTAAGGAGATGGAATCCGAGCCCACAGCCCTTCGGGGTAGCCTAAAGGGATTAAACTTACGAGGAGGAACAGGTATGAGAGTCATGAATCTAGTTCTGGCTGTAGAGGTGGAGGATCACGTGGCTGAGCACGATCCTAGGTTGCAGGTGGTGTTAGCGAAGCTAGAAGATCTGCTTAACCATGAGGAGTTTACTGGGGGTGTGGTTCAGAGTATCTACGATACCAGGATCGAGGAAGACGAGGTATGAAGAGCGTAGTATTCATCCCGAACGAGTATTTTACGACCGAGGGTGTGGTTATGGGTCACTCGAGCACGATTGCGGAGGTTAAGGCTGAGTACGACCGCCTCACCCAACTCTGCGAGGAGCAGGGGAGGGCTTTACTGTACGTCTGTCCCGATTGCGGTGGGGATGGCAAGGAAACGTGCCACAACCCCGATCACGGGTTCATTTCGGCTATGTCCTTTCATGACATCGGGCGACTCGGTTGTCCTTGCTGCGGCCATGACCTTAAAGGCAAGGTGCCGAACGGCGGGGCTTGCGATACCTGCAAAGGTCGAGGCTATGTGAATCATTCCACGGCTACCGACTTTATCGACGGGGCGGACATTGAGCTTGAGATTTACACTGCCGAATCCACCCTCACCCGCCACGCCGAAGAAAAGGCGCTCATGGCGGCGCAGATGGCAGGGCTGGATGCGGAGCTGTCGCAGGCGAGAGGATGTGGTAGACCTGCGGTGCCGACTGCAAATCATTACGCGGCAGGCAATGAGGAACCTCACCCGCGCCGAAGCCGCCGAGCAGCGCGAGAAGGAGTTGCAAGACTTGATAACTCCTTCTGTACAGGATGTCTTGTCGCTGAAAGCAGAAAACACAGACAGGTGGCGCGACCGCAAAGATAGCTACTGGCTTGCGCGTTTGATGCAGGAGGTGGGTGAACTTGGTTCCAGCCTCGTCGGGGACCATGATGATCCGCCTGAGCACGAACTACGGCAGGTTG
>Ga0079306_1002480_pt1 | contig 10270 bp, 9 predicted proteins | sample Methanotroph_Enr_FD_79181 | JGI IMG/M metagenome (GOLD analysis project Ga0079306, IMG submission 79181) | Enriched soil microbial communities from Old Woman Creek wetland in Ohio, USA - Methanotroph_Enrichment_5 | ecosystem: Environmental > Terrestrial > Soil > Wetlands | place: USA: Ohio...
ATCGCGACGCCGGCGACGGTCGGCGGCAGGGTATTGACCATAAAACTGCTGTTGTCGGCGACCGCGACATGGCCGAGCACGGCCAAATTGCCGGCCGCATCGGTCAAGCTACCGCCGTTCAGGTTCAGGCTGTCGGCGACGATGCCGATGCCGTTGACGTCGACCAAGCCGGCCTGCACGGTATAGCTAAACACCAAGCCGGTGCTTCCGGAGCCGGACGCGTAAGTCGCCTGGACCAAGGTGCCGCCGATGTCGAGCGTGATGGTCGGGCTGCCGGTGACGAAGGTGGCCTCGCTGAGCGTCACGGTAACGCAAAGCTCATCGCCGGCGGTGAGGATGTGGTTCTGGATGCCGGTAGCCGAGCTGATCGCGACGTTGCTGACGGTCGGAGCGAGGGTGTCGACCTGGAAACCGATGGCGTCGGTTATTGCCGCATGGTTGAGTACGGCCGGGTTGTCGTCGGTTCCGGTCAACTTACCGCCGTTGAGGCTCAAGCTGTTAGCGACCACACTGATGCCGTTGGCGTCGTTTTGTCCGGCTTGGACGGTGTAGCTGAATACCAGGTCGGCACTACCGGAGCCGGACATGTAAGTAGCTTGGACTAATGTGCCGCCGATGTCGATGGTGATGGTCGGACTGCCGGTAACGGTGACTTCGTCACTCATTTTTACGGTGATGTTGACTTTATCGCCGGTATTGAGAATGTTGTTCCGGATACCAATCGCTCCGGTGATCGCGATGCCGGTAACGGTTGGCGCCGATTCGTCAGACCGATGATGGTCATTATGCCGATCATGGCTCTTGGGTTTGTCGGTTTCGGCGCTGTTATGTTCATGGCCTTGATGGTCAGGCACATCGTTTTTGCCGGCAGGCGGCCGATGGTCAGGCGCGTCGTTTTTGCCGGCAGGAGGGCGATGGTCAGCCGTATCGTCTTTGCCGGCAGGAGATTGATGGCCTGCCGTATTGGTTGTGTCGATAGGGGACTTATCGGCGCCGGTTTTATTATTTGCAGAAGTTTTGCGTTCGCCGGTTGCCGTTGCGTTTGGCGCCTGGGTTCTGTCATTATCGTTATGAATATCCGTCTGAGGGAACGAGGCTTTGCTGTTGTGCGGAGCAAGGGTGTTGCCGGTTTTTGCCTTTGTTTTTTCGGTCATGATGCTTCCCTCGAGTGAGTATTTAATGTATTGGGGTTTCGGTTTTTAACGTTCGTTCATCGCCCCGCCAAAAGCCTTGAACACCGGCTTGGCGAGGTACTGCAATACGGAGCGGCTGTCGGTGCGGATGTCCACGGTGGCAGTCATACCGGGTTTAAGCGACACATTGGCCAATTTAGGGTTGGCTTTGGTCTTGTCGGCATCGACTTGGACTTGGCCGCGATAATAGGTGGCGGCTTGGCTGTTGCCGTCTTGTTCGGTCAGGGTGTCGGCGCTGACGTAGCTGAGTACGCCTTGCAGGGTGCCGTAGGTCGAGTAATCGAAGGCATCGAGTTTGATGGTCGCCGGCAGGTTGGGGCTCAGTTGGCCGATGTCGACAGGGTTGACTTTGATTTCGATGACCATGCCGCCTTCCGTGGGCGATATCTGCATCAGTTCATCCCCGGCGCGTAGCACGCCGCCGATGGTGTTGATCTTCAGGTATTTGATAACCCCGGTTACGGGGGATGTCAGTTCGGTATGGCCGAGCACGCTTTGCCGCTCTTCAAGTTTGTAGCGGCTTGAGGCCAGTTCTTCCTCCAACTTGGCGATTTCCAGACGGGCGTCTTGCTGGTATTTGTTATGCACCGCGTTAATCTTGCCTTGCAGTTCGACCACTTGTCTTTTTGAGCGCATGACTTCGAGACGGCTGGTGTCGCCGTTTTCGAGCAGGGTTTCGTTCATTCGCAGTTCTTCTTGCGCCATATCGAGGCTGTCTTTCAGTGTCGCCAATTCTTCCTGCAAGCTGAGCTGGCGTTGTTTATATAAGGCTTGCTGAACCGCGACGAATTCAGGAAAACCTTTGAGTTTTTGTTTAAATTTTGGCGCATGGCCGGCCGCTTCCGCTTGAGCGCGCTCCAAGGCGGCAGCAATCGCGGCGACTTTGGAACGGCTTTCTTCGTAGCCGGCGTTGGAACGGTCGCTTTCAAGGATGGCGAGGCGTTCTCCGGCGACAACAGGTTGGCCTTCATGAACCAGAATCTGGGACAGGACGCCGCCATCGGCTGCTTGTATGACTTGGGTGCGGGCGCTGGGGATGACTTGGCCTTGCGCGCGCACGGTCTGGTCGATCTCGAACAATGCGGCCCAGAGCAGGAATATGACCAGTCCGATGAGCAGCAACAGGGTCATCGAGATGGGGCTTGGCTGGATGTGCTGGGGCTGGCTTTCGCTGTTCATGCGCTTTGACTCTGTGACGATGCCGGCGAAGGGGTTTGCAGTTGCTGCAAGATTTGCGCTTTGGGGCCGTCCATGACGATCTGGTGGTTGGCAACGACGATGAGGCGATTGACCAGTTCCAGCATTTCGGCTTTGTGGGTTACCAGGATCAGGCTGTCTTCGGGTTTGAGCGCTTGCCTGAACAGTTGGGTGACTTGCAGTTCCAGGCTGCGATCCATGGACGCGGTCGGTTCATCGAGCAGCCAGATGCTTGGCTTGCGCAGGAAGACGCGGGTGAGGTTGACCAATTGCCGTTGTCCGCCCGATAGGCCGCTGCCGCCCTCGAAAATTTCTTGCTGCAAACCTTTCGGATGTTGGCTGATGACGGCCTGCAACAGGCCGGTCTGCTGGGCGGCCTCCAGGATGACCTGATCGCCCGGATCGAGCTGGCCGAGAATGAGGTTGTCGCGCAGGCTGCCGGCGAACAAGCGGCCGTCTTGTTGTACATAACCCAGGTACTCGGCCAGAACCGGTTTGGCGATATGGCCCAGATCGACGTCATCCAGCAGGACGCGTCCTTCCTGGGGTTTATACATCCCTGACAGGAGGCGCAGTAAGGTGGTTTTGCCGGCCCCGACTGGGCCCAATACGCCGATTTTTTCGCCGGGGTGGATGGCAAGGCCCGGTACCGTCAATGCCATGTTGCCGCCATAGTTGGCGGTGACCGATTCAAGCCTATAGTATCCGCGGATATTGTCGATCACGATCGGCTGCTCATGGCCGTGATGGTCGTCCTGCAAGGCCCAGAGGCGATCCAGTCCTTGCAGGGCGGCTTTACTGTGCGCCCATTGCATCAATTGGCTCGGAATCATCGCAACCGGCGCCAACACGCGGCCTGACAGGATGGAGCAGGCGATCAGCCCGCCCATGCTGAGATCGCCCTTGCTGACCTGCAAGGCGCCGAAAGCGACCAACAGGACATAGGAAAATTGTTGAAAGACGGAAGTCAAATGCTGCGAATGTTCGCTGATATTGCGCATTTGCAGTTCATGTTCGCGGGCCTCGTTGGTGGTTTTCATCCAGCGCGAGAGCATGCGCCAGCCGCCTTGGCCGGATTTGATGGTTTCGGCGCCTTCGACGGTTTCGACCAGCAGGCCGGTCTTGAAGTTGCTTGCCGCCGTGGCTTTGCTGGCAGAGGCCTCGACCCGCTTTTGGTAATAGCCGCCGATGGCGCAAGAGAAGATGAAGAAGATGAGCGGAATTATCGCCAACCAGCCGCTCATCAGCGCGATGAGAATCATGAAGATCAGGGCAAAGGGCGCGTCAATCAGCAGGTTGGTGGTCATGGAGGTAAAGAAGCCGCGCACGGTTTCGTAGCCGCGCATTTGTCCGGCCAGTCCGCCCACGCTTTGCGGCAGTTGATCCAGCCGGATAGCCAGGAAGCGCATGTAGACGGTGCGCGCCAAGCGTTGGTCTACCTGGTCGATCAGGCGATCGTAGATATTGGTGCGGACGCGTTTGGCGACCAGCTCGAACAGTATCGCCACAAGTACGCCCAGCGTCAGGACCAGCAGGGTTTGCGTGGCGCCGGTCGGCACTACGCGGTCGTATATCTGCATGCTGTAAAAGGAAGTGGTCATCGCCACGATGTTGATGACTATGCCGCCGATGATGGCTTCCCAGATCAGTTGCCGGTGGGCAAAGATTTCTTGGCGGATCAGCTGGTAAACAGGGCTGGCGCTAGCGCTGTAAGGCTTGCTCAATTTGAGCGCGGCAAAAATATGGCCGGGCAGGGCGTCGTCGGCTTGTTCATGCCAACGGTTGGATTGCGCATCCCACCACTCGCTAATCCATTGGCTTTGCGCGTTATGGCCGCGCAGAATGCCCCACTCGCCTTTGCGTTCCCCGTTATGTACGTAGATCAGTGCCGGCACAACAGCAGCGTCCGGTGTGTCGAGCCAGCGCGGGTTACGCACTTGCAGGTGTGCGGCGACGATTTTAAGGCGGTTCTGCGGGTTACTCGCCTGGATGGATAGGGCCGCTTCGGCGGCTTCCTGCAAAGCAAGACGGTCCACGGTTTCGTGTTGCAATTGTGCGAGCCGCGCCAGGCAAGGCAATAAGTTCGTGGCGGCGTTAACTTCAATGGTCACGATACTTCCTTGACTACGGCCTCAAGGCCTTGGGTATAAATAGAAAGCCGCCAGCTGCTAAGTAGCTGAGTGGCTACGGTATCGGCCATCTGCACTTCGATCTGAACCAGTTCTCTGACTGAATTCATGGTGTCTTGCCAGGTTCTGCGGCCTGCAAGAAACTGGCGATCATATGATCGGGAAACTTCTTCTGCGGCTTTCAATGCAGTTTTTAGCGCGGTTAAACGTCTCTCCGACGACGTAGCTAAGGCGTAATCGGCCATGACTTGCTCGTTAACGGTTCGGCTTTGCGCGACGACTTCCTCCAAGGCGGCCTGGTGTTGGGCCTTGGCGCTTTCGATAGCGGACAGACTGGAAAGGCCGGCGCCAAAATGGCTGCTGACGCCAAGAAAAACACGGTTTTCCGTCGGGGCGTTGCTATAAGTTTGGTTGCCGTATTGCCGTTCCGCACGTACATAGACCTCCGGTGAAAGATCGGCTCGACGCTCGGAAATCGCGGCCTCTTGGGCGAGGGCCTGAGCCTGCGCTTTTTGGATCGTCGGATTAACCGATAGGGCTTGATCAAGCAAGGCTTGCAGGTCTGCATTGACCGGACGAGGCGCGGCAATGGCCGCATTTAACGCCGGAGTCTCAACCCGGCGACCAAGCAACTGTCCCAAACGGGCCAACGCGGTGTCTTTTTGGGCATGAACCAGCGCAATATCCGCAACAATCGACTCTAAACGGCTAACGACCAGGGTCAAATCGTTTTCGGCCGAGATACCTTGTTCGACGCGCCTTTTGACCAGTTCACGCAAGTGGACATGGGTCGCCATGCTTTTGTCGTAGGCTTGGGATCTAAGATGGGCGGTCAGCCAATCGCCGTAAGCTTGCACAACTCTCAAGGCCAGTTGCTGACGCACTTCTTCCAGTGAGGCTTGGCTGGTCATGACGCCGGCTTCGGCTTTTTTCAGCCCCGCGCTTAAGCGTCCGCCGGTCCAAAGCGGCTGCTGCAAGCGTAAGGTAGCGGCCGTGCTGTCGCCCCGGTAAGAAGGATCCGAAGCGCTGGTTTGTACCTTTTCAATGGCGATAGAAGGGGTCGGGTAAAACTGCCAGGCGGCACTGTCCAGTCCAGCCTCCGCCGCCTGTCTTTGTGCCTCTTGTACTTGAACGGTAGGATGTTCCAGCAATGCAGTTGAAATCAGTTGTTCCAAGGTCTCTGCCCGGCAAAAGGAGGGCAGGAGAATCACCAGACAGCTAAGGTATTGAATGGCATGAATCAATATAAGCCGCCCACAGGGAAGCGGGCTGGAGGAGGAACTCTGGCGACAGGTAGGTGCGCACTCTACAGTCGTCCTGCCGGTGGGGAGACGGCTTTTAAATAAATTAAACATTATTGGTGGAATCCCTAAGGAATTATTTATTGCAGCTATCGCTTAATTAAAGTTATGCATAAAAGCTGTTATGATCGCGCATGTTAGTCAATTGAATTTTAAGCTTCCTTACGATAACTCAATCTGTTGCTCAAGCTGCAATCTTTGAGCCTTTAGTCATCAAACGTCTTTTTTAGAAAAGTCGGTTTGATTGAATTGAGCAAATGGATTAATTCTGCTCCGGAAATCCACTAACGTGTGTACGGTAGAGTGTAAGCTAAAGCTGGTCTTTATGTAAGCCTAAAATTAAGTAATATTACTTAGAAATATTCGCCGCATCCCTATGGCTTAGCCTTGTAGGGCAGAAAAATGCTCCTCGTCAGTTGCCTTGCGCTGCTCTACTACAGAGCCTTCTATGGCCTTATGCATAAGCTGCATCCCTGCCCAAAATGACGTGTCTCGCACCGACAGGTGTATAACGACGAGAGCCTGTCCTGAGAGTCGTCGAAGGGGATGAGGGTGAATGTCTGGTATCACTCCGTCAGCGACAAACATGTGGCTGCTGTTTTTCTTTAATAAATACGGAGTAACATCCGTCGCTTAATTAAGCGGGCGGTTTGTTGTCTTGAGTAATCGGTAACTTTAATCGGAAAGCGCACAGCGAGTTTATTCAGCGTGGGGTATTGGATCTGCCTGCTTTTGTAGTCGAGTAAGCAACTCTAATAGCATATCAACAACGGGCGTGATCTTTATGGCTGATTTTGGGAATTGTGGCTCAAGAGAATCCGTGGCTACTCTCGCCTGATTCTCAAGGTTGCCTGCGATTAATGGGAAAGTACCGTTGTCGGTAAATAATGATTTGTTTCAGAGAGTAATTTAAGCGTACCGGCTGTGCGAGCCAGTGACTATACCGAAATAAGGGGGCGGCTATATCGGTCGCTTTGGGTTGAGCCATCGGAACCGTATGTATTTGCAAACTCCGGCTTGCCTTTTAGGATGTCCAGCGAGCGTTTGGTATGGCGCGATAACAGATCAATCCCCGCGCCGTTTTGCTCATTCAGGCTACGGCAGTCTGCACAGACGAGCATGAGCTGCGTCCAATTACCGGTTAATCCGGCAGCCGGCAGGCCTGCTGTTTCGGCCCGTCTAAAATATTCACGGATGCTTTCTTGATTGTTAGGTAGATTTTCAGTTGCCAAGACTTGACCAAGCTGAGAATTAAACTGCTCCAGCTGCGTTGCCAACTGCTTTTTATTAGCGGCGATACTGCTGATCAGTTCAGCCTGCTGGTTTTTTAAGGCGTCAGCTTCCAGATTGAGTTCATGGTGAAGCTGCTGCGCCAATTGCAATGCATTAACGACTAATTGTTCTGTAATAGGGTAGGTTTTTTCTATCATGGTTATGTACTATTTCCCTGAGGCATCAGCTTCTCAAATTTGATTAACTTACTTGCAACTTTTTCAGCATTTACCGTATAGCTTCCGTCGGCAAGCGCTTTTTTAACAGAGTTAACCCGGTCAATATCTACAGGCGATGCAGAAGATGGGCCGACGGCCTTTTTTATTTCCTGCGTTGCCGCGGTAAGCGCAACGCTGTCGTCTTTTTCTGTATTGGTAACAGCAACCTTTTTCTCATCATCAACCCCGCTTCTCGGCGGCGTTTTGATGGGCGTCAGACTGTTTGTTCTGCCGGTTATTTCGATAGTCATTTCAAGCTCCTTAATAACTTTTCATTTATGAAATTTATCGGCAGTACGGTAAGAAACTTTAATTGTTTATTTGTCCTTGGCCTGTTGGCGAGATTAATAATTAACAGAAACCAGCCCCGGCTCAACAACTGTTGCATTAATGATGCGGCCCGAATTCTGGTTTTTAACGCTGATCAGCTGCCCTTTAACGCCATCCGCCATGGCCGTTCCGCTCATTTTGATAGAAAAATTCGGCCTTGTTGAACTGATCACAACCTTATCTCCTCTCTTGATAAGCTTGGGTTCGACAATGTGTTTTAAACTAAGAATAGTACCGGCATCAAGCTGCCGTATGATCTGCTTATTTTCAACCTGTTCTATTTGAGTGACAAAATCTTCCCGGAGATTGGACACCTCTCTTTTTTCGATAGCAAGATGTTGCCGGGTAATAATTTCACCTCGTTGTACCGGCTGAGATAAAACCACGATCATTTGATAAGTTTTAATGACGGCGGAAGTGAAAATCGACCATTTTTTCCCCGTATTACAACGCACGCCTATCGTCGACCTGCCCGCCTTAATTAAATCGTTTGCGGTGAACGCCTCCAGCGGTCCGGCACATTGAGGTAAATTTAATCTGCCGTCTAACGGGATTAGATTGACTTCGTATTCACCCGGCAGATTTATATTGTTAGCAATATAAGCCTTAACCGTTTCGGCAATAGATTCGAGTGATTGCGAGCTTTGTTCGGCATGGGCCGTCGCGAAAAAAACAAAGGTTAATGCCAAAATGAGCCGGATATTTTTCATCATTGTTGATGTCTGTTTTATGACTTGTATGAGTTATCAAGCATGATCGATGCCAGGCCGTTTTTTAGATGGCAGTCAATTTATTGACATGCTTCTTTATTAGCCGGTTAGGCTGGTTGGATTATTAGCGGCTATTTTTTGCCGAATTATTGAGTCCATTTTAAGCATAGTTAGCTGTAGATGAGCACTAAAATAATTTTGTAATTTATAACTAATTGATTTTAATTGTTTTTTTATTTATTGGCATATGCCGTGCTTTTGTCTTTGTACAAGAAATCAGGAGGCAACTATCATGGCTATTAATTTTGACACGGCACTCGGCATTAGTCCTAAGGCGCTGGCTCTTCGAGAAAAACGCGGTGAGATACTGGCGGCTAACTTAGTAAATTCAGATACGCCTAACTTTAAAGCGCGCGACCTGGATTTTAAGTCGGTTCTAAAACAAAGTATGACTCCAAATGTAACGATGGAGCGCACCCAGGCAAGGCATATTACGCCGGAACAATTATTCGGCGCTAATGTGATGTATCGGAATCCCAGCCAAGTGTCATTAGACGGCAACACTGTTGAAGCTCAGGTTGAACAAGCTAAATATGCTGAAAATGCGGTGCAGTATCAGGCTAGTTTGCAATTCCTTGGCGGCAGCTTTTCCGATTTGATGACCGCAGTAAGAGGGCAATAATCATGGCTTCAAGTATATTCGATGTGGTCGGCAGTGGCATGAACGCCCAGACCTTAAGGCTTAACCTGGTCGCAAGTAATATATCGAACGCGAACAGTGTCGGCAGCAGCGCGGCTGATGTTTACAAATCCAGGCAACCGGTGTTCGCCGCTGAATTGAATAATGCGATCACCAAGCAGAATGCGACCAGCAAAGTGAACGTGTTGGGTGTAGTCGAGAGCGACGCGGCTCCTGTTATGGAGTACGCTCCGAATCATCCGATGGCTAATAAAGACGGCTACATTTTTAAATCGAACGTCAATACGGTTGAAGAAATGGCCAATATGATGTCCGCATCGCGCTCTTACCAAAACAATGTAGAAGTATTGAATACGGCAAAGCAGATGATGCTTCAGACTTTAAAAATGGGACGTTAAGGAGATAAAAAAATGGCAATTCAAGGTGTTACGACTGATTACAGTCATTTAACCACTACAACCAAAAACGATTCGGCAGCGGCAACTAAAAAAACTTCGTTAGGACAAGAACAGTTTTTAAAGTTAATGACCACGCAGATGACCCATCAGGACCCTACAAAACCGATGGAAAACGGTCAGTTTTTAACGCAAATAGCGCAGTTTGGCACGGTATCCGGAATCCAGGATTTGCAAAAGTCATTCGGCGATTTTGCCAATTCGATCAACGACAGCCAAGCGTTGCAAGCCACGAGCTTGGTCGGGCGGCAGGTCTCCGCTCCGGGAACGAAAGGGGTGCTGGGGGGTGGCGGCAATATAGCCGGCGATATAAATTTAACCGGTAATGTGTCCAGCGTTAAGGTTGCGGTAAGCGATGCAACCACGGGTGAAGTCGTGCAAACGATAGACTTAGGGCCTCATAGCGAAGGAAGAGTGCCTTTTTCCTGGGATGGTAAGAATGCAAATGGCGCTATGGCTAATCCCGGTGTGTATAAAATTGAAGCAAGCGCTTATGTCGACGGAAAAAATACAGTGTTGGAGACGGATATTAATTCGAAAGTTGACAGTGTCACCATGGCTAACGGCAGTACAGGTTTAAAAGTCAACCTGACCGGATTGGACAGTGTCGATTTTAACAAGATTAAACAAATTCTTTAGGGGTGGGGGTGTATCATGGGTTTTGCAACAGCATTAAGCGGCTTACAAGCGGCGTCAACAAATTTACAGGTAACCGGCAATAACATTGCCAATGCGCAAACCACCGGATTTAAAGAATCGCGGGCG
>Ga0079306_1002481_pt1 | contig 10267 bp, 12 predicted proteins | sample Methanotroph_Enr_FD_79181 | JGI IMG/M metagenome (GOLD analysis project Ga0079306, IMG submission 79181) | Enriched soil microbial communities from Old Woman Creek wetland in Ohio, USA - Methanotroph_Enrichment_5 | ecosystem: Environmental > Terrestrial > Soil > Wetlands | place: USA: Ohio...
ACTTTTTTGTAAAGAAAGGATATGTTTTTAAAACCTACGAAGGACGGTTAATTCAGGATGGATTTAAATCGGCGACTCCGGGTGCCTTGCAAAGCAACGAATTTGAGTTTAGTGTAACCAACGATAGCATTGCAGCTATTTTGGAACGTAACAGTGGTAAAGTTGTTGAACTCAGGTACAAAGAATACTTACACACTCTACCCTGGAGGGGTATGAGCAATTATGTAGTGGTTGAAGTACTTCGGGCTGAAAAAGGTACGGGCAACAACAAGCTGCCAGTTCAATAATACGTTTTTATTTATCGGGAGCGTTTTAATTTTTGATCAATTTCAACGGCTTCCTTTAATAAAGATACAATTGCCTGTTCATCGATTTCGTCGACCGAATGGTAAATCTGGTAATACACCTGTTTGTTGGTTCCATGAATCAGATAGTTATCTGGGTCGGATAACCTGAACCCTTGACAAAATCCTAACAAGACTCCACTTCGGATGCCGCCCCATGGAACTGAGCCAGGCCAAACCAGGCAAATGCGCTTATTTCCATAGTAATACGGTACATTGTAAGCCAGTTTTTCTTTGCAGGTGGCAGGCAAATTTTCCAGAATAATCTGCCTGAGTACATCTACAATGATGCGTTCATTTTCAGGAAGGTAGTCCCAAAATTCAACATACGACTGAAATTTTATTCCTTTCTGAAAATCCATTCTGCTAAGTCAGGTTTTTGTATAAAGCCTATGTTAAAAAATGAATGGTGCGATATTGCTACCGCACCATTCATTGTCATATTAATTCCTTTTTAGAAAATGTAACGGATTGAGATAGCGCCACCATCGCCATAGAAACCAGAAGAACCTGTAAGATTGAAAACTGGTTTCCAGTCAATTCCCAAATTAAAAGGGATTTCCTTAAAATTGTATTCAAGGCCCAGGATTCCATCAATTCCGATTACGGTATAATTTGTGTGGTTGTTGTAATCGCGGTAATACTGGCCATCCCAGAACCCAATATGCCCACCAACTCCATAGTACCAATTTAAGCGGTCTACATCAAAAGCCCTATTATGTATTTCGTACAAGCCAGTGATGCTTAGACCACGCCATTGCGTATCTAAAATACCTTCAACAGCTGCGTTTCCATCTAAGAAATGTTTGATAGTCAAACCAGTACCCCAGCCTCCGCGAAGACCAATTCCGGTATTATAATCCTGAGCATTAGATTTAAGCCCCAAAAACAGGGCAATTAATAAAACAAGCATTAGTTTTTTCATGGCGTAAAAATTTAAAATATGATGATTGTATTGAAAGTATAACAGATAAAAGAACTTCTGGTTCGCAAAAAACCATACAGTTAAATTGAAATATACCCTACTTAATCCTGCAAAATAAAACCCACTTTAGGTATATTTTCAATAGAAATAGTGGGGTCGGAAGAGAAATATTTCCTGAGTTTGGAAATGAAAACATCAAGGCTTCTTCCGGCGAAATAATCATTCTCGCCCCAAATGGCAGTAAGAATTTGCTCGCGTCGAATGACATTATTTTTGTTCAGGCATAAAAATTTGAGAATAGTGCTTTCCCGCTCAGTCAACCGACGTTTTTGCCCATCTATTTCAAGCAATTGGTTCTGAAAATCGAACTGGAACCGTCCAATCTGGAACGTATTTTCGCCGGTAGTTTTTGACAAATGGCTTCGGTTTAAGATGGCGCTAATCTTATAAAACAGTTCATCCTCATCAAAAGGTTTGGTAATGTAATCGTCGACGCCTAATTCATAACCTTTCATTTTGTCTTCTTTCAGCGAACGGGCGGTCAAAAAGATAATTGGGATCTGGGGATTCAGGATCTTCATTTTTTTTGCCAACGTAAAACCATCCATTTTGGGCAACATCACGTCCAGAATACAAAAGTCGAAATGACCATTCTGAAAGCCGGTAAATGCGGTCAGCCCATCGCGATAGAGCTTAACGGCAAATCCTTTCAATTCAAGGAATTCGACCAACAGGAATCCAAGGTTCAAATCATCTTCAACCAACAGAATATTTACAATCCGACTCATGATAAGTTCTTTTTGATTCAGTTTTGCTTAATAACGGGCAGAACAATAATAAAATTACTTCCTCTGTGATTTTCGCTTCGCACAGTAATTGTACCCTGATGAGCTTTAATTACAGTTTTTACATAATAGAGGCCAATTCCGAAGCCTTTGGTCGTGTGCATATCTCCTGTCGAAATTCGGTAATACTTTTCAAAAATACGCTTAAACTCCCGGGGTGGTATTCCGATACCATTGTCTGTCACCGTGATTTCAATTTTCTGATCCAAATTTTTAGTTTCGATCTGGATTAAAGGTTTTTCAATGGAATATTTAAGACTATTCGATAGCAAATTAATGAAAACGTCGTTCAAATGAATAGCGTCAGCCATAACGATTGACATTGCTGCCTGAAAATTGCAGGTGACTTCAGCTTCATTTTGATTCAACTGAAAAGTCATGGTCTGAATGGCATCATCAATTATTGAATGAATGTCGACTTGTACTTTATTATAATCGAAGCCACTATTTTCGATTGCGGCTAATTGCAAAAGCCGGTCAACCTGCCCCTGCAATTTTTTGTTTTCTTCCTTGATAGCAGTGACTAAATTTACGGTAGTATGATCCCCTGATCTCTGGCTTCGGTTCAGTATCATATTTCCTGCCAGCGAAATAGACGAGATTGGCGTCATAAATTCGTGGGTGAGGTTACCGATCATGTCTTTTACCTGTTGGGCAAAAGCTCGCTCCTTTCGGTAATAAGCCAATATCATAAAAATAGAAATAATGGTAACAAGAATTAGTAAGACCGAAGTTGCAAACATGATTCCGATGCGCCGGGCAATAAAAGAACTTCGTCCGGGAAAATGAATTGCCAAATCGATGCTTGCATTTGGATCGGGGGAAGTGAACGACTGATGAAACAACTCTCCGTTTTTGACTTTCGATGTCGGCTTTAACGACAGGGTATCCTCACCATTGATGAGGAGGAAATGGAAGTCGAGGTTAATGTGATAGAATTCAAGTTCCTTTTGAACCGTTGAATCGAGTCGGGTAATAATATTTTGGGTAAATACTTCCTGCGAGTTAATCAAGCTGTCTTTTTCAATACTGTTTTGCATGGCAGTATTCAGAGCTTCGTCTTTAGCCATGTTCAAAGCGGTTTGCTGAAGTGCCATATTTACGCCCTTGGTGAAAATGGCCTCCTGCATCTTAATCGACTCCATCAGCCAGTTTACCTGAATCACAAGCAAGCCAACCATGGAAGCAATAGCTAAAATAGTCAGGATTAACCTTTGAAATCTTTTGCTAAAACGGAGCTTGTGTCGTCTCATGCTGTTGATTAAATATATGATCCGTCATTCGAAAGGCTATTAACATGGATTTTTCTTTCGGAGAAGTAAAGATATTTAATAAAAATGAGTTCGATGAAATTTTAACAAGGCATTAACATGTCGGTAACCTTCGTTAGGTTTTTCCCACTGTACATTTGAATCGTAAAACAATAACAATGAAAACAGACAGACAATGAAAACAATTTTAATGGTATTCGCATTGGCACTTACAATATCTTTTGACGGCAGTGCCTCAAATATTTCATCAAATGCAAAAAGTCAGGCAGAAAACATGGTCGTATCTAAAACCAGCTCCTCTTCAACGATGAAATCGGAAAAAGCAAAAAAGGCTGGTCACAAGCATCACAAAAGCGCCTCTGGCTCTAAGAAAACAAAGTAACAAATTCAGAATGACGAAGAATTAGAATAATCATTTATAAAAACAAGTAATCGTTCAACATCTGTAAAGAGAGGATTGACAAAACTTGATTCCCCCTTTTATCTCATTTCTGAATCGGATGGTTGAATAAAAAAACAACAATTTAAAAATTAAAATCATGAAAAAGTTAGCATTAATTTCGATTTGTGTTTTAGGTTTGGCATTTGCTGGTAGCGCAATGGTTACAGATCCAGTTAAAAAGGAAGCTCCAAAGAAAGAAACTGTTGCTCCAGCAAAGAAAGGCGTTAAGAAAGACGCAGCTGTTCCTGTAGGAAAAAAAGTTGAGAAAAAAGACGCAGCTACTCCTGCAAAGAAATAGTTTTTGTTCTCTGTTATAAAAATGCCCGACTTACGGGCATTTTTTGTTTAATGAAGCTCCATTTAAATGGTATTCTTTGGGTTTAGTTTTGTCTCAATCGAAGCGAGCGGGTAGGCCGTCAAAACGCCGGGCTGAGGGTTCTTTTTGACAAGATTTTTGCTTCCTTTTCATCGAATGGAAAAGGAAGGACCAGTCCGGCCTAAGGACCGAAAACAGATTTGAAATTGACCGTTTAAATATTACTCCACAAAAATATAAAGTAATCCCTTATTTGTTTTTCACCGCAACTTATGTGTATTTTGCAGTTGTAAAATCACTTCTAATCATGCGGGTATCCAAATCATTCCGGCTTCATATTGGTATTTTCGGGCGGCGCAATGCAGGCAAGTCATCCATCCTCAATGCATTGACCAATCAGGAGGTTTCCATTGTTTCTGAAATTGCCGGAACAACCACCGATCCGGTTGAAAAACCGATGGAACTGCTGCCACTCGGTCCCGTACTTTTCATAGACACCGCCGGAATTGACGACAGCGGTGCACTTGGAGAAAAGCGCATCCAAAAAACCATGCAGGTTTTCGACCGCACCGAACTTGGGTTAATCATCTCAAAGGTTGATGAATGGGGCGATTTTGAGGAAACTATCCTGAAAGAGTTAAAAGACCGGGCTATTCCGGTGATTGTGGTTTTCAATAAATCAGACATGGTTCAGCCCAGTAAATGTTTGGAGAAAAGCTTCTCCGGAGAAAAAATTCCGGTTGTTGAAACTTCTGCCACGACCGGCGCCGGGATTCTGGATTTACGGCAAGCCATACTAAACCATGCCCCTGATGATTTTATTAATCGTCCGGGAATTGTGTCCGATTTGGTTGGTCCGGGCGAAGCTGCTATTTTGGTAGTCCCTATTGATAAGGAAGCGCCAAAAGGCCGGCTCATTCTGCCACAGGTTCAAACCATCCGAGATTTGCTCGACAACGATTCGTTTTGCATGGTCGTGAAAGAACGCGAACTCCGCGAAGCGTTCAACCGATTAAATAAACCACCACAATTAGTGGTAACCGATAGTCAGGCTTTCTTGAAAGTGGCTGCCGACACACCTCCTGAAATACCGCTTACGAGTTTTTCCATCCTGTTTGCCCGCTACCAGGGAGACCTTCCGGAGATGGTGAAAGGGGCGATGGCTATCGATCAGCTAAAAACAGGCGACAAAATTCTGATTGCCGAAGCTTGCTCGCACCACCCGATTGGTGAGGATATTGGCACAGTGAAAATTCCGCGTTGGCTCACGCAATATTTGGGTGGGAAGTTGGAATTTGTGCATCATCGTGGTCACGATTTTCCGGAGAACCTTTCAGAATTTAAGTTGATTATTCATTGCGGAGCTTGTATGTGGAACCGCCGCGAAATGCTTTCGCGGATGATGAAAGCCCGGATGGCAGGTGTTCCATTAACTAACTATGGGTTAACGATTGCCTACTCACTGGGTATTTTCGAGCGGGCGTTACAACCATTCCCTGCGGCGTTAGAAGTTTTTCAAGAAAGAAAAGTATAGAATACGACCATCAAACTTAGTTGAAATGAAGGGATTTATTTTTGATTTTAACGGAACCCTATTCTGGGATTCGGCATACCACGAGCAGGCCTGGCAGGAAATGGCCTTGCAAATTCGCTCAAAAGAGCTTTCGCCTGAAGAAATCCGCGCTCATCTGCACGGGCGAACTAATTCTGCAGTGATCGAATATTTGTGCGGGCATAAAGTCGATGCTGATGAAATCACCTCGATTGCAGCACAAAAAGAAGAAATTTACAGGCACATTTGTTTGTCGCTAAATGGTGGATTCAGGCTTGCCGAAGGAGTTCCGGAAATGCTCACTATTCTGAAAGAGAAGCTAGTTCCGATGACAATTGCAACATCTTCGGAACTTGAAAATCTTCATTTTTATATTCACCATTTCGAATTAAATCGCTGGTTCGATTTGGACAAAATAGTGTATGACAACGGAGCATTTCCAGGAAAACCGGCACCCGATATATTTTTATTTGCGGCTAAAATGCTAAAATTACGTCCATCAGAATGTACTGTTTTAGAAGATTCGTTTTCGGGAATCAGATCGGCAATTGCCGCTGGGATTGGCCGGATAATCTATGTGAATTCAAGTAAAATTGAACTCGAACCCGAATTGGAAGAACAGGTTTACTTGTCGATTCAAAATTTTTTAGAATTTTCAATAGATTAACCTAGGTAGTTCTCATGAAAAATAAAACAACTGAGCTTTGGAACCGCTTTAACGAAACATTGCGCCATTTTATCCTGACAAAAGTAAAAAACGAGGCCTTGGCCGACGATCTGCTACAGGAAACATTTATCCGGATTCATTCGAAAATCGACAACCTTCGCGATGAAGCGAAAGTACAATCATGGGTTTTCCAGATTGCCCGGAACATCATTAACGACCATTACCGGAAAAACAATCCGATATCAGTTGAAGAGATCCCTGAAGTAATTGACATAGAGCCAGAATCGGATGAAGCGATGACACAAACTATCCGCGACATGGTTCTCTTTATGGAAGGCCTTCCGGAGCAGGATTGTCAGGCGCTTTGCCAAGTAGAGCTTGCTGGCGTCAGTATAAAAGATTATGCAGAACAAGCCGGAATCTCCTACACCGCGGCAAAATCACGTGTTGCCCGTGCCCGATATAAGTTGAGCGATTTGCTGATGAATTGCTGCCATTACGAATTCGACAAATATGGAACGGTTATCGGCTATCATCCCATTCATTGCTGTTGCTGCAACCAGAATTAAAGTTATGGGTTGCGGCTTAACGTAACTCGCATCCCGTAACTTTTTCTATTCAAATAAAATCCCTATTTTCAACCTTCAAATCAATCCAATTATAACCTAAAAATTAGCTATGCGCATCAGATTAATTTCATTTATCCTGTTTTTAATCCTTCAGTTTCCAGCATGGGCGCAACGCCCTTCCGATGTTTTATCTGAAGGTTCTTCTGAATTGGTTGGGATGTCCGAAAAGCGGCTTCAGTTGCTCGACCAGTTCATTCAGGGCTATGTGAATAAGGGATATATCCCTGGAGGTGTTTTCCTGATTGCCCGCGACAACCAAATTGTATACAACAAAACCTTTGGATTCCGGAATACGGATAAGAAAGTTCCTTACAAAAAGGACGATATCTTCCGCATTTGCTCCATGACTAAAGCCGTCACCACTGTGGCCATCATGCAACTGTACGAAGAAGGTAAATTGGGTCTCGACGATGCTGTTCAGGATTACATTCCGGCATTTAAAAAGACTCAGGTACTCGATACTTTTAATGAGAAGGATTCGAGTTACACCACAGTGCCGGTTAAATCGCCCATTACATTGCGACACTTGCTGACTCACACTTCAGGAATTGCGTATGGCGATTTTTATCCCGGAAAGATTATGGCTGTCTATAAAAAGAACAACATGCTGGGCGTTGGTTTATCTCATCCGAACTGGACCACCGAAGAATTTGTCAACCGTCTGGCTGCTGTTCCACTAGCTTTTCAACCCGGCGATCATTTTATGTACGGACTGAACATGGATGTTCTGGGACGGGTAATTGAAGTTGCTTCAGGCGAAAAATTGAGCGACTATTTCCACAAGCATATTTTTGAACCGCTTGGCATGAAAGACACCTATTTCTATCTGCCTAAAGAAAAGCAATCGAGACTAGTGCCAATTTACGGGTACGATGCCAACAATACCTTTCAGACGTTGACCAATGACCCGCTGGTATCAAACCCCGATTATCCGAAAAGTGTTGACATTGGCCATTATGCAGGTGGCGGCGGACTGTCGTCAACCGCAATGGATTATGCCATTTTTATTCAGTCGCTCCTGAATAACGGTATTTATAACGGCAAGCAGATTCTTAGCCGAAAGACAATTGAAGTGATGACCGCTGATCAAATGATTACGTTGAACCAACAAGGGAAAGGCATGAGTCCACGTCCTGGTGATACTTTTTGCCTTGGATTTGGTTTGAGAACCGATCAGGGAAAAGGCATAAATTCGAAATCGCCCGGAACCTACGAGTGGGGCGGATATTTTACCACGAAATTCTGGATCGATCCCAAAGAAGATTTGATTTTTGTAGGCATGATGCAGATTCACGACTTCCGGCACGGCGAGTTTTTTGATCGCGTTGCAGCTATTTTGTATAGTGCAATCGAAGAATGAAATTTGCTATTATGGATATTACGATAAGAAAAGCAACAGAAAACGATTTTGACAAGGTCTATCCGTTATTTGAGCAACTTTGGCCGAACAAGGAATTAGATAAAAATGCGTTAAAAATCGTATTTAATCGAGGTGTAAATTCGGATACAGACGAGTTGTTGTGTCTTGATTATTCGGGTGAGTTGATTGGATTTTGCGCCTATGCGATTGTGAACAATTTGTGGCAAGCTGGCTACATTTCGTACATGTATGCTATGGTCGTTGATGAAAAGCACAGAGGGAAAGGCTTTGGAACAATGCTGATACAAGAATCGATTAAGAGTTCCAAAGAAAAAGGATTAAAACGATTGGAATTAGACTCGGGATTTCATCGTGAAAAGGCTCACGAATTTTATGTGAAACTTGGATTTGAGAAAAGGGCATTTTTATTTTCACATTCACTTCAATAACAAAAATTAAGGACCGTTATCGCAGGTTTGTGTACCGGCGGCATCAGAAAACGAACAACAAAATCTCGACCATGAATAATACCTCCGATTTGCATGTGCATTCAAAATTCAGTAACGATGGCGAATTCGAAATTCAGGAAATCGTTGACAGGTGTATATCTAATGAGGTAGATGTGTTGTCAATAACCGATCATAATTCGATTTCAGGCATTAAGGAAGCGATTCCTATTTGCCTGAATTCGGATATTGATTTAATTCCTGGAATTGAAATCGACTGTTCTTATCAGGACATCGATCTTCATTTGCTGGGATACAACATTGATTGGCTCAGCAATGATTTTGTAGAATTGGAAAAGTCGATTCGCAAGAAGGTAATGGATTCATTTCCTGAAATGATTTTCAACTTGAAAAGAGTGGGGATTGAAGTTGACGAAAATGATGTGTTGGAAAAGGCAAACGGGAAATTGCCATGCGGCGAATTGATTGCAGAAGTGTTGCTTTCGAAAAATGAATGCCGTTCAAACCCTAAGTTATTGCCTTATGTGAGCGGCGGCAAAAGAAGCGATATGCCGTACATTAATTTCTATCATGATTTTTTCGCCCAGGGCATGCCCGCTTATGTGAAAATAAGCCACATGGATTTTACGGATGCGGTTGAATTAGTGCGAAGCAACGGGGGAACTCCGATTATTGCACATCCGGGACTGAATTTAAGGGGAAAGGAAGAATTGATTGTTGAACTCTTTAAGCATGGGGCAGCTGGACTTGAGGCGTTTAATAATTATCACGATGCAAGGCAAATGGACTATTTTGCTGATTTTGCCAGACAGGAGTCTTTATTGATAACTGGTGGAAGCGATTTCCACGGGAAAAATAAACCACTTATTGACATTGGAAAATATCCGGTTCCCGATAAGTATAAAGGCTACGATTTGAATCAGAAAGGAATATCATTGAAAATCAGACATTAATAATTGATCATTTCTTCAATATCACCGTAACATCTTCTTTTTCAATAAAAAACGATAAATAAGTCCGAATCTCGGTAGTGTGTCGGATTAATGACTACATTCGCGCCGTAAACACAAAGGCCGGTCAAAAAAGTTTGATTCGAAAGCCTTTCCAAATTATTAAAATGTCATTTGAAAATTTAGATTTGATTGAGCCCATCCTGAGGGCTTTAAAAACAGAAGGTTACGAAAAACCAACCCCAATTCAGGAACAAGCAATACCCATCATACTTCAGCGAAAAGATTTATTAGGTTGTGCACAAACAGGAACAGGAAAAACGGCAGCTTTTGCCATTCCGATCATCCAAATTCTTTACGATACGCACATTCCGGCCAAAGGAAAACGTAAGATAAAATCACTGATAGTAACCCCTACACGCGAACTGGCGATCCAGATTGGCGAAAGTTTTGCAGCCTACGGGCGATATGCCGGACTGAAACACACCGTCATTTTTGG
>Ga0079306_1002483_pt1 | contig 10263 bp, 11 predicted proteins | sample Methanotroph_Enr_FD_79181 | JGI IMG/M metagenome (GOLD analysis project Ga0079306, IMG submission 79181) | Enriched soil microbial communities from Old Woman Creek wetland in Ohio, USA - Methanotroph_Enrichment_5 | ecosystem: Environmental > Terrestrial > Soil > Wetlands | place: USA: Ohio...
CAGCGGCGATGCGCACGTTGGCGCGCTGCGCCTCCGCGGTCATAGGATCCGTGCGCTTGAGCAGCGCGTTGCCTCCGAGTGCGACGACGATTCTCACAAGTTCTCCTCATACTCCTGGCGGTATCGGCCGCTCTTAGTGACCGGTGTCACAGGCGCCTGTCACGAACAGCTCATCCGCGTCAGTTGGCGACCGATAACGAGAGTACACGAATGTCCGCGCCCGTCCTCCGGAGGACCGCGTTGCTCACTCTCACCACCGGCCTTTCAAGGCTGAGGAACAGCGTCACCGACCAGAACCGTGACCTGTTCCGGATCCTTCTGAATGCCACTTCGGCGGCCGAGGCCGCTCTCGCGCTCCAGATCCTGAACCCGGACGTTCCCGAGAAGGTCCTCGTGACCGCGTGTAATCTTCGCGAGGTTCTGCGGTCGATGCCGGTTTCGCCCTTTCCCATGCGGGTCGACGAAGAGACGCTCATCAAGACCGCGCACCTCGAGAAGCAGACGGCGGTTCTCGGCCGCACGCTGCCGGACGGGCTCGAGCTCGTGGTGACCACGGCTGGCAACCTGGTTCTCGACGTCATCGTCCGGGACGACGAGTCGAAACACTTCTGGACGCCGATGCCCGTCGTTGAGGACTTCGTGAACCCCGAAATCGTCGATCTCCTGGTCGAAAGCGACTACCTGCTCGACGAATCAATCGAGCTCTTCACCTGCATGGGCCTGGTGTTCAACCCCCGATTCTACATGTCAGTCGAGGACTTCACGCTCGAATACGCCAGCGATGCCCTCGCCGGCCTCGAAGAGCTTTTCTAGGCCTCCGAGCTGGTCACGATCTCGCAACCCGCTGCGCGCATCTCGGCGAGTGCCGCATCCACATCGCCCGGCTTCAGATCGATTCCTCGGCACCCGTCGAGCACGATGGCGGTGGTCAAGCCTTGCGCGCGGGCATCGAGGGCGGAGTACTTCACGCAGTAGTCCGTCGCGACCCCCGAAATCCACACCTCCGACACGCCGTGCGAGCTCAGGTACTCCGACAGCCCGGTGTCCCGCAGGTGCCGGTTGTCGAAGAACGCGGAATACGAGTCGATAGCCACATCGACGCCCTTGTGAACCACGTGCATGATCTTCGTCACATCGAGCGCGGAGTGAAACGAGGCGCCTGCCGTCCGCTGAACGCAGTGGTCGGGCCAGAGCGTCTGCATCACCCCTCCCACGTCCGCTTCGTCACCAGGCTGGGAGCCGGGATGGTTCGATGCGAACGAGGAGTGGTTGCGCGGGTGCCAGTCCTGCGTCGCCACCACCACCTCGAAGCGGTCCATGAGCATGTTGACCGTATCGACCGCCCCGTCGCCGTGTGCGACCGCCAGCGAGCCTCCCGGCATGAAGTCGTTCTGCAGATCGACTACCAGTAGCGCCCTCACGCTTCCTCCTTCGGCGGGTGAGCCGGACCGGCCCCCAAGCCCCGTGCCTCCAGCACGAGCGTGGTCCGCAACTCGTACAATTCCCGTTCAAGGCCGACCGGGTAGGTGTGCGGGTTCAAGAACCTCGTGATCGAAGGATCGAGTTCGCCAACTGATGACAGGCAATGGCTCCTCGACTCGCTGATGGGCAAACGCTCGCGCACGCGCTTTCCGCTCCGGAACACCGGCGAGAGCAGCTCGGTGCCGAGATCGCGTGCCGAGAACTCCTTGCGCCGAGTCGCATCGGATGGGTCTACCATGACCAGCCCGGCATCCGGGGTTCGCGTCTCGTCGTAAACCATGTCTCCAAGGAGCCCGCCGGCGGCGTCTCTGAAACGCCGCACGCCGAGCACACCGGGCGTCGTCACCTTGGCGACCTGTTCCGAAAGCTTGATCCGGGGCTCCCACGCCCCGCCGGGGCGCTTGATCGCCGACAGCTTGTAGACGCCGCCGAGCGCGGGTTGGTCCCACGCCGTCGCGAGCTTGGTCCCGACACCCCACACGTCTATCTTGGCGCCCTGAATCTTGAGCGACTCGATCAGATGTTCGTCGAGTTCGTTGCTGGCCACGACGCTCGCTCCCGCGAACCCGCCTTCGTCAAGAATCGTTCGCACCTGCTTGGACAGCCAAGCCAAGTCCCCGGAATCGATGCGAACGCCGACGAGCTCGTGTCCGAGTTCTCGAAGCTCCCGCCCTACCTCAATGGCGTTGCGCGCTCCCTGGAGCGTGTCGTAGGTGTCGATTACGAAGACGACGTTGTTCGGCACGGCTCGGGCATAGGCGCGAAACGCCTCGATCTCGCTCTCGAATGCCATCACCCAAGAGTGCGCGTGCGTGCCGGACACCGGAACGCCGTACTCGAGCCCCGCAAGCGTGTTGGAGGTCGCGTCGCAGCCGCCGACATACGCTGCCCGACTCGCCGACAGACCACCGTCGGGCCCTTGCGCTCGCCGAAGTCCGAACTCGATCACCCGGTCCCCCGCTGCCGAGAGGCAGACACGCGCTGCCTTGGTGGCGACGAGCGTCTGAAAGTTGACGCAGTTGAGCAGGGCCGTTTCGACGAGCTGACACTGCGCTATCGGCCCTTTCACACGCACGAGCGGTTCTCCAGGGAAGACCACGGTGCCCTCGAGAACGGCATCCACGTCCCAAGTGAAGTCGACCGCCGACAGCCAATCCAGGAACTCGGCAGCGAACAGCGGACGCGCGTCGTTGCCAGTCAGCGTGGACAGATAGGTGATCTCGGCGGGAGTGAACCGCAGGCTCTCGAGATAGTCGACGGCCTGCTCGATTCCGCAGGCGACGGCGAAGCCACCATCGAAGGGATTCTCGCGGAAGGAGAGATGGAAGCACGCCTCGGTATCCGTCACGTTGGCCAGGTAGTAGGCCTGGGCCATGGTGAGCTGGTAGAGATCGGTGAGCAGTGCATTCGAGGACTTCTGGGTGTACGTCATGCGGTCATTCCTCCTCGCGGCCAGCCTAGCACGCCCTCACGGTATGTCCCCCGCGAGAGCCAATTGTTACAGGAAGTGAAATCTGATGAACGGTCGGTTTGGGAAGGCGCGGGTGGGTATAGTGCGGGGTGCACGCGCTGTCTCACGAGACCGCGAGCGCCATCATTGGAGGTCAGAATGAGTTCGAGCACCGATCATCCACGCCCACGAACCGATGACCGCGTCCCGGCCCCCCTTGCAGTACTCGCGTCCGTGGCCGATGTGCCCGGAATGTTGGCGGACCGTATCGGAGATCTCTACGCCACCGAGGAGCGCCGTCTGCGTGCCCAGCGCACGGAGCGCATGATACTCAAGGCCCAGTCTCTCAAAGCCCCTGCGGAGTAGTGCGTGTGCCAGTTCTGCGTCGAGCACGGCGAGGGCGAGCGCTGGTACCTCCAAGCCGAGAACTACGCCCTCGATCTCAATAGCGATCTCGCTCGTCGCGACTACGTGGTCGACTTCATCTCCGGATTCCCGCGCATGCGCAGCCGCGCCATCGCCGCCGGAAGGCTCGCCTCGGTAGTACCTGCCCCCCTCGCGAACCTCGGCAAGAACGCGATAACCAAGCACCAGCAGCAGAACCACTTCGGACAGCCGCTGCCCCTTGAGGACTGCGAGCAGGTCCTCGACATGGCCTCGAGCATCACGGTCATCCCCTGCATCTGCCGCATGCACGAGCCCGGGCAAGCCGCCGAGGAAGTCTGCATACTCGTCACCTCAACCCCTGTGCACCGCGTGCTCCAGGATGGTTTTTCGAGCTACAAGGCAGGACCGGGCCTCGAGGACTTCCACACCGTGACCAAGTCCGAGGCGATGCAGTTGATGCGCGACTGTGAAGATCGCGGGCTCCTCCACTCCATCTGGACGTTCAAGACGCCGTTCACCGCAGCGATCTGCAACTGCAACCTCGCGAGCGGCTGCATGGCCATGAAACTCACCGCGGGCTACGACATCAAGGTCATGTGGAGGGGCGAGGACGTGGCTGTTCTCGACGCCGAAAAGTGCACGAGCTGCGGCAGGTGCGCAAAGCGGTGCCCGTTCCAGGCGATCTCGGCGAAGCCCGGGGCCGTCAAGATCGCCGCCGAGGGCTGCTGGGGGTGCGGCATCTGCCGGTCCGCCTGCTCGCAAGGCGCCATCTCGCTCGTCGACCGGCGCACGATTCCGGCAGTCGCCGCGCTCTGGTAGCCGTCCTGTTCGCCGGGCCGGGGCACATGGGAACACTCATGGATGAAGCTGCACAGTCCCGTGAGGAGGAGCGCCATGAGCGATGAGAAGACCGTCCATGTGATCGTGGGGCAGTACGGTTCGGTAGAGGATGCCTCCCGAGACCTCGATTACATCCTGCAGGACCGCGGGGAGCACCTTATCTCGACGTTCGACGGCGCCGTGGTCTCCAAGGACGACAACGGGCTGGTCAGGATCGTGCGTAAGCATGAGACACCGGTACGCTTCGGCGCATGGGGAGGCGCGGTCGTGGGTGGAGTGATCGGGCTGGCTTTCCCACCGATGCTCCTCGAGATGGGTGCGGCCAGTGCGGTTGTCGGGGCGGTTGTGGGCCACCTGTGGAAAGGCATGTCCCGCAGCGAGATCCGAGAACTCGGTGACGCGCTGGAAAGCGATACCGCCGCGCTGATCATCGCCGTCGATTCCGATACTTCCGACGAGGCTCGCAGCGCGATGGGCAGAGCACGATCGCTCACCGAATGCGAGGTAGCCGCGCGAGCGACCGACATCGACCGGGCCATCGCGGAAGTCGCCGTCAGCTGACGCGAGCCGGTCCCGTCACCCGGATTCCTCTCCTCGCCGCGTCGCGCGGGGGCTTCGCCGCACCTGCCGCTTCGCGACGATGAATGCGGCCGCAGTCGACGGCTCGAAGCGATCCCCGGATGGACCGGCGCTCGCCAGCACCGCCTGTCCCAAAGCGATCTTCTTTGCGTGCTCGGCATCGTCCTGGCACGTCGTGCACAGAAACACGCCGATCAGGAGCCCATCGTCACGCCACACTTCGACGGCATACTCCCAATCCCAGCGCATCCCCATCCCCGCATCGAGGAGCGCTTCGGGCTCGGTGAGGTCGGGCACGCAATCGAACAAGGGGTCCTCGCGTTGCGGCCAAGGCGGCGGTTCGATGACGGCGGTCCATGAAGCGATTGCGGTCGCGGTCTGCCTCACGGCGGGATCTGAATCCCGGCACGCCCTGTCCAACCACTGTTGCCGCGGTGTGCATGACACGTTGGCCAGCATGCACACGGCGCGCAGCCGCACCGTCCGGTTCGATGACCGCAACGCACGCTCGAGGACCCTGATAACCCGCGGATCGATCTCCTCATACACCGGCCCCACCTCCCTCAGGGCACGGTACCGCGCGGGTGTGACACCGTTCCTTACTCCGCGGCGGACTGCTTGCTGCGCTAGTTGTTCAGTTGGATCTGAATGAACCCTTCGCTTCCGGCAGGGACCGACTCGCCCGCGCCCGGCCACTGACTGATGACGAGGCCTTCAGCGATATCCACGTCACCGTAGATGAGGTACGGCACCAGGCCGGCGGCCTTGACCTTCGACTCGGCAGACGACTGCGTCAGGCCCACGATGTCGGGCATCCTCGCGCTCCTCCCGGAAGAGGTCCCCGCGGACACGACGATCGCCACGGTCTCACCCGGAGCCATGACCGTGCCTCCTTCCGGGTTCTGGGCGACAACGAACCCCGAGGCTTTGGATGCCGAGAATACCTCGGACACCGTCACGTCGTATCCCGCGACCCTCAGCACGCCCTCGGCCGCGCTCTGCCGACTGCCCCGCACATCTGGCACCCGTGAGGTCTCGGACTCCTCGGCGGATGTGGTGCTCGACGCGGCCGGAACGGTCGGCTCAGGCCGTGTTTCGGGGGTGTCTGCGGGCGTCTCGACGGTCTCTTTCACTGCGGTCAGTGGCGCTAGCTGGGGCCGCTGCAAATACCACCACACGAAGATGATCACGCACAGAACGACGATGATGAGGAACACCCCGGGCCAGATGCGCGAGCGGCTTCGTTCTTCATGTGTCCCAGCCGCTTGGGCATCGGGCTCCTGCGGGCCGTCATCCTGAACCATGGACTCTCCCTCGACTTCTCGCATGTCACCGGATCGCGTCCATTCTACCGCCCCCCACGAGGCGTCGTGGACCGGCTCACCATCATCGCGCACGCATCCGAGCCCATGACCTGGGCGGCCGACCTCGCAGAAACACGACCGCTCGGGGTAGAGTCTCTGCGCACAGGACGCACGCGACAGAGGAGTGACGGTTGGCGAAGATCAGGTCGACTCGGCGTGAATTCGACTGGCGCACGTACACCAAGCCGGTACGTCTGCTCACGGCAGCGCAGGAGTCAGCCTTCGTCGACGGGCTGCTGTCACCGCTACTCGAATGGGCGTCGGGTCGCGACTCGGTGCGGTTCGAGATTCGCGCTCGCCAGGCAGCGATCTACGACCGGGGCACGATGCTCCTGAGAATCCGCGGCGCAGAGGCGCCCTTCGTGGGCGAGATCGACGCCAACGTGCGGCTGCCTCGACACCAACGGACGGGCGCCGAGCGGCTGGAACTCTGGCCGCTCTCTTCGCCAGACGAAGTGTCGGTCGCGGTGAAGGAACTCGACTCGCTCAAAGCGGTAAACGACGAGCAGACAGGCGACCTGCCCGAACGGGCATGGCTGCACGCTTTCGCGTCGGCCAATGACGGCGGCACGGATGCCGAACCGGCCTACACCGTCGCGGAGACCGAGTACCAGTACGGCAGGCGCCGGTTCGACTTCGTCGCGATGAGACGCGCCGAGGGAGTGAGTGGCCCCGGCGGATTCACAACGCCTCGCCTGGTATTCGGGCAGTTCAAGTCCCATGGACGGCCGTTGTCTGGGAGTTCGGGGCTCGAGGCGCACGCCGCCGACTTCGCCGACTTCGCGACCGCACTCGGAGGGGCGCATCTCACGGCTGCGCGCCTCGAACTCGACGAGCTCGTCAGGCAGAAGTTACGTCTCGGTCTGCTGAGCAGAGACATCCCTTTCAGGCATTTCACCGACGACCGCCCGGAGTACCTGGTCGTCTTCTCGGATTACGACCTAGCCACCCCCGCGCTCGATGCGCCGCTCGCCGAGATGCACGACAAGCTCGTCGCCCGGCATTTCCAGCCTGAGCTCCTTCGGATGGCGCGGATCGACTCAGGTACTGCCGCGCCGTCGCCACACCCGGCTGTGATCGAAGCCGGCGACGTGTTCGGCTACCGCGAGTTCAAGCGCATCCGCAAGCAGCTCCGGGCCCAGAGCGCCACAGAGTGACTACTCGGGAAGGACCGCGACGCCCCAGCCGGTTCCGGTGTGGGTGCAGATGACCGACCCGGCCTCATAGACGACCATCTCGGCAACTCGGAACCGCTTCGATATCTCGTCTCGAAGCCACAGCGCCCGCTCTGGTGAGAGAGCGTGGCCAACGGCGAAACGTCCCTTCTCGGCGGTTCCCATCTGCTCGGCAATCCATTCCAGGGTGTGCTTGAGCGCGGCTTTCTCGCCGCGGCTGCGGGCCAAGGGCACGAATGCCCCGTCGGGCGCGACAGTCAAGGTAACCTTGAGGTTGAGGATCGAGCCGACGAATGCCCCGACTCTACCGATCCTCCCGCCCTTGGCGAGGTTCTCCAGCCCATCGAGACCCACGATGAGACGAACTCGGTCGCGCACGCTGGCGATCCGCTCGAGCGCCGTCTCCAGTGCCGCTCCCTCAGCGGCGCAGCGGGCGGCCTCCAGGACCTGCCACGCGCACCCCCAGGAGAGGTTGAGCGAGTCGAAGACGTGAACCCGGCCTGCGAACTGCTCGGCCGCCGCGTGTGCAGCACCGATGGTGCCCGAGAGCTTGGACGAGATGTGGACTGAGATCACGTGGTCGGCGGTCTCGAGCGCACGGGCATAGGCTTCGGAGAAAGCGCCTGCAGCAGGCTGGGAGGTCGTGGGAAGACGGTGGGCGGCGTTCATGCGGTCGAAGAACTCCTGCTGGGTCAGCACGCCGTCGACGAAGGATTCATCGCCGATCGTCACGGTGAGAGGAACTACGGTGATCCTATATCGCTCGGCCAGTTCGGGGGCAATGTCGGATGTAGAGTCGGTCACGACTGCGATTCTGCGCATCGGTGTGCGGGTCTCTTCCGTCATCGCGACGTCAGCCGGCGTCACATCGCGCCCGCAGGTAACTCGCCAGCGTCTCCGCAATCTCAAGAACGTCGTAGTCCGGTGCGTGCAGGATTGTGATGGTGCCGTACTCCTTCAGGAGCGCAGCAACGCGGTCGACGTCGCTCTCGTTGTGACCGAGTTCGGCGAGATAGCGGTCCCTGAACCCCGAGGTCTTGCGCGGGTTGCGCTTCAACCAGCCACGGAGGTTGTTGCTCGGACCGAGGGACTTCATCCAGTGGCAGCCCGCCTGCTTCCCTTTGGGTGCGCCGCGGGGCCACTCGGGCTCCACAAGTATCCGATAGCCGTCGTCGGCGCTGCGCGCTGCGTATATCGACTTGACGCGAATCATTGGCCGTCACCTTCGAGCTTGCGCTTGAGAACCTCGTTGACGAGTGCGGGATTCGCCTGCCCGCCGGTCTCTCTCATGACCTGGCCCACGAAGTAGCCGAGAAGCCCGAGCTTGCCGCCGCGATACTCGGCGGCCTGGCCCGGATTCGAAGCAATGACCCGCTCGACGATCGCCTCGATCTCGCCTGAGTCACTGACCTGGCGCAGCCCTTTGATCTCGACGATGGCGCCCGGCGCGTCGCCGCTCGCAGCCATCTCGGCAAAGACGTCCTTGGACTGCTTGCTCGAGATGGTCCCCGCCTCCACGAGCGCCACGAGCTCGGCAATCATGCTCGGCACGATCCGGGAGTCGGTCACCGAGATGCCCTCGGCGTTGAGGTACGCGCTCAGGTCGTTGAGCATGACGTTGCTGATGGCTTTGGCCCGCTCGGTGCCGGCAATCGCCACTGCCGCCTCGAAGAACTCCGCAAGCTCGAAATCGCTCGAGAGCACGGTCGCGTCGTGGGCCCGGAGCCCGAAGTCGGACATGAACCGGCTGCGCCTCGCGTCAGGGAGTTCCGGCAGCCGCTCACGGATCTCGTCGATGAACTCGTCGGTGAACTCGAACGGCACCATGTCAGGCTCGGGGAAGTAGCGGTAGTCGTGCGCCTCTTCCTTGCTCCGGAGGGAACTCGTGACCTTGGCGGTCACGTCGAAATGGCGCGTCTCCTGTACGACGCTCCCGCCGCTTTCGATCAACTCGACCTGCCGAACGATCTCGTAGGCGAGGCCATCATGCAGAGCCTTGAAGCTGTTCATGTTCTTGATCTCAGCTTTGGTCCCCAGCTCGGTCTCGCCACGCCTGCGCACGCTCACGTTCGCGTCCACGCGCATGGAGCCCTCTTCCATTGAGCAGTCGCTGATTCCCAACGACAGCCAGATGAGGCGGAGCTTCTGAGCGAACTGGCGGGCCTCCTCGGGAGTGCGGATGTCCGGCTCGCTCACGAGCTCGATTAGCGGGGTTCCGGCACGGTTGAAGTCGACGAGCGACATCGTCGCTCCCGAGATGCGCCCCTCGCTACCCCCCACGTGGATCATCTTGCCCGTGTCCTCTTCCAGATGGATTCGCGTGATCCCGATACGCGTCACATAACCGTCTCCGCCAAGGATCTCCGAGACACCCTGGGGCGCGTTGGCCAGGTCGGTCCGCTCGGCCGCCAGCTTCCCCTCGATCTCGATGTTGACGAACCCGTCCGAGCAGAACGGCAGGTCGTACTGAGAGATCTGGTAGTCCTTGGGCATGTCGGGATAGAAGTACTGCTTGCGGTGGAACTGGCTCCAGTGCGCTATCTCGCACTCCGTGGCCAGCCCGGCGAGCACCGTATGCTCGACCGCCACCTGATTGGGGACCGGAAGCGCCCCAGGCAGACCCAGGCACACGGGACACGTACGAGTGTTGGGCTCTCCACCGAACGCGACCAGGCAACCGCAGAACATCTTGGTATTCACGGTGGTCAGCTCGGTGTGGATCTCGAGGCCGATGACGGCCTCCCAGTCTTGCATGACCTCTGCGAGACGGTCTTTCGCCATGTGCGGAACTCCTTGTCGATGACGCACGGCGCGCTGCGAAGCATGCTCGCGCCGAGTCGGAAACGTTCGTGTGGGCACGATTCTACCCGAGCAGCCCGCTTTCGACCTACGAGGTCCGCGTTGCGACGAGACGGGACTCCCAAACAGGTGCGGGGCGTTCCTCGGGTATAGAGGAAGAGCGCTTCAACGCAGCACGCACGAGCGC
>Ga0079306_1002485_pt1 | contig 10258 bp, 11 predicted proteins | sample Methanotroph_Enr_FD_79181 | JGI IMG/M metagenome (GOLD analysis project Ga0079306, IMG submission 79181) | Enriched soil microbial communities from Old Woman Creek wetland in Ohio, USA - Methanotroph_Enrichment_5 | ecosystem: Environmental > Terrestrial > Soil > Wetlands | place: USA: Ohio...
AAGCCCGACCTCGTGGGCTCCGGCGTCAAGGAGAAGTACGCCTACCACAAGATGGGCGTCCCCTTCAGCCAGATGCACTCGTGGGACTATTCCGGCCCGTACCACGGTTTCGACGGGTTCTCGGTGTTCGCCCGCGACATGGACATGACCGTCAACAGCCCCGTGTGGGGGCTCATCCGCAAACCCGGTACGGCGTCTGTCGCCGGCGCCGAGCGCGCGGCCAGCTAGGAGGCCGGACATGCCGACCAACGACCACAACACGCTCTTCAGCCAGCCCGAGTACGTCGCGCAGTTCGAGCGCAAGAAGGAGTTCGAGAACGGCGCCCCGGCCGAGGAGATTGCTCGCGTCAGCGAGTGGACCAAGACCGAGGAGTACCGCGAACTGAACTTCGCCCGCGAGGGCATCGTCATCAACCCGTGCAAGGCGTGCCAACCGCTGGGTGCCGTTCTCGCTGCTCTCGGCTTTGAGAAGACGCTGCCGTTCGTGCAGGGCTCGCAGGGCTGCACCGCGTACTTCCGCAGCCACCTCTCGCGCCACTTCAAGGAGCCGATTGCCACGGTCTCGAGCTCGATGACCGAGGACGCCGCAGTATTCGGCGGCCTCTCGAACATGATCGACGGCCTCGAGAACGCCAGCGCGATGTACAAGCCGAACATGATCGCCGTCTCGACGACGTGCATGGCTGAAGTCATCGGCGACGACCTGGGCGCCTACATCAAGACTGCCAAGGACAAGGGCGTCGTGCCCGCCGACATGCCGATCCCGTACGCGCACACGCCGAGTTTCGCCGGCAGCCATCTGACCGGCTACGACGTCATGATGAAGGGCATCCTTGAGGGCCTCGCCGGCCCGAGAGCAGAGACGACCGACGGCACGCTCAACGTGATCCCGGGCTTCGACGGCTACTCGGGCAACCTGCGCGAGGTCAAGCACATGCTCGGCTCGATGGGCGTGGACTATCGCATCCTGGGCGACTACTCGGACGTAGTCGACGCGCCTGCCACCGGCGAGTACGAGATGTACCCGGCCGGCGGCACGACGCGTGAGGACGCGCGTCAGGCGATCAACGCCGATGGCACCATCGCGCTGCAGCGCTGGTCGAGCCAGAAGACGGGCGAGCTCATCAGCAAAGAGTGGGGCCAGGAGTTCGTGGCTGGCCCGTTTCCGATCGGCATCAACGCGACCGACGCACTGCTCGCCGAGATCACGCAGCTGACCGGCAGGCCAGTCAGCGCCGAGCTCGAGCTGGAGCGCGGCCGCGCAGTTGACTCGATGGTCGACTCGCACCCGTATGTGCACGCCAAGCGCGTCGCACTGGTGGGCGACCCTGACGTTCTGCTCGGACTGATCGGTTTCTTTCTCGAGGTGGGAGCCCGCCCGGTGCACGTCGTTGCGACCAACGGCGACAAGAAGTTCAAGAGGGCCGCAGAAGCGCTCCTCGCCGGTTCGCCCTTCGGCGCCGACGGCACCGTCTGGATCAAGAAGGACATGTGGCACCTGCGCTCGCTCATGTTCACCGAGCCGGTCGACCTGCTGCTGGGCCCCAGCAACGCCAAGTTCCTGTGGCGCGACACGCGCACAACGTTCGTGCGCGTGGGCTTCCCGCTCTTCGACCGCCACCACCTGCACAAGCGTCCGATCATCGGCTACCGCGGTGCCGAGAACCTGCTCACAGACATCGTCAATACCGTTCTCGACGAGATGGACCGTACCAGCATGGACTCCGCGTCGTTCGACCTGGTGCGGTAGGCGGCTGTCACGATGTCCGTCTCACTCGACAAGCTCCTCGAAGAGGGTTGCTCCTCCGAGGCTGCGCACAAGGTGTGCCGCAGCCGAGGGGGGGAGTCGTGCGCGTTCGACGGTGCAGCGATTGTGCTCATGCCGATCGCCGATGCCGCGCACGTGGTGCACGGTCCCGCCGTGTGCGCCGGCAACGCCTGGGAGGGCCGCGGTGTGCGTTCGACCGCCGGTGACTTCCACCGCCGGGGCTTTGCGAGCGACATCGGCGAGCTCGACATCGTCTACGGCGGTGAAGAGCGGCTCGCACAAACGGTCCGCGAGGTCGTGGCACGCGAGCACCCCGAGGCGGTGTTCGTCTACGCGACGTGCGTGACCGGCCTTATCGGCGAGGACCTCGACGGGGTGTGCGCGAAACTCGCGGCCGAACTCTGGCTTCCGGTCATCCCCGTCCACTCGCCCGGGTTCGTGGGGCCGAAGAACCTCGGCAACCGGATTGCCGGCGAAGCGCTGCTCGAGTACGTCATCGGCACAGCCGAGCCTGAGGTCACGACGCCGTTCGACATCACGCTCATCGGCGAGTACAACGTCGCTGGCGATCTCGACCTTGTCGAGCCGCTGCTCAGGGAGTGCGGCATGCGTGTGCTCTCCCATATCACAGGCAACGCGACTTTCGAGGAGATCCGCTGGGCGCACCACGCCAAGCTTTCGGCGCTCGTGTGCTCGCGGGCGCTCGTGAACGTCGCCGTGGGCCTCCAGAAGCGTTGGAGCGTTCCGAGCGTCGAGGTGTCGTTCTTCGGAGCGACCGAGATCGCTCGCTCGTTGCGTGCGATCGCCGAGGCGCTTGAAGCGGCGTCGGCCGAAGCCGCTGCCGCCGGCCTGCGCAAGCGGGTCGAATCTGTCATCGCGAAGCGCTCGGCGCAGCTTGCCGAAGCGCTCGAACCATACGGGGTCCTGCACGGTCAGCGCGCCGTGTTGTACTCCGGCGGCGTGAAGAGCTGGTCAATGGCGTCCGCGCTCTCGGACCTCGGCGTCGAGGTCCTCGCCGTCGGCACCAAGAAGTCGTCCGCCGAGGACGAGGAGAAGGTCCGGCAGGTGCTCGGCGACGATGTCCCACTCATCGAGGACATCTCACCTGCCGTCATCCGCCGCTACTTCGCCGAGGAGGGCGCGACGCTGCTTGTTGCCGGCGGCCGCAACCGCTACCTCGCCGCGAAGGAAGGGTGGCCGTTCGTGGATGTGAACCAGGAGCGCGAGACGGCGTACGCCGGCTACGAGGGGCTCGTGAACCTCGCGCGCGACCTGGCTGCGTCGGTCCGGTTCTACGAACGCCAGCGTACCGACGCGAGCTGCGCCGTACCGGTCGCGACAACTCCCGTTCGAACCGAGGAGCGTCTCGGCGCCATTGACCTGCTCAAGAACGCCCCGACGCTCGGCGCCGCGCTCGCACTGCAGGGTGTGGACCGCGCGATCCCCGTGCTCCATGCAGCGCAGGGGTGCACGTTCCTTGGCAAGGTGCTGGCTCTCAGGCACTACAACGATCCAATCGCACTCGGCACCACCAAGCTCTTCACGGAAGACGTCGTGATGGGCAGCGACGAGGCCGCAACGCGCACGCTGCGCACGCTCTACGCCGCGTCGCACCCGGATGTCATCGCGCTCGTCTCCGGCGGCCTCGCCGAGGTCAAGGGCGACGACACCGATGCCGTCGCTCGTGTCCTCGACCGCGAGCTGGGAGCGGCGGTGCTCCCGGTTCATGCGCCGGATTACCATGGGGGCCTCGAAGACGGCTACCTTGCAGCCGTCCGTGCCCTCATCACTCTCGCCGAGGAGCCCGCTGCATCCGCGGCGCCCGACCCATGGCGCGTCACCGTGCTCGCCGGCCCCTCGCTCTCACCCGCCGACGTCCGCGAACTGCGCGACACCGTCGAGGCCTTCGGGCTCGAAGTGGTGATGGTGCCGGACCTCTCGGCACTCGACGGCAGCCGCCAGGGCCTCTCGGTGCTCGCAAGCGGCGGCGTCACGCTCTCGCAGCTGCGGGCACTTGCGGGCTCGTCACACACGCTCGTCATCGGCGCTTCACTCGAACCCGCCGCCCGCGACCTGCGCGAGCGATTCGCGACTCCGTACACGGTGCTCGACTCGGCGGCGGGGCTTGGCGCGACCGACACGCTGCTCACGCAGCTCACGCTGCTGTCCGGCACCCCGGCCCCGCCTCGCTTCGAACGCGACCGACGCGTGCTCGTCGACGCTATGCGGGACGCGCATCTGCGCGTGAGCGGCAAGCGCATCGCGCTCGCGCTCGAGCCCGATCACGCCGCCGCCGTCGCTGCGATTTGCGACGAGATGGCCGCACGCCCGGTCTGCGCCGTCGTCCCGACGAACGCCTCCGTCGCCCGCCGGATCGCCGCCGGGGAGGTCGTCGTCGGCGATTTCGCGAGCGTGCCTGCCGCGATCGACCTGCTCGTCGCCGGCAGCCACGGCCAGCGGACAGCCGCCGTTCTCGGCGTGCCGCTCCTCGAGACGGGCTTCCCTCGCTTCGAGGTGTTCGGGGCGTCTCGGCAGCTCACGCTGGGCTACCGGGGCGCGACCGCCGTCATCGACGCCGTGGCCAATCTGCTCGCACCGCACCACTCGGCACCAGTTCCATCCAGTGCTATCGACTCCCACGAAAGGAGCACGTCATGAAAGTTGCCTTCGCCTCGACACGAGGCACCACGGTCGACGAGCACTTCGGCCGTGCCGGCGCGTTCGCGATCTACGACATCACGCCCGAAGGCGCGAGCTTCATGGAGCTGCGCCGCGTCTCCGAGAGCGACCTCGACACCGAGGTCGTTACCACCCGCGGCATGGGCGACCTGCACGATGCCGCCATCGCCGCAAAGATCAACAAGCTCGCGGACGTGAAGATCGTCTACTTCACGGAGATCGGCGGACCGAGTGCAGCCAAGCTGGTTCGCCGTGGCGTCATGCCTCTCAAGACCGATGCCGCCACCCCGATCGAGGGTCTCGCCGAGAAGCTCGCCGAGACCATGCGCACCAATCCCGCTCCGTGGATGCGAAAGGCGCTTGCCGCGGACTGCTAGCCCGTATCTGACAGCCGTAAGCACGGAAGAGAGGAACACGAAATGAAGATGGTTCGCGCATTCATCAGGCCCGAGAAGGAGCAAGAGGTCGTCCAGGCGCTCGAGGGCGCCGGCTACGGCTCGCTCACCAAGATGCCCGTCTTCGGGCGCGGCAAGCAGAAGGGCCTGCAGGTCGGCCCGATCTACTACGACGAGCTGCCGAAGACGCTGCTCATGATGGTCGTGGAAGACGAGAACACGAAGAGCGTCATCGAGGTCATCGAGGACAAGGCGCGCACCGGGTTCATCGGCGACGGAAAGATCTTCGTCTCGCCGGTGGAGGAGGCCTACACCATCCGGACGGGGGAGGCAGGGCTGTGAAAGAGATCACCGCGATCATTCGCCGAGACAAGCTCCACGAGACCAAGAAGGCTCTCGCGGATCTGGGGCTCCCGTCGGTCTCGATCCAAAGCGTGGAAGGCCGCGGCAAGCAGCGCGGCGATGTCGCCTGCACGCTGCAGGACATGGACGAGGATGGCCGCATGTGCAACTCGACGGTCGTACCGCTCAAGCCCACCCCGTCCGAGTACGCTCTCGAGCACTACCTGCCGAAGGTCGTTCTCTACGTTCCGAAGCGCTGCCTGACGATCATCGTAGAGGACTCGGCCGTCCCCGACGTCGTCGCGACGCTCATCAAGATCAACCAGACCGGCCAGCCTGGCGACGGCAAGATCTTCGTCTCGGCGATCGAGGACGCAATGCGGATCCGCACCGGCGAGGCCGGCGTCGAGGCGGTGGCGTAGGCCATGGCGACGCTTGCGACCCGCGACGGACGTGAGTGGGTGCCGTCGTATCTCGACTCGATCGACCACGAGGTGTGCATCGGATGCGGACGCTGCTACAAGGTCTGTGGCCGAGGCGTCATGGAGCCCGTCGAAAAGCCCCACGACGAGGACGAGGACGAAGACGAGATGTGTGGTGGCACGGTGATGAGCGTCGCCGATCGGGGCGCGTGCATCGGCTGCGAGGCGTGCTCGAAGGTGTGCGCGAAGAAGGCGCACGTCCACATCGCGGCGTAGCGGCCGCCACGCCGCCTCTCGAATCCGACAATAATGTCGCAGGCCCGACGCAATCGTCGGGCCTGCTGGCGTTGAGGGACGAAAAACCGCAGGTCAGCGCATATGTTGGGATGGCACGGGCGTTGCGATTGTCAGTGTGCGTCGCGCGGTGCGACGACGACTGAGCGGAGGCACACCATGAGTGATGGATTCCCGATAGCGGCGTGCACTGCCAAGAGCAACGAGCGCCTCGTGATGGCCAACCATCCGTGCTTCAGCAAGGACGCGCACAAGCGCTCCGGGCGCATCCACCTGCCCGTGGCACCTGCCTGCAACATCCAGTGCGGCTACTGCGTGCGCAAGTACGACTGCGTCAACGAATCGCGCCCCGGCGTTGCGAGCACCATCCTCACACCGAGCGAAGCGATCGAGCGCGTTCGCGCCGTCGTCGAGCGCAGCGGCGGCGAGATCGCGGCCGTGGGTGTCGCCGGCCCAGGCGATCCGCTCGCCAACGAAGCCACCTTCGAGACCCTCGACCTCGTTCGTCGAGAGTATCCGGAGTCGATTCTGTGCGTGTCCACCAACGGCCTCGCGCTGCCCGATCGCGTCAACGACCTCGTCGCGGCGGGCGTGCGCAGCCTCACAGTCACCATCAACGCAGTCATGCCCGAGACCGCCGAGGCGGTATACGCGTGGGTCAGCGGCGAGAACGGCGAGCCCCTCAAGGGGATTGAGGGAGCGACCCGCTTGCTCGAGCGCCAGTGGGACGGCCTGGCCAAGGCGGTACGCGCCGGACTCATCGTCAAGGTGAACTCGGTGCTCATTCCTGGCGTCAACGACTTCGAGCTCCCCGCGGTGGCGATGCTGGCCGCCGAGTACGGTGCGCACCTCTCCAATATCCTCCCGCTCATCCCGCAGTCCCACTTCCGGAACACCAAGCCACCGGGAGCTGCGGAGATTCACGCGGCGAGAGCCACCTGCGGCGAGTACCTGTCCCAGATGACCCACTGCAATCAGTGTCGGGCGGACGCGTGCGGCCTGATCGGAAAGGACCGTGACATGGAGTCCGAGACGCTTCTGGCACGTCTCGGCGAGGACTACTGCGAGGTGGTGGCGTGATGAAGACGCTCGTGAAGGTACCGTTCAAGGCGACTGCTGTGGCCGCGCGCGGCGTGGCAACGGGGTTGGTCGCGCTCGCGCTTGCGTCGAGCGGGTGCACCCAGGCCCCGGCGTCCGGCTCGGAGAGCGGGTCGTTGACTGCGACAACGTCTGCGGCCCCCCTCGAGCTCAACGTCTCGGCGGCTGCGTCGCTCAAGAAGGTGCTCACAGACACCGCCCCCGCGTTCGAGACTTCGAGCGGGGCCAAGGTCGTGCTCAACTTCGGTGCGTCCGGACAGCTCGTCAAGCAGATCGAGGGCGGTGCTCCAGTCGACGTCTTCGTCTCGGCGAGCCCGTCGGCTGTCACCACACTCGCCGGCGAGGGGCTTGTGTCCGCCGAGGAGAGCGAGACCGTCGCGGGTAACACCCTCGTCGTGCTGGTGCCACAGGGCAATCCGGCCAGCGTCCACGCGCCGCAGGATCTGCTCAAGGTGGCCAAGCTCACGACCGGGGATCCTGCGGTCGCGCCGCACGGCCAGAAGGCGGTTGAATGGCTGAGCGTGATCGGGTTGTGGGAGAAGATCGCGCCGAAGTTGGTGTACGCCGCCAATGCCGCGCAGACCGATGACTACGTCGCCCGCGGTGAAGTCGATGCAGGCGTGGGCTTCGCGAGCGACGCCAAGGGCCGCACCGACATCGAGGTCGCGTACACCGTTCCGGATGGGACGATCAATCCGATCACCTACGTGGCCGCACCTGCCGCGGCGTCCAAGCAGCAGGAACTGGCGAAGGCGTATCTCGCGTACCTCATGTCGCCCGAGATGCAGCAGGCCTTCGTCGACGCTGGGTTCAAGCAGTCCCCGGCGCTGGCGAAGTAGGCCCGACATGTTCTCGCTTGCCGACATCGCGTTCCCCCTGCGGCTCTCTCTGCAGGTCGCGCTTCTCGCGACGGTGGGGTGTGCCGTTCTCGGCGTGCCGCTCGCATACGTGCTCGCTACGCGCGACTTCCGCGGCAAGGCGATCGCCGACGTCGCGGTCATGCTGCCTCTGGTGATGCCGCCGGTCGTGACCGGCTACTACCTGCTGCTGCTCATCGGCAGGCGAGGACTTCTCGGGTGGGCGACCGAGGCGCTCACTGGCACGGCGTATGGCATCACCTTCACGTGGCAGGCGGCTGTCATCGCATCGTTCGCGATCTCGCTGCCCCTCGCGGTGAGTACCGCGCGCTCGGCGATCGCCGCCGTCGACCGCGAACACGCAGCAGCATCGCTCACGCTTGGCCGAGGAGAACTCGAGACCGCGCTGCTTGTCGTGGGTCCGCTTGCGGCACGTGGGATCGTCGCGGGCCTTGCGCTTGCGTTCGCTCGCGCGCTCGGCGAGTTCGGTGCGACGGTGATGGTGGCTGGCAACATCCCGGGGCGAACGAACACCATGGCACTCGAGATTTACAACGCAGCGCTCTACGGGGACTGGCGCTCCGCGACCGCGCTTGTCGCGGTGTTCACGCTCGTGTCGGCAACACTGCTGCTCGCAGCCAACCGGTTGACCCGGGCGGTCGCGCGATGAGCGCGCTCAGCCTGCATCTCACCGCGCGCCTACCCGGATTCACGCTTGAAACCGGGTGGGCAGTGCCGGGCGGCTTCACCGTGCTCTTCGGGTACTCGGGGGCCGGCAAGTCGCTGACGCTGTCGGCGATCGCGGGCACGCTGCGCCCCGACTCGGGGCGGATCGTACTGTCGGGCCGCACGCTGTTCGACTCGGTGGCTGGCGTCTGGACGCCGCCCCAGCAGCGCCGCATCGGCTACGTGCCGCAGAACGCGCAGCTATTCCCGCACATGACCGTGCGCCGCAACCTCGAGTTCGCGCTCAAGAATGTGTCGCGCACCGAGCGTGCCGACCGCGTTGCCGAGCTGCTCGACCGCTTCCGCATCATCGATCTCGCCGAGAAGCGACCGCACGCGCTCTCCGGCGGCCAGCGCCAACGTGCCGTACTCGCGCGCGCGCTTGCGGCTGACCCGGCGGCGCTTCTGCTCGATGAGCCGCTGTCCGCCCTCGACCTGCCGGTCCGTGTCGAGATGCGTGAACTTCTGCGCGAGGTGCAGCGCGACCTCGGTGTACCCATGGTTATGGTCACTCACGACCTCTACGAGGCGTGCGCCCTCGCCGACACGCTTGTCGTCTACTCGGGGACAGGCGCGGTCCAGGTGGGGCGTCCGCACGAGCTCCTCGGCGACCCCGCCACCCCTGAGATCCGACGGCTGCTCCACGCCGTGGAGCTGCCGGAATCAGCCCTGGCCCGACCCGCCAGACTGCACATCGTCGCCGACAGAAAGGAATCGGTCGCATGAGACTCTCAGCAAGGAACCAGCTCCAAGGTACCGTCGTCTCCGTCACGCGAGGCCCGGTGACCGCGCTCGTGAAGCTTGACATGGGCGGGGGTCAGCACATCAGCGCCACCCTCACGACCGAGGCCGCCGACGATCTGGGTCTTGTGTCCGGGGCTCCCGTCACGGCGATCTTCAAGGCGAGCGCGGTCATGCTCGGAGTGGAATGACAGGACTCGCGAACACGGAGGTGGGCGCGACGAACGCCCGCACGCAGATGTGGAAGCCGCCTGTGGGCAGCGTGCCCGCTCGGGCCGAGGTCAACCTCGACGACACGACTCTGCGCGATGGTGAGCAGGCGGCAGGCGTCGTGTTCACCAACGCCGAGAAGGTCCGGATCGCCCGCTATCTCGACGAGATCGGCGTCAGGCAGATCGAGGCCGGGATACCGGCAATGGGGGGCGATGAGCGCTCGGCCGTGGAGGAGATCGCGCATCTCGGCCTATCGGCGTCGATCATCACGTGGAACCGGGCGAAGCACGCCGACATCAAAGCGTCGGTCGAGTGCGGCGTTGACGCTGTGGCGGTGTCCCTCGCGACGAGCGACGCCCACATCGCAGCGAAGTTGCGCAAAGACCGGGCGTGGGTGCTGGACTCAGTCCGCTCTTCAGTCGCATTCGCCAAGAGCCACGGGCTGTACGTCTCCGCGAGTGCTGAAGACGCGAGTCGGACCGAACTCGGCTTCCTGCTCGAATACGCGACTGCCGCCGAGGCCGAGGGGGCGGACCGAATCCGCTTCTGCGACACCCTCGGCATCATGCAGCCGGCAACGATGCATCGAGCGGTCCGGGCGCTGCGCGAGCACACAGGTCTCGCTGTTGAGGTCCACACGCACAACGACTTCGGCATGGCGATCGCCAATGCGCTCGCAGGGATTCAGGCGGGGGCGTCGTGGGTCAATGTGACGCTTGGCGG
>Ga0079306_1002486_pt1 | contig 10258 bp, 10 predicted proteins | sample Methanotroph_Enr_FD_79181 | JGI IMG/M metagenome (GOLD analysis project Ga0079306, IMG submission 79181) | Enriched soil microbial communities from Old Woman Creek wetland in Ohio, USA - Methanotroph_Enrichment_5 | ecosystem: Environmental > Terrestrial > Soil > Wetlands | place: USA: Ohio...
ATACAAATGAATTTGGTTTCCTTTGGTATTGTAGAGACAAGGCATGCCTTGTCTCTACGCATGCCTTGTCTCTACGAATTACCGCAATTTAATCTTATTTACTTATAATTCTTAATTTTAGGAGTAATTTCGCAAAATGAAATCGTTTTCCTTCAATAAAACATTGAAATCTATTATAATAGCTATTTGATAAAGTCCTAAAAATGAAGAAACTACTATTTGTGATATTGCTATTTATCAGCTTAATATCGGTAAAAGCTCAATATACAACCCTGAATGCCCATTCACACAACGACTACGAGCAGAAGAGCCCTTTTTACCTGGCATAAAAACTAAATACGATTTGATACCGGAAAAGACCATATTTTGAAAACAATCCGGTTTACCTGTATTCATTGATGCTGGACTATTCCTTATGAAATTTTGTAACTTTGCTGTATGAAGAAGTACATCAAAATTTTTGCATTACTTCCTGTATTTGTTCTGTATGGCTTTATCGCAGTTCACTACAGTCATGCATTGGTGCCTTATGAAACTGTATCAAAAAATCATCCGGCTAATAGCGGGAATAGTTTTTCGATGGTCCCGGCAGACTTGTATTGTCATTTAATTCAAACCGAAAATTCAGTTCGGGGCTTTAGCCATCTGCCGGTTCCTTCGTTAAAGAACCAGCTTAACGTTTTTTTAGCCTGCACCAGGCTGGCCGAATTATCCCATATCAATAGCTATTCCAAATATATCTTCTACGCTAAAAACAGTATAACCTGGTTTCGACCGGTCGACATTATTTTCCCCTTTCATTATTTCTGGTAATCAATTTCAAACACTCCCTTTGCAAAATGCAAGGTTGTTTTAATCAAATCAACACGGGTTGTGGCTGAATGTAAGGCCATTTCCTGTGTCATTCAATGTTTTACAGAAATAATTATAAAAAAATGAATTCAGAAGCAATAATATTCTTAGCTATCGTAATACTTAGCGCTATACCGATCATAATCATAAACAGTAAAAAGAGAAAAAAAGAGAAACTATTTATACAGGTTCTCTTGGATTTAGCAGAAAAAAGCAATTGCAAAATCACGGAACGTGACCTTTGGAACAATACTCAAATTGGTATTGATAAAGATGCCGGCAAACTTTTTTTTGTCAAAAAGACAGATGACGAAGAGGTCACGAAAGTTGTTGATTTGTCAGAAATACAGAAATGCAGGGTGATAAATACGAGCAGAACGGTCAATATCAAGGATAGTGTCCAAACCGTACTTGAAAGACTTGAATTGGCCTTTGTGAACCAGGATAAAAATAAACCAGAAATTATTTTAGGGTTTTATAATTCTGCAGTTGATAGTCTTTCCCTGCGAAATGAATTTCAATTAACCGAAAAGTGGTCAGGAATTGTAAACTCAACGATCTCAACCATTTCCCGCAGAAAATAATGTAGTGAAGGCTTGACTTTAGAGGACTCTTTTTGTCCCCAAATGTTGCTAATAGTCAAGCCTTCACTAACTAACTTAAAACAAATTATTTTCCAAGATAATCAATAATCCAGTCGCCAACTTCCGAAGTGCTCAATGCCTTCGATTTATCATCGGTGAGGTCTTCTGTAACTGCACCTGCAACGATCGACGCTTCGACAGCCTTGCGGATAAGTGCTCCCTCTTCCATCAAGGAGAATGCATATTCGAGCATCATCGCAGCGGAAAGAATCGTAGCACAGGGATTGGCAATATTTTTACCGGCTGCCTGCGGATACGAACCATGGATGGGTTCAAATACAGAAGTGTGAGTGCCGATTGATGCCGATGGCAGAAGCCCCATTGAACCGGTGATCACACTGGCTTCGTCGGTCAGGATATCGCCGAACATATTTTCGGTGACCATCACATCGAACTTTTTAGGCCATTGAATAATCTGCATGGCGGCATTGTCGACAAACATATAATCAACTTCCACTTCAGGGAAATTTGGTTCCATCTCCTTTGCAATCTGGCGCCATAATCTCGAAGTAGCCAAAATATTGGCTTTATCGACAACAGTAAGTTTCTTGCGACGTTTCATCGCAAACTGGAAACCCAGTTCAAGGATTCGTTCGACTTCCATGCGTGTATAAACCGAGGAGTCGAAAGCCGTATTGCCATCTTCTGAGCGCCCCTGCGGTTGCCCGAAGTAAATACCCCCGGTTAATTCGCGGATCGCCACGAAATCAACACCTTCTACACGATCTCTTTTTAACGGTGATTTGTCGAGCAGCGATTCAAAGATGACCACCGGGCGGATATTGGCATATAAACCCAGTTTTTTACGCATTGCCAGCAAGCCCTGTTCCGGGCGAACTTTGGCAGATGGGTCGTTATCGTAGCGCGGATGGCCGATTGCCCCGAAAAGAACAGCATCAGCGTTCATACAAAGGTTATGCGTTTCGTCAGGATACGGATTACCAACCTTATCAATTGCGACAGCACCAACCAACGCGGTGTGTGTCACCATTTCGTGACCAAATTTCTGACAGACTACTTTAATGACGCGGAGCGCCTGTTCAACAATTTCAGGCCCGATTCCGTCGCCGGGCAATACTGCGATGTTAAGCTTCATTCTTTGAATGGATTTATAAGGGTATTTAACTGATTAATAAGTAATTTATAGTTTTGTGCACAATTATTGTAAGCTCCTGGCGGCTGGCTACTTGCAACTGGCTAAAATGTGCCAATAATGAGTTACTCTGCGAACCACCATTCTTATCGTTCAAAGTGTTTTATAAAATTATTGAGCTTTTTACCCAGTAATTCACATTTATCATGGATTTTATTGTTTCAAATTGTTCAAACCTGGGTAGCTGTTCGAGACTCATTTTATGTATTTCAATCGCAACCTCTCTCGCCAACTGCCATATTTCCAGATTTTTGTACGACATCTTTCATCTTTATGAGCATTTCAATATTTCAGTACGAACAGCCAGTTGCCAGTAGCCAGAAGCTAGCAGCCAGCAGCCAGCCGCCAGCCGCTAGAACATCTGGTTATCATTTTCAATAATATTCAGCATTTTCATCGTGGCTTTGATTGCGGCAGAGGTCTGGTCAGGATCCAGTCCCCGGGTTTTGAATTCGCGCCCCATCCTCCAGGTTATCAACGTTTCCACAAGAGCGTCGGTTTTTCCTCCCGGAGGTATCGTGACCACATAATCGACAAGGGCCGGAAACTGTTTGTTCTGTTTATGATAGATCCGTCGCAAAGCATTCATAAAAGCGTCGTATTGGCCGTCGCCTGAAGAGCCTTCCTCAAAAATCTCACCGTCGACTTCAATAGCCACGGTAGCCATCGGCCTGAGTCCCAGCGCATGCGAGATTGCATAATTACGCAATCTTATTTTTTCGTTCACGGTTTCACTCTTCAATACATCAGAAAGGATATAAGGAAGATCGTCAGAAGTAACCGATTCTTTCTTATCTGCCAGTTCGATTATCTTATCGGTAACCCTTTTCAGATCTTCCGGATCGAGACGGATTCCCATATCCTCGAGGTTTTTGGCTATGTTAGCCTTTCCCGAAGTTTTGCCAAGCGCATATTTTCTGATTCGGCCAAACCGTTCAGGAAGTAAATCGTTGAAATAGAGCTGATCCTTATTATCACCATCGGCATGAATTCCGCTGCATTGCGTAAAAACATTCTCCCCAATAATCGGTTTGTTACCTGAGACGCGAATTCCCGAAAAGTTTTCAACAATCCGGCTTATAAGACTTAACTTCCTTTCATTAACTGAGTTGGGAAGCTTAAGCTGATCGTTCAGTAAAGCAATCACACTTGAAAGCGGTGCATTACCTGCCCGTTCACCCAGACCATTTACTGTCGTATGGATTGTGTTGATCCCGGCACGAATAGCTGCATCTACGTTTGCAATCGCAAGATCATAATCGTTATGTGCATGGAAGTCGAAGTGGAGATCGGGATATTTGCTGATCATCAACGAGCAGAAATTAAATGTTTCTGTGGGATTTAATATTCCCAATGTATCGGGCAGCATTACGCGTCCTAACTTTTCATGCCTGAGACCTTCGAGCATAAAATCGACATACTCCGGTGAATTTCTCATCCCATTCGACCAGTCTTCGAGGTAGATATTCACCTTGATTCCCATTTCCTCCGCTAATTGAAGGGAGCTTTTAATCCCGGACAGGTGCTCTTCAGGTGTTTTCTTCAATTGTTGAGTAACATGCCGCAGTGATCCCTTGGCCAAAAGATTCATCACTTTCCCGCCGACACTGGCGATCCATTCGAGGGAGGTTTTCCCATCAACGAAGCCAAGAATCTCAACCCGTTCAAGATAACCTGCCTGACCAGCCCAATCGAGCACTTTTCTGGCTCCTCTAAGCTCTCCATCTGAAACACGTGCAGAAGCTACTTCAATATAATCGATCCGAAGTTCCTCCAGAAGTATCTTGGCAATGTTCAGCTTTTCCAGCTCGGAAAAGGAGACTCCTGAGGTCTGTTCACCATCTCTCAGGGTAGTATCCATAATATAAACCATATGCTCTTTATTTGTGTTCACCTTCGAACCTGTAAGTAATTAAGCCTGCTCAAATGCGATGATCTCCTCTTTGAGGCTTAACAGAAAGTCAATATCATCATAGCCATTCAGCAGGCACTCCTTTTTGTATGGATTAATATCGAAATTAACACTGATCCCTGCCTTCAGTATCCGGATTGTCTGGCTCTCGAGATCAACTTCAAATTGGGCAAGCGGATCGGTTTCAACAGTCTGAAATATTTCCGCAAGGAAAGCATCAGGGACCTGAACCGGTAACAACCCGTTATTTAATACATTGCTTTTAAAAATGTCGGCAAAGAAACTTGAAACAACAACACGGAACCCGGCATCATACACTGCCCAGGCAGCATGTTCGCGGCTCGAGCCGCTGCCGAAATTCTTTCCCGCTACTAATATCTCACCCTTATAACGTGGATTGTTCAGTACAAAATCGGGGTTTGGTGAACCATCTTTTTTATAACGCCAGTCCCTGAAAAGATTATCTCCAAATCCTTTTCGTTCAACGGCTTTAAGGAACCGGGCGGGGATGATCTGATCGGTGTCCACATTCTCGATGGGAAGCGGAACAACTGTACTGACCAGTTTATGGAATTTTTCTATAGACATTTCTTATAAATTATGATTTATGATTTACGAATTATAGATAACGAATGACGAACTGTAATTGGCTAACGCCGAGCTTCAATTCATAATTCGTAATTTAAAATTCATAATTGATTACATTTCTCTCGGATCAGAAACAACTCCTGAAATTGCTGCTGCAGCAGCCATTAACGGACTTGCAAGCATCGTGCGGGCACCTGGTCCCTGGCGACCTTCGAAGTTGCGGTTCGAAGTGGAGACTGAATATTTCCCTTCAGGAATTTTGTCGTCGTTCATGGCCAGGCAGGCTGAACAACCTGGCTGACGCAATGCAAAACCGGCAGCCTCGAAAATTTCGACCAATCCCTCTTCCCTGATTTGTTGCTCCACCTTTTTTGAGCCGGGAACAATCCAGGCAATGACTGAATCGCTTTTCTTCTTCCCCTTTACAAAGTCGGCAAAGAGCCTGAAATCTTCAATTCGTCCATTGGTACAACTCCCGATAAAGACATAATCAACTTTTTTGCCCTTGATTTTATCACCCGGTCTGAAACCCATGTATTCCAACGACTTACCAAATGTAATAAGGTCAGAGCCGGTCAGATTTTCACCGGTTGGGATTGTTCCGTTGACACTTATTCCCATCCCGGGATTTGTGCCATAGGTGATCATTGGTTCGATGTCGGAAGCATCATACTGATATTCTGTATCAAAAACAGCTTTTTCGTCAGATTTTAATTGTTTCCATAGCGCCAGCTTCTTTTCCCATTCTGCACCTCTGGGCGCAAATTCGCGTCCTTTGACGTATTCAAATGTCTTATCATCCGGGGCAATCATGCCGCCTCGTGCACCGCATTCTATACTCATATTACAGAGTGTCATACGACCTTCCATTGACAAATCGCGGATAGCAGAACCGGCAAATTCGATAAAATGACCAGTACCACCCGAGGTTGATATTTTGGAAATGACATAAAGCGCAATATCTTTTGCTGTGACAGACTTTTGCAATTTTCCTTCGACGCTGATCCTCATCTTTTTAGGTTTTGGCTGAAGGATACACTGGCTGGCAAATACCATCTCGACCTCGCTTGTTCCGATTCCGAAAGCAATACTGCCAAAAGCACCGTGGGTAGAAGTGTGGCTGTCACCGCAGACAATTGTCATCCCCGGCTGGGTAATTCCAAGTTCAGGTCCGATAATATGGACAATTCCATGGTATTGATGATCGAGGCCATATAGCTCAACACCATTTTTCGCGCAGTTCTGTTTGAGCATCTCTACCTGGAGACGTGAAAGTTCTTCCTTGATAGGAAGATGCTGATTGATAGTGGGAACATTATGGTCAGGTGTTGCAATCGTATTCTGAGGTCTGAATACTTTCATTCCCCTCTTTTCCAAACCCAAAAATGCAACCGGACTCGTGACCTCATGGATGAAATGCCTGTCGATATACAATACATCGGGACCGTCTTTTACCTGTTTAACCACATGGCGATCCCAGATTTTATCGAAAAGTGTTTTTGGTTCCAAAATCATAATTATTTAATTTACTGAATTATTACAATTCCAAAATGGTAATTGTTCATTTCGCAGCTGCTTTTTCTGCGTTTCCAATCTTATTAATCGCATCAATAAATGCTTCGACTGAAGCCGTGATGATATCGGTGTTTGCACCAAAACCATTGTAAATATTCTCATCGAACTCAACCTGCATATGAACTTTGCCGATGTCATCGCTCCCTTTATTAATTGCCTGTATCAGGAATTCCTGTAGGGTCACTTTACGGTGAATAATGCGTTTAACAGCTTTGATGGCCGCATCAACGGGACCATTCCCCGATTCTGTAGCAGAGAATTTTTCACCCGCAATATCCAACCTTATGGTTGCCATTGGGACAAGATTCTTCCCCGTGACAACCTGTAAAAAGTCGAGTTTAATGCGACGTTCGCTCATTACACGCTCACCTACGAGCATTAAAAGATCATCCTCCTTGATGTCTTTTTTCTTATCGGCCAATAATAAGAATTCCTCGTAAACTTCGTCAAGCTTTTCTTTATCCAGCGTTATCCCAAGTAATTCAAGACGATGTTTCAGCGCTGCACGTCCGCTTCGGGCGGTCAAAACAATCGATGATTCATGGATTCCCACCTCGACCGGATCAATGATCTCGTAATTCTCCCGGTTTTTCAGAACGCCATCCTGGTGAATGCCACTTGAATGTGAGAATGCATTCCGTCCGACGATCGCTTTGTTTGCCTGAACCGGCATATTCATCAAACTTGAAACGAGTCGACTGGTCTTGTAGATGTTTTTTGAATTGATATTCGTGTAAAGATTGAGCTCTTTGTGTGAACGCAGGATCATGACCACCTCTTCAAGTGCTGTATTTCCTGCACGTTCACCAATTCCGTTAATTGTCACTTCCACCTGACGTGCACCGTTCATCACCCCGGCAATAGAGTTGGCAGTTGCCATTCCCAAATCATTGTGGCAGTGCGTCGAAATAATTGCTTTGTGGATGTTGGGAACATTATCAATCAGAAATTTGATCTTCTCGCCGAATTCACTCGGTAAGCAGTAGCCTGTTGTATCAGGAATATTTACAACAGTAGCACCGGCTTTGATCACCGCCTCGATGACCCGTGCCAGGTAAACATTATCGGAGCGACCGGCATCCTCGGCATAAAACTCAACATCCTCGACATATTTTTTGGCATATTTTACAGCAGCCACCGCTCTTGCGAGAATTTCCTCGGGATTGGAATTCAGTTTATACTGAATATGATAGGGCGAAGTGCCGATTCCGGTATGAATTCTACCATGTTTCGCATATTTAAGCGATTCCGCAGCCACATCAATATCTTTTTCAACTGCACGGGTGAGCGCGCAGATGGTCGGCCAGGTTACGGCTTTAGAGATTTCGACCACTGACTTGAAGTCGCCAGGACTGGAGATGGGAAAACCTGCTTCGATAACATCAACACCCAGCTGCTCAAGAACTTTAGCAACTTCAACCTTTTCGATTGTGTTCAACTGGCAACCAGGAACCTGCTCGCCATCCCGCAGTGTTGTATCGAAAATATATACGCGATTATCCATAATTATTGTTTTTATTAAAAATTTTATGCGATTACATCATTTTCTTTGCTTCCAATTTTTCAAAAAGTGTATCGCGCTCTTTCAAAAATTCAGACAATCTTTCGATTGGTGAACGTGTAATGGCCACTCTTCCCGATCGTATAAACTGTAAAACACCGAAACAGTTTAATCCTTCGAAAAGTTCCTGCGTTTCCTCTTTGTGACCGGTCTTTTCGATCACGGTATATTCGTGTGTGATTTCCAGAATCCGGGCGTTATGTTGCCTGATAAGTTTTTCGATCTGATCGCTCTCCATCAATGCCGTGGTAGGAACCTTGTAAAGCGCTATTTCCTGAAAAATCATCTCATCATTTGTATAGTAAAATGCTTTCAGTACTTCTATCTGTTTGTCTATCTGCTTGACAATATTCACCACCTTCTCTTTCTCTTCGTTGACAACGATCGTAAATTTACTGATCCCCGCCAAGGCAGATTCGGAGACGGTGAGGCTTTCGATATTTACTTTGCGTCGCGTGAATATGATCGTGATCCGATTCAGCAAACCAATATGGTTTTCGCTATAGGCTGTAATTATATATTCTTGTTTCATCTTATTGATTTTAATTTTCTTTGATTTGAAAACTCATTTCAGTTCGTCTGCACTAAGAATGATTTGCGAAACCGATTTTCCGGCGGGAACCATCGGGAAGATATTGTCTTCTTTTTCAATCATCACTTCAAGCAGATAAGGGCCATCGCAGTCAAACATTTTCTGCATGGCACTTTCAAGCTCGTTCCTGTTGTGCACTGCGCTACCCGGAATGCCATAAGCATTGGCGACTTTCACAAAATCGGGACTTAGAATCTCGGTAAAGGAGTAACGTTTCTCGAAGAAAAGTTCCTGCCATTGCCTGACCATACCAAGGAAATGGTTATTCAGAATCACTATTTTAACGGCCAGTTTTTCCTGGGCAATTGTCCCCAACTCCTGAATCGTCATTTGCATTCCGCCATCACCTGTAAAGACAACAACTTCGCGATCGGGAGCTCCAAATTTTGCACCCATTGCTGCCGGTAAACCAAAACCCATTGTTCCCAAACCACCCGATGTGACCCAGCTGCGTGAATCAATAAATTTCGAATAGCGGGCAGCTGCCATCTGGTTTTGACCCACATCAGTGATTATAACAGCCTTATTTTCTGTAAGATCCGACACCATACGAACCACTTCAGCCATTGTCAGGCCCGGTTTCTGCGGTGAGAGATCATTTTTAATAACTTTTTGATTTTCAATGCGTTTAGCAGCCTCGAACTCAGCTATCCATTCAGGGCGTTGCTGTTCGTTGACTAATCTCAAAAGCAATCTCAGTGTGTGCTTTGCATCGCCAATCAGCGCCACGTCGGTTTTGACATTTTTATCAACTTCAGCCGGATCGACCTCGATATGAATGACTTTGGCTTGTTTCGCATAGGTTGATATACTACCTGTGACCCGGTCGTCAAAACGCATTCCCACAGCAATTAAGACATCACATTCGTTGGTTTTGATATTCGGCCCATAGTTTCCATGCATTCCCAGCATACCCATATTCAAAGGATGATCGGTGGGGATTGCAGATAAACCAAGTAAAGTCCCCGCTGCCGGAATTCCTGTTTTCTCAATAAAGTGTATTAGTTCCTTTTCTCCTCCGGATAACATAACACCCTGGCCGTAAAGCAAAAAAGGTTTTTTCGCGTTGTTAATTAATTCAGAAGCTTTCTTAATCAACGATTTATCAGCAGGATATTCGGGAACATAAGAGCGGATCTTGCTGCATTTTGCATAGGAATATTTCAACTTCGCAAATTGGGCATCCTTTGTAATATCTAAAACTACAGGTCCCGGACGGCCACTTAATGCAATGTAGAATGCCCTCGAAATCGCTTCAGGAATCTCTTCAGCGCAGGTAATCTGGTAATTCCATTTGGTGACGGGCATCGTAATGCCAATTACATCCGATTCCTGAAACGCATCAGTACCCAGCAAGGCTGAAACAACCTGCCCTGTAATG
>Ga0079306_1002487_pt1 | contig 10247 bp, 7 predicted proteins | sample Methanotroph_Enr_FD_79181 | JGI IMG/M metagenome (GOLD analysis project Ga0079306, IMG submission 79181) | Enriched soil microbial communities from Old Woman Creek wetland in Ohio, USA - Methanotroph_Enrichment_5 | ecosystem: Environmental > Terrestrial > Soil > Wetlands | place: USA: Ohio...
CTGCGCCTGGAGCGTCCCGAGGTGCTCGACGAAGCACGCAACGCCATGCACTTCCTCGACTCGCTCGCCACCGGCCCGCTGTCCGAGGTGCTCGAGGACCTCGAAGACGCCTTCGCGGCCATCGGTATCGTCATCCCCGACGGCGCGACCCCGGTGAAGTTCGGCTCGTGGATCGGCGGCGATCGCGACGGCAACCCCTTCGTCACGCCCGGCGTCACGCTCGAGGTGCTGGCCATGCATCGCGATCACGCGATCCTCGACGTGCTCACCATCCTCGACCGCGTCATCGAGGACCTCTCGATCTCCGAGCGCATCGCGACCGAGGGCCGCGACGAGGTGCTGTGGGCGTCGATCGAGAAGGACCTCGCGGCGCTGCCCGAACTCGACGACCGCTTCCTGCGCATCAACGCGGAAGAGCCGTGGCGCCTGAAGCTGCGCACGATCCGGCAGAAGCTCGTGAACACGCGCGCGCGTCTCAGCAACGAGCGTTCGTACCGAGCACGTCACGACTACTGCTCGACTGCCGAGTTCGTTGCCGATCTCAACGAGGTGCTCGCGTCGCTGCGCGCCAGCGAGGGCAACGTGCTCATGTCGCACGAGGTGCTGCACCGCGGCATCCGCGCGATGGAGGCCATCGGCCTCAAGCTCGCGACGCTCGACGTCCGGGAGCACTCGGGCAAGCACCATCACGTGCTCGGCCAGCTCTTCGACCGGCTCATGGGCGAGGGCGCATACGAGGCCCTGTCCCGTGAGGCGCGGCTCGAACTGCTGACGGCCGAGCTCGCGTCACTGCGTCCCCTCGCCCCGGTTCCGGCGCCTCTCGACGACGAGGGCCACGTGACGCTCGGTGCGTTCGAGGCGATCAAGGCCGCGCAATCCGCATACGGCGAGGACGTCGTCGAGAGCTACATCATCTCGATGACGAAGGGCGCCGACGACGTGCTCGCGGCCGCGGTGCTCGCGCGTGAGGCCGGGCTCGTCGACCTCGCGAGCGATCACGCCGCGATCGGGTTCGTGCCGCTGCTTGAGACCGTCGACGAACTCCGGCTCGCCGGTGACATCCTCGATGAACTGCTCGGTGCGGCGTCCTACCGCCGGCTCGTCGCGCTGCGCGGCGACGTCCAGGAAGTGATGCTCGGCTACTCGGACTCCAACAAGGACGCCGGAATCACGACGTCGCAGTGGGAGATCCACCTGGCGCAGCGTCGGCTCCGCGACGTCGCGCGCAAGCACGGCGTGCACCTGCGGTTGTTCCACGGCCGCGGTGGCACCGTGGGCCGCGGCGGTGGCCCGACGTACGACGCGATCCTCGCGCAGCCGTGGGGTGTGCTCGACGGCGACATCAAGATCACCGAGCAGGGCGAGGTCATCTCCGACAAGTACCTGCTGCCGGCGCTGGCGCGCGAGAACCTCGAGCAGACGCTCGCGGCGGTCGTCGAGAGCACGCTGCTGAACCAGGTGCCAAGGCAGGACTCTCACGATCTCGAGGTCTGGAACGGCATCATGGACACCGCGTCCTGCGCGGCCCAGAAGCGGTACCGCGCGCTCGTCACCAACGCCGACCTCCCCCGCTACTTCGCCGCCTCGACCCCGATCGAGGAACTCGCCGACATCCACATGGGCTCGCGCCCCGCGCGGCGTCCGGACACCAGCGCCGGCATCGAGGGCCTGCGCGCGATCCCGTGGGTGTTCGGCTGGACGCAGTCGCGCCAGATCGTCCCGGGTTGGTTCGGCGTCGGCTCCGGGCTCAAGGCCGCTCGCGAGGCCGGCCACGGTGACCGACTCAGGCAGATGTACTCCGACTGGCACTTCTTCAGGAACTTCATCTCCAACGTCGAGATGACGCTCGCGAAGACCGACATGGACATCGCGTGGCAGTACGTCTCACGTCTCGTGCCGACGGAGTTGCAGTACCTGTACGACGAGATCAAGGCCGAGTACCAGCTGACGGTCGACGAGCTGCTCACCGTCACCGATTCGCGCGCCCTGCTCGCCTCGAACCCCGCGCTGACGGGCACGCTGATGGTGCGCGACTACTACCTGATGCCGTTGCAGTACCTGCAGATCGCGTTGCTCGAACGCGTGCGCGAGGCACGGTTGCAGGGCGAGGTCGAACCCACGCTGCGCCGCGCGCTCTCGCTCACCATCAACGGCATCGCCACCGGCCTCCGCAACACCGGCTGACCCCGCCCCTCTTCCGTCTCCACTCGCTCCCCCCTTCTGCGCTTCCGCAGACTTCTGGCGCCATTTCCGGCGCATATGCATCGCGAATGGCGCCAGACGCTTGCGGAAGCGCCGGGGGGACGGGCCGGGAGACGGACGGGAGTGGCTGGGTGGGCTAGAGGTCGCGGGTGGCCACTTTGTCGAGGAACGCGTCGACGAGCGCGTACGCGCGGCGCGTGGCGGGTTCGTCCTGCGCACGGCATTGCGCCATGAGCAATTCTGGATCGATGCCGTCGCCGATGAGGTCCTTCTCCGAACCGTGCACGCCCATCCATGCCTCGAGCACCTCGCTCGACACCTCCGGATGGAACTGCAGGCCCAGGGTGCGTCCGAGCACGAACGCCTGTGGCGCCTTGGGCGAACGCGCGATCTCGGTTGCGCCCGGTGGCACGGTGAAGCGGTCGTAGTGCCACTGGAACCACGGACCCTCGGGCACGAGCTTCTCGTCATCGGAATGCACGACGTGCCAGCCGAATTCGGGTGATGGGGCGCGCCCGACCGAGCCGCCGAGCGCCCGCGCGAGCAACTGGCCTCCGAAGCAGATGCCGAGCATCGGTACGCCCGCGGCGTGCGCCCTCCGGACCGCCGTGAGTTCGGGCTGCAGCCAGCGCCCGATCCGCTCGTCGTCCCACGCCCCCCAAGCCGCACCCATCGGCACGACGACGTCGTATTGCGTCAGGTCGGGGAACTCCACCGCGACATTGGGCTCGTGGTAGTCGGCCTCATCGACCACCTGGAAGTACTCGACGTCATACCCGCGCTGCGCGAAGCGCTCTGCCACCGGCCCGGCGGGGCTGGCGTGGTCGTGCTGGATGAACAGTGCCCGCATCCCAGGTTCCTACTCGATCGGGGCGAAGGTCGCCGTGAAGTGACGCAGCGCCTTCGGCTGCTCGACGATGCGGTAGCCGCGCAACTCCGTCGCCCGCTTCGAGACCGCCTGGCAGACCTCGATCACGTAGTCGATGTGGCTCTGCGTGTACGTGCGACGCGGGATCGCGAGACGCACGAGTTCCATGGCCGCAGGATGCTCGGTGCCGTCGGGATGCAGGCCGAACATCACGGTGCCGATCTCGCAGCCGCGGATGCCGCCCTCCTCGTACAGCGCGACGGCCAGGGCCTGGCCCGGGTACTGGGTCGGAGGGATGTGCGGCAGCATCGCCTTGGCGTCGATGTAGACGGCGTGGCCGCCGATCGGGCGAACGACCGGGATGCCCGACGCGTGCAACGCCTCGCCCAGGTACGCGGTCGACGTGATGCGGTACTGCAGGTAGTCGTGCGACACCGACTCGCGGATGCCGACGGCGAGCGCCTCGAGATCGCGCCCGGCCAGACCTCCGTACGTCGGGAAGCCCTCGGTGAGGATCAGCATCGTGCGCGCGTCCGCCGCCATCGCGTCGTCATTGAGCGCGAGCCAGCCGCCGATATTGCCCATCGGGTCCTTCTTCGCCGAGATCGTCATGCCGTCGGCGTAGGACGCCATCTCGCGCACGATGTCGGCAACGTCGCGATCCTGCTGACCCGCCTCGCGCTCCCGGATGAACCACGCGTTCTCGGCGTAGCGACAGGCGTCGAGGATGAAGGGCAGCCCGTGGCGATGGGCGACCTCGCTCACCGCGCGGATGTTCTCGAGCGAGACGGGTTGGCCGCCGCCCGAGTTGTTCGTGACGGTGATCATGACGGCCGGCACGTTCTCGGCGCCGCGTTCGACGATGAAGCGTTCGAGTGCGTCGATGTCCATGTTGCCCTTGAACGGGTGCAGGCTCTGCGGATCGTGGCCCTCGGCGATCACCAGGTCGACGGCCTCGGCACCGGTGAACTCGATGTTCGCGCGCGTGGTGTCGAAGTGCGTGTTCGACGGGATCGCCTTGCCCGCGCCGCCGAGCACCGAGAACAGGATCTTCTCGGCCGCGCGGCCCTGGTGCGTCGGGATGATGTGCTTGAACGGGAACAGCGACTGCACGGCGTCGCGGAAGATCTCCCAGGAGGGCGACCCCGCGTACGACTCGTCACCGTGCTGGATCGCGGCCCACTGGTCGCGGCTCATCGCGCCCGTGCCGGAGTCGGTGAGCAGGTCGATCATCACGTCGACTGCCCGCAGCGAGAACAGGTTGTAGCCGGCCGATCTCAGTGCATTCTCGCGTTCCATGCGCGTCGTGAGGCGGATCGGCTCGACGGAATGGATGCGGAACGGCTCGATGATCGTCTGGAAAGTCATGACGCGCAGGCTATTCGGGCGCGGCGACGCTTCGTCAGCGCGCTTGCACTCCAGTGCGCCGAGCGGCCACCGCCCGCCCCGCGTCGCCCCTCACCTCGCCCCCATCGGCGCTTCCGCAAGCTTTCGGCGCCATTCCTCATGCTGATGCAGTGCAAATGGCGCCCGAAGTCTGCGGAAGCACCGGGGAGGTGGGCGCCGGGGGGCGGAAGCGCCGGGGGTGAGGGTGCTAGCGGCGGCTCAGGACGCTGCGGATGCCCTGCGCCCAGGCGGCATGATCAGGATCGACTTCCTTCCAGCCCCAACGAACGACGATGTAGCCGGCCTTCTGCAACCGGCCCTGCCGTCGATGCCAGAGGTAGTCGGCCCGCTTGCGCTCCTCCAGGGTGCCGCCCAACTTCTCCTCGCCGTCGGCCTCAAGGATCACGCGCTGTTGGGGATAGGCGAAGTCGCATCGCGACCGCATGCCGTCGAGCACCACCTCGAACTGCAGTTCGGGCATCGGGAGTCCGTGCACGATGAGCAGTCCGCGGCTCCATGACTCGAGGGCCGATTCCGATCGCGCGTCCGCATGGTCGATGGCCCGGCGCAGCAACCGCGACCCCGGCCAGCCGCGCATCCGTACCGCCACGTCGGTCAGCGCCGCGCGACTCGCACCGAGTCGGAGCGCCGAGTCCAGGCTGACGAGCGCGCCGTGCATCGGCTGCCAACGCGCGAGCTGCACCGCCGTCCACTCCAGCGTTTGTACGGCACGTCCGTCGACCGCATGCGTGAACTCCGATGGCACAACCCGTCGACCATCGGCGCTCAGGAGCTGCGTGGGGATCCTGCGAGGCGTCCACAGTCCGTAGCGCGACGCGGCCGCCAGCGTCGGCACCAGCACAGCACCCCGCTCGACCGCGAGGCGCACCTGGATCTTGTCGAGCAGCGGATCGGGCACCCGCGTCGATGATTCGTAGACGCCGTGAGCGACGCGGCGCACTGCGCCCGTCTCCAGCCAGCGCCGCAGCGTCGCACGGCCGATCCCGAGCGCGCGGAGATCGTCGTTGGTGAATCGTCGGGCAAACGGGACGGCGCTGTGCATGGCGGCATTCGAGTCGCCGTTCGCGCCGTCCGACAGGGGCACCCTCCGCCCTGTGGATGAACCCGACCGCCCCTCCCCTCGGCGCTTCCGCAAACTTCGGGCGCCATTCAGCATGCGGATGCAGTGCAAATGGCGCCCGAAGTTTGCGGAAGCGCCGTAGGGGGGCCGAGATGGGGGCTGAGGTGGGGGCGCGAGGTGGGGGCGCGAGGTGGACGCCGGGTGGGGCGGGTCAGATGAAGCGGAGCATGCGGGTGTTGCCGAGGGTGTTGGGCTTCACGCGCTCCAGGCCGAGCATCTCGGCCACACCCTCGTCGCGGGATTCGAGCATGGCCTCGTAGACGCCGTGCGTCACGGGCGCCTCCTCGATGGCCTCGAAGCCGTGGCGGGCGAAGAAGTCGGTCTCGAAGGTCAGGCAGAACACGCGGTTGAGCCCGAGTTCGCGCGCACGGTCGATGAGCAGCTCGAGCAGGACGCCACCGACGCCGGCGTGCCGGAAGCCCTCCGAGACGGCCATGGTGCGCACCTCGCCGAGGTCCTCCCACATGACGTGCAGCGCGCCGCATCCGATGACCTCGCCGTCATGCTCGGCGACGAGGAACTCCTGCACGTGTTCGTACAGCTCGACGGTCGCCTTCGACAACAGGCGGCGCTCGACGGCGTAGGTGTCGATCAGGCCGCGGATGCCACGTACGTCCGACGTCCGGGCCGGCCGGATGACGATGCCATCGGGAAGCGTGACCAGCGCAGACGTCATCGGCGTTCGGGCTTCACGAGCGGGAACAGGATGGTCTCGCGGATGCCGAGGCCGGTGAGCGCCATGAGCAGGCGATCGAAGCCCATGCCGACGCCGCCCATCGGCGGGGCGCCGTACTCGAGCGCGCGCAGGAAGTCCTCGTCGAGCTGCATCGCCTCGGGGTCACCCTTGGCAGCGAGCAGCGACTGCGCCTGCAGGCGTTCGCGCTGGATGACGGGGTCGATGAGCTCGGAGTACCCGGTGCCCGTCTCGCAGCCGTTGATGTAGAGATCCCACTTCTCGACGACGCCCGGGATCTCACGGTGTGCACGCGTGAGCGGCGAGGTGTCCTCGGGGAAGTCCGCGACGAAGGTCGGGCCGGTGAATGTGGAGAGCACGTGGTGCTCGAAGAGTTCCTCGACGAACTTGCCGGGCACCCACGTCTTCTCGGGCTTGAGGCCCGCTACCTCGGCCAGTTCGAGCAGCTCGGAGATCGGGGTCTCCGGCGTGATGGTGTGGCCGATCGCATCGGAGAGTGCGGGGTACATCGAGACCCAGCCCCACTCGCCCGAGAGATCCTGCGTCGTGCCGTCGAACCACTCGAACTCCAGCGATCCGTGGACCGCCATGGTGATCTCCTGGATGACCTCGCGCAACGTGCGCGCCATGTCGCGGTAGTCGGCATACGACTCGTAGAACTCGATCATCGCGAACTCCGGCGAGTGCGACGAATCGGCGCCCTCGTTGCGGAAGTTGCGATTGACCTCGAAGACGCGGTCGAGGCCGCCGACAACGCAGCGCTTGAGGAACAGTTCCGGCGCGATGCGCAGGAAGAGTTGCATGTCGTATGCGTTGGAGTGCGTGGTGAACGGACGCGCGGTGGCACCGCCGTGCATCACCTGCAGCATCGGCGTCTCGACCTCGATGTAGTTGCGCGCCTCGAACGAATCGCGCAGTGCCTTCATGGCTTGCGGACGCATGCGCGCAACGCGCTGCGCGTCGGCGCGCACGATGAGGTCGACGTAACGCTGGCGGACGCGGGTGTCCTCGCTGAGTGGCTTGTGCGCCACCGGCAGCGGACGCAGCGACTTCGACGCCACCTGCCAGGTGTCGGCCATCACCGAGAGTTCGCCGCGCCGGGACGAGATGACCTCGCCGGTTGCCGAGACGAAGTCGCCGATGTCGACGAGCGCCTTCCAGTCCGCCAGTCCCTGCTCACCCACGCGGTCGAGGCTGAGCATGAGCTGCACCTCGGTGCCGTCACCGTCGCGGAGCGTGGCGAAGCAGAGCTTGCCGGTGTTGCGCACGAAGATCACGCGGGCCGAGATCGAGACGGTGACGCCGGTGGCAGTGTCGGCCTCGAGCGACGGCCATTCGGCGCGCACCTGGGTGAGCGAGTGGGTACGGGGCACCGTCACCGGGTAGGGCTCGGCACCTGCCTCGAGCATGCGGGCGCGCTTCTCGTGGCGCACCTGCATCTGCTCCGGCAGGTCGTCTTCCTCGGGGGCCGCGGTGTTCTCGGTCATGGGCGGAGTCTAATGAACGGCTAGTTCGCCTGATTCCGGGCGAATACCAGGCGCAGCCCGTGCAGCGTGAGGTCGGGATCGTGGTGCGTGATCGTCGAGGACTCGGGCACGACGATCGACGCGAGACCACCCGTGGCGATCACGGCGGCAACCGGCTCGGAGAGTTCGGCCGCGATGCGTCGCACGAGTCCGTCGACCTGGCCGGCGAACCCGTACAGCGCGCCCGATTGCAGAGCCTCAACGGTGTTCTTGCCGATGGCGGCGCGGGGACGCACGAGCTCGACCTTGCGCAGTTGCGCAGCGCGTGACGCGAGCGCGTCGATCGAGATCTCGATGCCCGGCGCCAGTGCCCCGCCGAGGAACTCACCCCGGGCCGAGACGACGTCGAGGTTGGTGGACGTGCCGAAGTCGACGACGATCGACGGGCCGCCGTACAGGGTGTGCGCGGCCAGCGTGTTCACGATGCGATCGGCGCCGACCTCCTTCGGGTTGTCCGTGAGGATCGGGACGCCGGTCTTGACGCCCGGCTCGACGATCACGTGCGGGATGTCGCCGTAGTAGCGGCTGAGCACCGTGCGCATCTCACGCAGCACGCGCGGCACGGTGGAGCACAACGCGACGCCGGTGACCGTCGGCGCATCGGCCAAGAGTCCGCGGAGTTTCAGCGCGATCTCGTCGGCGGTCTCGTCGCCGTCGGTGCGCACGCGCCACGAGTGCTCCATCACCTCGCCGTCGAAAAGGCCCAGGACCGTGTTGGTGTTGCCGACGTCGATGGTGAGCAGCATCAGATCGTCCTCAGGTCGGCGCCGATGTCGAGCACGCGCGCGGAGTGGGTGAGCGCGCCGACCGCAACGTAGTCGACGCCCGTGCGGCCCACTTCCTCCGCATCGTCAAGGGTGAGACCACCGGATGCCTCGAGCACCGCGCGTCCGGCATTGATCGCGACGGCCTCGCGCATCTCGTCGAACGTGAAGTTGTCGAGCAGGACGAGGTCGGCTCCCGCGTCGAGCACCTCGCGCAGTTGGTCGAGGGTGTCGACCTCGACCTCGACGAGCAGCCCGGGGAAGGTCGTGCGCACGGCATCGAACGCCTCACGAACGCCACCGGCAGCAACGATGTGGTTGTCCTTCACGAGCGCCGCATCCGAGAGCGACATGCGATGGTTCACGCCACCGCCGCAACGCACCGCGTACTTCTCGAGCGTGCGGAGCAGTGGCGTCGTCTTGCGGGTGTCGCGCACGCGGGTGTGCGTGCCTTCGAGCCGCACGGCCCACTCGTGCGTCGCAGTGGCAACGCCCGAGAGGTGTCCGAAGAAGTTCAGCGCGGTGCGCTCGCCGACGAGCAGATCGCGGGTGCGGCCGGTGATCCGCACGAGCACATCGCCCGGGGACACCACGCTGCCGTCCTCGATGAGCACCTCGATGGAAGCGTCGTGCTCGCTCACGAGGTCGAACACGGCCGCCGCAATCCATGCACCGCAGGTGACGCCGTGTTGACGGGCCGCGAGTTCGAGCACGGAGCGTTGTGTCGCGGGCACGGTGGCAACAGAGGTGACGTCGACGCCCCCCGCGAGGTCCTCGGCGATCGTCATGTTCACGAGGACCGCAACATCGGATGCGTCGAGGCCGGACGCCGACAGGCGGTGTGCGATGCCCGTCTCCAGGACCGTGTGGCTCATTGATCCACTCCCATTTTCTCGTGCACAAGGGTGCCGTCGGGTTGCATGCGAACGGCGATGCGGACGCGCCAGTGCTCGTCATCGGTGTCGGGGAAGTCCTCGCGCCAGTGCGAGCCGCGCGTTTCGGTGCGGAGCGCGGCCGCGTACGCGATGGCGCTTGCCGCCGCGTGGATGTTCGTTGTCTCCCAAGCCTCCGTGCTCATCTCCGATGCCGACTGCAGCGTCATGGCGTCGAGCACCGAGGTCGTGATCGACAGCGAATCGGCGGAGCGCAGCACGCCCGCGCCCTCGGTCATCGACGACTGGATCACGGAACGCGAGGTCGAACTCAGGAGGCCCTGCCCCGCAGTTGGCGTCGCTGGGTCGCGTCGCACCGGCAGTTCGCGCAGCAGCTCGTCGGCGATGCGCTCGGCGAACACCAGGCCCTCGAGCAGCGAGTTGGACGCGAGTCGGTTGGCGCCGTGGACGCCCGTGCCGGCGACCTCGCCGCACGCGTACAGGCCGGCGACGGTGGTGCGGCCATGCAGATCCGTGTGCACGCCACCCGAGTGGTAGTGCTGGGCGGGCGCGACGGGGATGAGGGTGTCACGCGGATCGATGCCCTGTTGCATAAGCGCTTCGAAGATGGTGGGGAACCGGCTGGGCCAGCGCTCGGCGATGCTGCGGCCGTCGAGCCAGACGTGACGTGAACCCTCAGCGCGCATGCGACGCATGATCGCCTTCGCGACCACGTCGCGCGGCGCGAGATCCGCAAGCGGGTGCACGTCCTGCATGAAGCGATGGCCGGACGC
>Ga0079306_1002488_pt1 | contig 10244 bp, 8 predicted proteins | sample Methanotroph_Enr_FD_79181 | JGI IMG/M metagenome (GOLD analysis project Ga0079306, IMG submission 79181) | Enriched soil microbial communities from Old Woman Creek wetland in Ohio, USA - Methanotroph_Enrichment_5 | ecosystem: Environmental > Terrestrial > Soil > Wetlands | place: USA: Ohio...
ATGCTTTGTCCACTCAGCTTAATGTTCTTCGCTTCGTCAGGATTCATCTGATAATATTGCACGGCAACCGACTGACGAACAACATCTTTAATTCTCCGTTCATCTCCCCGAAGTAATTTCAGGGCATGGGCTTCTACTGTAGTATTTTCAAACGGACGATATAAAATCTCCATGGCATAGTGAAAAAGATTGCCAAACAAAACAGCATCAATTTCTTCCTTCAATTCGTCTTTTTCTTTTATTCCAGCGATATATTTGAAATAGAATTTCAATTTGCAATCGAGGTACAAATTGATTGCACTGGGACTAAGATTACGATCAGAGTATTTGGATATTAGTTTTTGAACATATGCTTCATTGGCTTCAATCCGGATTGGTTCGTTGGTCGTACTCTTGAATTTAAAACTTAAGTTAAGCTCCTCGATTTCGAACTCTGAATCGTACAAAAGCTGATACAGAAACCGACTTTTTTCTGATGAGGCAATTCCATCAGTAATTGAATTATAAACGATTACAGTATTTTCTGTTCGCTGAATCAGGCGGTAAAAATAATAGGCATACATAGCATCCCGGTCTTCGTATGTTGGCATGCCAAATCCTTTTCGCAGATGATACGGAACAAACGAATGACCTGCAGCGATCCTGGGAAGGAATCCTTCGTTGGCCGAAAACAATACCAGATTCTCGAAATCAAGGCATCGTGTTTCGAGTAATCCCATAATTTGCAAACCGGTCAGCGGTTCACCTTCAAATGGAATTGAAATTCGTCGCAAACTTTGATCGAGTAAACGATACAATATTTTTACCGGAAAATCAGGAATATTAATTCCAAACAAGGTATCTTTCAATCGCTGAATGGCCAAAAAAGCCTGAAAAATATACTCAGCTTCCAGTTTTACCTGCTCATTTTCATCACTATCAAATTTACGCGAGAGTTCTTTTAATACATCAAGGAAATAATCAAGAATGTCAAGCCAGGATTCAGGAAATGAAAATATCTTTTTCACGAACGGACTGAAATTTAGCTCCGTAGCTTCAATATATACTTTGTTCTTTTTATGGATTGCCGATACGAACGACTTAATTTCAGAATTTACTACAAACTGATGATTGAGCAGCGCAACGACAGGTTTGTAATAAAAATTCATAGATTTTGCCGATTTCCGAATATTTTTCTGAAGACTAATAAGCTGAGATATGAAACCATACACCGGAGTATTTATGAGCGGATAGCCCATGGTAATATTGATTTCTTCAAAACTTTTACCCACCGACGAAATTACCGGAATCAGTAAATTCTCATCGGCTAATACAAAGGCTGTATTATCAAAACGCTTATTGATTAAAAAACTCTTCAGAACCTGAGGAAGGTTAATTGCTTGTGCCTGAGTAATATTTCCGGGCACCGAAATCATGGTTATTTTTCGCTGATCTGTTGAAGTCTGATTTTCAGGTATAAAACTTTTCGGTGCCGGAAATGCAATCAGGTTTGTTCGTAGAAACCGACCGGCTTCATTTTCAATATCTTTCAGGTAAAAATCGGCGTAATCCCAAAAGAACATTGCCTTACGCTGATTATCCAGATTTTTAAAAATCGTTTTCTCACAATTATTTAGGGCATTAAATCCAATAAAAACATACTTCTTGGACCGTAATCCCTTTACTTTCTGATCTGTAAATGACTCTGCTACTTCACGGTAAATCATTCCTGAATAGGCAATTTCATTTTGTTTGAGCACATTCCTGAACTGGTGATAAATTGTTGCCAGTTTAATCCAGATACCAATGAATTTATCCTTATTGAACGAATGAGGAACTTTGTCGAGATTTCCCCAAAACTCATCGATCGCACGTTTTTGTTCCTCGCTCAGGTAGTCAAACTGATTTTCGAGCTCCTTTAAGTCCGAAATATTCCGGAACAGATCATCGGCATTCAACAGGTACTTATCGATATCATCAAAGTCAGCCAAAAGAATCTCACCCCAGAAGAAAAATTCATCCAGTGGTTCCTGATGACCAGTCACCCGACTGTAAACCTCCTGAAGTTTTAAAACAAGCGAAACCTGATCGGACGGTTGCAAGTCAGACAGCGAAGAAATCAAATCGTTGATGGTAATAATTTCAGGCGAAAGCATTGGTTTTTCAATGCATTCATTAAGGTAAGCAGTAAAAAAAACGCCCGCTCTCCGACCCGGGAAAACGAGGCAAAACTCGCTTAATTCAGAACGATGATTGGTATAGAGATAATTGGCAACTTGCTTCAGAAAAGGGTTCATCAGAAGGAAAATCAAGATTAAAACTGTTAAACAAAAAGGAATACAGCAATGACTAAAGTGCCTTAAAGGTAAAATTAAATATCTTTATTTCGGAAGTAAAAATAGAGTCAGCAGACAAATTTACATAAAAGTATATGAAGAATTCCAACCGCTCCGTAAATCAGCAGTTATGCCAATGATGGCAATGGATGTAGTTGTGAAAGAAGAAATATTGCCTCTATTATCGTTTCAGAAAATCAAATTAAAATACACTGTTTTTGCACGGTATGCCATTGAATAACTCATTAAACGAAAAAACCGTAATCAGATTGAACCACATTAATTCAGTGTGTAATTAAAAAAGAACAACCGGATAACTTTATCCGGTTGCCTAATATTTTATGATGAAATGAATCAGTTATAAAGCTTCAAAATCGATTTTTGTGAAGTCTTTATCAACATTTGCTTCTTCCAGAACCTTTTCGTCTGTCGTGCTAACATTTTCATAATCAGCTTCTACATCATAAACTTCACTCTGATTTTGATCAATGTAGGTGATCACTTCATGTAATCCTTCAATAAATTTATCAAAGTCTTCTTTATAAAGAAATATTTTATGTTTTTCAAAATGAAAACTTCCATCTTGTTCAAATCGTTTTTTACTTTCGGTAATCGTAAGATAAAACTCTTCTCTTCTAGTTGATTTTACATCAAAAAAATAGGTTCTTTTTCCAGCCCGAACAGCTTTTGAGTAGATCTCTTCCCTAAACTTGCTATCATTGTCTACCTGATCCTCATTCTTATCAAAATCTTCCATCGTTCTCTATTTAAGTTTATTCCATTCTTACTAGTTCAAAAATAAATAAAAAAAACGAGATATATTAGAAAATGTTAACAAACACCCTAACATAAAATGAGAAAACAGAAACAAACCTTCAAATAAATCTCACAACGAACCTTTTCAATTAAAACATATTCTTTTTAACAGACATAAAACCTAGGATTAATTCCATAAACTGCAGTATATCAGTAGATTATTTACCAGTATAATATTTCATTGCTTCAGGCAGGAAATTTTTAATAGCTTCAATACGATTCTGTTCAACAGGATGGGTACTTAAAAATTCCGGCATTTTTCCCTTTGAATTTGCAGCCATTCGTTCCCAAAAGCTAATGGCTTCTTTAGGATCGTAGCCTGCAATGGCCATAAAGATAAGCCCAAGTTTATCGCCTTCATATTCCTGCTGCCTCGAATAGGGTAACATAACACCGTATTGAGTTCCCAAACCATAAACAGATTGAAATATTGACTGCGTTTCAGCAGGTTTTGATTTAATCGCTTCAGTAAGTGCCATATCTCCAAACTGAACTAACATTTGCTGGCTCATACGCTCGTTACCGTGGCGCGCCACAGCATGTCCGATTTCATGACCCATAACTACAGCAACGCCTGCATCATTTTTTGTTACAGGCAGTATTCCTGTATAAAAAACCACTTTTCCACCCGGCATGCACCAGGCATTCAGTTCTTTACTTTCAACTAAATTAAACTCCCACTTAAAATCAGCAATCCGATCCTGAAATCCATTTTCCCGCAGATATTTTTCAACTGCTACAGACATCCTGGCTCCAACGCGCTTTATAATATCGGTTTGCTCTTTATTGGTCGAAAGTTTATTTTCTTTCAGAAACTGACTGTAATTGGTCAGACTCATTTCAACCATATTCGATTCAGGTAAAAGGCTAACCTGTTTCCGGCCAATCAGAGGTACTGTGCTGCATGCCTGAACTAAAAAAACAAGCAACAGAATCCCAATTTTCACTAAATTCCTATGAATATTTTTTTTCATAATTCGATTATTTTATCAATACTTAAAATAGAAAAGATGCAGAAATAGCACTGTAATTTGATAATATTGCTTTCAAATTATCCGTTTCTTTTGGCTGCAAGCAAGGTATTCTGTAAAAGAGAAACCCGTGTCATTGGTCCTACACCACCCGGAACTGGAGTAATGTAGGAACATTTGGGGGCTACTTCGTCAAATTTCACGTCACCTTTTAAACGCCAGCCTGATTTGGTTTCAGGTGCATTCACCCGGGTTGTTCCCACATCAATAACTACCGCACCTTCTTTGACCATGTTAGCTTTAATAAACTCTGGAGAACCAAGTGCAGCAATAAGAATATCGGCTTCGGCACATACTTTAACGAGATCTTTGGTCTGGCTGTGTGCAACAGTTACCGTGGCATTCACAGCTTTTTGTGACATAAGGATGCTCAATGGACGACCCACAATGTTGCTTCGTCCAACGATCACACAATTTTTACCCGAAGTAGGAATATGGTACCGCTTTATAAGTTCAACAATTCCGAACGGGGTCGCCGATAAAAAAGCGGGCATTCCAAGTACTAAGCGGCCAACATTTTCAGGATGAAATCCGTCAACATCCTTCCTTGCATCGATTGCTTCAATAACTTTTTGTTCCGAGATATGTTTTGGCAAAGGCAATTGCACGATAAAACCATCAAGATCAGGATCAGAATTTAGCTCGTGAACTTTCGCTAGCAATTCGGATTCTGTAACATCATCCTCGAAACGAATAAGCGATGAACGGAAACCTACCTCTTCGCAATCTTTTATTTTAAAAGCGACATAAGTTTCACTTCCACCGTCATGTCCAACTAAAACAGCGGCCAGGTGTGGAGCCCTTTTTCCTGAAGCGACAATTTGACTAACTTCCTGAGCAATCTCCAGTTTTATTTCGTCAGCCGTTTTTTTTCCGTCTATTAAAATCATATCTTTTGAATATTCAATTATCTTCCTTTACCCATACTTCCCATCATCTTCTTCATATTGTTTCCTTGCGAAACAACCCGCATCATTTTCCGCGTCTCCGAAAACTGTTTAATCAACCGGTTTACTTCCTGTATGTTAGTTCCGGAACCATCGGCAATGCGCTTACGACGCGAACCGGTCAAAATAGCAGGGTCCTCCCTTTCAGCCGGAGTCATCGAATAAATTATGGCTTCAATATGCTTAAAAGCATCGTCTTCAATCTGAACATCTTTTAATGCTTTTCCCATTCCGGGAATCATTCCGGCCAGATCTTTCAGATTACCCATTTTTTTGATTTGTTGAATCTGTTTAAGAAAATCGTTAAAGCTAAACTGATTTTTAGCCAGTTTTTGCTGAAGTTTTCTCGCTTCATCTTCATCAAATTGTTCCTGAGCTTTTTCGACCAGTGAAACGATGTCACCCATTCCCAGAATACGATCGGCCATACGTTCCGGGTGAAAATTGTCGAGAGCTTCCAACTTTTCACCTGTTCCAACATATTTTATTGGCTTGTCAACAACAGCACGGATTGAAAGTGCAGCTCCACCACGGGTATCGCCATCTAATTTCGTCAATACAACTCCATCAAAATCAAGCCGGTCATTAAATTCTTTTGCTGTATTTACAGCATCCTGACCAGTCATCGCATCAACGACAAAAAGAATTTCGTGTGGCTTTACAGCATCTTTAACGGCACTGATCTCGTCCATCATTTGCTGATCGATCGCTAAACGGCCAGCGGTGTCAATAATCACCACATCGTTGCCTTGTAATTTGGCCTGACGAATTGCTTCCAATGCAATTTTTACCGGATTCAGGTTGCCTTCCTCGGTAAATACCGGAACATTGATTTGTTGTCCAAGAATTTTCAACTGTTCGATAGCTGCAGGCCGATAAACATCGCAGGCAACAAGCATCGGGTGTCGGCCCTTCTTGCTTTTCAGCAATTTGGCCAGTTTTCCTGAAAAGGTAGTTTTTCCTGAACCCTGAAGTCCGGCAATTAAAATAACGGTAGGATTTCCTTTGAGATTAATATCGATAAATTTGCCACCCATCAATTCAGCCAATTCATCGTGCACGATCTTAACCATCAACTGACTTGGTTTAATCGCATTTAAAACATCCAAACCAAGTGCCTTTTTCCTGACATTTTCAGTGAATGATTTTGCTATTTTAAAGTTTACGTCAGCATCAAGCAACGCACGACGCACCTCTTTCAAGGTTTCAGCAACATTAATTTCGGTAATCTTTCCCTGACCCTTCAGGAGCTTAAACGACCGTTCCAGCTTTTCACTCAGATTCTCAAACATATCTATTTTTAATTTTTATTCTCTTGTATAAAACTCCTGCAAAAATATAAAAATATGCCAAAGGGCTCTTCAAAGTCAAAATTTAAAAAATATATGATTTTTAAGGGTTACCTTTTTCGACTTCAGGGAATCAACGAATATAAGATACTACTGAATTCAGGCTGATGGAAAATTGTTACACAAACTTTTATGGTTTAATTTTCAATTGCCCTGTGGGAAATGAGGTAGAAAGCTGCATTTTTAAAAAAATCAGACTGTTATCTTTAAAAGAGAGAATAAATTATTACAATGCTCTGACGGAAGAGGAAAAAATGTCGTTAATTGAAAAACATCATAATTGCCTTTCCTGCCGGGAAAAAAAAAGTCCCTTTTTTACGAATCACAATAATGTAGAATAAAAGGGAGCCGCCTGGCTCCCTTCTACTTTTAAAATTATCCGGAAATAAGTTTATTACAAAACTACAGTCATTATTGAATGCGGCCGGCTAACCAAATCTGCTGCTTTACCTGCAACGCACAGTTTAAAAGCTAATTTTTCTTCCGAGGTATTCAGAATAATTGTAGCAACTTTCCCGTCAGGATTGAGAAAAGCTGTTGTCTGCAGTTTATCGCGATTCGACGACGCTGCAATCCTTTTGGCTCCTTTTTGAATAAATTTCGAGAAATGTCCGATGTAATAATAACTGTTGGTATAAATCAGTTTCCCTGTTTTGGTATCTGCATGAATTGGTGCAAAACAGAAATTACCCACATGGTTTGGGCCACCGGTTTCATCAAGTAAAACATTCCAGTCAGTCCAGGCAACTGTTCCGCAGTTGAAATCGTTTAACATTGAGTATCCATATTTTTCTCCTAAACTCCAGTCGTTCACCTTGGTGAGACTATATTTCTCCACACAACCTTCCGTAAAAATCAATTTTATTAATGGATATGCTTCATGTACCATTTTCAGGTTATTGAATTGCATTGCACTTCCGGTCCATGTTTCATACCAGTGAAACCCAATTCCCCAGACATATTTTGCAGCTTCAGGATCTTTTAACATGATGCTGGCACGCTGGTAAATCAAGTCGCGGTTATGATCCCATACGATGAGCCTTTTTCCCTGAAGACCACTTTTAGCAAGTGTCGGTCCAAGGTATTTCTTAACGAAATCGCGTTCTTCTTCGGCAGTATACACACATGATTCCCATTTTTGTGTAGCCATCGGTTCATTCTGAACAGAAAGCCCCCAAACTGGAATGCCCAATTTTTCATACGCCTTGATAAATTTAACGTAGTGGTCGGCCCAGGCTTGTTTGTACTTTTCGAGCAGTTTTCCACCATGAAGCGGATCTTTGTTGTCTTTCATCCAACCCGGAGGACTCCAGGGACTGACAAACAACGGAAGTTTTCCGCCTGCAGCCGCAATCGCTTTTTTAATAAACGGAATGCGGAATTGCTCGTCATGAGCTACACTAAAGGTCTTCAGAAGAGAATCATTCGCTTCCACGTAATTGTATGTTCCGCTTGAAAAATCACAACTGGCAATGTTGGTTCGGGCAAAATTATACCCAATACCCTTTTTACCATCATAATATGCCGTGAGAAACTCCTTTTGTGCAGCTTCAGGCAATTTGGCAAATGTTTCGGCAGATGCATCGGTTAAAGCACCACCAATCCCCACCATCGTCTGAAAAGTTTCTGTAGGATCAATAAATACGCAAACCTGTGTTTCGAGCGGCTGACCAAAGTCTTTAAACTGAACCTCACCGGTTGAAGACAAGCGAAGACTTGTATCGCGTGCCGTGGAATATACTGCAGCTTTTACAGGAACAAAGGATTTGTTTCCTGGTGCTGTTGTTTCTTTTTGCCCATAAGATTTAAACCCCACCAGAGCAAGGAATAAGAAGAGCATCGTACTGAATGATCTTGTCATAGAATTAAAATTTAATATTTATTATCAATTAGTTACATCTGAATGTTAATCCAATCAAGGTCAATGCTTCCTGTTTTCACTTCAACCTTCAGTTCATTTTCACCCTTCTGGAATGTTTGTTCATTAATCTTTATTTCTGTCCATTCATTCTGTGTAATATTCAGATCGAAGGATTTGCCATTGAGCCACAATAATATCTTTGTTTGTTGAAGTGCTTTAACCTGAAACGAAATTGTATAGTTTTTGGTATCCGGAGATTTTACCCGGTAGGCCGTCCACTCCCCAGCATTTAGCTCAATGGCCTGTCCCTTCGGGTCTTCATTGACCAGTATAATTTTAACCGGTTCTTTTTTGCGGTATGTTTCTGCTGTGACCGCCGTATCTTTCACTTCGTATGATTTCAGGTAACCATCGTGCCCGTAGTTTTCGGCTTCCACTTTCATCGGAATACGTCGAAACATGGCATTCACCACATCGGGAAAATAGGTGCAGTTTTCCAGCTTAATATTTTCCAGTAATTCATTAAAAGTTCCTTCCGGACTAATTGTGGCAATGGGTTCTCTGCCCTTGGAATAGGCTGCAACTTCTTTCCAGCCTTCAGGAGATTTAATGGAATACGGAGTATTGCTTGTATCCATTTTCTTCCATGGCCAGAACGACCATCCGATATTGTTCTTTTCGAAATATTGGGTAGTGGCAAAATAAATTGCATCATCTTTTTCCCCTGTTTCTCCAACCCAAACCGGAGTATTCAGTACTTTTTGCTTTTTCAGGAACCCACTGATATCTATCAGATTATCCGGTTTATCCCAGCAATAATAATGAAACTGGTAAACAGTGTTGTTATCCAGTGGTTTGTCGAACAACGACCAGTTATTTGACCAATTATAACCCTCAAGTGTAAACATGTGTTTTTTGTCGACGGCACGAATTGCTTTGATCAGTTTTTCGTACAACGGCACCAGTTTATCCTTGTATTTGGCTGCAGCACCGGTATTCTCCGGAAGTGGCTCGTTCAAAAGATCATAAGCCGCAACATTGGGCTCATCTTTATAGCGGTCAGCAATTTTAACCCAAAGTTTAACCAGCAATTCTTCATTCTTAGGATTCATAAACAACTCTGGTTCGTTGTTCGGACTATCATCAATGTTTTGTCCGGTTTGCCCGCCAGGAGCACCATGCATGTCGATGATTACATACAAATGATATTTTTTACACCAACCGATCAGGTTGTCAAGCAAATCAAAACCTTCGTCAACAAATTGGTTATTTTCGCCTTCCGTAATAAAAAGCCGTGAATTTAATGCAGGACGAACCGAATTGAAACCCAGCTCTGCAATGCGTTTGATGTCGGTTTCCGTGATGTAGTTTTTGTGGTAAGTTTTCCAGAATTGTTCGGCTTTTTCAGGGCCAAGGTATTTCTCGACAATTTTTTCAATTTTTCGTGGCCGGTCGCCGTTTTCGCCAAATTTCCACATGTATCCTTCAGGAAGCATCCAGTTTCCAAGGCCGACTCCCTGAAGCAATACTTTTTTGCCGCTTTCATCAACCATATTCATACCATCTGTGTGCAGAAACGTCTGAGCCGAAAGACTTCCGGCCAAAAAGAAAAAAGCCGAAAAACAAGCCAATTTTCCAAAATTAAATCGTGTCATTTTTATAGGTTTAGTTTATTTATTCCACAAATCAGGAATAGCTCCATGTCCGCGGGCTTTTAGAGGCGCCTGATCAACCGGCTTTTCTTTTCCCGTATGAATATCCTGCAAGCGTTTCGCTGTTTCCATTACGGACTCAACCATATATTGATACGGGCGATCGGTTACATCAACCAAACCGCAGTTATAATCTTCTCCGTCGCGGCGTCCAGTCAAATCCTGATCTGACCACTGAAACCAGGCGGTTCCGATCAATCCCGGATGAGAATA
>Ga0079306_1002490_pt1 | contig 10237 bp, 11 predicted proteins | sample Methanotroph_Enr_FD_79181 | JGI IMG/M metagenome (GOLD analysis project Ga0079306, IMG submission 79181) | Enriched soil microbial communities from Old Woman Creek wetland in Ohio, USA - Methanotroph_Enrichment_5 | ecosystem: Environmental > Terrestrial > Soil > Wetlands | place: USA: Ohio...
ATTTTTAGTTTGTCTTCCTGATATGTCTATCCGAAGGTTTGGATCAAGTGGCTCAACCAAAAGGCTTTTGCCGTAAACAAACGGTAGCCGTTCGTAATCTGATTTAACAATCCGGTCGGTCAGGAAAATAGCTTCCTTTGGGCAAGCTTCTTCGCAATCGCCACAAAAAATGCAACGAAGCATATTGATTTCATACACTTCAGCATATTTTTCTTCGCGGTACAAATGCTCTTCTTCAGGTTTCCGCTCGGCAGCAAGCATGGTAATTGCTTCGGCCGGACACGAAACAGCACACAACCCACAAGCTGTGCAACGCTCACGCCCTTCTTCGTCGCGTTTCAAAACGTGCCTTCCGCGGTAAATTTTACTGAATTCACGGGTTTGTTCCGGATAACTTATGGTAGCTTTCTTTTTGAAAAAATGCTTTAAGGTAATGGACATGCCTTTAAAAATGGCCGGAAGATAAATCCTTTCCATGAAGGTCATCTTCTTGTTTGAAACCATTTTCGATCTGTTTGTCAGTGCTTGCATGGCGTTTCAGATTAAATTAGTACGGTGAAATAATAGTAAGCACCGGTAGCTACAATGTTGAACATAGCCAATGGCATCAGTTTTTTCCAGCCCAGGTTCATTAACTGGTCGTACCTGAAACGGGGTAGTGTCCATCTGATCCACATAAACAGGAAGATCAGGAACAATATCTTCATAAAGAAAAACGCAGAGCCGAGCAAAGTGACCAGATTTGGCGATAAGCCCAACTGATCGATAAATGGCATGTTGTACCCGCCAAAATACAAAGTCGCGATCACAGCCGACGAAATAAACATGTTAATGTACTCCGCAAACAGGTAAAATCCAAGTTTCATCGAGCTGTATTCGGTGTGGTAGCCGCCAATTAATTCGGTTTCACACTCCGGAAGGTCGAATGGCGCCCGGTTAGTTTCTGCAAAAGCACAAATAATGAAGATCAGGAATCCGAGTGGCTGGTAAAAAATGTTCCAGTTCATGCCGTGCTGTTGCTGTACAATATCGTTAAGGCTTAGCGAACCGCTTGTCAAGATGAGCGCAATAATCGACATTCCCATTGCAATTTCGTAGCTGATCATCTGCGATGCAGCGCGAATCGAGCCCAGTAGCGCGTATTTATTATTCGAGGCCCAACCTCCAATCATGATGCCGTAAACTCCAATGGAAACCATGGCAAAAACATACAGAATCCCGATGTTCAGATCGGCAATCTGCATCGAGAATTCGCGACCGCCAATGGTTAAAGTTCCACCCCACGGAATAACAACTCCGGTAAGCATAGCCGTAGTCATGGCGATTGAAGGCCCTAAGATAAACAGCTTTTTGTTGGCGGTTAAAGGAATGATTTCTTCCTTCATAAACATTTTGACCCCGTCGGCAAGTGGTTGCAAAAGACCAAATACACCTGCGCGGTTCGGGCCACGGCGGTCTTGCATAAATGCAGCAACTTTTCGTTCTCCATAGGTCGAATACATGGCTACAACAAGTGTAATCAGGAATATAATGACCAGAAAAATGGTTTTATAAATATATAACGTCCAATCCATAATTAGTCTCAAGTTTCAAATTTCAAAATCCACGTCTCATTACGAGATATTGGTTATTGAATGTTGTTTATTGAATATTCGATATTTAGTTTCAAGTTCCACATATTTAAATTTCTGTCAACAGCCTACTGTGACTGGTTACTGCGATTGCGAACTTCTGTTTCGTAGTGATTTTGTGAAATGACTGAATGCCGCTCGATTTTTCTTGGCCCTTCAATTACCCAATCATTGTTTTCTTTGTGTTCGAACCGGCAATCGTTGCAAATAAAATCTTCCAGTTCGCCATATTTATCTTTTCGTCCGGTTACCCGAAGGATTTCGTCGCCCTTTTTCCACAATACCACTTTCCCGCTGCATTTGGGGCAGTCGCGGTGCGCATCGAAAGGTTTGGTAAACCACACGCGACTTTTAAACCGGAATGTTTTATCAGTCAATGCCCCAACCGGACAAACGTCAATCATGTTTCCTGAGAAATCGTTATCGATGGCTTTGGTAATAAAAGTGCTGATTTCGGAATGATCGCCACGACCCAGAACTCCATGAACGCGTTGGTCAGTCAACTGGTTGGCAACCATCACACAACGGTAGCAAAGAATACAACGGTTCATGTGCAGCTTGATTTTGTCGCCGATGTCAATCGGAGCAAAAGTGCGGCGTTCTTCAACGGTTTCGGTATCAACCAAACCATGTTCGTACGATAAATCCTGAAGGTGGCATTCGCCTGCCTGATCGCAAACGGGGCAATCGAGCGGGTGGTTGAGCAGCAAGAATTCGGTAATTGCACGGCGGTTTTCCATCACTTCCGGAGACGTAATGTTTTGCACCACCATTCCATCCATAACTGCTGTTCGGCACGAAGCCACCAGTTTAGGCATTGGACGCGGATCTTTTGTTGATCCCTGCGCTACTTTAACCAGACAGCTACGGCATTTTCCGCCGCTACCTTCCAGTTTCGAATAGTAGCACATGGTTGGCGGAACCACCGCACCGCCAATTTTTCGGGCAGCGTTCAAAATGGTTGTTCCGGGTTCTACTTCAACCTCAATATTGTCTATCGTTACTTTGATAAGGGACATCTCTGGAGTTTTACGTGATCTTCAAATTCCTGACGGAAATGACGAACTGCGCTCGCAACAGGCCATGCAGCAGCATCGCCAAGCGGACAAATCGTATTTCCTTCTATGTGTTTCGAAATACCAACCAGTAGATCGATGTCTTTCATCGTTCCACGGCCGTCTTCGATTCGTTGCAATATTTTTTCCATCCAGCCGGTACCTTCGCGGCAAGGGCTGCACTGTCCGCACGATTCGTGGTGGTAGAACCGCGCAAAGGTCAAAAGGTTCTTCACGATGCAGGTAGTGTCGTCCATTACAATAAATCCACCCGATCCGAGCATGGTTCCGGTTTCGAAACCTCCTTCGGCCAGCGATTCGTAGCTCATCAGGCGTGGTTCGCCTTTGGCCGTTTTCAGGATCAGTTCGGCAGGAAGAATGGGTACTGAAGAACCTCCGGCGACAATCGCTTTCAGTTTGTTTCCATTTCGGATTCCACCGCAATATTGATCGCTGTATATAAATTCTTCAACCGGAAGTCCGAGTTCGATCTCGTAAATACCTGGTTTGTTGATGTGACCACAAGCCGAAATCAGTTTGGTTCCTTTGCTGTTCGCAATGCCGATTGCAGAATAGGCATCGGCACCATTATTCATGATCCATGGAAGTGCAGAAATGGTTTCCACATTATTGACTACCGTTGGACAATCGTATAAACCAACAATGGCCGGGAATGGTGGCTTGATGCGTGGATTGCCGCGTTTTCCTTCGAGCGATTCGATTAGTGCAGTTTCTTCCCCGCAAATGTAAGCGCCGCCACCGGGTTGGCAATACAGGTCGAGCGAATAGCCGCTACCTAAAATATTCTCGCCTAAAAAGCCATTCGCATAGGCTTCTTCGATGGCTTTTTCGATGATCCGAAGCACGTAAAACAATTCGCCGCGAATATAAATATATGAAGTGCGGGCACCCAATGCGTATGAGCCTAAAATCATTCCTTCGATGAGCTGATGCGGGTTCAGTTGGCCAATGTGCCTGTCTTTAAATGTTCCGGGTTCACTTTCGTCGAAATTGCAAACGAAATATCTTGGATTATTTGTGCTTTTATCGATAAATCCCCATTTCATTCCTGCCGGAAAACCAGCACCACCGCGACCCCGCAGACCCGATTTTTTTACTTCGGCGGTTACTTCATCAGGAGTAAAGTTTTTCAACGTTTTTTCAACCGACGTATAACCGCCCAGTTTGCGGTAAACATCAAAACTGGCCAACCCGGGAACCTCTATGTTGTTGAGTAGTATTTGCTGTGCCATGGTTACATGTATGGATTGGTGTGCGAACATTTATTTTCAGCCGTCCATTTGCTCAGCAGTTCGTCTGCTTTCTCGTTGGTCATGTTTTCGTGGTATTCGGTTCCGACCTGAATGACCGGCGCATTTCCGCAGGCAGCAAGGCACTCAACGGTTTTAATGGTGAACCGCCCATCGGCAGTTGTTTCACCTGGTTTGATGCCTAACTTTTTTTCGAAATGAGCAAGCAGTTCTTCTGAACCTTTTAACCAGCATGGGCCGGTCTGGCAAACTTCAATTACACAGTTTCCAACTGGCTGAAGGTTGAACATGCTGTAAAACGAAGCGACTTCGTACACTTCGATGGGTTGAATTTCGAGCAGCGAAGCCACATAATCCATCACTTCGGAACTGAGCCATCCGCTGTTTTCCGATTGTGCGATGTGCAATAGCGGCAGTAAAGCCGATTTTTGCCTGCCTTGCGGATAACGCCGGATGATCTTGTTCACCAGTTCGAGTGTTTCGCTACTGAATTCAGTTGTATTTTTTGTGTTCTGCATTTATATATTTTTTTAACCACAAAGGACACAAAGAATGCACAAAGTTTTTGATTCTTCCTTTCCCTTTTTTCTTTATTTCCTATTTCGTCCGGAACAAGCAATTGACTTTTTTATCGCTTTCCCGCGGACGATTTTTGTTTATTTCTCTTTTTCTATAAATATTTCGCTCCTCTGGAGCTGTTTTTTCTAATGACTGATGACTTTTTTCTCCCTTCCCTTTGACAAGTTCAGGAAGCGATACTTCTGTCTCCCGACTCCATGCTCCTCGTCCAGTGCTCTAGGCATCCAACTCTCCGGCAATTACGTTCATTGAACTCAGCGTGATTACAGCATCCGACAACATGTTTCCGGTTACCATTTCAGGATAAGCCTGATAATAGATAAAACATGGTCTGCGGAAATGCAATCGGGAAGGAGTGCGGCCGCCATCGCTAATCAGGTAAAAACCCAGTTCGCCGTTGGCTGCTTCAATGCAATGGTAAACTTCTCCTGCCGGAATATCGGTTTCGCCCATCACAATTTTGAAATGCCAGATGAGCGCTTCCATGTTGTTGTAAACTTTCTCTTTAGGTGGCAAAACAAAACGCGGATCGGCAGCAAAATAGGTTTCTTTGTCGTCCATTTGATCGAGTTTGGCCAAAGCCTGCTCTATGATGGATAAACTTTGTTTCATTTCTTCCTGACGCACCATAAACCGATCGTAAGTGTCGCCACTTTGACCGATTGGCACAATAAAGTCGAATTCGTCGTACGAACAATACGGATTCATCACCCGAACATCATAGTCAACACCGCAGGCACGAAGATTTGGACCGGTAAATCCGTATGCCAAAGCTCGTTCAGCCGAAAATGCGCCAACATTGATGGTGCGATCCATGAAAATGCGGTTTCGAGACAGCAGGTTTTCAAATTCCTGAAGATGGGCTGGGTACGTTTTCAGGAAATAACGTATTTTATCCCATGCTTTTTCGCTGAAATTACGCTCGAATCCTCCAATCCGTCCCATGTTGGTGGTTAACCGCGAACCACATATTTCTTCGTAAATTTCGTAAATGAATTCCCTGTCCTGAAACAAGTAAGTAAACCCGGTAAGGGCGCCACTGTCAACACCAATAACGGTGTTGCAAACCAAATGGTCGGCAATACGAGCCAACTCCATGACAATTATTCGAAGGTAATCGACACGTTTTGGAGTTTCAATGCCGAGTAATTTTTCGACAGTCATGTGCCAGCCCATGTTATTCAATGGGGATGAACAATAGTTTAGTCTGTCGGTTAGCGGTGTAATCTGGTAAAAAGGCCGGTGCTCGGCTATTTTTTCAAAAGCGCGGTGAATGTATCCTATGGTTTGTTCGGTACTGACAATGAATTCGCCATCCATCAGCATCACATTCTGGAATACGCCATGCGTTGCCGGATGTGTTGGTCCTACATTCAGCGTGTTATATTCCTTCGGCTCTTCAGTCGTTACTATATCTTTTGCCCAATAACCTGTAGTGAAATTCTGTGCCATATATCTAAGTCAAAAGTTTAAAGTCAAAAGTTTAAAGTTGTTAAAACCCAAACTCATCACTCATCACTTATAATTCATCATTCATTAACGTCCAAACATGCTGTCGTTCTTATCTTCCCGGGTTTGGTCTTCAAGGGGAAACTCTTTCCGTAAAGGGAAATCGGTCATCTCGTCCATGTTTAAAATTCTTTTCAGATTTGGATGCCCTTCAAACAGTATCCCGAAAAAATCATAGGCTTCACGTTCCATCCAGTTGGCTGCCGGCCAAATCGTAGTGATGGTTGGTATCTTAGGTTCTTTTAGTTCAGTAACCGTTTTAATCCGAATCCGATGGTTGTTGACAAAGCTCTGTACGTGATAAACTACTCCCAGTTGTTCTGTTTCAGGGTAATGCATTCCGCATAAGGTAGTTAAAAAGTTGTACTGAAGTTCCAGATCGTCGCGAAGAAATATAAAGATACTTGGAATAAGCTCTTTTTGAGCCGTTATGCAAAGCATATCACTCAATACTTCATGCGATTCAATCGCACTGCCAAACCGAATGCTCAATTTACTAACAACTAAATGGTCTCTTTCGGGGTTAATCGGATACACAATTTTGATTTTTAATGTTTCAGTGTTTACTGAATATTTTTTTGTTGGACTTTATCAATTTCAAATACATGAAAGCCTATTCCATGTTGTATTTTTTCATCAAATCGTTGTAGGCTTCAGAATTTCTTCTGCGTAGTGATTCGTTACCTACCAATTCCTGAATTTTCAGGATTCCATCGATGATTTGTTCGGGGCGAGGCGGACAGCCGGGCACATAAACATCGACCGGAATGATACGGTCAATTCCTTGCAGTACGCTGTATGTATCGAATATGCCACCGCTCGAAGCGCAGGCACCAACAGCAATAACCCATTTGGGCTCGGCCATTTGGATATAAACTTCGCGTAACACGGGTCCCATTTTCTTTGCCACAGTTCCCATCACCATTAACAAATCGCTTTGACGGGGCGAAAAGCTTAAGCGTTCGGAACCGAACCGGGCTAAATCATACGTAGCAGCCATGGTAGCCATAAATTCGATACCACAACATGAAGTTGCAAAGGGAAGTGGCCAAAGTGAATTTTTACGTGCCAGTCCAACTGCTTTATCAAGTGAAGTTGCAAAATATCCCTGGCCCGTAATTCCTTCTGGCATTTCTGCTACAGTTGGAGTAATAATTTGTTTATCTGACATGATTTCGTTTCCTTCCTGAATTAATTTTTATCCCATTTAAAAGCGCCTTTCAGGAGAATATATATAAAGCCAGCTAAAACAAGAATCATAAATAAAACCATTTCGAGGAACCCTTCTTTACCTAAATCTTTGAAATTCACCGCCCATGGGTACATAAAGATAACTTCTACATCGAAGAGTACAAAGAGTATTGCGATTAGAAAATATTTTACTGAAAATGGACTACGAGCATTTCCCATTCCTTCGATTCCACATTCGAAATTCTCGAGTTTGGCTTTTGATGATCGTTTGGGTCCCAGTAAATGAGTTGCCAGCATGGTGGAAATTACGAAACCCAGAACAACCAGCGATTGAATCAATATTGGTATATAATCTTGAGGCATTTTTAAAATGTTTATTGTGATGAGATAAACGATTATTCGATCAATTTGTTCGTAAAACTAGAAAATATATTCTGGTAGAATTGAAGTGCGATAAGGGTAAAGGTGGAATAATATCCAAAGCTTAACGTTTACGTTAAAATTTTAACGTGTAAATATGACACTTTTTAAAAGGACAATCGTTTGCATAGTATCCTATCTTTTTTTACATCGAACTTGATGTTTTAGGTAAAAAAAGAGTGTTACATTTACATAGCACTCTTACCGTTAAAATATTGTTGGTGAGCTTTATTTCGTTCCTGCCAGGTGGCTAATTACCGAAAGTAGCACGTACCAGATAATAATGAGTGGTAAGGCGTAAATTTGAAGGAAAATCAGCATCAGTACGATTACTCCCAAAAATAAATAACGGAGGGCATTTTCTTTCAGCTTCAGGTTTTTGAATTTCAGGTTAAACATGGGTAATTCTGAAACCATGAGGAATGAACAGGCGAAAATGGAAGCCAGAAGGGTGTATTTATTCAGGATTATAGGTTCGGTTATTTTTTGGTCGCCCAGGACCAACATTAAGGCCAATGAAGCAAAAAAGATAGCATTGGCAGGTATGGGCATTCCCAGGAATTGCTCGCTTTGCCGGTCATCGGTGTTGAACTTTGCCAGGCGGAAAGCTCCGGCAATCGGAACAACCAGGCTGGTTAAAAGAGTAACCCACTGGCTCCAGTTGGCTTCAATGTCCTGAATGTGCTGGTTTTTCCCAAACAGTGTAAGTTCGAGCATGGTGAAAACAATAGCAGCAGGCGCCACCCCAAAAGAGACGGTATCAGCCAACGAATCGAGTTCTTTTCCGATGGTGGAATACGCTTTAATCAAGCGGGCTGCGAAACCATCGAGAAAATCAAAAGTAGCAGCCGCAAAAATGAAAATAGCTGCAAGGCCCAATTGCCCATCGACAGCAAAAAACACCGATAAAATGCCACACACCAGATTCATGGCGGTGATGGTATTCGGTACCCAGAAAAATATATTGCTTTTTTTGCTCATAATCAGATTTCGCCAATGATGGTTTGCGACCCTTTCACTTTGTCTTTCAGCTTAACATTCAGTTTTGTACCAAGTGGTAAATATAAATCGACCCGCGAACCAAACCGGATGAAACCCAGTTCTGTTGTTTGATCAACATCATCGCCAACTTGCACGTAGTTTATGATTCGGCGAGCCATTGCACCAGCAATTTGTTACATTACAATTTCGCGTCCATCTTTGATTTTTACTGCGGTTGTGGTACGCTCGTTTTCTTCTGCTGATTTGTCTTTAAAAGCTGCATAAAACTCACCATCCTTGTGTTTCATGTAGGTTACCTGCCCCGGAACGGGAATCCAGTTGATGTGTACATTGGTTGGCGACATAAATATGGAAACCTGAAGGCATTTTGTCCCCAGATATTCGGTTTCAATCGTTTCTTTGATTTCACAGATTTTTCCGTCGGCAGGCGATATAATCACATTTTCATTACGAACGATGCTTCGTTCAGGATACCTAAAGAACTGGATGACCAGAAAATAGATAACTGCATATGATCCTCCAATAACCAAGCGGATGGTATTGTCAGAAACGAAAAAATACAATAAAAGAATAAGAGCTGTAAAAACAGCAGTGAAATAACTGATTGTTCGTTTACCGGCTTTATGAAACTTCATCATTAAGTCTTAGATTTTGTCCACAAAAATAGCAAATAATTGCGCTTTTTGGCAATGTTTGAAAGAAATCGAAATAGAAGGGATTGGAAAACGTTATTCGATGAACAGTTTTAAATACACCACAAACACCGGAGCAGCAAAAAAAAGTGAATCAAAACGATCGAGCACTCCACCGTGTCCAGGCAAGATATTTCCACTGTCCTTGATGCCGAAATAGCGTTTAAACATGGATTCAGTCAGATCTCCAAAAGTTGCCGAGACAACGGTTAAAATGCTGATAACAATCCAATGAATCAGTTTGATCTCAGGAATAAAACCGGAAATGAAATAGGATGCAGTGATTGCGATAAGTGTTCCGCCAATGGCTCCTTCCCATGATTTTTTTGGCGAAATACGCTCGAATAGCCGATGTTTCCCGATGGATACCCCCACCAAATATGCTCCTGAATCGTAGATCCAGATTAGCGAAAACAATGCAATTAATAGTTTTGGGGTGTAGGCATTTGTTGATGATAGTATTTCGGGGAAAACCAGAAAGTTGATCAATGATACCGGTATGGCCAGGTAAATGATGCCAAAAATTGTTACGGCAATGTTTTCGACCGGTTTGTTTTGCTTGCGGTAAAGTTCGGCAGCCATAATCATCAGGAAGAATGGCAGTAACACCAGGAAATACCTGACTTCGACGATCCCTTTTGCGATTAGGAAAGTCACAACAAACAGACTGATCGAAACCAGATAACTAAAGTAACTGTTAGGCCGAACTTCTGATTCTTTAAAAAGGTTCGTGAATTCGTGAATGCTGGCTATTAAAATGATAAGGAAGAGAATCGCATAACTATACGAGCTGGCAAAGATGGCTGTCAGCATAACCAAAACAAGAACGATTCCGGTAATCGCCCGCGTAATTAATTTCTTCAAAGGATTAAATCTTTTAAAAGTTC
>Ga0079306_1002494_pt1 | contig 10229 bp, 6 predicted proteins | sample Methanotroph_Enr_FD_79181 | JGI IMG/M metagenome (GOLD analysis project Ga0079306, IMG submission 79181) | Enriched soil microbial communities from Old Woman Creek wetland in Ohio, USA - Methanotroph_Enrichment_5 | ecosystem: Environmental > Terrestrial > Soil > Wetlands | place: USA: Ohio...
CATGAGTAACTTTATCGGAATCCGTCACGAGGACAGATATGCTATGGAGCGTCGCGCTCCCCTTACCCCACGGCATGTGGAACGCCTTATCAAGAATAAAAAACTTGACATCATTGTACAATATTCTGAAAAACGGGTATTTACCGAAGAAGAATATATTAAGGCCGGGGCAAAAATGGCCAAGGATCTTAAAAAATGCAGCGTTATTTTTGGAGTCAAGGAGATGCCTGTCTCATTTTTTGAGGAAAATAAAACCTATATTTTCTTCTCGCACGTAATCAAAGGACAACCATACAATATGCCCATGCTCCGGAAAATGATGGAGATGGGTTGCAACCTCATCGACTATGAAAAGATAGTGGATGAGCAGAATAGAAGGCTTATCTTTTTTGGGAGGTATGCAGGGCTTTCCGGGATGATCAATTCACTTTGGTCGCTTGGACTGAGGTTAAAGGAAGCTGGTTACAAAACGCCTTTCCAGCATATAAAACAGGCGCATACCTATGCCTCACTGGATGATGCAAAAAAGGCTATTTCGGCTGTCGGGCAGGAAATTGCAGAAAACGGACTCCCAGACGAACTACGTCCATTTACAATAGCATTTACCGGCTATGGCAATGTTTCAGGCGGAGCCCAGGAAATACTTGGACTCCTTCCTATTAAGGAAATTTCGCCAGATAAGCTGCTTGCCCTCAAACGACGCACTCATCTTCCCACAAATTTAATTTACAAGGTGATTTTCAAGGAGCAGGATCTGGTCGAACATATAGAGCCGGAAACGGAATTTGATCTCCAGGACTACTATGCCAATCCACAGGACTACAGGAGCACTTTCGAGAAGTATGTTCCATATCTTGATATGCTGATCAATTGTATTTATTGGGATGCCAGGTATCCCAGACTGATCACCAAGGATTACATACAAAAACTCTATGCCAGGGGGACTCCTAAATTGAAGGTAGTAGGGGATATCTCCTGTGATGTTAACGGATCAGTTGAGTTTACTGAAAAAGCAACTGAGATTGAAGATCCCATTTTTGTATACCACCCGGAAAGCAGGCAATATACCATGGGTCATAAAGGTGATGGGATTCTGGTGATGGCAGTTGATATTCTGCCTTCTGAACTTCCCAGGGATTCATCCAATGGTTTTGCTGACGTCCTTATCAATTTTGTAAAGCCCATTGCAGATTGTGATTTCAATGAAGAATTTGTTGACCTGGACCTGCCTCGGCCAATTAAGAAAGGACTGATTCTGCATAAAGGGAAGTTTACGCCTGAATTTGAGTACCTTGAGGAGTTCGTGAGGGAAGAGGCTTAGTGCAGAGGGCAAGGCTAAACGCAGAGAAACCGGCACTCAGCACATTTGTGAGAGGAAATTACAATTTTGGAACACATAATCAATAGCATACAATGAAGAAAATTCTGGTACTTGGAGCCGGGTTGGTGGCGAAACCCTTGATCCGGCACTTACTCAGCAAAAACTACGCGGTAACAGTGGCATCCAACACACCCGTCCGGGCTGCGGAAATGATCAGTGAACATGTAAACGGAAGAATAATTGAGTGGGATATCAGGGATGTGGAAAAATTAGGGGAAATGGTTTCAGAACATGATCTTACCGTCAGCCTGTTGCCTTACCTCTTTCATGTGATTGTTGCCAAACAATGTGTTAAGCATGGACGGAACATGGTAACAACTTCCTATGTGAAACCTGAGATGCAGGACCTGGATGCAGCCGCAAAGGAAGCTGGAATCATAATTCTGAATGAATCGGGCCTGGATCCCGGGATAGATCATATGTCGGCCATGAGGATCATTGATCATGTGCACGACAGGGGTGGAAAGATCGAAGAATTCTATTCGATCTGCGGTGCTTTGCCGGCGCCGGAAGCTGCCGATAATCCGCTGAAATACAAATTCTCCTGGAGTCCTAAGGGCGTAGTCCTGGCTGGAAACAATGATGCCAGGTATTTAAAGGACGGTAAAGAAGTGTTCCTCCCAACACGGGACCTTTTCAGGAATCCTACCCGGGTGGATTTTCCAACAGTCGGGGCATTGGATATTTACCCGAACAGGGATTCGATCTCGTATATTGATGTGTATGGCATACCCGAAGTGAAGACGATCTGCAGGGGGACGTTCCGTTACCCGGGATGGTGCGAAACCTTGGATGCAATCAAGAAATTGAACCTCATCTCCCAGGATACTTTTGATATGAGCGGGATGACCTTTGCCGGTCTGATCGCAAAACAAACAGGCGCTGAAGATAGAGAGAACATCAAGCTTGTTACTGCCAAATTCCTTGGAATTCCTTCAAATGCATATGCCCTCGAGGCAATTGAATGGCTGGGTTTTTTTGATGATAAACCAATGAACAGAGGGGTAGACTCCTCCTTCGAAGTCACCAGCGATCTGATGATCAGTAAGATGGAACTTGGGCATAATGAAAGGGATATGGTGGTGATGCAGCATAGTTTCCTCGCGTCCTATCCTGACGGGAGCCAGGAAGTGATCCGTTCGCGCATGCTTGATTTCGGCACACCTGCAACCGATACGTCTATCGCCCGGACTGTTGCTTTACCAGCTGCAATTGCAGTGGAAATGATCCTGGAAGGACAGATCACGGAGAAGGGGGTTTATCGTCCTGTATTACCTGGAATTTATAATCCAATTCTCACTGCTCTTGAGGATCTGGGAATTCGAATGGAAGAAGAATACGGGTTGCCCTTGAGTGAGAAGTTAGCCTAATGTTAATAATTCTGAAAACCTGGGCAGCAATCTGGATGGATGCCCAGGTTTTTCAATGCATGAATTATCTTTGCCCGAATTTTAAAATTTCCTGATAACTGTCTGATTGATCAGAGTTTGATTTTGTACAATGGCTAAATATTTAAAATGGATAGGTGGTGGCCTGGGATGGGCTGCCGGGGGACCCATCGGTGCTTTGCTGGGGTTTGTTTTTGGTTCCTTTATCGATGGAATGCAAAGCGGAGAATATATGTATGATCCATCTAACCCCGGTGCGCGGACTGGCATGAAGCAGCCAACCCAATCGGGAGACTTCATTGCCAGTTTACTGATCCTTTCTGCTGCTGTAATGAAATCGGACAACAAAATATTGCGTTCGGAACTGGAATTTGTGAAACGCTTCCTCGTTGCTCAATTCGGTGTTGATGAAGCTGAGAGACAGTTGATTACTCTTCGCGAATTGCTGAAACAGGAATACGACCTGTATGCCGTCAGCAACCAGGTACGCAGGTACATGGAATATGCCGGCCGTCTTCAATTGCTTCATTTTCTTTTTGGTATTGCACTTGCTGATGGAGAGCCTCATCCTTCGGAACTCACTATAATTGAAAATATAAGTAAAGGATTGGGCATAACAGATGCTGATTTTGCCAGTGTCAGGGCCATGTTCTTCAAGGATACTACCAGCGCCTATAAAATCCTGGAGATATCCCCGGATGCTACAGATGAAGAAGTGAAAAAAGCGTACCGAAAAATGGCTCTGAAGTATCACCCTGACCGGGTCAGTTCGATAGGGGATGATGTTGAGAAGGCAGCTAAGCTTAAATTCCAGGAGCTCCAGGCAGCCTATGAAGAGGTAAAGAAGCAGAGGGGGATGAATTAGAATTGGAAGTGAAATCCGTTTTATTAATTCATGACGAGATACAATCCCGAAGAAATTTATAAGAAGGCACTCCTTAAGAAGGTTGAGAACCAATCCTTTTTCAAGAGACTGACCAGGATGGCCCCCCGCAGGCTAGACGACCTCGTGCATAAATTGCATGATGAAGTATTCGAAGAAATTGATTGCCTCGAATGCGCCAATTGTTGCCGTTCGCTGGGACCGAGGATTACGGATGTTGATGTTAACCGCATTTCCACGGCAATGAAGGTGAAACCCATACAACTGGTCACCGATCACCTGCACCGGGATGAGGACGGTGACCTTGTTTTCAATTCCATGCCTTGCCCATTCATCGATTCGGAGAATTGTTGCGTTATTTACAATGACCGTCCGAGGGCATGCAGGGATTATCCTCACACGGACCGCCGCCGATTTTACCAGGTTTTGCCATTAACATTGAAGAATAGTTTCATTTGCCCGGCAGTTTTTGAAATTATTGAAAGGATGAAGAAGAGAATTTGACCATTCGACAATTCGACAATGAATAAATTTGAAAATTTGAGAATGTGAAGATGAGACAATTCGACAATGAGACAATTCGGCAATGAGACAATTCGGCAATGAGACAATTCGGCAATGAATCAATTTGAAAATGTGAAGATGTGAAGATGTGAAGATGTGACAATTCGACATAGAGACAATTCATCTATGAGGCTTTTATATCCACCAATTTCTATAAAATAATAATTCACTTTCCTGATTGAAATGAAAGATAAACAGTTCATTGTCTTAAGTTCAGAGATACCGCATAAGCGTGCAAAAACAGGGTTTCAGGATAATAAAAATGCAGAATTCAAATTGCAAATCGCAAATTGAGTTGAAAGTCCAACTTCCAACTAGAATTGCAAACGAATAACTTATAACCAACAACTAATAACTTACAACTGATTAATGGTAACTGTCAACTGATTAATGGCATCTGACAACTGATTAATGGCATCTGACAACTGATTAATGGCATCTGACAACTGATTAATGGCATCTGACAGCTGATTAATGGCATCTGACAACTGATTAATGGCATCTGACAACTGATTAATGGCATCTGACAACTAATTAATGGCAACTGACAACTAATAACTAGCAACTGACAACTAATAACTAACAACTCTCCTGCAATTATTCCCCTATCTAAAGTATATTTGCAATAAAGAGAATGTACCATGAACAAATCCTATTCAGGTTCGTATATGCTGGGATTGGCTGTTGTGCTGATCGGGCTGATGATGCTTATCCGGAATGTGTTTAATATTCATATTCCCATTTTCGCGATGCTGGCTTCCTTTGGTCTTATATGGCTGGGTGTCATGATGATAAGAGGTAATATCAGACCCAGGGGTGATGATTCCCGTACCATGTTTGGAGAGGGTAAACTAAACTATGTTCCGGGCCAGGAGAGCTATAGCGTGGTATTTGGTTCCGGGGTGTTTGATCTTCGGGAAACAAGGCCCGACAAGCCATTGCACCTGAATGTGGAATGTACTTTTGGAGAAATGAAAGTGTTAGTGAATAAAGATGTGGCATTGCAGGTGGATGGCAGTGCAACATTTGGAAGTCTTCACGGTCCCGATTTGCGTTCAGCATCTTTTGGAAATTATATGTACATGTCCCAGGGATACAATCCGGCCTTGCCTGGGATTACCATCCATGCAAGGGTTACTTTCGGGGAATTAAGGGTGTTCTACCTTTGATAATTCTCAAAACTGCTTTCTGAAACAACAGATTCCATAGGGTTGATACTATTCTTCCCGCAGTGACCGGATAAGGTTCTTTTTAATAACAGATCGGGCCGGGAAATAAATCCAGAAGAAACCACTGATGGCAATCAATGAAATAATGCCTAGCAGCGGCATCAGCGGGAGTTGAGTGAAAGTAGTATTCATTGATGGCAGAATGCTAGCCAGGGCGGCAATAACTCCAATCAGTATGCCGGATACCAGGATAAACAGGTATTCATATAATATGATCCTGAAAACCACTCTTATTTCAAATCCCATCGCCAGGTAAATTGCCAATTCTTGTTTCCGTTCATGGGTGTTGCGCAGGAGAATGATCCCCAGTCCAAAAACGCCTATCAATACACCCAACCCCCCGAGGAGCATGAAAACCGAAAGGTAGGTGTTCTCCACAGCATTGAATGCTGCAAGGCGCTGAACAGGAAGTGTCGCAGTCATTCCCAGGTCCCTGAACTGAATTTCCAATAGTTCAGCGACTTTATTACAGTACTCGGTTGGTCCATCAATGAGCATCAACTTTGAACGGGAGGAGGAAGGAAAATGGTTGCGAAGCAAAACATCCGAAACAAGCAACCGACCCTGGAATATTGAGTTTTTCAGCCCCCCGATCAGCCTTACTTTCAATGCATTTCCAGTTTCGTCATGGTAAGTAATGGTATCGCCTACTGATTTCATAAGCCCCCAGGTAATTACGGTCTGGTCGGCATATCCTGGCAGTATACCATCTCCAGTGGAATGATCGAGTGCCAACCAGGGTGTATTTGGATCAATGGAAGGATCCAGTCTATCGAAAGAGAAACACTTGCGTTTGTCAAATAGTTCCGTTGGGATGCCAAGCAGGGATGGTTTCGCTACCTGGTTCAGGTTCAGGCAACTGGCATCATCTCCTTCAACTGAATTTAATTGAATGAATGAAAGGCCCTTTACCAGGGAGTCACCTTCTTCAAGGGCATACTTTTGTTTGCCAGAAAGTGTATTCAGATCCTCCGAAACAGGAAGCGTAGTTTCCGCCCAAAGCAGAAAACCGCCGGTGCCTGATTCCCGCCCTGCTTCAGCAAACTCATATGATTTTCGGTTCGCAGCCGTAATTATAATAGTGAAAGTACCCAAGGCCAATAAGCTGACAGCTGTCAATGTTCGTTTTCTTCGTTGGATGATATTGCTGAGAATCAATGATCTCATGCTAAATTGGGCCTTATGGCCACTAGCAAAATTCCTGTAAAAGTAATTTGCTATATAAATGATTGCTGCAAACAGAAAAAATGCACCAGCGTACATCGAATTTCCTGGATTGATCCTGGACGGAGCCGTCAACGAGTAGATGAGTAAAACTGACGCGATAATCAAGCTTAATGTAGTGAGGATTCCTGTAGCACGTATTTTCAACTTAAGGTTTGAGCTTTTCATGGATGAACTCCCCTTAATTGTCATGGAAGGTTGATTCCTAATGCTCCTGAAAAGTACCAGCAACATGGTTATCAGCGACACTAGTAGTCCTGCCATTGCCCCGAACAGCAAAGTGTTAAATTCGAGATGGATATGCAGTATTGAAGTGCCTACTGCATCTATCCAAACTGTATTCAGGCCCCAGATCAATAGCTGGTTGTATGCAATTCCCAGTATCACCCCCAGGATACTACCCAAGAGAGAAATCAAAAGGGTTTCTGATATGATAATGCTCAGCGTTCTCCTGAAAGTGAAGCCAATGCTTGCAAGGATGGCAGTTTCCGGGATTCTTTTGCTTATGTGCATTCCAAATAAGAGGGCTGTCAGGAGCAGGCCGGAGAGAATGATGAAAAAACTCAAACTTAGGAATAAACTGCCAAAATCTGTTGAATTATCTGCAGCCCTTTCTCCTTGCATCCTGGTATCTTCGACAAGGAAACCGAAAGAAGCAGGGGACAGTCTTTGCATCAGGCCGGTTTTGATCGACAATAAAGTGGCCGAGTCAGTTTCAAACCGGAAAGAAGTGTACCTGCCAAATGCATTTTTCCATAATTCCTGGCCTGTTTCAAGGGAAATAATAGCCTTTGGCGATCCTTTGTATCTATTCCAATACTCTTCATCCTTATCGCGGACCAATTTCAGGTCAACAGGGGCGCCGGTTTCCCATTCCCGGCAATTTCCCGCATCCGACATTCCAGGGAAATCGGGCATCAGCCTTGAGTCAAATACAGGAGAATTAACATCGAGAATTGACTTAACAATGAAACGACAACTGTCTTCCCTGAGTGAACGCATCGGTCCCATTACATAATACCTGAACATCACTGAATCCCCGGTCTTGACTTTCAGATCTTCAGCCAGCCATGAATTCAGGACTGCTTCCCTGCCTGTTGGGGATTGGTCCAGGTAAGCAGGATCTGCTGCAGATACAAATGAGTAAGGAGTCGAGTGATTCCCTGTTGAAATGGAGTTGACAAGGTAGGAGAGGAAAGCTTGTGAACCGGCTGCTGAATTCTGAAGGGCCGCTGCAGCATCTTCGTCCATGAAGATACGGTCGGAAGTCATTTCAATACTTCCGGGCTTGCCTACCGGACGAAAATTCAGGCCCACATCATCCGTAGTCCATGTAATATTTATCGCGGAATCAATAGCTTCTGCAGAAAGGGGAGAAGCATCAGAAGCGGGGAACAACAGAAGATTGGCAAATCCCGGGATCCCAAGTTTTTCTGACATTTCTTTAATCGGGAGGAAGATGGAAAAAGGGGCAATTTGATTGCTTCGCAGGCTGAATCGTCCAATGCTTTCATCCCCGGCAATGGTGGAAACCTTTAGGCGCATGGAAACTGATGGAGTTTTAGAAGCAACGAATGGTGCATTGGCCTGGGCTTTCCCCTTCTTTTGCATCCGCAGGATCAATTCATCACCTGCCTCCAGCCCAAGTTTTTCAGCTGTATTGCTGCTGATTATTGCTTCCCCTGCACCTGCTTGATTGAAATTTTCACCCCAGAGATCCTGGAACCTGCTATCCATACCAATTACCTGCACCCGGTTGATGCGGCTTCCCTTATCAGGATTTACGGCAATCCCGTCACTTTGCAAAACAGGAATAACCTTGCTTTGAAGCCTGGATTGCAGTGAATCAGCCAATGTCTGCCGGAAAATGCGATCATTTGCCTGGATTGCGAAGCGAATTTTGCCAAGCCTTGTTTCCGTAAGATGTTGCAGGCTATAGTGAACCGAATCCCCAACGATCAAGGCACCTGTGAGCACGGCCGTACTAATGGCAACACCTATGAGGGTCGACAGGTAGGGTTTCCTGTAATGCACCAGGTTGCGAAATATCAGGTTCCAGAGATTCATTCAGATGTTTAGAAAAGGTTGGTGTTTTTTTACCCAAACTCCTGCAGGAAATCCGGGCTAATAAACTGTAAAGACAGATGTCGGAGTATCATTTAGATTGCCTGATCTTCCCTAGTTCGAGGCGGTATATCTTATCCATCCTGGCTGCCAGCTCCATCGAATGGGTGACAATGACCATCGAGAATTGCTGTTCTTTTTTCAGATCGAGGAGAAGTTGGACCAGTTGATCCGCGTTGACAGAATCCAGGGAGCCAGTAGGTTCATCGGCCAGCAACAACCTGGGCTGGTTGATCAATGCCCTGACCACGGCTGCCCGCTGGCATTCCCCAAGGGATAATTGGAAAGGTTTATGATTAATATGATTCTGCAACCCGATTCTATCGATAAGTCCGACAGCCCTGCTTTTTGATTCATGTTTTAAGGATTTGTCCTTCAGAACCATTGTTGGCAAAAGTATATTCTCAAGGAGTGATAATTGCGGCAAAAGATGATGAGTCTGAAACACAAATCCCAGGTAAGTATTCCTGAGTTCTGCCAGGGAGAATGCATCCAGCTTCCCGGGAAGAATTCCGTTGAGTTTGACTGTGCCTGTAGTAGGTTGATCCAATGTGCCAAGGATGTTCAATAATGTACTTTTCCCTGATCCTGAAGGACCTGTAATAGCCAGCGATTCATCAGCGGACACGGAAATGCTGATATCATCCAGTACCTGGTTCCGGATCAATGTTCCAGGTTGTTCGTAAATCATGCAGATATTTGAAAGTTCAGCGATCATAGTTTCGTTTTTTCAACAAGGTCTTCATAAATCCCGATCATTCGGGTACTGAGTGTCTGGCTATCAAAATCACTCATCACGGCCTGTTGACCTGCCAGGCTCATTTTCAAAAGTTTTTCCCTGTCCGGCAGGATTTCAGCCAATGCTTTTGACAGGGCAGAAGGCGTATTTGGCGAATAAATAATTCCTCCTCCAGTTGCTTCAATGATCTCCGGGAAGGCACCCAGGTCAGGCTGCACCAGTGGAATTCCGGATGCAAGCGCTTCAAGCTGGTAAAGACCGAAGGCTTCGCCATTTATTACAGGGACTGAAAGAACAGTTATGGAACGGAAGAATTTTTGCAGTGAGGGAAGCGAAAAATCGTCAATAATCTCAATATCCTCCAAAAAGCCTTTTTGTTTCAGCTTGTCGAGTTGCCCAGCAATAAATTTCCTGTCGTCACCGGTCATACCGCCGGTCACCTTCAGTTTAAGCTCCCTGAAACCATGATTGGTTTTAAGTTTGATGAAGGCATCCACCAGGATACCAAAGCCGTTTTCCTCGCATATCCTTGATAAATACCCAATGGCCAGTTGAGAATTTGCCTGCGGGTTGTATTCATATTTTCCCGGGTCGATCCCGATGTGTAATACATGAATTTTCCCGGCAGGCAGGGCTAGTTTTTCCAGCATCAATTCAGCAAAATATTTGCTTACAGCAATGAATGCATCTACATCGG
>Ga0079306_1002495_pt1 | contig 10228 bp, 5 predicted proteins | sample Methanotroph_Enr_FD_79181 | JGI IMG/M metagenome (GOLD analysis project Ga0079306, IMG submission 79181) | Enriched soil microbial communities from Old Woman Creek wetland in Ohio, USA - Methanotroph_Enrichment_5 | ecosystem: Environmental > Terrestrial > Soil > Wetlands | place: USA: Ohio...
CTACGGTACCACCGAGGGTCGGGCTGACGGCGATGTTTCCGAAATTCATATCAACATCTTTTGTAATGGCAATCGGGGTGATGATGGTGGCAGTGGTGGAAGCTGTTGCGGTTACCTGTGCAAATGAGCTGGCAGCGAATCCGAGAACGATGATAGCGAGAACGAGTAAGTTTTTCATGGTTGTAGAGTTTTTTGAGTTATGTTTTAGTTATTGTTAGTTTCAGAGTGTTGTGCCATAATTAATACCAATGCCGTGCCAAACTACGTTTTTATCCTTCGTTCATGGTATTTAAACCCAAAATAATTTACGTATATATCTTGTTATTAATTAATTATGAAATGTAAAAAAATATCAATAATTTTTTGTTTAATTCCAACATCCTTGTTTGCCTGGCCAATGGGTGGTAAATTTTTTTACATGATGTAAAGAAATATGCATGGGTTAAAAAATTTTACATCAGGAACCTGGGTTTTTAAATAGTGAAAAACCGGATTTTATTATAAATATGATTTACTGGTAAACTTTAATAATGGATCTTCCCGAATTGACCGGCCCGGTGGGTATATGCCCTACGGGCAATGCTGGCTGGCCGGATTTGGGTGCTACCAATATGTAAGCCCTACGGGCTATGGGTTATTTCACAGTAAAAGATTTTCAATTTACCTGAAACTACATTATTCTACATTGCTATTATTATCTTCTTTCTGGTTTTAACAGTGAACAATTTGCCCGTAGGGCATCAATATCCATAGAATAATTAAGCAGAGGAAGGTTCCCCGTAAGGGATTAACCGAATACGCATTGATTCAGGCAGCGACCTCATACCTTAACATTGTAGGGAAGGAGTATCCTGGTACTATGTGGAAAAATAATCCTGGCATATCAGGTGTAGGTAGCTGATAGCAATCGGCCCGACGGGTTTATGCCTTAAGGCAATGAATGATTGTTGGATTCTGTTCTGCCAATATTTAAGCCCTGCGGGCTTTGGGAAATTATTTCCTACGAATTGTTTTCTTCATTCATTGCTTATGCACCTTAAATCATCATTTACTCGTACTCTTATGAATCCAGAATTATTCATTAGTATTGTCCTGATATTTGCCCTAATTCCCATGAATAATTCTGGATAATAAAAAAGAAGCACCGGAGAAACATGAAAACTCCGGTGCGGGTGTGTCGCCAAACAAGCAAAAGGCAACAGCTGAGAAAACTTATCCTGAATTTCTTAATTATAGGCGAACGTTATAATGTAGGTCCCGGTGTATATTCCCACGGGGTTGTCACTCATGGCGCCTACCAGTAAGGTAGCTCCTACCTTTACTTCCTGTGTGCCTCCGTTGAGCACCCCTACTCCTGTTCCGGGGGCCGGTTCCGACTCCCAGCTGGTAACAAGCATTGTTTTGGTGCCGCTGCTATTGATAAGTACTGACTGACCGCTGGGTAATGCAATGGAAAAGGTAGCCTGGTCCTCACCCGTAATGATAAAACTGCCGGCACTATGTCCTCCTCCGCTCAGCATCACATTCCCGCTGACTGACCTCACACCCTGGGGTGAAAGATGGATTTCTCCTCCATTGGTCCCGGGTGAAAACTTACCAAAACCAAGTTGTGATTGTTCCGTAGCGGTAAGGGCGGCAATTATTTCAGCAAACATATTTGCGGTAACACTTGCCTGTGCACTCACCCGGGTTGTGAATATCCCGGTCAGGAGTGCGAGGCTTAGGTACCGTATGATGATTTGCTTTTTCATGCTTGCTGGGGGGGTATTCATTGTTGGTTATTCGTAGTCAGTTATTCGTTGGTATCTTTTTTCTTATAACTGTTTTCCAACAACTGATAACTAGTAACTTATAACTATTCACTGGTAATCTTTCCTTTATTTATAGAGAACTGCTGATTGACGGGAAAAACGCTGCGCGGGGCAGCGTTGAGGGGTTTTTGGTTGTTATTAGTTATAGTTCACGGTTACGAACAAACCTGAAGCATTGGTATAGGTTCCTGCAGCCTGTGAAGCGTTTACATTCAGGGTGGCTCCAACCTTGATTTCCTGGGTGCCTCCTGAAAGTGCTCCTGTGTTGGAAGGGGTGCTGACAAAGTTTTCAACGGTCATAGTTCCGGAAGGACCTGTCAATAATATGGCTGAACTGGGAAGTGTTATCGAATAGGTACTATTGCCTTCACCGGTTACTGTGAATGAAGCAGGGGTTACGGTTCCGGTTACTACTGGCAGGGTAACACCACCGGTTAATGCGCGGACGCCGGCTGTGGGGAGAACTACGGTACCACCAAGGGTTGGGCTGACGGCGATGTTCCCGAAATTCATATCAACATCTTTTGTAATGGCAATCGGGGTGATGATGGTGGCAGTGGTGGAAGCTGTTGCTGTTACCTGTGCAAATGAACTGGCTGCGAATCCGAGAACGATGATGGCGAGAACGAGTACGTTTTTCATTGGAGTAAGTTTTACGAGTTAGTAGAGTTAGAGTAGTTTGTGAGTATTGTGCTTTCACTTGTTCCAAAGTCGCGCCAAACTCATTTTGTCTCCTGAAGAACCTTGAAAAAAATACGGATAATTTGATGTATTATTTTAAATATGAATGTATTACAAATTCAAAAAATATTTTACAATAAAACGGTTCTTGCCCCTGCTTGTAAAAACAAACTGCATCGATGATAAAATAATTTTACACGATGTATAATAATAATGAGGAAGCATTCTAAACTTCAAATATAATAAATCATCGCCCTTATACCTGGATATGGACATAAAACAAAAAACCGGAACAAAATGCTCCGGTTGTTGCAGTATGAGATAGAATTGAGCAGACGTAAGTGAGGAGAAGAAGTATTTTAGTTATAAGCAAATACCAGGGTGTATGATCCATGATATAAGCCTGAAGCCTGGTTTGAATTTAACATAGCCAGTCCTGCAAGTTCAATTGTCTGGGATCCTTCCACTCTTTGTGAATCTGATTTGCCATTATAATTGGCAATGGGTTCAACTGAAAAACCATTCCCTTTTTCATCAACCAGTTTAGCAGTGTTAACAGTAAGATTACATGCTATGTTCTTTCCGGAACTGATATGGATACTTCCCAAACTTACATTTTCGGTAATCCTTGCAGCGTTATAAAATTCCTTGGTGTTTATCCCTGAATTACTGTAATTCAGATCAAAGTCAGTAGAAGCAGATGAAGATGCAACAACTGCATCCACCACCTCGGCTGAAATATGGCCAACGGCAACAGTTTGACCTGAAACGTTAAGAATAAAAAGGCTGCAGAAAAGTGCGTTGATAGTAAGAAAGAGAGTCCTAGTGTTCATTGCCTTGGGTTTTTGTTAGAAATTTGAGGCAAGCATTTTGAGTAATTGCTGAGTAAAGATACAATAAAAAATGTCACTTTCGACATAGGTGTAAATAATTATTTTACACTTTTATACTATATCAACAATATAAATATACATTGTCAAGTACTTAATGTTTTCTATGTGTGTTTTATATAGCGTTTTAACAAATAATAGCATCGTAATTAAATTACCATTTAAAATGTTTAAATATTTCATCAAAATGTAATATTGATTATAAAACTCGAATAAACGTAAAATTATTTTACTTATTCAAGTATCTAAAATCCGGTTTGCCGGGAAAATCAGTGAGCTGGTTCTTATATTTGAAGATTCCTTTGCAGCAAAATCTTATGTCTGGCAACAAATAGTTTATTCATTTATCCGGCATGATCATCCGGAAATTCCTGATAATTACAAATTAATGATAATGCTCTGACTATGTAAGGTTTACTCTTGTTTATTTTGATATATGTATCATGCTTCATTGCTGTGACAGCTCAGCCACTTAATTATATTTGCGAAGAAGCCTTCCCTGTTTGCTCCGGGACTGTAAACAGCTTCCCGGCAGGTACAGGCAACTATTCCCCGCAGCCAGGTCCCAATTATGCCTGTCTTGCCTCTGTTTATAACCCAATCTGGTACTACTTCAAAGTTTATGATCCAGGCGCCATCCAGATCACAATCCAATCAGAACCTTATCAGTATGACCTGGATTTTTGTCTCTGAGGTCCATTCGACTCACAAAATGCCTGTCAACAATTGACCAGCAATACAGTAATTGATTGCGGCTATTCCGCTTCATCCATCGAAGAGGCTTTTATCCCGAATGCAAGTGGATTAACTTTAAGGTGCATCAGGGATTAATATCCTTCTTGTTAAAATTGAACAGATCCGGTTTCCTGTCAATTTCTGTTAAATTAATTTTTACTTGCTGATCAGACTAACATTATTAGTTATTACTTGTTATCTATTATTCAACCGAAAAACCAAACAGATTTACCAAAACCCAAAACTTTATGAAAAAAAGTATACTCATTAGCTTGTTGCTTTTTATTGGACTTTACCCGGTCAAAATATTTGCACAACAAGAGGTTCATCAGCCCACCACCATTAAAAAGGCGCTCTATTTAGATGCTATTCCATCCCTGATGGATATACCCATTATTACCCGCAAGGAAGTCCCGATTGATGAGGACGAAAATGAAGAAGCAGTAAAAAATGAACTCAACCTCCATGAATTAAGGAATTTGCCTCCCAATAAATCAATGCTTTCTCAGGACCCTGTTCTCCAGGGAGAAGAACATGATAATGCGGTTGTACCTATGGCCCCAATCCAGAATTTTGATGGTGTTAGCAACACTTATAGTGTATATCCTCCAGATACGCAAGGTGATGTTGGCCCTAACAATTATGTCCAGGTCGTGAACCTCGGGTTCCAGATTTGGAATAAATCCGGGACTTCATTATATGGTCCAGCAGATCTGAGTACTATCTGGACGGGGATTCCTGCACCATGGAATGGCACAAACAACGGGGACCCTATCGTATTATACGACCAGGCAGCAAACCGCTGGATGATAGCTCAATTTTCTTTGCCAAATACAACTCAATATGCTATGCTGATAGCTATTTCGCAAACGCCGGATCCAACAGGTGCCTGGTTTCGTTATGTTTTCCAGTTTGGAAATAAAATGCCCGATTATCCAAAATTTGGCGTATGGCCTGACGGGTATTATATGGCTGTGAATCAATTCATCAGTGGCTCGAGCTGGGGTGGAGTCGGGGCATGTGCATTCGATAGGACCAAAATGCTGGCAGGAGATCCTACAGCAAGTATGATCTACTTTGACCTGGGAGCAAGCAGTGACCCGGGCAGTATGCTTCCAGCTGACTGGGATGGGATTGCAGCTCCTGTCGCAAATGAACCTAATTATTTTACCTATTTCAATGATTGGTCTTCTGCAACCGAAGATTATCTCAAAATCTGGCAATTTCATGCTGACTGGACGACTCCGGCAAGTTCTACCTTCACACAGGCATATAGCCTTGTAACCGCACCTTTTAATTCAACTTTGTGTGCCAGCGGCAATTGTATTCCTCAATCAGGTTCTGCCGTAGCACTGGAAGCACTCTCCGATCGTTTGATGTATCGGCTGCAGTACAGGAATTTCGGCGATCATCGTTCAATGGTAACAAACCATACTGTAAATGCAGATGGAAGCGGACGTGCCGGGGTGCGATGGTACGAATTGAGAAATACAGGAAGTGGCTGGTCCATTTACCAGCAGGGAACCTATTCGCCGGATGCAACGCATCGATGGATGGGAAGTGTTGCCATGAATGCAAGTGGCGCCATAGCACTGGGTTATTCTGCCTCAAGTGCATCTATGTTTCCTGCGATCCGGTATACCGGCAGGGCAGCTACTGACCCATTAGGACAGATGACAATTGCCGAGCAGACAATCATAAATGGTACAGGTTATCAATCAGGTTCTGCAGCCCGCTGGGGAGATTATAGCATGATGTCAGTCGATCCCTCAGATGATGCCACTTTCTGGTACACCACAGAATATATTCAGACTTCAGGTACGGTAAACTGGAAAACCAGGATAGCATCTTTCCTCTTTTCCCCTGTATCTCCTTCGGCACAATTCATAGCTGCTACCACGAAACCTTGTCTGAATGCTACAACTATTTTTACTGATCAATCAACAGGTGTTCCTACATCCTGGGCATGGACCGTCACACCTGCTACTTATGTCTACATGGATGGAACCAGCAGTACATCCCAGAACCCACATATCAAATTTACTGCACTGGGGAATTATACTATTGGCTTAACTGCTACCAACGCCCAGGGTAACAATACCATAAGTAAGTCCAATTATATTTCGGTGAATGTTGCCAATGCTGATTTTGTTGCCAGTCTCACTTCCGTGGTAGTTGGTAATTCAACAACTTTTACTGACGCATCCACCTGCTCGATTTCATCCTGGTCGTGGAATTTTGGAGCCGATGCAAGCCCTGCCACCGCCAATACTCCGGGTCCACACGTGGTAACCTATAGCACAAGCGGGCTAAAAACAATAACCCTAACGGTTAATGGCGCCGTAACCGAAACCAAGACAAACTACATAAACGTTACACCTCTTACATACTGCACTCCAACATTCACCTCAGGAACGAGTTATGGTGATTATATCACCCTCGTCCAGCTAGGAACAATCAATAATGCCACAGGAGCTTCTTCAAGTCCTTATTATACCTATTACAACAGTTTATCAACCGACCTTCATCCAAGTAGTTCCTATACATTAACAGTAAGCCCGGGAACCTATACCAGTGGAAATAATATTTCTGCCTGGATCGACTATAACAGGAACGGTGTTTTTGAAACTACTGAAAAGCTTGGAAACGTGGTCGTACTTCCAACACCGGCAACAGGTTCCATCAACTTCACAGTTCCGGCAGATGCTGTGACGGGTGTAATCCGGATGCGAGTTAGGGAAGTATATGCAAATAGTAATTTCGATGCTTGTACAAACTATGCTTATGGTGAAACAGAAGACTATAATGTAAATATCGTTAGCCTGAATAAAAGTCTTAACCTGACCGTTTTCCTTCAGGGATTGTTTAACGGCAGCACGATGAATAAAGCTCAGAACGCTACAGGCAACCAATACCCCGGCACGCTTGCTGACCAGATTATCGTCGAATTGCATAATTCCACCTCACCCTATGCTTTGGCTGGGGGACCTTACACAGTGGGTGTGAATACTGATGGCACGGCATCTGTAACTGTCCCGGCTTCCTTAGGGGCAAGCTACTATATAGTAGTTAAAAATCGAAACAGCATAGAAACATGGAATGGAAGCCCTCTCTCTTTCAGCGGTACCACAATGAGCTATAATTTCTCTACAGGACCCGGGCAAGCCTATGGGAATAACCTCAAAGCTGTTGCAGGGAAATATGTCATCTATGGAGGAGATGTAACACAGGATGGCGTGGTTGATTCAGGAGATATGATACCTGTTGATAATGATGTACTTAACTTTGCAACGGGCTATATAACAACGGATGCAAATGGGGATGGATTGATTGATTCCGGAGACATGATCATCATTGATAACAATGCCAGTACATTTATCGGAACTGTACGCCCATAAACCTGGAGAAACAGGAAATTATCGAAAAATAAAACCTGAGCGTTAACAGCAAAAGAGGCTGCCTCGATTTTGAGGCTGCCTCTTTTGCTGTTAATGAATATGTGAATGATGCAATAAACAAAAAGAATTATGTAACATATACCCTTACATCGTCCAGTATCTTTATTCCGAATAATTACACAAACCTATTTAAATCAACAGAAAATGAAAAAAATTATTTTTTTTGTGCTGCTTTTGCTCATTTCAGTGAGCGCATCTACTGTTATTGCTGGTAATTCCAATCCTAAAAAAGCTACAAACACTGTTGCAATTCCAGCTAAAACTGAGACTAGACTTACCGAAAAACAGGTAACTCAATTGAAAAATCGTGTTGAAGAAATACGAGACATGAACAAAACGAAGATGACAGCCACAGAGAAACTAGGTCTTCGTAAAGAACTTAAAGACATTCAACAGACTATTAAAAGGGATGGTGGCTATATTATTATCGGTTCCGGCACCCTTCTTCTTATTATTATTCTGCTCATCATCCTGCTTTAATCATTGATTCCAGGTTTTTCTTGAGAAACAGGATTAATGATTGTATGAGTTATAACATACAATGTGGAAGCCAGATTTATCCTCAGCCTGCATTTAGGGCTTATTCGCTTACAATTATAACTTGATAGGGAGATAGAGTTCTGCTTATAGCAGAACTCTATTCTTTCATTTAAGGAATCTAAAAACTGAGCCATTTGTATTAGCCTGTTGAACATTGCAAACTCAGAACTCAGGTAGAATCTTCAGGTCGTTTCATTAACGTTATAGGTTTATTCCCGATTATTTAAAGCTACTAGCAAATTAAACACAAGAATCCGTAAATCTGTGACCATTTTGAGAAGGTTTTTCCATACTTTGCTTACAGGTTGGTTATTGCTATTCAGCATGTTGATTCTTTGGCCCTCCCGATATGTATCAGCCCAGAAGTATTTCCAGCAGGAAGTAAACTACACAATTGCTGTTACACTCGATGATAAGCTTCACGAATTATATGCATTCGAAGAGGTCGGGTACACCAATCATTCACCTGATACCTTACAATTTCTATTCTTTCATCTCTGGCCGAATGCCTATTCCAGCAACAACACTGAATTAGCAAGACAGTTGCTCAGCCAGAAAGGAAAAGAAAAGTTGTTTAATGATCCTGAACTTAAAGGATATGTTGATTCACTGGACTTTAAGGTTGGGGGCCGAAAGGCAGAATGGAATCTTATGCCGGGAAATCCTGACATATGCAGGATTATCCTTAACAAACCACTTCTTCCCGGTGAATCCATAGATATTTCTACTCCCTTCCATGTAAAATTACCCAAAGGAGTCACTTCGCGCTTAGGTCATATCGGCCAATCATACCAGGTATCGCAATGGTATCCCAAACCGGCAGTTTACGATAGGTCCGGCTGGCATGAAATGCCCTATCTCGACAAAGGTGAATTCTATTCAGAATTCGGGAATTTCGAAGTTAACATTACATTACCGGATAATTATACTGTTGGGGCCAGCGGCGACCTGCAAAGTGAGAGGGAATCCCAAAGGCTTGACAGTCTTGAAAGGGATACTTCCTGGAAAAAACTTTATTCCTTGGGGACGCCCAAATTCCCGCCATCATCAGGGAAGATGAAAACATTAAAATATACCGGTGACCAGATACATGATTTCGCCTGGTTTGCTGATAAGCGCTTCCATGTTTTAAAAGGGAAAGTTAAACTTCCTGAATCAGGCAGGGAAGTAAGCACGATGATCCTGTTTACCGACAAGCAGTCATCGATTTGGAAAGATGCATTGGCTTATGTGAACAGGGCTATCATGGATTTTTCGAAATGGATAGGCGATTATCCGTACAATTGTTTCACAGCCGTTCAAAGTGCCCTGAGTGCAGGAGCCGGCATGGAATACCCCGGGCTTACCGTTATCGGGCTCGTTGAAGATAACTACTCTCTCGACCAGGTATTAGTTCATGAAATTGCGCATAACTGGTTTTTCAGCGCGATTGGTTATAACGAGCGTAGATTTCCCTACCTCGATGAAGGCTTTGCAACCGCTTATGAATTTCGATATATAAGCAAGTACTACCCTGGTAAAAAATTGTGGGAAGTGTATATCAGAAAAAAAAAGCTGGCAAAATTTTTCAATATTGAGAATATGCCTGTACAATGGATGGATGAAGTTAGTTGGCTGAACCAGGCACGCGGGAACATTGAACAACCGCTAAACCTGCCGGCCCCTGAATACAGCGATGCGAATTACGACATATTGATTTACTACAAAGCAGCACATGGCTTTAATTACCTGAGAGCTTATCTCGGAGATTCCGCTTTCGATTCAAACATGCATTCCTATTATCGCAAATGGAAATACAGGCATTCTCAACCTGATGATCTTCGGACTGCTTTTGAGCAATGCACGGGAAAAGACCTGAACTGGTTTTTTGTTGACTTCCTGGAGACTACCAAAAGGATTGATTATAAAGTAGTTAATTATGAAAAGCAGCTGCTGCTGGTAAGAAACAATGGGGAGATTGCTTCGCCAATACTGATTGCAGGAATGTTGGATGACTCGATCTGTTTCGAAAAGTGGGCAGACGGCTTTGAGGGACAGCAATGGGTTGATCTCCCGCAAGGGAGTTATACGAAGATAATAATTGATCCCAGGCACCTGATGCCTGAATTATACA
>Ga0079306_1002496_pt1 | contig 10216 bp, 8 predicted proteins | sample Methanotroph_Enr_FD_79181 | JGI IMG/M metagenome (GOLD analysis project Ga0079306, IMG submission 79181) | Enriched soil microbial communities from Old Woman Creek wetland in Ohio, USA - Methanotroph_Enrichment_5 | ecosystem: Environmental > Terrestrial > Soil > Wetlands | place: USA: Ohio...
AAAATAGACAACATCGAAGGAACTCGCCGCGAGGGTGGTGAAGACCCGGTGCGCGGTGGTGACCATGCTCGAGCTGGTGGAGTACGGGCCCGAGGGAGGCAGGGACCGCACCAAAGGCGTCTTGCCGTGGGGGGGCGTCGCGGCCGGGACTTTCCCGGAGGCGTCCTCCTGGGTAAGCAGCACCGTCACCTGGTGGCCCGCCCGGGCCAAGGCTTCAGCCCACACCGTCACCGCCGTGCCGATGCCGCCGCAGGTATGATATCCCAGGTATTCCCGGGTGACGAAGCAGACCGCGAGGGGCGCGGCGGCATTTCCCTCCGGGTCCAGGCCTGGCAGCGTGATCAAGGGGTGCATGGTCGACCCGTAATCCCTTCCCGACAGTGTTGGAATTGTCCAACCCCAAGACAACCGTAAATCATGTCCATGGGTTGAATTCAAAACGCACAGGCATGTGGAATTTGTAATGGATGGGCTCAGCCGGGTTGCCCTGGCTGGTGAAATTCTCGCAGGCGTCGATCTGGTCGAAGAGAAAGTTGTCCGAATAGTCGGGTTGCCGCAGGCGGCTCAGGGCCACGCAAAAGCCGTAATGCCCGGCCCGAAAAACATTGGCGAAGCGGATGCGCGCCAGGGCCGCCTGTCCCGAGCCGAGGGGCGGCAATGAAAGCCCCTGGTCGAAGGTTGTGGTCCCGGCCAAATCCACTCCGGTCTGATCGCGCACCAGGAACGACACGCAGAGGTCGCTGACATCCATGCCGGCGCGCAGGCTCACCAACAGGTTGATGTGCTCGCCGAAGGCGAAGGATTGCTTGGGGCGCAAGGCGTCGTCGGTGACCTGAACCCCCTCGATCTGCACATGTCCCGACCCGTAGCGCAAAACGCTGGGCAACGGTGTGGTGAAGGGCCGGCCGCCCGCTATATCTGGCTGGGTTTGGGCCGCCGCCATGTTTCCTTCGGTGCGCTGATGGCTGAGGTACAGGTTGACCGCCTGCTCGGCGTTTCCGAAGTATTGGCTTTCCCCCCGGCGCAGGTACAGGCCCTTGGCGCAGTTGTCGCGTATGGCCGCGGGATCGTGGCTGACCAGCAGGAATGTCGTCCCGCGCTCCCGGAGTTCCCTGAGCCGGGCAAGGCATTTTTGCTGGAAGGCGATGTCGCCCACGGCCAGCATCTCGTCGATAAGCAGGATATCGGGCGTAACGGACATGGCCACGCTGAAGGCCAGGCGGGCGAACATGCCGCTGGAATACGTGCGCACCGGCTGCCCGGCGTGTTCGCCCAGATCGGCGAAGGCCAAAATGCCGTCCAGCAACCCGAGCATGTCCCGGCGGGAATGGCCGAAGAGCATGCCCGCGAACAAGGCGTTTTCCACGCCGGTCATCTCCGGGTTGAAAGCGGCTCCCAGTTCCAGCAGAGCGGCGATACGGCCATGGACCGCGACGTGTCCGCCCGTGGGGGCCAGAACGCCGGCGAGTATGCGCAGCAGGGTGGTCTTCCCGGAGCCGTTCACCCCGATGATGCCCAGGGACTGGCCGCGTTCAAGCTCGAACCCAACCCCTTTGAGGGCATGAAAGAGGCTGTGCCGCGGCTTCTTCCGGGGGGATAAGGCTTCCAGCATCCGGTCGAGGGGCGACGCATAGAGGTGGTAGGTCTTGCACAGGGCCTGGACGCGTATGGCGGTTTCTTGGGTCATGGCGTTGCCTAGCGGCCGAAGGTGCGCAAAACCCGGCCGGCAAGGCGGCCGATGGGGGTATGGGCCAGCCGGATGCCGTACCGCCAGGTTCGGGAGGCCAGGATATGGTTCAGGCGTTCGCGGGTTTCGCCCTCCGCCGCCACGGCGGCCTGGAGTTCGGCCTCGAGCCGGGCCGCATGGTCCAGGCTGGCCCGGAGTCCGGCTTCCAGGCTGGCCGCATGCTCCGTCGGGGCGTCCATGTCCGTGTCCAATTGCAGCAGGGCCCTCAGCGTGGCCTTGGGCCAGACAGGCTGCGGGCGGGAGCGGCCGAGATCGACGACGATGGCCTCCTGAATGCGGCAGTAGGGCGCGCGCTGAAGGACGGCGCCCCCCAGGGCCGCGTACAGGGCCTGGTAGTCGTGGTCGAAGCAACCGTCATGGGCCTGGGTGTCCAGGGCGACGCCGTGGGCCGGTTCGAAGTGCAGGATGCGTGATCGGGTGACCCGCATCAGTTCAGCCAAAACGTCCCGTATGTCCCGGGGGGGCACATGCAGCAGGGTGTTGACCGTGTAGGCGACGTCGAAGGCATTGTCCTTGAACGGGAGTTTGGCCAGGGGGTCGTTGCGCACGATGCGCGCCGCAGCGGTTTTCGCCCCTTCGCGGGAGAGGCCGGAAAGCATGGACGCGCTCTGGTCCGTTCCGTACAGCTCCACGCCGGGGATGTGCCGGAGGTAGGCCAGATGCCTGCCGAAACCGCAGCCGAACTCCAGCACCTTGGCCGGGGCGCACCGGGAGATCGCATCGGCCAGAAGAATCTGCTGGATGTGGTAGTAGGGAATACGGCCCAGGCGGTTTTTGATCTCCGCCGGCCATCGCCCGCCGTGCTCCCGCCACCAGCGGTAACTCTTGTCCAATCCGGGCATGGCTTACCGTGTGCCGTGGGCGGCGCGCTCAGAACAGGTGCGGCCTTCGTGCCATGGCCATGGGTAGGAGCCGGTCATACCATATCCCCGAAATGAGGCCGCAGACGCCTGAAGACAAACGCGCCAAGGGCCAGCAGGGCCACGGTCACTGTCCAAAAATACAGCGTCCAGACGGGACGCTCCCAGAACCACGTCTGTCCCATGAAGCACTCCCGGAATCCTTCGGTCAGGTAATAGACCGGATTGAGCTTGATAAGAAGGCGGTACGGGGCCGGGATCATGGCCGGAGACCACATGATGGGCGTCACCCACATGCCGAACTGCAACAGTACGGAAACGATATGCCCGACATCCCTGACGAACACGGCCACGGATGCCGTGATCCAGGACAAACCCAGCAGGAGCATGAAATTGCACACGATGTAGTATGGAATCTGAAGCATCGTCCATGATGCGCGCGAGGAGAGCAGGCAGGTCAGCACGAGAAGCAGCCCGATGGATACCAGATGGATGGAGAGCGCGGAGAGGAGCTTCACGACAGGCAGGAGGCTCAGGCGAAACGAGGTCTTGCGGACAAGAAACGCATACTCGTGCAGGACGTTCCCGGCTCCCATGAGGGCGGAGGAAAAATAAAACCAGGGGAGCATGCCCGCCGCAAGCCAGATGACGTACGGGTACCCGTTGCGCGGTGAAGCGGCCCCAAAACCCACTTCAAAGACGAACCAGAAAAGGGCCAGGGTGCTCGCCGGGTGAAGGACGGCCCAGAAGAGACCGAGGTGCGACCCCCGGTACTGGTTGCGGAAATCACGCGCGACCATGGCGCTCACGAGTTCCCGTTGGGCGCTCAAGGCGTTCATGCTTCGCACGGTGTGGCCCAACAAGCGCTTGCCGGCTTCATGTTCTGGCTGACCCCAGCGGAAAACGCGCCCCAGCCGCATGAGGTTACCACCCCAGGCGTCCCAGGAGCCGTTTGGCCAAACGGCCTGGCGGCGAAAGGGCGATGCGGATGCCGCATTTCCAGGTCAGGGAATTTTCCACCGCCGCGAGACGCTCGGCGAGCATGGCGGCCTTTTCCCCCGCGAGGTCACGTTCCCCGCGCACCGTCTCCAGGGCGCGGGCGTCATGCTCCCGCTCTCCACGGAGCGTTTCCAGCACGCGGGCGTCCCGCGCCCGCGCTTCCCCCAGGTCCGTTTCCCGGCGGCGGCCTTCCTTGAGGGCGATCCGGAGCATATCGGCCTCCTCTTCCAGGGCTGCAATGCGGCGGCTGGCATGTTCGATTTCCGAACCGGCTTGGGCCAAGTGCGTCTCCAACAGGCGCACCCGGCCGGAACATTGGGAATGACGCTGCGCCTGCGCCACGGCTTCGCAGCGCAACGACTCTCGCGACCATACGGCGCATTGGGCCATGGAACGGGGGATATGGCTGGCGCTGCCGGAAAGATGCTTGTCGAGAAGATACGCCAGGGGTTCAATGGGCCAGGGTTGCCCGGCCTCGGCCCGGCGTTTGATCATGGGGGCGGGGATGGTGATTCCGGGGCCGGTCTGCGCAACCAGGCTCAGCAGATGCGAGATTTCGCCGTATTGGACGAGCAAGGGGTCGAAGAGGGCAGAGAGCGGGGTGCCTGGAACGGTGCGCATGATGGCCCGGGACAAGTGCGGCCGGTCCAGGAAGGGGCGCAGTTCCAGCGTGGCGTCCAGGGGGAGGCAGTCCAGCCATTCCCCGGTTTCGTCGAAAACCCGCGCGAATGCCCCCACGAAGGAGATTTCGGGCTGACGGGCCAGGACGTCGAGACCCGTGGGGAGGAAGTCTTCCAACGGCAGGTCGCCTTCCCGCAGGATCAGGAGCGCCTCGGCGGTGACGGCTCCTGTTTGGGGAACGGGATGGCCGTTGATGTCCAGCGGCCGAACCAATCGCCCCAGAAACGAGAAGCCCGTGGCTTGGTCTTCACCCGGCTCCAGAACAACGATGCGCGAAGGGGCGACGCCCTGGTCCAGGAGCCTCCGGATCGTGTTTCCCGTGCCCGCGGAACCGCCGGCCAGAATGGCCACCAGGGGGATCGCGGGCCGGGGGGCGGTTCCCGGCGGCTTGATCCAGGTGGGCAAGGCCACGGGGCGGCCGTAGCGATCATTTTGAGGCGGAAAAGCCGGCAGAGGGGAATTGGAAATGCGCTCGCGCAAGGCCTGGCCGGTCCAGAGCGTCTCCATGCACAAGGCGAGGTCGGCCGATGTGCCATTGAAGAACAGGGCGGTTTCCCCGTCGATGAAGGCGTCCCGGAAGGCGGGGATGTCGTTGACGATGAGGGGCGTTCCGGAGGCGTGCACCTCGTGCGCCGCGTAGCAGAAGGATTCCAGAAGGCTTGGGAAAACCGCGAACCGGACGCCGCGCAACCGGGAGGCGAGGTCGGCGGGACCCGTTGAACCCGGGAATTCGAAACGGCTCTCCAGGGCTTTCGGAATGCGCGCCATGAGGTAGGCCGCGTAAGACCCCGGGCCGGCCGGGGTTTGGGGCGAGTCATGCCCGGCCAGGAGGAACCGGGCCTCAGTGTGCGGGTTGCGGCGCAGGAAGGCCAAGGCGGCGTCCAGGAAAACATCCACGCCTTTGAAGCCGTGAAGACGGCCGAAAAAGAGGATGTCGTTGGGTACAGGCTCCTTGACCACCCTTTCGGGCCGGGGCCAGAGGGGAGGAGGGCTCGTGACGGGCTGGCCTGAAAGGATGGGGAACCGCGGGGCGGAACCGCCCGGGAGATACCCCGGCGTATTGATCAGCACCGTTTCCGCCAGGGTGATGGAGTATCGCTCCATGCCGCTGAGAAGCGGCTTTTCCGTGCTCACCGGGTTGTGCGGTTCCAGTGCCAGAATGCTCGAGATCGGGTTGTGCATGCGGACGGCGATGCGGCTTCGGGCGTAGGCCCCGTGGGCGATCTTCGCCGCCAGGGCGAAAAGGGCGGAGCCGAAGTAGTCGGAAAACTCGATGACATCCAGGTTCTCGATCGCGGCCACCCTGGTCAGGGCGTGGTGGTAGCGGCGGGCGGCCGTGGTGAGTTGCCAGGCGTGGCCGGGAGCCTCCTGCTCCAGGTCTCCGCACAGCGCTTCCACGTGGTAGGCCTTGACGCGCTCAGGCCGAGTGAAACTGTTGTTATCAAAGGCGGCGAAGTCCGTTGCGGAAACATCCAACAGGAAAACCACGTCGTTTTCCTCGGAAAGCAGCTGTTGAGCCAAATTTCGCAGCAGGGTGCCGCACCCTCCCCAGGTATAGGGGGCAAGCTCATTGGATACGAAGCAAATTTTGGGCATATGGCAGCGCCTAGCGCGTTAAGTCTTCCAACAGCCGGCCGATTCCGCCGCGCAGCCGCCGGGGGACGAGGCGCTGGTACACGCCGTGATAGAGCCGGTCCGCCAGACGGTGGTGGGGGGGATAGCCGTCCTGGGCGTTGCCCGGATGATGGTGCTTTAAGCCCAGGCCTTCCAGGACGTGGCGCAGGGAAACCGGCCCGTCCAGCCGGGCTTCGGCCAGGGCACTGCCCCAGCCGGAGGCCGCGGCCGTTTCGGCGTTTCTGGCCCGCACGATGGCCCGGGACTCCCGAGCCCACCGTTCCGGCTCGGCTTCGGCGGCCGCCTCCAGGGCTTCGAGCCAGGCCTCGGCGGTGTTGTCGGCCAGCAGGCCGGCCTTCAGGTCGGTATCCACATGGGGAGCGGCGCGGCTGTAGACGCCCGCATGGCCGAATCCCCCGTATTCGATCATCTTCACGTCAGACTTGCAGTCCACGAACTCCTGGGTGTGGGGGTCCGCTCCGGTTTCCAGGGGAGCCACGCCGATGCTCGGGGGCAGGTTGAGCAGGAAGAGCTTGTGCCGCCAGTAGTCCATGCGGCCCATGGCCACCGCGCCGGGCAGGGCCTGGACGATGGCGGGATCGAACTCGCCGATGAGGCGCACGGGCATGTTCCTGGCCCTGGAGAATTCCCGGACGGCCTGGAGCACGCCCCGCTTGGACACCGTGAGGGCGGGGAGGTCGCTGGAGGTCCAGACCAGGCAGCGTGGCGGAGCGGGGGGTCTGGAAACAGGTTCGCTCAACGGGCAGAGGTTCGGTGCGATCACGGCCTTGTGGGCCAGGTCCAGCCCCAGGCGGCTCTCAAGTGACGCCAGCAGCCTGCGGTGGGGGACCGTCAGCCGGCGGCACAAGCCGCAGGCCTGGTCCACGAACTCGCGAAGTCCGGCATCCGGCGCATCCCGGCGATAGCTGGCGCGGCTCACCAAAAGATCGTCCAGATCGTACACGAACGGCAGGCCGGACCGGGAGAGGAATCGCGCCACCCGCATGGGCGCTTGCCGCTGCACGAGCAGGGCGTCGAAGGCGTCCAGGCCTTCCCGCCCGGACAGCGCGCCCGTCACCGGATCGAGGATGCGAAACCCGGCCACCGCTCCGGTGAGTTCCAGCGCGGCAAGGGGCAGCACCACCCGGACCTCGCGCAGGAAGGCCTTGTCCGGGGCGATGGCCAGCACGCGCAGCCCGGCCATGTCAGCAGCCCCCACGATCAGCGCCGTGAGGGCGCCGGCGACGGGCCAGGCAGTGCAGGCAGGATTTGACGAAGTGGGCCGCGATGCTGGCCAGGTTGGGGAAGGTCCTGGACCGGCCGTGCAGGCGGATGGCCATGGAGGAGGGCTCTTCGCCCGTGCGCATGCCCCGGTTCAGGAGCTTGATCAGCACTCCCACATCCTGGTACTCCAGGTCCGCCGCGTCCGGTTCGAGCAGCACGCGCATGGCCCGGGCGTTGTAGGCGCGCAGCCCGGAGGTGATGTCGCGGATGGGGCAGCCCGAAAGGGTTCGCAGCACCATCCAGGCGAACCGTTTCCACAGCCCGGCCCTGGACGGGCACGAGCCCACGGCCACGTCCAGGCGGCGCTGGCCGAGGCAGGCCACCAGCGGCCCGATGGTGGAGGGCAGGTGCTGCCCGTCCGCGTCGAAGCTCACAGCCAGGTCCCCGCCTTCCCGGAGCACGATCTCGAACCCGGCCCGGACCGCGCACCAGGCCCCCATCCGGCGTGGCAGGCGCAGCACTTCGGCCCCGGCCAGGGCGGCCACTTCCGGGGTGCCGTCCGTGCTGGCGTCGTCCACGACAATGACCCGGCACGGGTGCAGGGAGCGGATCTGGCGCACCATGTCCCCCACGGTGGCGGCCTCGTCGCGGGCGGGGATGACGACGAAGAAGGACGGAAGGTGTGTGTGCATGGTGGGCCGGCATCTGCTCGCTTAGGGGATGGGGCCAGCCTACATGCCGCCGCTGGCGTTGCGCAAGGCGATTTTTCCCGTCCGGGCGGAGGCTTGGCCGATGAACATCCTGCATTTGGGCAAGTACTACCCCCCCGAGCCCGGAGGGATGGAGACGTTTCTGCGGAGCCTCTGCCAGGAGCAGGCCGGGCGAGGCCATGCCGTGCGGGCGGTGTGCCATTCTCCACGGGGAGGAGCCTGCCCGGCAACGGTATGCGACCACGGGGTGGAGGTGGCGTTCGCCGAGGTCCTGGGGCGCGCGAGCGCCTCGGCCTTCGCCCCGCGTTTCATTGGGCTGGCCAGGCGGGCGGTCGCGGCTCGTGAGCCCGACGTCGTCTGCCTGCACCTGCCCAACCTGTCCGGGACGCTGGCCGCTCTGGCGCTTGGGCGGAAGTTCATCATCCACTGGCATGCCCCGGTGCGGGCCGGGGACCTGGGGCGCGCGGTCCGGGCCCTCCTGCCCGCCTACCGGCTGCTGGAGGCCAGGGTGCTGCGGGGGGCCTCGCGGATCATCGTCACCAGCCGGGCCATGCGCGACGGTTGTCCCCAGCTCGAAGCCCACCGTCACAAGTGCCGGGTCGTGCCCCTGGGCATCGATCTGGCCCAGGCGGGCCTTCCCCCCGTCCGGCCCGGCGATCCGGGCCTTTCCCGTGCGGTTCCCTCCCTCGCTGGGCCGGAGGGCCCGGAGCTCCCCATGGTCCTGTCTTTGGGCAGGTTCGCGGCCTACAAGGGCTTCGACCGGCTGGTCCGCGCCGCCGGGGCGGTCCCGGGCGCGCGTTTTGTCATGGCCGGGGACGGGCCGCTGTTCGGGGACGTCAGGAACCTGTGCCGGGGCATGGGCCTGGAGGAGCGGATCGCCTTCCCGGGCCGCGTGGACGACGCCGGGCGCGACGCCCTGTACGCCGCCTGCCAGGTCTTCTGCCTGCCCTCGGTGAGCCCGGCCGAGGCCTTCGGGCTCGTGCTCCTGGAGGCCATGGCCCGGGCCCGGCCCGTGGTGGCCTGCTGTCCGCCGTGGTCCGGCGTGGGCGAAGTGGTGGAGCACGGGGAAACGGGCCTGCTGGTCCCTCCGGACGACCCGGACGGCCTGGCCCGCGCCGTCCGCTCTCTTCTGGACGACCCTTCCCGGGCCCGGGCCATGGGCCTGGCCGGTCAGGCCCGGGTGCGCAAACGCTTTGACATCCGCGCGGTCGCATCCCTCATCGAACAGGTTTACGCCCTGGCGGCGCTCGGCTAGTGTCTGACGCTCCAACCGGGAAAGCGCCGCCCGGCGACGGTGAACCCCTGCAAGCGAGAATGCCCGTGAGCCGCCTTCAGCATCGGACCCCGGCCTTGTCCGCCGTCCTGGCCTTGGCCCTGACCCTGGCCCTGGCGGGCTGCGGCCCGGCGGGATTGTCCGGTGGGGGCGACCCGCGCGCGCTGCTCGTCTCGGCGGAACGCGAAGCCGCCGGCGGGGGGTTCGCGCCGTACACGGCCCAGGGCGGCGGTTTCACGCTGGCGGGGTTCGCCCGGCCGGGCCCCGGGCGGACGCTGACCGTCTACATCGAGGGAGACGGCATGGCCTGGTCCTCGCGCTCCACCCCCTCCCAGGACCCCACCCCGCGCGAGCCCCTGACCCTCCGGCTGGCCGCGCGCGATCCCGCCCCCAAGCTGCTCTACCTCGCCAGGCCTTGCCAGTACCTGGCCCCGGAACAGGCCCCGGGGATGTGCGAGGCCTCCCTGTGGACCTCGGCCCGCTACGGCCCGGCCGTGGTCGACGCGCTCGGCCAGGCCCTGGACCAGGCCAAACTGCGCCTGGGCGCGGACCGCCTGAGCCTGGTGGGCTATTCCGGCGGAGGGGTGCTGGCCCTGCTCCTGGCAGCCAGGCGTTCCGATGTCTTCGACGTTCTCACCGTGGGCGCGAACCTGGACATCCAGGCCTGGACCGCGCACCACGGCGTGTCCGCGTTGCGGGGGTCGCTCAACCCGGCCGGCCAGGGCCCGGCCCTGGCCGGGGTGTGGCAGACGCATCTGGCCGGGCGGACGGACGCCGTGTCCCCTCCCTGGCTGTGCGAAGCGTATCTGGACAGGATCGGACGTCCGGAACGGGCGCGTTGCCTGGTGATCGAGGGGGCGGACCACCGCCGGGGATTCGTGGCGCGCTGGCCGGAACTTGTCGCGGCGCACCGGCGCTTTGCCGGCCTCCGGTGAGCCGCCAAGCTTGATTTGCCCGGGGCCTGTTGCTAGGAGACCATCCACGCTATGAGAATTTGTAGCGTGGCCGCATGATACATTTTGCAAGCCCGGTACGAGAGGTTCAGTACATGCCCAAGCTTCGCCTACCCTTGCTCCTCCTGCTCCTCTTGGCCGCCGCCGTTCCCGCC
>Ga0079306_1002498_pt1 | contig 10213 bp, 9 predicted proteins | sample Methanotroph_Enr_FD_79181 | JGI IMG/M metagenome (GOLD analysis project Ga0079306, IMG submission 79181) | Enriched soil microbial communities from Old Woman Creek wetland in Ohio, USA - Methanotroph_Enrichment_5 | ecosystem: Environmental > Terrestrial > Soil > Wetlands | place: USA: Ohio...
AGATCGTTTCACCATGCGTAAAATGCGGGCCGTAGGTGCACAACAGGATGTAAGTATAGCTGATGTAGGCGAATTGCTGAAAACGCGGCTGTAACAGGACTAGCCTTTATAATAAAATGTACCGTCTGATAAAACTTTGTAAAGGTTTACAGATGGTATTTTTTTGCACTGCCTAAAAACAATTTACCTTTGCAAAAAAAATATCCTATGCGTAGCATCATTCACCTGCTGTTATTCTTTTCCGTTATTTTAATTTTCCAATCGTGCAGTACCACCCTGCCAACCGAAAAACCAGCCGAAAAATATATTCCTTTCAGTTACGAACCTGTTCCTTCCACCATCACCCTGCCTGTCGAAATGAAGGTAACTGCCCTGGAAACGCTGATTAACCGTCGGCTCACCGGGCTGATCTATGAAGATAACAGTCTCGACAACAACGGGGGTGATAATATTATGGTGAAAGCCTGGAAGAAGGATAACATTACCCTTGGCTTCGAAAACGGGCAATTTATTTATCGTGTTCCATTAAAGCTCTGGATCAAAGCTGGTTGGAAAATAGAACAATTCGGGATGTCCTTATCTGATTACCGCGAACTGAATGCGGAGATTGCACTTAAATTTCATTCGTCAGTGGTTGTTAATAAAGACTGGTCTGTTACAACAGTTACCACTTCCGACGGTTACGAATGGCTGAGCAAGCCTACCTTAAAAATCGGCCCGGTTGACCTGCCCATTACATTTATAGCTGATATGATTATCAAATATAATACCCAAACTATTAATTCAGCCATTGATGCCGGTTTGCAGCAAAGTCTTGACCTTAAAAGCAATGCCAGGCAAGCATGGATTGAAATGCAAAAGCCCATGCTTTTATCAGAAGAATATGGCCTTTGGCTGCGGATCAGCCCGAAAACGGTTTCTGCAATGCCAATAAGCGGCAGCAACGGCATAATCAACCACACCACATCCATACAGGCAATTACCGAGTGTTTCACCGGGAAACAGCCGCCCTCACGCATCAACCCGGTACTTCCCGAACTGGTAACAGTTACCAAGCTTAACGACGATTTCCTGGCAAACGTAGTTTCCTATATCCGTTACGAATACCTCGATTCCATTACACGCCGCATGCTGACTAACACTTCGTATACTTTCGGCAAAAGGACAATTACCATTACCGGCGTATCGGTTTATGGCAACGAGAGTAAAATGATAATAGCTACCGACGTTACAGGAAGCATAAAAGGGAAATTATACTTTTCGGGCTTACCCTCCTATCGTGTTTCCGATTCGAGCATCATTCTCCGCGACCTTCAATTCTCAATACAAACCAGGAATTTATTGGTCAAATCGGCTTCGTGGCTTGCAAACAGCGGTATTGATAAGATGATTGGTAAAAAAATGGCTTATCCGGTAGGTGCCGAAGTGCGTGAAACGTATGACATGATGGTTCAAAGTTTAAACAGGTATGAAATCGGCGAAGGATTTTACCTGACCGGCAGCCTGACTGGCCTTGAGGTGCAGCAACCTGTGCTGGCTCCCGGTGGCATTATCGCCCCTGTGAGCATCAAGGGAAAACTATCCGTAAAACTGGAGTAAAAAAACACCAAACCAGCTTTCCAGACTATCCAGTGCCTGGCACGGATTAAACTTTTATTGACAATAGCTATCAAAAGCAAAACAGTACCCGAACTTTAACCTTGCTTCCGCACAGGGATTTTATTGATTATACCGATGAAATTCCGCTGCAAAGAAACAGTATTACTTTGTTATTAATTTGCCATTAACAATAGGAAAGTCAAACATTACCCGGAAAGGTTTTGCATCCGGGAAATAAATAATCTCAACTGGAAAGCAAGGAAAAACATATCATTCAGTCGCTAAACGAAGCAAGTTTCGAGATGCTCTTCAGGAGTCATTTCGCGGGTTTGTGCTATTTCGCACAGAAATATGTCAAGGATTTTGAATCGGCAAAGGAAATTGTTCAGGATGCCTTTATCAGCCTGTGGGAAAAACGCGAAACCATTGATATGGAACGGCCGGTGAAATCATACCTCACAATGATTATTCATAATAAATGCACCAATTACCTGAGAGATAACCGCAAATTCGATCAATATATTCTGAATATTGAAAATCTTATTGATATCCCCGAATATGAAAGCTCTGACAGTATGGTGGCTGATGAACTGAAAACAAAAATAGACATGGCTATCAGTGAACTCCCTGAAAAATGCAGGGAGATTTTCCTGATGAACCGTTACGAAAACTTTAAATACCAGGAAATTGCCGGTAAATTACAAATTTCGGTAAAAACGGTTGAAACACAAATGTCGAAAGCCTTGCAGCATATGCGGTTCAGGCTTGCAGAATATATAACCATTGTTGTAGCTTTGATAATCAGTTTTTTAAGCAAGTAAAATGGTTCTGAGAAAGAGATGGCATTGAAACCGAAATATTATCTGAACCCATATCAGGGTAAAATGACTTTGAAGTGTATTATTGACAGGAAAGGCAAATGAACGATAACTCAACATATTATACAGACCTTATCACGAGGTACTTCTCCGGGGAAATCGCGGAAGATGAGTTGCGTTTGCTCTCCGACTGGATGAAAACCGATCCGCAACACTTAGAAACGTTCAGGCAATATCAAAAAACCTGGCAGCTGATTGAAAAACAAAATATTCAGTCCAAAGTAGATACGGACCAGGAATGGATTGCCATGCAGGCAAAAATGACAGCTCCCGCTTCCGGATATGAAATACCCGCTAAAGTAATTTCGCTCGATCAAAACAGGAACAGGACGGCATTTTCACTACAAAATACATGGAAGGTGGCCGCAGCTATTACCATATTGCTGGTTTCCTCTTTCCTGCTGTATTTTCTCATCTCAAAACCCACTGAAATTATCGTTACAGCCCAGGCAGGAAACCGTGAACAAGTCCTTCCTGACGGCTCGGTGGTTTCGTTGCATGCCGGTTCGCAGATCACGTATCCCTCAAAGTTTGCTTCCGGCACAAGGAAAGTGGAGTTAAAAGGGGAAGCTTATTTTAAAGTGGCTCATGATAAAACAAAACCGTTCATAGTGGCTTCGGGCGATGCCCGGGTTGAAGTTCTGGGAACTCAGTTCAATGTAAAAACGAATTCATTGTCTAACACTATGGAAGTAGTGCTTACCAGCGGGAAGGTATCTGTTTATTACAAGGAAAAACCACAGGATAATGTTTTGCTGGCACCGGGCGAAAAAGCTGTCCTTCATGCTGAAAAGAAACAAATCACGAAATCATCCAATACCGATGTCAATTATATGGCGTGGAAAACCCGGGTGCTGGTATTTGATAACGAAACACTTTCGCAGGTTGTAAATACGCTTCAAAACGTGTATCAAAAGCAAATTATACTTGCTGATGCACCTTTGTCAGGATGCAGGGTTACGGCTTCATTCAGCGACCAATCATTGGAATCCGTTTTGCAGGTAATAAAAGAAACGCTTGACTTACAGGTAACACAGAACGGGAACAGGATTGAGCTTTCGGGAAAAAGTTGCAAATAATACTTAAAACGCGTTGATTGCGTTAAAATACCTGAGTTTGTAAAGGAAAGAGTTGTAGAACCCGGAATATCCACTTAACTACCAATAAATTATACCAGATTACTGATTTGAATTCCAGTAAAAACATATACCGGATACTGTTTATATGTCTGCTGCAAAATGCGGGTTTTACAGCCTTTACACAAAACCTGGAAAAAAAAATCACTATTATTGCTCATGATCAGACGCTTGGTTTCGTTATTAAACAGATAAGCGAAAAAGGCGATATCCTGTTTTCTTATAATCCCCAAATCATTCCTGTCGACAGAAAAGTCACCGTTGTTGCGCGTAATACTTCATTATCCAATATCTTCGACAAAGTGTTTACCGCCAATGGGATAGACTATGTTGTTTCTGAAAAGCAGGTAATTTTAAAACTTCATAAAAAAGAAAGTTCCGATACCCCTGAAGTTAAAGTACAGCACCCCCGCAAATTTACCATCAGCGGTTATATCAGGGATAATTCAACGGGTGAGGTAATTATCGGTGCCAATGTTTATGACCAGGCTTCATTTCAGGGAACTACTTCCAACGCATATGGATTCTATTCCTTGTCGCTGTCTGAAGGTGAATACCGTATAACATACTCATTCGTCGGTTACACAGCAGTTAACCAGGAATTTGTTTTGAATAAAAACATAGAATCCACGTTAGAACTCGAACTTACGCCTGTAAATATAAAAACGGTGGTGATTACTTCCGATCCTGACGAAGCGCATTCGCAAATCAGTCACACGGGAGGTATTCGGCTTTCATCGGCAGCTTTAAAACAGATCCCGGGCTTTGCCGGGAATATGGATGTACTCAAATCGATACAGAATGTCCCCGGAATTGTTTCGTTTGGCGACGGATCGTCATTTTACTATGTGCGTGGCGGTAACAGCGATCAGAACCTGTTACTGATCGACGAAGCACCGATATATAATCCTTCGCATCTGTTTGGATTCTTTTCGGCCCTGGCTCCCGACGCCATTAAGGATATAATGGTGTACAAAGGTGATTTCCCTGCTAATTATGGGGGCAGACTTTCATCAGTTGTTGATATACGGGCGCGCGAAGGCAACCTGAAACGGCTTGGTTTTTCGGGCAATATCGGTCCGTATACTTCAGACTTAACCCTCGAAGGGCCTATATTTAAAGAAAAAAGTTCGTTCCTGGTCTCAGCCCGTAAATCAAACCTCAACTGGCTGCATCTGCCAGGCAACGATCAGCGAACGTATAAATTTGATTTTTACGACCTCAATGCCAAGTTCAATGTGCAGATCAACAATAATAACAGGCTTTTCCTTACTGCTTTTAAGGGCAACGATGTATTCGAACGTTACAATAATCTGAACACCAACACTTTTGGCATCAGCTGGAATAATGTGGCAGGAACTTTAAGATGGAATCACGTTTTTAGCTCCCGCCTGTTTTCCAATACAACCGCCTATATCAGCCAATATAACTATTTCCTGGATATCGCAAAGGAATTAAAAAATTACTGGACTTCTTCCATTTCGAATGCTACCCTGAAAACAGATTTTTCGTGGTATCCGAATCCGAAAAACACGTTGAAAGCCGGTTTTGAAATAAACGGTCATCAAAGTAACCCGGGAAACCTGCACTATTCAGATACTGAAATTCAACGGAATGTGCCACATATATCCGAATATCAGTCCATGGAATTTGCTGTTTATGCGAGCGTTGAGCAGCAGATCGGGGAAAAATTATTTGCCCGGTATGGAATCAGGCTCTCGCGATGGAATGACCTCGGTCAGGCCTCGGTTTACTTTTTTGATGGCAACCACAAGGTAATAGATACAATCGAGGTAGCTAAAAATACAGTCTATAAAAGCTTTCTGAACTTTGAACCCCGCATAAACCTGAAATTTGTGCTCACCGATAATTCAGCAATCCATGCGAATTACAGCCACAACGTTCAGTATTTGCAGGTGTTAAGCAACTCAACCAGCCCGTTTACTTCGCTCGAAGTATGGGTGCCAAGCGGACCCAACATCAAACCGCAGCAGGCTGATCAGTTTTCGCTGGGCTTTTTCAATAAGGTATTTCACCGGCAATTTGATTTTTCGGTTGAAGCCTATTACAAAAGGCTATACAACCAGATTGATTATAAAGATCATGCCAATATGATTTTCAACCCGCTGCTCGAAGGGGAGTTGCGTTTCGGCGATGGCCGTTCGTTTGGTATTGAAGCCCTGCTTCGAAAAAGCAGGGGAAAATTCACCGGATGGATCAGTTATGCTTATTCACGGTCGATGAAACGAATAGCTGAAGTAAATAACGGTAAAATATTTCCTGCGGCATACGACAGGCCGCACAATATATGCATCACCTTATCGTATGCTACAGGCCGACATTGGAGTTTTTCATCACACTGGATGTACCTTACCGGCTCGCCTTTTACTTCACCTACGGGATTTTATTATGTAAACGGGTATTCCGTTCCGGTATATGGCGATAAAAATAACGACAGATACCCGGATTATCACCGGCTGGATTTATCGGTAGCCTTCGCCCTCAGCAAACCGGGAAAACGATTTCAGCATAACCTGATGCTTACTGTTTACAATGCCTATGGCAGGCATAATCCTTTTTCGGTCAACTTCAATAAAATGATGGACGACAATGGGAATATTGTAGTTCCAATTGACCTTGATGGAAATACAGAGATAATTTCAACCTCCATTTCGGTTGCCGGCGCTATTCCTTCTTTAAATTATACCTTCCGTTTCTGATGTTTAAACTGCTCAAATATCTATTTCTGATCCTGTTGCTTGCATCCTGCGAAGAGCAATCAGACTGGAATTTGAAGACGGCAAACAACGGTTATATTGTTGTCGGCGGAATTATTACTAACGAACTTAAAATACAAACCCTTACCATTTCGAAGACGGTAGCCCATCTCAACGAAAAGCCGCAGTATGTAAGCGGAGCAACGGTATTGGTTTCGTCGAACCTGTTAACCTATACGTTTCATGAAGACTCTTTACTTCCGGGAACATACCTTTCGGATAAAGCTTTTGCCGGGATAAGGAATAAGACCTATTCCTTGTTTATCACTTCAGGGAATAAGGTGTATTCTTCAAAAGCAGTATTGGCACCACCGGCTGCAAATTTTGTTTTTATTGCATATCAAAAAAGTGCTTCTGAGAAGAAATATCATTTTAACAAAGTACAGGTTTCATACAACCCGGTGAGTAATGCTATGTTTGAGATTTTGCTCGACTGGTCGGCAGCACCTGGATATGAAAATGAAAAACCTGATTCGTGCAAAGCGAAACTTTATTACTATACCCTGCCAACCATTGATGTAAGCGAAGTGCTGGCCCCGACCTTGGAAAAAATTACTTTCCCGTCAGGAACGGTAATTACAGAAAGACGTTATTCGTTAACAGATGAACATGCGGCTTTTATTCGTGCTTTACTTCTCGAAACAACCTGGCAGGGAGGATTCTTCAATACTGCATCAGCCAATGTCCCAACCAATCTGAGTGCCGGGGCACTGGGATTTTTCGGGGCATGCGGGGTGATCGAAAAAGTTGAAGTTGCGAAATGATGAATCCGCTAAATGCACTGATTACCCGGAAATTCACACAAATGATTTGTGCCTGTTTGTAATCCATTTTTGTCGGTTTGTGAGTTATTATCATGGATTATTACTAATTTCTGTTTTTTTCTCGTACAAACATCAGGGTAAAATCAGAGTTCAGTGTATAATACATGTAAACAGTTCATCAATCAAAAAATAAACTAAACCCAAAAACTATGAAAACGAAAAATTTCTTCCATCTGGCTGTTATTCTTGTTTCTGCCATCACGATCACATTCACCTCCTGTAAAAAAGATAATCTTAACTCAGGAACCGCTGATCCTGCATCACTGGTGCAATTATCGGCAGATGAGAATAACATAGAAAGCGTTATGAATGATGCTCAGGGGGATATTACCACTGTACTGTCAAACAGCAGCACCGGGCTTAAATCAACCGAAATATTACCCTGCCACGCAACCGTTGATTCATCGGCAATAGTTAATGACACGGTAACATTTTTCATAACTTATAATGGGCTAACCTGTAACGGCAAAATGAACAGGACCGGTAAAATTGAAATTAAAAAGAAAGTGGGCACACATTGGGAACAAGCCGGTGCAACGGTAATCTTCAAATACATCAATTACACCGTTACCCGCACAGCTACCGGCAAATCGGTGACTCTTAACGGCACTAAGACTTTTGTAAATGTAAACGGCGGCCATCGCTGGCAGGTAGGTACAGTTCTTACTTCCTATGTTGAAAGAGTGAGTGGAACATTGCAGGCCACGTTCGAGGACGGTACCAGCCGTACCTGGAATGTAGCACGTCAACTTACTTTCACAGGTACTTCCGGAGAACACAATCTCACTATCGATGGATTCGGCACCTCAGGTAATTATCAGAACCTGGTAGTATGGGGTACGAACAGGAATGGTGAAGAATTTTTCACACAAATCACCCAGCCTGTAGTATGCCGACAAGCTTGTGACCTGGATCCTGTTTCAGGAATAAAGATCCATCAAATTCCATCTGACAACAAGAGTGCTACCATCACTTTTGGTTTCGACAGCAACAACCAGCCTATCGTGGGCAACGACTGCCCGACCCGCTTCAGGGTTGACTGGCAGAGGAATAATAAATCAGGCACAAGTTATCTTCCGCTCTAAATTAAAAACCTGTAAGTGCAGCAAGCATTCACTTGAAGGCTGATCCGAAAGGATTGGCCTTTTTTTGTAACGCGTAAATCAGATTTGAGAAACCCTTCCAAAAAAAAAATTGAATATTGTTTTGTCAGTTGCTTAAAAGTAATGTGTATTTTTGCAGTTCAATACAGGAATCAATGAACAAGAGCACTCTGAAAAATTTAAATGCTATTTCCGGCACAATGATGTGTTGTAATATCTGCGTTTAATATATCGAGAGCTTTTAAAACAGGATATTTTTAAAATATTAAGCTCTCCATAAACGGGGAGCTTTTTTTTTTACAAAAACTTAATCCAATGATAGCCCAATTAACATTCATCAATCCTTTAGTTTATTTAAGCATGTGTTGTTGCCTGTGTATGCGGAAGGGTTTTACAATACCTTGTTGTACAGATGAATGACAACAGGAAACATTATAAGTAAAGCCCTTTTGCAGAAAGTGATTGGGCTTTTTTTCTGCCCATTCAATCCCTTCATTTCAAAATCATACATCTAAAAAATCATTAACCTTAAATTAAAACGAATTATGGCTCATACCTGTCCAATTGAAGGAACCCTTATAAACGAACCCACGGTAAGAGTGGTAGCATTTCTGATTGCAATTACGGCTTTAGCTGGCATATGGCACCAATCATCCCTCATCTTTCTTTTCCTCGCTTTCGATTTTTATGTCCGGGGTTTTAACAAAAAGAAATGGAGTGTATTCCGGTATATCGGAATAAAAGCCATTACTGTTTTTGATATTAAGGAAAAACTCATTGATGCCGGAGGAAAAAAATTCGCGGCAAAAATCGGGTTCATCATCTCAACAGCATTAATGATTTCATCATTAATACAACTTTCGGTAACGACAATTGTCCTGGGTGGAATCCTGGTACTTTTCGCCATACTGGAATCGGCCCTGGCTTTTTGTATCGGATGTAAAGTTTACACCCAGTGCAATAAGATCTTATTCAAACTGTCCTTTTTGACTGAAAGTTCTAAAGGAACAGTTATAAAGTGACAGAATGCGGAAGATCCGCATAGATAACAATTCAAATTTTCCTTACCTGCTAGATTTTAGCATTTCACTAAAAACAATAAACCATGAAAGCAAATAACATACTGGAAACCATCGGGAATACCCCGCATGTGAAAATCAATAAACTTTTTGGCCGGACGCATGAGGTTTGGATTAAACTGGAACGAAACAATCCCGGAAACAGCATCAAGGACCGGATTGCCCTGGCAATGATTGAAGATGCTGAAAGCAAAGGGATACTGACCGCTGACAGCGTTATTATTGAACCTACTTCGGGAAATACCGGCGTGGGCCTGGCATTGGTAGCTGCAGTAAAAGGGTATAAAATTATCCTGGTCATGCCCGAATCGATGAGTATTGAACGCCGGAAACTTATGTCGGTTTATGGCGCTGAATTTGTACTGACACCACGTGAAAAAGGCATGAAAGGCGCTATTGCCAAAGCAACCGAACTGGCCGAAGCAACACCTCTTTCATGGATTCCACAGCAATTTAATAACCAGGCTAATGTGGATGCGCATAAAAAAACAACGGCACTTGAAATTTTAGCCGATTTCCAGGATGGGTTGGATTATATTATCACCGGCGTCGGCACCGGTGGTCATATAACTGGGATAGCTGAAAAACTGAAGGCAGAGTTTCCAAAACTTCAGGTATTTGCCGTTGAACCGGAACTTTCGCCGGTTTTGAGCGGCGGGGCACCAGGACCACATCCGTTGCAGGGACTAGGAGCCGGTTTTGTACCTCAAATCTACAAGGACGAATTGATTGACGGAATTATAAAAGTCGGAAAAGCAGAGGCTTTTGAATTTGCCAGGCAATTGGCATTGCAGGAAGGAATCTTTGGCGGAATATC
>Ga0079306_1002499_pt1 | contig 10209 bp, 7 predicted proteins | sample Methanotroph_Enr_FD_79181 | JGI IMG/M metagenome (GOLD analysis project Ga0079306, IMG submission 79181) | Enriched soil microbial communities from Old Woman Creek wetland in Ohio, USA - Methanotroph_Enrichment_5 | ecosystem: Environmental > Terrestrial > Soil > Wetlands | place: USA: Ohio...
CTGCTTTACCGGATCAACACTATCCAGATTGAGGTTCCGCCATTGCGCGAACGGGGAAACGACATACTGGTGCTGACCGATTTTTTCCTGGGTAAGTATTCCTCAAAATACAACAAACCCAACCTGAAAATCAACCAGCAGGCGCAGGACAAACTGCTCAAATACGCTTGGCCCGGCAACATCCGCGAGCTGCAACATACCGTCGAAAAGGCTGTTATATTGAGCGAAGGCAATGTTTTGAAAGCAGAGGATTTTTTCATGCGTCCCGTCGTTTCAGGAAAAATGATAGAAGCTGAACTTACGCTCGAAGAGATGGAAAAACGGATGATCAACCTTGCAATCGAAAAGAATAACGGGAACCTCAGCGCGGCAGCCGAACAGCTTGGTATTACACGACAGACACTTTATAACAAGATTAAAAAATCGGGACAATGATTGGTCGGAACCTCTATTTTCAAATCATTTTCAGGATTGTACTGATTGTTTTGCCGAGTATGGCAGCCGGATGGATGATAGCCACCAGCCAATCGCTAACCTTGATTTTGTTGTGCCTTTTCTTTGTCGCGATGGTGATAATCAACCTGATCAAATACCTGAATTCGACCAATCGAAAAATCAGCTATTTTCTTGAATCGGTAGAAAACGAAGATTCGACCCTTTCGTTCCCGACCAATATAAACGACAAGCCTATCCGTGATATCTATCAGGGCCTGAACAAAGTCAACAAGCAGATTCAACAACTCAAAATTGAAGGTCGGCAACAGGAACAATATTTTCAAACCTTGCTCGAGCATGTAGCCACGGGAATTGTAACTTTTAATTCAAAAGGTTTTGTGCTCCATGCCAACTCGGCTGCGAAAAAGATGCTGGGTGTCGACGTACTCACTCATATCAATCAGTTGGAAAGAGTCAACCGGAACCTGTTTCAGGCTATCCGGAACATTCAGCCATTTGAGCAAAAGCTGGTTTCGGTTACAACCGAACGTGGTGTTATTCAGCTTTCGCTTAAGTCAACTTCTTTCAAAGCAAAAGATAACGAATTGATACTTTTATCGGTTCAAGACATCAGGAATGAACTGGATGAAAAGGAACTGGATTCATGGATGAAACTGATCAGGGTACTGATGCATGAGATTATGAATTCGATTGCCCCCATCACCTCACTTTCAGAAAGCCTGTGCCAATTCTTTATGATTAATGGACGACCCGCCCTTCCGGAAGAAGTGACCGAAACGACCATTCAGTCTACACTTCGCGGGTTGAATGTCATTAAGGAACAGGGTAATGGACTGATGTTGTTTGTTGAGTCGTACCGAAAACTGACCCGACTTCCTAAGCCAGATAAAATCATTTTCCGAATGGACGATTTGGTGAACCGGATTAAAGTTTTGTATGCATCGCTCGAAAACAGTGAAATAATAAAACTGACAGTAAACATCAACCCTCCGGATATGGAACTTTTTGCCGATGAAAACCTGATTTCGCAGGTTCTGATCAACCTGACAAAGAATGCTTTACAGGCCAATGAAAAGAATCCGGAAGGCAAAATTCAGATTATTGCCGGGTTCAATTCAGAGCATCGCCCCGAGATTCGGGTAGTCGACAATGGTCCTGGAATTCCGGATGAAATACTTGAACAGATTTTTGTGCCATTCTTTACCACCCGCGAAAAAGGTTCCGGAATTGGGTTGAGCCTCTCGCGACAAATCATGCGGTTGCATGGCGGAAGCCTTCAGGTACGTTCGGTTCCTGGCAAAGAGACCGTTTTTTGTATAATTTTCTAGGACTTGATTTCAGTAAAAACGAAAGGCTGTCCATTTCAGGACAGCCTTTCGTCAGATTCCATGCAGGAATCAATTTTTTAATGAAAATTTACTTCTTTATAGTCAGGGTGGCATCTTTCAGTGCCAGTCCGTTTGCGGTCATAATCCAGGTTTTTCCAATCATATCGCCATCCCACATATTTTCAGTGTTTTCAATATCGAAGATGATGTCTTTCAGATTGTTATTCAGGTAAACTGATTTTCCTTCAGGAACTTTCAGTGTCATCGAGACTTCCTGTTCGCGCCATTTGGCATCGTCTTTCAGGAAATAATACGGGTCGAACCGGAGAGTTGAATCCTTTTGCGAAAAATTGTATTCAATTTGTTCCACATTTTTTTGAGCATCTTCGGAACTGCTGCCACGTGCGCGTTTTTTAATCAGCAACAAATATTCCCCTGTGCTGCTTTTTTCCACAGTAAACTGCGGATGTCCCAGCATCTTTTCTTTCCCGTTCACCATCGCAATTTTCATGCGGTCCAGCGAAATGTGATCCTCAATCAGCGATTGGTACAAATCGTCAGTCGTTTCAAGATACAGGGTTTTACATTTGGTGCAATCTACCTTTTGGGTTATGGTTTGGCTTGTTTGTTTTCCGAAGTTACCTACCTGATTTACACCGATCACAATTAAGGTAATGAGTGCCACCAGCCAAAGTCCGAAGGTTCCCAGCCCAATCAGCTTGTTATTGGTTTTATATCTGAAAAGAAGTTTGGTACCAACAAACAGCAGAAGCAAAATTGGAATCCCGGCCAGAATTGAAATGGCTATCAGTGAAACAGTATAAGCTGCAGGACTAATAAATTGCTGAAGCAAGCCTGCCATGTTGATGTTTGAATCCCAGCCGAACGACCATGGGCCATCGTGCATAAATGAATGTCCGATTGCCATTGAAGTAACAAATCCGATGAGGCTGCCAATTCCGATAAGGATAAGGACTGCACCAAAGATGAGTACCAGTACCCTCAGAACAACCCTGAAAACGCTGGTAACCACGTCGCCGAAGCGCTCTCTGCGGGTATTCCCATCGCTTGCCGACGAACTTTTATAACGGTTGATGTTCTCACCAACCTCAGTCATTTCTTGCTTAATCGATTGCTGAATATTCGAAACGGTTGCTTCCTTTCCTTTCATCTCAAGCCTTTGAGCTGTTGTCTTTGCTTTTGGTACGGCAATCCAAAGCACAATGTATACGAGTAATGCTGCTCCGTACAGAAAAAACGCAAGTACAAATATAACCCTGAGAATAACTACATCCATATTGAAATAAGCACTCATTCCGGAACAAACACCTCCAAGCACCCGGCTTTCGCCATCGCGGTAAAGGCGTCGGCGCAATTTTTGGTCACCGTCCTGAAGTGATCCTTCCGGCTGAGTTTTAGTTGAACATTCGTCGTCTCCGGCATCCATAAAATCTTCGGGTTTACCCATTCGGGCAATCACTTCATCAACCATGGAGTCGGTAATTACTTCAACCTTATTACTGGTTTTTTCGATGAATAATTCGGCAATACGTGCTTCAATGTCCTGAAGTATTTCCTGACCTTCCTCAGCAACACCGAAATGACGGTTCAGCATGTGCAGGTATCGTTGAAGTTTTTCGAAAGCATCATCATCGATGTGGAAGATACTTCCACTTATATTGATCGTAAATGTCTTTTTCATTGGTATGTTTTTTCGATTTGTTTTCTTTATACTGCGAATGATCTATTTATGTTCCTTGATCATCCGGACTGCTTCAACCAGTTCGTCCCACGATTCGCCCATTTCATTAAGGAAAGTGCGACCATCATCGGTTACCTCATAATATTTCCGGGGCGGTCCCTGAGTAGATTCCTCCCATTTGTAGGTTAGCAATCCGTCATTCTTCAGACGGGTAAGCAAAGGGTAAAGTGTTCCTTCGACAACGATCATCTTCGAGCTTTTCAACTCCTCGATGATGTCGCTTGCATACAAGGGTTTTCCGTCGATTACCAGCAGGATGCAGTATTCGAGTACACCTTTGCGCATTTGAGCTTTTGTATTGTCCAGATTCATTGTTGTTTCCTCCTAAAAATTTATTCTAAATCTATCTCCTCTATTGTTCCCATTAGAATCATCAATCCATTCCGGCTTCAATTTTTCTGTTTCCCGAGCATTGTTAGTTTTTTTCATGGCTTTGAGTTTTGGTTTTGTTTTCTTTTTTTGAGCAGATAGGTTTTGTTTTAGAAAATGATTTTCGGAACATTATTAAAACATCTACCTTCTCTTACATTGTTATTGGCTTTACAAACATACAAACTTTAAATGGAACTATGCTACACAAAGTACTAAAATTATTTATTTTTTTCAATTTATTTTATAAACAATTGATACTTATGCATTTGAAAAGAAAAAAATAATAAATGTATTGTCAGGATGAGGAAGGAATTCCCTTAAAAAAGGAGGTCTCTGGGCGATTTTGAGGTAAAAAGTCAGTGTTAGAAATCGCGAAATTTATTTTTGCCAGAAGAAATTCTGAAAACATGGGTGAACCATCAATAAAAAAACGAAATTCATGACAAAAAGAAACCGTCTCAATTTTGTTTTGAGACGGTCATTTCATTTTGTGCTCTTGAGGTGGTTTTACTTCTTACAACCTGACTAATTCGATCACGATGTAATTGGTTGTTCAAATTTATAAGCTTAAAATTCATTCAAGTTATAAATTGACCTGTATTTTGAGTTTTGGACAATATTTGTGTCCAATGGTTCTATTTGACAAATGAACGGATTAAAACAAAGTTTCGGCCCATTCACGTTTCAGCAAACTGAAGACTTCCAGATCAATGTAATCGTGATTATGCCGTTCGCCAGCCCGTTCAATTCCTTCGAACGAAAAGCCCAGCCGTTTTGGAATTGCAGAACTTTTATCATTTCCTACTCCACACCGAATCTGTACGCGATTCATTTCCATGTTTCGAAAAGCTAGGTTTACCATCTTCCGGACTGCTGCTGTTGCAATACCTTTTCCGGTTAACCTTTCAGTCAGCCAATATCCGATTTCAATTTTATCGTTGATGCGGTCGGCATCTTTAAAACCGATTAAGCCTGCAAATTCGTGTTTAAACCAAATTACATAAACTTCATCGCGTGTTGAAACCGGTTTTTCCAATATCGACCTAACGAACCTTTCGGTGTCGGCAACCCGAATTGTAAAATCTACAAACGGTAACCATTTCCGTAGGAATTTCCGATTTTGGTCAATGGCATTGAAAATCGCTTCAACATGTGAAAGGTTCAATCTTTCCAGAAATTGATTCTCATCAATGGTAAGTTTTTCCATATCGTATATATCTGGTACAAAAGTAGGTTTGAATCAATAGCCAAAATACAACAAATAGGTGAATTTTTTGATCCGATACTGAATTGGTTATCTTTGTTTCCAATCGTCAGCCCAAACAAAAACATTGAAATTTCAATAACTTCCTGAAATGAAGAAAATAGCGTTATTAATTGGTTGTACTTGCTTGTTGGTTAATATGTCATTCGGATTGGCAGAAAATGAAACCAAAGTGCAGATTGAAACTGAATTCGGAAATATCAAAATTAAGCTATTTGATGAAACTCCACTGCACCGCGACAATTTTATCAAACTTATTCATGATGGATTTTATACCGACTTACTATTTCACCGTGTAATTCAGGGATTTATGATTCAGGGTGGAGATCCAGATTCTAAAAATGCTGAACCCGGCAAACGACTTGGAGCTGGGGACCTGGGTTATACAATTCCTGCTGAATTCAATCCGAAATTCTTTCACCGAAGAGGTGTTTTAGCCGCAGCCCGCGAGGGAGACAACACAAATCCGGAGAAACGATCTTCCGCCTCACAGTTTTACATTCTACAGGGAAGAGTTTTCCGGCCAGGTGAATTGGATACCTTACAGATTAAGCTGGAAGAATCGCGAAAGCTGAACATATTGCAAGTCAGGGTTAAAGTTATTGAACCTGAATTAAATAAACTGAGTGCGGAAGGTAGGCAGGATGAGATAATCGCCCGCGTAAATGCATTGAAAGCAGAAGTTTCTGCTGAAGCAGCCCAATTGCCTCCAATTACCCTTTCCGAAGAACAACGAAAAGCATATACCACTATCGGAGGTTATCCTTCGCTGGATAATAACTATACCATATATGGTGAAGTAATTGAAGGAATGGAAGTCGTGGATAAAATATCTTCACAAGCTACTGATCAGTTTAACCGGCCGATAAAAGATATAAAATTCAGGATTACAATACTTAAATAAATTGTATTGATCGGTATGAAAGAGTTTAAAACTGATACTCAAGACGATTTTATGCAAGGTTAAACCATAAACAGACACCGATTTCGGCGATATGCAAAAAAAAACCGGAAAGAAATTAATCCATCCGGCTGTTTTGTATTTTGTGCGAAATTGAAGAATCTACTTAATAATACTTCTGATTTCCGAGTTATAATCCACTGTAATATCCCGCCATTCATCCAGCATCTGTTGCCAGGAGCCCGGGCCATTAGCCTTTTCATATTCTGCTTTTATACCTTCATCCTTCGACCATTCAGCGAACGTATTAAAGCTCCAAATAATAGATACATCTGCGCCATTCTTGGTGTGGATCTGATTGTTGAATATCAGAAATGCGGTTTTTCCTACTGATTCGTAAACCTTTTTCAATTTTTCGGCCATGGCTTTAAACCGGTAATATTCACCACGTTTCAAATCTACCTGCCAAACTTCATAGTAGTTGGATTTCTTCAGAATATCCCTTCCAAAGGACAGATCCGAATCTAAATTCCACAATTGAGTTTCACCATACGATTCGACAAATGGTTCTACCGTTTTTGACCAGTCGTCAGCATGGCCACCTTCTTTTGTTGGACGCGTATCAATGGAAGAATAGCTGGTAGGGCCGAATACCCAGACATACCAACCCGACTTTTCGCCATATTCCACTTTCCGCAGACCAGCCTGGTAAGGACCTTCAGGATGAAACTTCAGATCATGTGCTTTAACAGCAGCTTCAAATTTATCTTCCATTCCACGCTTAGGAAGAATGTACATGGTTTCAGAAACAATCGCTGGTTTCTCTTCAGCTGTCTGAGCAAAAGCACCGAAAGCAATCAAAATTACCACAATAGCAAGTACACTTCTTTTTTTCATAACTAAAAAATTTAAGTGAATAATGCAATAAAGATAATAAGATTCTTTATTCTTATTTAGATTAAATAAAAATAATTTGCTGTTTTTGAAGAAATTAGATAAGTTTTTTCTGAAGAAACAGTAGATAATAAGTAAAATCAGGCCTTAGATGTGACCGTCATTTTGATGAAATGATGATTGCTTCAAATTTTACGGGCATGAAATTGCCGGAGTTACCCTATCTGCTCCAAATCAGGAAAAAATTAATCTTTTAACCAAAGTAAAGGGTCAATATCATTTATTTCAGGAGCATTCTTGCAGTTCTTCGGCTTTTTTGCTCTACGTAAACTTTGCGTCCGGCTGTAATTTGAGAGACCGTTTCAGGAGTATAATAGCGAATAGTGACCAATTCAAGTCCTGTGTTATATTTCACTTCAAATTTTTGCTGCAACTGGCTGATCAGGGGTTCAATTCCTTGTTCAGGCTCGTCAAAAGCCAACGAAAGATCAAGCGCCGATTGCTGCAGTAGTCCAACTTTCAGGCGGTATTTTGCACAAAGGCTAAATACGTCTGAAACGCTGTTGATGCTGATAAACGAATAATCGTTAGGTGTCAGGGTAATCAGCGCCATATTTTTTTTCACGATGAAAACCGGCACCAGTTCAAGTGCATGTTCAACGGCATGGATGATGGTACCTGCTTTTTCAGGTTCAAGAAACGACCTGACAAAAAGCGGAATATTCTTATTCTGAAGTGGTTTTATTGTTTTCGGATGAATCACTTTTGCTCCGGAATACGACAATTCAATCGCTTCTTTATACGACAATTCATCGAGTTTCTGCGTATTTGAGAAAAAGTCAGGATCAGCGTTCAGAATTCCAGGTACGTTTTTCCAGATGCTCACTTCTTCGGCATCGAGCAGGTTGGCCAGTATGGCAGCGGTATAATCCGACCCTTCGCGCCCAAGCGTGGTCGTCTGATTGGTCAGTGTTCCGCCAATAAACCCCTGCGTAATGTATAAATCGTCAGATTCGAAGGTAAACAATCGTTTTGCCAGCCGCAACGAAAGTTCCCAATTGATGTTGGCTTCGCGGTACTGATCGTCAGTTTTAAGGCAGTTGCGTGCATCCACCCAGTGGTTCTTCAATCCTATTTTATTGAAATACAAGCTGATAATCTGTGTCGAAATCAGTTCACCGAAAGCCACAATCTGATCGTATTCGTAATCAAAATTCATGGATGGTTCGCCTTTGATGCGGTTGCTGATCTGCAGAAACAGCTTCTCCAACTCAGGAAGTTCAGTAGGCTTTCCCCAAAGTTCGGTAACGATTCCGTCGTGATAATTTTTCACTTCCTGAAAAATATTCCATACTTCAGGATCCTGACTAAAATATTTCCGGGCAACAATTTCGAGAGCATTGGTCGTTTTTCCCATGGCTGAAATGACCAATACCTTGTTTCCGGGATACATCTGCAGAATGTTCACTGAATTACGAACTGCATCAGCAGAGCTGACGGAGGCACCACCAAATTTAAAAACCTTCATGATTGATCGGATTGAGTTGAGTGAACAAAAATAGAAAAAGACAGAAGGAAAAAGTAAAAAGGCAAATGTAAAAAGAGAAAATCCGGATGAAAATCCCGTTTTGTAACAAGTGTTACACAACAGCATTTCGATTTTTATACTTTTGCGATCCAACCATGCATTGAAAATGTCGAAAAACAGCATACTCCAAAAACTTCGCAAGTTCCATAAATGGCCTGGAATAGTAATCACACTCTTCGTTATTCTGTTTTCCATTTCAGGAATTCTGATGAATCACCGAAGCGGAATTTCGGCCGTTGACATCAAACGATCGTGGCTACCCGATGAATACAGCTATCAAAACTGGAACAAAGGGGCCGTGAAATCAGTCTGCCTGTTAGGAGGTGATTCGGCCTTGGTTTATGGAAACATTGGAATCTGGCTCAGCACCGACCGGTTCAAAACATTCAAGGATTGGAATTCAGGATTTCCCAATGGAATCGATAACCGGAAAATCAGCAAAATACTGAAAACTCCGGACGGAAAAATCTTTGCCGGAACATACTTCGGAATCTATTGCTATTCGCGAAAGCAGCACGAATGGCAAAAAATTATACTTCCCTTACCGGAAGAGCGGATCACCGATTTGATCCTGAAGCAGGATGAACTTCTGGTACAAACCCGATCATACTTGATGAAAACTAACGATGGTAAATCCTTTCAGACCATTCAACTGCCGGCTCCTGAAGGATACGATGGAAAAGCCAGCTTGTTCAAAACTCTGTGGTTGCTGCATAGCGGAGAAATCTGGGGTTCTGCCGGAAAACTGGTGGTCGATTTGTTTGGTTTGACCATCCTGATCATTTCACTCACTGGTTTGATACATTTCGTTTTTCCGGGATGGTTGAAACGTCGCCGGGGAAAACAAAAGAAAAATGCCAAATTGGTGACCACCCGGAATTTCAATCTGCGCTGGCATAACCGTCTGGGTTGGATATTTATTCCATTCCTCATTTTTGTGACTATTACAGGCATGTTTTTACGCCCGCCACTGCTGATTGCCATCGCTAACTCGGTGGTTTCCCCCATTCCAGGAACCGTACTGAGTTCGCCTAATCCCTGGTACGACAAGCTTCGCCGGATTTTGTACTACGAGCAGCAACACGTTTTCCTGTTTTCGACATACGACGGCATCTATTTTACCGATGAAAATTTTCGGGAACCCATGCACCGCCTGATCAATGAACCACCGGTGAGCGTAATGGGCTGCAATGTGTTGGAGAAAAAAGGAGCGGGAATTTTGGTCGGTTCGTTCAATGGCTTGTTCCTCTGGAATCCTTTGAGTGGTCAGTTAACAGATTACCTCTCAGGAAGTCCGTTCGAGTCGCCTAAAGTGATTGGGCCACCTATTTCGAAAGACATGATTGACGGCTGGTTCTCTGATTCAAAAGGAAATGAATTCTATTTCGATTACAATCATGGAGTTTTGCCCATCCGAAATAATGCAAAATTTGGAGAAATGAGTCCGGAAATCATCCGAAAAAGTCCGATATCGTTATGGAACCTGTCGCTCGAAGTTCACACGGGTCGCATCTTTGAGCCTTTAGTCGGTATGGCTTATATTCTTTATGTTCCGCTCGCCGGAATTTGTATCCTCATTGTGCTCATTAGCGGATTCTTTATCTGGTGGATTGGATACCGGAAGACAAAATCAACACGAAGACA
>Ga0079306_1002501_pt1 | contig 10207 bp, 6 predicted proteins | sample Methanotroph_Enr_FD_79181 | JGI IMG/M metagenome (GOLD analysis project Ga0079306, IMG submission 79181) | Enriched soil microbial communities from Old Woman Creek wetland in Ohio, USA - Methanotroph_Enrichment_5 | ecosystem: Environmental > Terrestrial > Soil > Wetlands | place: USA: Ohio...
CACGCCGCTTCACACGTGGACCCGCTGGATACCCGCCGAGGTACAGCAGGCGTACGGCACGGAATATGCTCGTCTTACGCTTGACGTCGTGTCGCACCCGGTCCGCTTCGCGTCCGTGGTACTGACCGTCCTCACTTGTGTGACACTTATCTCGATCATCGCGGCGGGTTGGCGTACCGCTCTCGCCGAGCAGGCTTCAGCATTGAAGGAGAGCGCATGAGGCGTTTCGGGTCGATTGTCGTGGCCGTGGTGCTGTCGGCATCACTGTTCACGGTAGCCGGGTGTCAGAAGAAGGTCGAAGTGAAATCCGGCACGCGAACGGTCTGCACCTACGGCGAGGTCGTGTCCTCGAACGTCAAGACCATCTCCGTACCCGCCGACAAGGCGAGCAGCTACCACGTCCGCACCGTCACGGTCACCTGCGATCGTCACAAGAAGCTAGAGGCGCTCTATGCCGCGGCTCAAGAAGACATCGCGAAGGGGAACCTCGAGGCGGCCGCCAAGAAGCTGACCCAGATCGTCGCCGTGGACAGCGCGTTCGGCTCGGCCAGCAAGCAACTCAGCGACATCAAGGCCGGCAAGAAGCCCACTCCCGAGACGGCGCCAAAACCCAACGCCTCGAAGCCGACTACTACGACGCCCAAGCCAGGCGACGACAAGCCGACTGGTCCCATCGAGTCGATGCTGAAGTGGACGCCCGACACCCTTGCGGGATACACCGCGAGCAAGGTCGCGGCCGACGCGATGTCGCTGTCACGCCAGTACACTCCCGCCGCCGGTGCGAAGGCCACCTCGCTGGTCATCGCCGCCGAGCAGTACCGTGACGCCAAGACCGCATCCGCGGCGCTCGATGCGTACGCGAAGCGCCCCTTCCCCAAGAACGCGTCCACGGTGAGCGTGAATGGACATTCGATGTATTTCGGCACAGATAGCACGCGCTATGCGATTCTCGCGTTCAACAGCGGTGCGGTGCTGGTTCAGATCGAGATGACGTCGAAGCCTGGCGCTCAGGCCACGCTCAAGACGGATTTGATCGCGGTAGCCAAACAGCTGCCCTAGAGGTCGATGTTTCGCGGATCCGACGCAGGGTGTCGTGTTGACGGCACTTCGGGCACGCGGGTATTGTCAGTCAGCAGTCTTCGCGCCTTGTGTGAACCCCGGCAGGTTCCAGCGCGATCGACCCAACGGGTAAGGAATTGTGGATGAGCGACAACGCACCTGCGACACGCGAGCCCTCGAGATCACCTGAACGAACCGACACCATCTTCCGCATAGTCATCATCGCTCTCGTAGCCGGGGTCATCGGCCTCGGCGCGCTGCTGGGCTACTCGGTCTGGCAGGGGAGACAGGAAGAGCTCACCGCCACCCCCGCGCAACGCGCGATCAAGGACCTCGAGAAGTCGGTCAAGGCGGCCCCCAACAGCGCCGCCACCCGAGTTCGACTCGCCGAGGCCCTTGCTGCGGCAGGATCCCTCAAGCAGGCCAACGAGCAGCTCGCCATCGCGGTGAAGCTCGACAAGAACCACACCGGCGCCTATCTCGACCTCGGCATCATCGCCATGGAGCAGAAGCAGCTCGGCCGCGCCGAGAAGTACTTCAACAAGGTCGTCGAGCTGACGCAGAACACGCAGTTCGAGGCGATGAACTCCCGTCGCGAACAGGCGCTGTTCCATCTCGGCGAGATCGCACTCGCGCAGAAGCGCTACGAGGACGCGGTCGGCTTCTTCAAGGGCGCGATCAGGATCCGCAAGGACGCCTCGGACACCTACTACCTGCTCGCGCAGTCACTGCGCGGCATGGGTGAGGACGAGGCCGCGGTCAAGCAGCTCGACGCCGCGCTCGCCTTCGATCCCAACTACCCGGAGGCGCACTACCTCTACGGAGTGATCCTGCTGTCCCAGGGCGACAAGATCAACGCCGCTGTACACCTTCGCAAGGCGGCGGATCTCGCCCCGGAGCGCAAGCAGCCCGTCGACGAGCTCAAGAAGCTCGGAACCGCCGAGGACGCGATCAAGTCAGGGCGCGAGCTCCTCGCCGACGGCAAGAAGCAGGCCGCGCTCGACCAGGCGCTTCTGGCGCGAGCACTCGACCCCAAGAGCGTCGCGGCCACCATCTTCTACGCCGACGTGCTGGTCGCACAGGACAGCAAGCCCGCCGCGATCAAGGCACTTAAAGAGGCTGCCGTCAGCGAGCCCGCCAACAAGGAACTTCAGAGCAAGCTCGCCGAGCTCGGCGCCAAGTAGAGGATTTCCCCGGTTCAACGGCACGCTGTGCCGACCCGATTCAGGAGGAACGAAGGCATGTCCCGTAAGCGGATGCGTCAGATCATCGCCATCGTCGCGCTCGTGCTGCTGCTCGCACTGCTCGGAGCGGCGTACGTGAACTACCGTTCCACTCGTTCGCTCGGAATCGATATCAAGGTGAACCAGGCAGACGTCCTGCCGGCGCCCGAGTACCTGTACTCGTTCAGCGGCGAAGGCGCGGACCGTCTCATCCGGCCACTCGGCGTGCTCGTCGACGGGAACCGTGCATACGTCACGGACGCCCGCCGAGGAACGCTCGACGTGTTCACGACCACCGGCCGCCGCATCGCGGTCTGGGGCAAGGGCAAGCTCGTTGTGCCGCTGTACGTGGCCAAAAACCCCAAGACCGGCGAGTTCTGGGTCACCGACCGCCGTACTCGGCAGGTCGCGATCTTCAGCCCCGACGGCAAGTTCGTCCGCTACTTCGATCCCAAGCTCCCCAAGGATCAGCTGCCCCCGTTCAACACGGGCAAGGTCCAGTGGGCGCCGCTGGCGCTGGACTTCGCGCCTGACGGCACGCTGTACATCACTGAGATCCTTAACGGTCACCGCCTCCTGATCTTCCGTCCGGACGGCGCCTTCCAGCGCAGCATCGGCTCGGCGGGTCTGGTCAACGACGCCAAGGTGGGCGGCGGCGTCTTCCAGTTCCCCAACTCCGTCAAGGTCATCGGCGACGAGGTCTGGGTCGCCGACTCGAACAACCGCCGCATTCAGGTGTTCAACCGCCGCGGCGACTTCAAGCGCATCATCGTCACGCAGGGACTCCCGCGTGGCTTCGCGTTCCTCCCCAAGCTCAAGGACACTGAGCCGCGCCGCCTGGTCGTGGTCGACACGCTCTCGCACGACGTCACCATCTGGGACTCCCTCAAGTCCGAGAAGGTTCTGACCTTCGGCGTGCAGGGCGTGCTCGAGGGCCAGTTCAACTACCCCAACGACATCTCTGTCGACGCCAAGCGCAAGATCTACGTCGCCGACAGCAGCAACGGCCGCATCTCCGTGTGGGGCTGGCCCGAGGTCGCCAATCCGATCCCGGTGCCGACCACCACGACCGGATGGGCACTCTGCCTCTCGCCGCTGCTCCTGCTGCCGCTCCTGCTGCTCCTGCGCAAGCGCCGCTTCTTCGCCACGGCTGACTTCGTCAACGCCATGCTCGCCGCCGAGGAAGCCGAGCGCATGCTCCAGCGCCGCGTGCGCTGGGAGGTCACGCCCGAGGACTACGAGCTGCTGCGTGGCTTCGTCCAGGGACGCGCGAACATGGAAGAGCTGCTGCACCCGGTCGAGCACTCGGAGTCGGACGCTCAGGCACTGCGTGAGCGCTACGAGCTGAGCGCCGAGGACGCGGTGATCATGTCGAACGCCCAGCGCGCCAAGCTGTTCTGCACCGAGAACGGCGATCTGCGCCGCATTTCGAGGGTGCTCGAGGTGCCGACCGTGGACCATCTGGAGTTCATCGATCGCTTCGAGGCGCCCAAGGGTCCCAAGACCCCGCAGACGCCTGTTGAGACCGAGATTCCTGACGTTCCCGAGACGCCCGCCGAGTAGGTCCTCGGCAGACGGTGAATCCGTGTACGGAATGTGGAGGAATCGCGGATTTCTCGTTGACCGTCGCTGACCACGGGAGTAGCATGTGAACGTGGTCCAATGTAACAGCTGTTACAAGACCTCAGGGCGTGCTGTTTCTTAACCGCATATTCATCGTGTATTCGCAGGTCGGAGCCGGCAATCGGACCAGAACAAACACGGTGGGGGCACTACCAAACGTAATTCCTGTGCCCCCAGCGTCGACCGAAGGCCGCTCCACCTGTGTTCCGAGACGGAGCATCTGGATAGGAGGTGGCCTTTTTTCGTGCTCGATCTCGGCAAGACTTACTAGCACTAGGAGTGCGTGAAGGAGGTTTGGGAAAGCATGGCGATAACAAGACGTCAGTTTGTTACTCGGCTGGGAACCTTGGCTGCAGCCATGGGCATGAGCCAGCTCGACCTTGCAAAGGTCAGCGAAGCGTTTGCCCATGGTTCCGCATGGGCGGGTGAGCCCTGGACCACGAAGCCTAAGGTGGTTTGGGTTCATGGCGCTGAGTGCACCGGCTGCTCGGTCTCACTGCTGAGCCTGTTCGAAAGCGCGACGGGCAAGGCCATTGAGAACACGAGCGTTACAACGCTTGCGGCGCTTGACCTTGCGGTCGGCGGCGACGGCACGGGGGCGCATGTACTGGATAGCGATCCCTACGCCGACGGTACCCATCCTTATGGGCACCGTACGATCAACAAGACCGGATCCGTCACGGGTTCGGACTTCAACAGCGCGGCCAATGGCGGAACGGGTCTCATCGTAGACATCGCCGACGTGCTGATTGACTTCATCGATCTTCAGTACCATGAGACCGTCATGGGCATGGGTTCCGACCTTGCCTACAAGTGGCTCAAGGACAACATGGACCACGCCGAGCTTGGCGCCCCGTTCGTGCTCGTCGTTGAAGGCGCGATTCAGCCCAAGGAGCTCGGCGGCTACTGGGATTCCGCAGACACCGCGACCGGCGCCGCTTGGTGCGCCATCGGCGTCGACGGCACCCCCAACGCTGTCAGCCCGCACGAGCTGAGCTTCGACGATGTCGTTCTCAGCCTGGCTGAGAAGGCCAACTGCGCCGCGGTCATCCCGATCGGCCAGTGCGCCTGCTTCGGCGGCTACCCTGGTTGCGTTTCGCCGGTTCTCGGCGAGGGTCAGACCGGTGCCATGGGCACCGAGGCGTTCCTCACCTACAAGAGCTCGGCTGCGGCCAACAAGGTCATCGCAGTTCCTGGCTGTCCGACCAACCCGTGGTGGTTCATCCTCACGGTCGTCGCATGGCTTGTCGACTTCACCAACGCCGGCACCAACGCGGACGGCCCCCTGGGCATTCTGCATCGCGGCTCCGGTGGAGCGCTGGACGTCAGCATCAACGCTTCTGCCGTTGACTCCCAGCGTCGTCTCACCGCTGTTTACGGCCAGACGCTGCACGGTCCGTTCTGCGTGCGTTACCAGGACTTCCTCGACAACAAGTTCGCGGCCAAGTCCGGCGACGCGGGTTGCCTGCAGCTCATCGGCTGCAAGGGTCCGCAGACCATGACCCTGTGTGGCGCTCACGGCTGGAACGGTCAGCAGCCCCACAACGATCCCTCGTGGGAGTACGGCATTCAGACCGTACACGGCAACAAGGGTGGCAACTGTGTCGCCGGTGGCGCGCCGTGCATGGGTTGCACGGAAGCCGGTTACCCGGACGCCTTCCTGCCGTTCATCGTGCGCTAGGAAGAGAGGAGGATAGCAGATGGCAAATCTCATTAGTGGAACCGTCGAAGTCGACCCGATCTCACGTATCGAAGGTCACCTCGGCGTCAAGCTCACCACGGATGGCGCGGGTCTCGTCAGCGAGGCAAACGTGCACGGTAACCTGTGGCGTGGCTTTGAGAACTTCCTGATCGGCCGTAACCCTAACGATGCGATCACGTTCGTGCAGCGCATCTGTGGTGTGTGCCCCGTACCTCACGGCACCTCGGCCATGTTCGCCGTTGAGTCGGTCTACGGCTACAACGACAACTTCCAGACACCGATGCTCGGTGCGCCCGGAAGCAATGGCAAGGGTGTACCTGCCAAGGCAGTCCACATCCGTAACCTTGTGCTCGGTGCCGAGTACCTCATGTCGAGCATCACGCACTTCTATCACCTGGCGGCCCCGAGCTACGTTCAGGGTCCCAACATGCCGCCTTGGACTCCGTACTTCAACGACAACTACTACCACTCCGCGCTCCGGTCGGCCGGTCACGGCACCGACGGTGGCACGGGCACCGGTGTGCTGCCGCTGAAGGATCCGACCAACGGGTTCTCTGCTGACCTGTGGTCCGCGGTCATCAACCAGTACGTCAAGGCTCTGCGCATCCGCCGTCTCACCTTCGAGGCAGGCGCGATGTTCGCAGGTCGTATGCCGATGACCTCCTCGTTCGTCGCCGGTGGCGTTACCGCCGACTACACCGAGGATCTCACCAACAAGTGCACCAAGTTCCGCAGCATGATCGCCGAGGTCGGCACGTTCGTGGTCAAGGAGTACGTCCCGCTGGTTCTCGCACTCGGTGCGCTCTACCAGCCCTTTGACAACGCGCACAACGGCGGGGCCAACTACGGCGCCGGTATCAAGAAGTTCCTGTCGTGGGGCGCGTTCCCGCAGTCTGACGGAACCCTTGCTCTGGCCCGTGGCTTCAAGCCCGGCATGACCACCGGCGACACAGTGCAGACCATCGACACCGCGGCCGTGTACGCCAACCTCCGCGAGGACTGCACGTTCGCTCGCTACGACACCACCTCTGCGGCGGCCATCGCGGCCGGCTACACCCTTGACGGTGTCACGGGCAACCCGGTCTCTGATCCGCACAAGGTCAACCGCACCATCCCGAAGCGCGACGACGCCACCAAGTACAGCTGGCTGAAGGCTCCGCGCTGGAACGGCAACTCTTCCGAGGGTGGCCCGATGGCCCGCATGTTCATCATGGGTCTGTTCCAGGACAACGTTGAGCTCGCGACGACCGTCGATCTGACGCCGTTCGGCCTGGCCGACTATGCGGACTACAAGCACAGCTCGGGTCTGGGTCTCGATCCGAAGATGGTCGGTGCCGACCTCGCCGTCGCCCTGCTCCGTGAGGGCCTCGCCGAGCTGCACTGTCCCGCGGGTGTCGTCGGCAAGACTGGCGCCCCCACGGTCACCGTCGGCGTCGAGGGTCTGAGCAATGCCACGATCGTTGCGCAGTACACCAACGCTGCGTCCTACATCACCGGCACCGTCACGAACTGGATCCTCGCCCTCAAGGGTGGCGCTTCGACGATGGACCGCGTCCGCGGTCGTGCGATCGAGTCGCTGTATCTCGTTCAGAAGATGCTCGGTGGATACAACAAGACCACCGGCTTCCCCGCCCTCGGCGGTTGGGTCGGCGAGCTCGACGCCGCTACCGGCGACACCTACAAGCCTGCGGCCACCCCTCTGGGTACCGTCAGCGGCTTCGGTGCCTGCGACGCTCCTCGTGGCGCGCTCATGCACTTCATCACCATCAAGGGCGGCAAGATCGACGCGTACCAGTGCGTCGTTCCCACCACCTGGAACGCATCACCGAAGGCATCCGCTGCCGCCGGTGGCGAGCGTGGCCCGATGGAACAGGCCATGATCGGCATTCCTTACAGCCTTGACGGTGCAAGCTTTACCAACACCGCCGGCAACCCCGTCACCACCGCCGGTGGCGTCGAGGCCCTGCGTGTTGCCCAGTCCTTCGATCCGTGCATCGCGTGCGCGGTACACTAGAGAAGGAGGTGTACTGAGTGAAGAAAGTAAGCATCATTCTCGCAATGGCCGCGATTGTGGTTCTGGCCACGGCCGGTTCTGCCTTCGCGAACTTCGGTCCGCACGGCGGTTATGCACTGGACACCGACGCTTGCGCCGGTTGCCACCGTGCACACACCTCGTTCTCCGATCTGACCTGGCAGGACACCGGTGGTAACAACCACAGCGCCCTGCTTGTCTCCAGCGCTTCGACGATGCAGGAGTTCTGCTACGCGTGTCACGGTGACAACGCTCCTGGTGCGTCGACCAACGTTCAGAGCGGTATCTTCGATTCCGGCCCTTCGGGCGGACTCGGTGTCGCTGCGGGCACGACCGTCAACGGCGTGACCACGGCGTATGAGACCAACTCTACGTTCGGTGCAACGCTCAACGGTGGTGGCTTCTCTTCGATGCCCGCGACCAACGGCGTTGGCTTCACCGCGACCTCCTCCATGCACGACATGGAGAAGGGCTCGCTCACGGATCCGATGTGGGGCGCCGGTTCGTCCGCACCTGCGGGCACGAACCTCACCTGCACCTCTTGTCACGATCCGCACGGCTCGTCGAACTACCGCATCCTCAAGGATTCGGTCAACGGCGTCACCGTGGGTGGCTACACCGGCGAGACCCCGCAGCCGTTCGTCTTCTCCTCGGAGGAGGGCTACCCCGCGGGTGGCTGGCTGAAGCACGTTCCTGGCGCCAGCCAGATGACCACGTACTACCCGAACTACACCACGGCTGAGTACAAGTTCGTCATGCCGGATCCCGGCTACAGCCCTGGTCAGTTCCGTTCGATGTCAACGTGGTGCTCTGCGTGCCACCAGGAGTACGACAACAAGCAGTCGACGTACAACTACCTCGGCGACGAGTCTGTCGACGCCACTCGCTCCGGCAGCACCCTCACCCCGGGTGCCGGCGTAGCCGTCGGTGACCGCAATCGTCACCGTCACCCCGTCAACATCCCGATCGCGACCGTTACCCAGGCCAACGGCTGGGGTTCGACCGCCATCACGAGCACCGTTCTCCCGCTGGACAAGCGCCCCGGCGCCCTCGCCAGCGAGCGCGGTACTTGGCAGACGACGGACTACCTTGGTTGCCTCACGTGCCACCGTGCACACGGCTCCCAGGTTGCTATGACCGGTTGGGCAGTCTCCTCGCTTGCGAACAACGCGTCCGCAGCGGTGACCTGGTACCCCGTCATGGCTACCAATGCCGGTCCTAGCGGCGTGAACCCGAACTTCTCGAGCGCGCTGCTCCGCACCGACAACCGTGGTGTTTGCGAGCGCTGCCACAACAAGTAGCGCACTGCGAACGATCGCGGCATAGCGATACTGAGAGACCCCGGATGCATCCCCATCCGGGGTCTCTTCATGTTCCCGATCGGTCGCGGTCGGGAGCGGTGGGGTGAGTTGCCCGCCTGAACTGTGCTGATGCTGTGGTCTCTGCCGTGCGGTGAGTGCAGAATGCGTGCTCAGAACGTATAATCATGGTTCGTGTGGGGTCCTGCGAAACGCAGGGGAATCCGGCCAGATGTCCTCGTACCCCCGAGCCAGGTAAGGAAGTGCGTCGCGTGGAAGAGACTCCCGAAGCGAATGTCGCGGGCCTGAGGAAACTCGGCCTGCTCGTCAACCCGTTCGCGCCGCCCGCAGACGGGTCCTCCGACCCCCTGGGCGTCCGCCTATCCATCAATGCTGCGGCGATGCGGCTTCTGACCGCAATCGAGTCCTCCGCCGAGGACTCCGAGCGCAAGCCGATCGTCGTCGAGAAGTCACCTGAGATCCCTGCGTACTACAACATCGCCGCGACCGCGCGGGTGTTCACCGCGATCGCGAACAACGATCCGGTCCCCGGGATCATGCAGGCATACGTGCCGGTCGACATGATGCGACTCGGCCGCGTACGCGCACCGCTGGGCATCATCGCCGAGCGTATCTCCGGCCCCGGCGTCGAGCTGACGCTCGCCGCGTGGTCGCGTCTCGCGCTTGAGAAGGCCGACTCGGCGCTTCCCGAGTTCGAGGCGCTCGGCACCGACGTCTCGGCGATAGTGGCCGAGCTCGATACCGATCCCGCCGCGTTCACCGCTCGCGTCTTCGGCGAGCCGCTCGATCAGCGTCAGGGCGCCGAGGATACCGAGACGATGATGCGTATCGCTTCGTCGCGCACGGGCCGGTTGGAGACCGACCCGGTCGAGGAGGAGCAGGCAGCCGATCCGGTCGCCATCGCGCTGGGCGAGGAAGCGCTGGACGACCCCATGCGCGACGCGTTCATCACGCCGCTCGATGACAGCCAGTTCGAGGAGGTCGACCCTGACGTGGTCGACGTCGTCGATGAGGAGACCCGCCTCAACACCGCGATCGCCGAGTACGTACTCGCGTTCACGGCCGCGCACCTGTCACCCGTGGTCGCCCGGGGCATTCGCGCCTACATGGCGCAGGGCACCGACTCGATGGGCCAGGAGCTCAAGGTCACCAAGGCCCCCAGCAAGACGCTGGCGGCGTTGCTCCAGTTCGCCGAGGTTCGCCTTCGTCTGGGCGTGCTGATCTACGACAACTTCGACATCTGGCCGAG
>Ga0079306_1002503_pt1 | contig 10203 bp, 9 predicted proteins | sample Methanotroph_Enr_FD_79181 | JGI IMG/M metagenome (GOLD analysis project Ga0079306, IMG submission 79181) | Enriched soil microbial communities from Old Woman Creek wetland in Ohio, USA - Methanotroph_Enrichment_5 | ecosystem: Environmental > Terrestrial > Soil > Wetlands | place: USA: Ohio...
AGGCATCGCGCTTCTCTCCGTGCTCGTCGGTTTGAGCATCGTGGTGATGCTGGAGGGCTCGGTCGTGAACCGTCTTGCGAGGCTGCGCACATCGGTCATGCAGTTCGCCGAGGAGGACGATGTCGCGCCGACGGTCTCGACTGAGGGCTCGGACGAGATAGCGGATCTCGCGGTCGCCCTCAACGACACGCTCGGACGTATCAAGGCGTCCGGCGATGCCTACAAACACGACTCGCGGCACGATCACCTCACCGGCCTGGCAAACCGTCGCGCTCTCGTCGAAGACGCCGTGCGAATCCTAGCTAGCGGCGGGACGGAGGAACGGCCGTGCTGCACGCTCGTCTTGCTCGACCTCGATGGCTTCAAGAAGATCAACGACGACCTGGGTCACCAAGTTGGCGATGACGTGCTCGTCTGGTTCGCCCAGCACATGCGCGAATGCCTGCGTTCGCACAGCACGCTCTGCCGTCTGGGTGGTGACGAGTTCGCCGTTCTCATGCCGCGAACGAACATGGAGGAGGCCGTGGCCGCAATCGAACGTCTTCGTGAGATCACATCGCGGGACAGCGACAATCCCTGCTTCGGGATGGCGCAGGTGCGCTTCAGCGTGGGCTACGCCGTCGCACCCGATCACGGAGAGACTCTCGAGATGCTGAGCCAGTGTGCCGACACGGACCTTTATGCGAACAAGCGCGGAAAGGCCGATCAGAACTAGAGGCGGCCAGTAGAAGGATCGAACTCGAAGCCGCCATTCACCACCGCGATGCACGCGTCCACGACGCCCCGATCGTAGAGGATGCCCGCCTGGCGCGAGATTTCCGCGATTGCCGCATCGATTCCCACCGCCGGCCGGTACGGTCGATGCGACGCCATCGCCTCCACCAGGTCGGCGACCATGAGGACCTTCGCACCGGGGTGCAGGTGGGCCGCGTGCAAGCCGCGCGGGTAGCCCGAACCGTTGCACCTCTCGTGGTGCTGGTAGATGAGCTCGGCGATGGGCTCGCGCATGCGAGCCGACCGGACGATCTCGTATCCGGCGAGCGCGTGGTGTTTGACGATCCCCATCTCGGTGGGTGTCAGATTGCCTGGCTTGCTCAGGAGCTCGGCGGGAACCGAGAGTTTTCCCACGTCGTGCATGAGCGCCGCGACGCGGATGTCTTCGATGTCGGACTCCGCCATCCCCATCTCCCTGGCGATTCTCACCGCCAGAAGGGCGACTCGCTGCTGGTGCCCGGCGGTATAGGGGTCGCGCATCTCGACGGTGCTGCCCACGACATCTACGACCGCCGAGAACGACCGCGCCAGCGCCTCCATGTTCCGCTCGCGCTCGGCGAGCACGATCTCCAGGCGCTGGGCTGTCTCGGCCATTTCGGCCGTTCGCGCGATGGCGCAGATCGCCAGCAGGCACTGGCGCCCGAAAGCGTCGATGATCCCTACCGGAGGCTCGGCGCCCGGTTCGGTCATGACCACATGGACGCAGCCGAACTCCGCGCCGTTCTCGGCGATGCCGATCGTGTAGGCGTCTTGATGGCCGAATTCCCGTGTGATTGCTTCGACCACCTGTCTCGGCACCATGGTGCCGGCGAGTGCCGCAAGTCCGCCCGGCACCTTGAGAAGCGTTGCCGCCGAGAAGTCCCTGCGGTACTCCTCGGTGATCGGGTGTCGACTTCCGACCACCTCGAGTCCCACGAGCTCCCCGGCTCTGGCCAGCTGCGCCGCATTCGCGCCGAGTACGTGGGTGGTCTCGAAGTACTCACCGTCGGGCGTCGCGCGGTTGATGAAGGTCAAGGCGTTGGGGACGACGTCGGCAAAGAACTCCGCCACGACGGAGAGTATGTCCTCGTCAGAGCGGCATTCAATGAGCTTCATCGCCGCGTGGGCCAGCTGTTCGCTTTCGCGTGCGGCCCTTGCCAGAGCCTCGTCGGCGGTCTTGAGCTGGGTGACATCCGTCGCGATGCCGAAGACGCCCATGAGGTTGCCGCGCTCGTCCCGCGTGGGTCCCTTTGCGGAGAGCCGGTAGCGCCAGGTGCCGTCCTCTGTGGCGCTCTCCTCCGCATAGGAGAACGACTCGCCCGACTCGATGACCCGCCGATCGCCTTCTCTGAACTCCCGGGCGACGTCGTCAGGGAACAACTCGAGGTCGTTCTTCCCCAGTATCTCCTCCTTCGACCTGCCGAGAAGTTCGGCTGCCCGGGCATTCACGAGAACGTACTTGCCGTCGAGGTTCTTGGCGAAGACGGCGTTGATGCCGCCTTCGATGATCGAGCCCAGAAGCGCCGCCGTTTCTGCGAGTGCGGCATCAGCGATGTGCTGCTCGGTCGTGTCCAGGCCGAACGCGATCGTGCAGCGCTCATCTCGCCCGTTCCGCCACGCGCCGCTGCTCCACAGGACGTGACGCTCCTCCCCGGACTTGGTCAGGATCCGGCTCTCGAACGAGTGAGGCAGATTGTCCGGGCCCAGGCGCTCCAGCTCCTCCCAGACCTCGGGACAGCGGCTACGCGGGCAGATGACCTCGAGCCAGGGGCGGCCCGCGAGCTCGGCGCGGGAGTAGCCCGTGATTGTCTCGGCTGCCCTGTTGAACTCCACGATCTCGCCCGAACTGTTCGAGGCGATCACGATTGCGTCCACCGAGTCGATGAGGGCCTCGCCCAGTGTCCGCGAGTCCGCGTCGTTCAAGCCGCCGTCCATCGTGCCGCCCCCGTCGTGCGCGGCGGTCTGAACGTTCATGGAAGAAGCCGGGTCGCTCATGTCAGCGCGTCCCTTAAGGAGAGACCGATTGCGAAGATGGTATAACCTTACATCGCGCCAACGCGGCGGCGCGAGAGGCGTTCCGGAAAGCCGGGCCGCGCCCAATACACGTGAGCGGGTCGTCGATACGCCCATGGAAACGTCCAGCGCACATGATAAGCCCCTTCCTCCGGTTCTCAGGGACAAGGTCGTGGTTGTCTTGGGCGCGGGGAAGGTAGGGAGCGCCGTTGCCGCACTGCTCGGGGGTGCGGGGCTGGTCGTCGCTGCGGTGACGACGAGGAGCGTGGCCACGGCAGAGCCCGCAGCTGCGCTGGTCGGAGCCGAACCCGGCACCGACAACGCGGCCGCCGCCAAGCTGGGTGACATCGTGCTGGTCACGACCAACGACGACGCCATCGCTGGGGTTGTGGCCGAGGCTGCCGAGAAGGGCGCGTTTCGCCCGGGCCAGCTCGTCATGCACATGAGCGGGGCGCTTCCGCTCTCGGTTCTCGCACCGGCCGCCGAGGCGGGCGCCGCTATCGGGTGCGCACACCCCATGCAGTCGTTTGCCACCGCTCAGGACGCCCTGCGCCTGATCGGAGGATCCGTCTTCGGGATCACGTCCGGCCCGGGAGCTGCGGAGCTTCTCGGCGCTGTGGTCGGCGTGCTCGGCGGGCAGGCGGTCGTTGTCGCGGACGCGAACAAGGTGCTCTACCACGCCGCAGCGGTGGTTGCATCCAACTACCTCGTGGCGCTCGAGGACGTAGCCGCGCACCTGCTCGTGGAAGCCGGGTTCGACGAGGAGTCGGCGCTCGCGGCGCTTCAGCCGCTCGTGTCCGGGACGGTCGGCAACATCGGCGCGCTCGGCACCACCAACGCGCTGACCGGCCCGATCGTGCGCGGCGACGTCGACACCGTCCGCCGGCACACGGAGGCGCTGAGGGATCTTTCGGGTGGTGAGCTGGAGCTGTATCGCACGCTCGGGCGGCGCACCGTCGAGATCGCCCGCCGCCGTGGTCAGCTCGATGCCGAGACGATCAGGGCGCTGCTCAGCGTTCTGGCCGAGGAGCCCGGCGAGCGCGACTGAACCGGTCTTGCGATGGCGATCGCGCCCCTACCCTTCGGCCCACTGCAGGACCTGCAGCGCGCGAAGCGTGATCCACTTGCTCGGCTGGCCCTTGGCCTCGATGTCCGCGAGCATCTTGCCGTTGAAGCTGTTCTTCATCGTCCAGCGCATCTGTTTGTCGGCCTTGGAGCGGACGAGCTCGATCGCCGGCTCGTACTCGGCTCGCGGCTGCTCGCCAACGCGCGCGAGCGCCCAGAGCGCTTCGAGCGCGTCGGAGTTGTATGACAGCGGGTAGCCGAACCGGAGCCACCCCGCCTTTTCCTTGTAGTGCAGTTCCGCGTGCTCGGCGAGGAACCGCTCGCGCATCCCCTCACGCTGTCCCGCCGGCACCGACCAGTACATATCGTTGAACGCCTGGGATTCGACCGGCAGGCTGCGGAAGACCGACTTGTCCCGCAGTTGAGCAACGCAGGCATCGCGCAACTCCTCGGCCCCTTCCGGCCACGCGTCGCGCGGTACTTCGCCCAGAAACAGCAGCTCCTTGACCGTGAGCATGTGGCAATAGCCGTTCAGCTGGGACTCAAGCCCCCACCGGCAGTCGATGTAGCCGAGCTCTCGCCAGAGCGCCACGATGTTCGCGAGCGCCGCGACCACGCGTTCGTCACTCGCCCAGCCCATGCGTGCGAGCGCCCGGCCGACGTTCGAGGTCAGGCATGCGATGGAACCGCCAGCGCGCATGTTCGACGCGCTCCACGACCCGTCGACAAGCTGCCGGGAGAACGCGTACTCCGCCGCCCGCTTCACGCGCGGGTCGTCACCGTTCGCCCACAACTCGCCGAGCAGGTGCACCTGCCACAGCGAACCCTGGTATTTGCGGTAGTCCTGCGAAGGCGCCATCCACGAGCCATCCTCGAGCTGCGCGTCGAGAATGGCCGCCACCGGCGGGTACTCGTTGCGCCGCTCCCAAAGAGCCCCTGTCGCCGCGTCGTCCGCCTCGCCCAGAAGACCACGGCGCGTCAGGACGGCGACCGCGGGGTTCTCGGAATCGAGGAGCCAGTCGATCGTCTCGGCGGGTACCTGGGTCACGAACCGCATTCCGGTGACGGTCATCGCGCTCACCTCCGAGAAGGTTGTACCCCGTGCGGTGATCGTGGGCAGCGGGGGGTTCCGCCGCGATACTCGGCATGTCGCCTAGGGTTTGCTGGCGTCGAACTCGACTCGCAAGGTGTCGTGGATTTCGACCAGTGTTGGGAGTAGAGAGGGGAGTTCGATGGTGATGATCCGGGTGACGATTTCCCAGTCCACCCCCTCGTAGTGATGGACGAGCACGTCGCGGATGCCGGCCATCGCGCGCCAATCCACTTCGCCGAATCGCTCACGCGTGGAGGGGTTCAATCGCTTCACGGCCTCGCCAAGGACCGTCAGATTCCAGAGAATCATGTCGGCGGTGTCCCGATCGGGGGCTGAGGCGCCGCGGAGCATTCGACCGCCAAGCTCGATCAAGCGCCTCACCGCATCGACGATGTCGCCGAGCAGCACAGACTCATCACGCGCTCCAGACATATATCACCTCGCCAAGAACGCGATCGCGGAGCCGATCTCGGAGCAGATGGGGGCGGACGAAATCTACCTCCCGGCCGAGCGTTTCCGACACGAACCCTGCCGCCGAGATGAACAGGAATCCTCCAGGGTCCGCAGTATCGACGAGAAGGTCGACATCGCTGTCGGCGGTCTGCTCACCCCAGGCGAAGGAGCCAAAGACGCCGATTCTCTGGAGATGGTAGACCGAGCTCAACTCATGCCCACAGGCGCGAAGCCGGGATGCGATCTCTCCCAGATCGCGCACAGGCGTGACGCGACTGGTGGAGGCGACGACTGACGCCGGCGGCGCGCCAAAGACGGCGGTCGCTTCCTGAGCGACGAAACCTGCCGGCGTCCCGATGCCCAGCGCCCGTGCGACCCGGGACACCTTCTCGAGGCTGGCCGAACGGTAGGCAGCCGCCTCCCACCGGGCGATCTGCTGTTGCGACGTGCCCACGGCGTCCGCCAATTCCCGCTGCGAGATTCCTGCAGCGCGCCGCACGGCCACAAGCGACCTTCCAATGTTGGCGAACTCTTCCATGCAAGTAAGTGTACATCACATATGATGTGATTCACAACATGGAGGATCGGCGACATCTCCGGCCAAGGGACGTTCCGCCATCAACCCGCGGCCTTGCGCACCCCGTAACGCAGCACGGTCTTGAGCTTCTCGGCAGCGGCGCGGTGAGGGTCACCCAGGTAGATCTCGTGGAGATCACCGGTGATGTGGTACCCGGTTTCCTCGGCGAAGTCGAAGAGACGCTCGATATCGGCGGCCTCCTCGGCATAGGGGCCGAGGTGCAGCAGCTGGACGCATCTCCCCTCGGAGAAGGTCTGGACGCGGACGTCCGCGAGTCGGGGAGGGTTACGCTTGGCGGCAAGCCTCTCGCGTACCTCCTCCACGAATTCGCCCGGGATTTCGTCGGGGAGCATGTTCATGAGCCGCCATGACGACGCCGAGCGGCCGGCGGGATCGAAGTCGCTCCCGTTGCCGCGCCGCCCGTAGACAGCCTCGAGAGGCGGGACCTTGTAGGACAGGCCGAGCCGCTTCTTCGCCGCGAACTTCACCTGGTAGGCCAGGCCCAGGAGGGCCGACTCCGCCTCGCGAAAGACCTCGCCGTCGATATCGCCCGTCCCGTCGATCTGCAGGTACCGCAGCGGCGGGACGTCGACGAGCGACGGTCCGCGGGTGCCGCGTTTGTTGAGCGCTAAGGAGTGTCGCGTATCGAGAGTCATGTGATGAACAGTACCCGCTGGGATCTCACCCAGCCACCAGCGGTCGGAACCTGCCGGGCGGCCTCGCGAAGTGACGCGCCCCGCCCCGCGGTTGCTCGGCGAGGGCCGGAGCTGCATTCTTGCAACGAGACCCACGGCGAAGGGCAGGTTCCCGGATGGCTCCATGGACACCGGCGCAGATGCAGCCGCTCCTCGGCCGGACAGCGGTCGTCACCGGCGCCAACAGTGGGCTCGGCTTCGAGACGGCTCTCGAACTCGCCCAGCACGGCGCCACCGTGGTAATGGCGTGCCGGAACCAGGAGCGCTGCCGCGATGCCGAAGGGTGGCTGCGTGAGAGTGTCGAGATGGCGCGGGTCGAACAGGCGACGATCGACCTTGCCAACCTGGACTCCGTTCGTGCTTTTGCCGAGGACTTCAGCGCTCGGCACGAGACCCTCGATATCCTCGTGAACAACGCCGGCGTCATGGCTCCGCCCCAGCGGCTCGCCACGGCGCAGGGGTTCGAGTTGCAGTTTGGGACCAATCACCTCGGCCATTTTGCGCTGACGGGACTGTTGCTCCCGTCGCTCCTTCGCACGGCCGGCGCCCGCATCGTGACGGTGAGCAGCATCGCGCACGAGTCGGGGCATATCGACTTCGACGACCTTCAGTGCGAGCGCAGCTATATGCCGTACGCAGCGTACGGCCAGTCGAAGCTTGCCAATCTCATGTTCATGCTCGAGCTCGACCGACGACTGCGGCGTGCCGGTGCCGGCCCCATCAGCGTCGGTGCCCATCCAGGATTTTCGAGCACGAACCTGCAGGCGAGGGGGCCGTTTCTCGGCGTTCCCAAGCTGTCGTCGTGGTTCATCCTCGCGGCGGTGCGGCTGATCGGCCAATCACTGCGGCGCGGGGCGGAGCCCCAGCTCTTCGCGGCAACGGCGCCCGGCGTTCAAGGTGGGGACTACTACGGCCCCAAGAACCGGATTCGCGGACACCCCGCGGCCTCTGGGATGGCGCCACAGGCGCGCGACGAGGCGTCCGCATCGCGCCTGTGGGACGTCTCGAAGCGGCTGACCGGCGTGGATATCGACCGGATCATCGCCGAGAACCTCGACGCGGGGCGCGGCTGAGTCGCAAGCCGGCGGCTAGAGTCCCATCGCGTCGCGCTTCTCTGCGATGGCGAGAACGTGGGCCTGCAGATGTTCGACCGCGTGGTGGAAGATCTCATGCAGAGTCTGGATACCGTTCTCGGAGTGTATCGCCGTGCGTAGCCAGACCTCCGGAGCGAGCCGATCAAGATCCTCGGCGAGCTGCTCGCGTTGCACCTCGAGCAGGCGCAGCTCGAGTTCGGGGTCGCGCTCCTGGTAGCTGAGCGGCCCGGGATAGTCGGCGGACTCGACGCCCATCAGCGTCGGTTCCGGCGTCGCTATGGTGCGCTTCACGCGGTCGCACATGAACTGGTCGGAGTCGACGATGTGGCAGAGCACCTCAAGCGAGCTCATCTTGCCGGGGATGGGGCGGGCGCGCAGCGCCTGAACATCCATCCCCACGATCGCGTCGCGCAGTTCGCGCGGGCCGCTACGGTATGCCGCGATGAGTTCGGCTGGCGTTGCGGAGATAGAGATCATGGGGGCTCCTTCAGCCGGGGTGGAGCGTACTCGTCATTTCGCCGTGCTGGCGGCATTCAACCGGTAGCTATCCACGAGCTGTCCGTTGGCGGTGATGAAGCTGAACTCGAGCGTGGTGTCGGTTGCCGTCGCGATCTGTGCACCGACGGTCGCGTTGAAGCGGACCTGGCTTCCGGCCACCGGAGCGGCGAAGGTGTAGAGCGGTCGTTCCCCTCCGGCCCCGTTCACGAAATAGACGATGCCGTCGCGATTGATGCGCTCGTAGGTATGGACGTGCCCAGAGATCACGACATCGGCGCCCCACGCGGCGAATGGCCACTGCATCCTGGCGAGGGATCCGTGGAAGGCGTCGGACGAGTAGGCCGGGTGGTGGAAGTAGACGACGTTCCATGGAGACTGCGACGCGGCCAGCCGCTGGCGAAGCCAGCGCCCCTGCATCGAATCGGGGCTCGTGCCCGCAGGCTCCTGGGAGTTGGAGTCAAGCGCGAAGAAGTGGACCGGCCCTTCTACGAACTCGTAGTAGCGTTCGTTGCCCGACGTGTTGGCAAAGCCTGCCCCCGGCAGAGTGAAGTAGGACAGGTAGGTCTCGGGACCGTGCGCATCGGAGTAGTCATGGTTTCCCATCGTGGGAAAGAAGCTGTTGACTGCGGCGCTGCCTATGGGATGCCGCGATCCCGAGGTGGTGCCCTTCAGCCAGGCGCCGTAAAACGCGCCGACGGCCCTCTCATAGCGCGCCGTTCCGGAGCCGCCCGCCTCGACGTAGTAGTTGTCCCCCGTCGTGAGGATGAAACTCGGCTTTCGCGAGGCGACGAGTTTGGCGACGGCCCGCTCGCTGGCGTCATCCGACCCGAAGTCGCCGATGACGGCGAACGTGATCGGCGGGGAGGTGCTTGACGGGGGTACGGGCGTCGTCTCGAGTGCAGGCGTCGCCGCAGGCGTTGCGGAAGTGGCCTCCGACGAAGGGACCAGCGATCTGGGCGCGCCGGTATTCCCCCGAGGAACGCAACCCGTCCACGAAGCCAGCCCCCAGAGCAGGCACGCCGACAGGATGAGGGGCAGGCCCCAGCGTTTCACAGAGCCCTCCGTTCGCATCAAGTAGGCGGTCAAAGAAGTATCGCAGGGAAAGGTTCGCTCAGGGAATATGCCCCCGCGAGCCAGTTTCGGTTCGCTTTCTCGGGTGGAAGGCGGATTGCCGCCGGGCGCTACTCCTCGCCGAGGATCGCTTTCAGGTAGCTCGTCGCCTTCTGGCTGCTGTCGGGTGCGATGGCGACAGCCACACCCTCGGCGGCGTTGTCGCGCAGCCAGCCGATCGCGCCTGCGATGCACGCAGCTGCCGATGAGCCCGCGAACAGTGCTTCCTCGCGGTGAAGTCGGCGCGCGCACTCGAGTGCCTGGGCATCGTCGACGTAGATGATCTCGTCGATGACGCTGCGATCGAGGATGGCGGGCACCGCCGTCTCCTCCAGGTTCTTGAGGCCGCTGATCTTGTGGCCTCGGACAGGCTCGATACCGATGACACGGATCGAGGGGTCCTGCTCCTTGAGGAACCGGCCGACACCGCTCACGGTGCCTCCCGTGCCGATGCCAGCGAAGAAGTAGCGGATGGCGCCGCCCGTCTGGGCCCAGATCTCGGGGCCGGTGGTCTCGTAGTGCGCACGCGAGTTGTCAGGGTTGTCGTACTGGTTGGGCATGACGTAGCTATCCGTCTCGGCGAGCATCCGCCGGGCCACGTCCATCGCGACATCCATCGGGTGGCGTTCCCGAGCGGCCGAAGTGGGCGTCGGCACGACATCGGCACCCAGAGCCCGCAGCAGGACGGACTTCTCGGCGGGCATGCTGTGCGGGACGACGGCGGTCATGGGAAGACCGTCGAGCGCGCAGATCGCCGCCAGCGCGATTCCGGTGTTGCCGCTGGTGGGCTCCAGGACCGTGCGGTCTTCGATTTCGCCGCGCGCCCGCATCTCGTCGATCATCCGCTTTGCC
>Ga0079306_1002504_pt1 | contig 10199 bp, 7 predicted proteins | sample Methanotroph_Enr_FD_79181 | JGI IMG/M metagenome (GOLD analysis project Ga0079306, IMG submission 79181) | Enriched soil microbial communities from Old Woman Creek wetland in Ohio, USA - Methanotroph_Enrichment_5 | ecosystem: Environmental > Terrestrial > Soil > Wetlands | place: USA: Ohio...
CAGGTCTTTCAGGGGCAGACGGTCAAGTACGAGTTCCAAAATCCCATCGACGGGCGCTGGTATTATGCCGTCAGTTCGCCGGTGTATGCCGAAGAACACTTCGTTTCGCAGAAACAGACGGTTATCATCGACATCCATGCCCGCAGGATGGCAGAAGAAGTGCTGAAAGAGCGGGAGAATTACCTGGCCAAGGAGAACCTGCGCCTCAGGGAGAATATCCGCGACCGCTACAAATTCGGCGCCATCATCGGCAAGAGCCTCGGCATGCAGAAGGTCTACGAACTCATCCTGCGGGCCGCCGCCACCAGCGCCAATGTCATCCTCTACGGCGAATCGGGCACCGGCAAGGAACTAGTCGCCGGCGCCATCCACGAGATGAGCGACCGCGCCGCAAAACCATTTGTGCCGGTCAACTGCGCCGCCATTCCCGGCGGCCTGATGGAGAGCGAGTTTTTCGGCTACCGGAAAGGGGCCTTCACCGGGGCGGACAAGGACAAACCGGGATTTTTCGCCCAGGCCGACCACGGCTCGCTTTTCCTCGACGAGCTGGGAGAGATCGACGAGGCCATGCAGGTCAAACTGCTGCGCGTGCTGGAGGGCAACGGCTATACGGTGCTGGGCGGCCTGGAGCGGATCTTCCCCGAAGTCCGGATCATCGCCGCCACCAACCGTAATCTCCGATCGCTGCTCGACAGCGGCCGAATGCGCGAAGACTTCTTCTACCGCATCCACATCATCCCCATTGCCATCCCCCCGCTCCGGGACCGGCGCGAAGACATCCCGCTGCTGGTCGAGCACTTCCTGAAAAAGCATGAACGGCCGGGCAGCCCGGCACTCCTCTCCGGCAACGACCTGGAAAAGCTGATGGGCCACACCTGGCCGGGCAATGTCCGGGAATTGGAGAACACCATCCAGCGCTACGTTAATCTCAACGTGCTCGAATTTCCGGGACGGGAGGAAAAACCGGCGGCGACGACCGGAAAGCTCGCCGTCCCGGTATCTTTACGGGAAGCGACCCGGAGCTTTGAGCGGGAATTCCTCCACAGACATCTAGCCGCCTGCCGCTGGAACCGGACCAGGGTGGCCTCCCTCCTCGGCATCCAGCGCAAGACCCTCTATCTGAAAATGCGCCAGCTCGATCTGCTCGACAAGGACGAGTGAGTATTTTTATACCCATATCGAGGCGTATCTGGAACTATAGACAGCTTTTATATATATTTCAATATGTTACACATACAAACCGGAGCAATAGCGAGTAACATTTTACTCACTTTTGCATTCCTGTCTCGCCTGTAAAGAAGAAGTAATTGTAATTGCAGCATTTTCAGAAAATTAATTCCTGGCACTTTGTTTGCTTACTCTGACAGCGACGGTGCATCATCCGGCGTTTTGTCCTGTGGTCCGACCGTCCCCGGCCGGGCCACCAAACTCTCTCAGCCCAAGGAGCAAACATGCAGACCAAAATCATTCCTCCGACCCCCGGGGCCTACACCTATCCCCTGCTCATCAAAAACCTGCTCACCACCCCGCTGATTTACGCCCCCGACCAGAAAATTATCTACCGGGACCTGAAGGAATTCACCTACCGCCAGTTCGGCAAGCGGGTCTGCCAGCTGGCCCACGGCCTGACCAAGCTCGGGGTCAAGGCCGGCGATACGGTGGCGGTGATGGACTGGGATTCGCACCGTTACCTCGAATGTTACTTCGCCGTGCCGATGCTCGGCGCCATCCTCCATACCGTCAACATCCGGCTGTCGAGCGAACAGTTGCTCTACACCATCAATCACGCCGAGGACGACGTCCTGCTGATCAACAGCGAGTTCCTGCCGATGCTCGCCGCGATCAAGGATCAGCTGGCCACCGTGAAAAAGATCGTTCTGCTGAGCGACACGAGCGAGGCGGAGGCAGCCGGCCTGGACCACGAATACGAAAGGATGCTCCAGGAGAATCCGGAGGAGTACGACTTCCCCGATTTCGACGAGAACAGCATCGCCACCACCTTCTACACCACCGGCACCACCGGCCTGCCGAAGGGGGTCTACTTCAGCCACCGCCAACTCGTTCTGCACACCTACGGCATTCTCTCCGCCCTCTGCACCTTCGACCGCCAGGCCCGACTCAGTGCCGACGATGTCTATATGCCGATGACCCCGATGTTCCACGTCCACGCCTGGGGCATGCCCTATCTGATGACCCTGCTCTGCAGCAAGCAGGTCTATCCGGGCCGCTACGAGCCGAAGACCCTGCTGGACCTCGTCACAAAGCATAAAGTAACATTCTCCCACTGTGTGCCGACCATCCTCCATATGCTCCTGTCCCATCCGGCCATCGCCGGCTGCGACCTATCCGGCTGGAAGGTGATTATCGGCGGCTCGGCTCTGTCGAAAGGCATGTGCAAGCAGGCTTTAGCCCACGGCATCAATGTCTTCACCGGGTATGGCATGTCGGAAACCTGTCCGGTCCTGACCATCGCCAGCCTCAAAGCCGATATGTACCAGTGGAACGAAGACAGCCAGATCGCCATCCGCTGCCGCACCGGCCTGCCGATCAGCAACGTCAAACTGGAGATCGTCGACCCGAACGGCCGGCCGGTCGTCCATGACGGCAAGGCGACGGGCGAGGTGGTGGTCCGCGCCCCCTGGCTGACCCAAGGGTACTTCAAGGACGAAGAAAAAAGCAAAGAACTCTGGGAAGGCGGCTGGCTGCATACCGGCGATATCGGCTACATCGACGAAGAAGGCTACCTGCAGATCACCGACCGATTGAAAGACGTAATCAAAACCGGCGGCGAATGGATTTCATCACTTGCCCTGGAGGATATCATCAGCCAGCACCCCGGCGTCAGCGAGGTGGCGGTCATCGGCGTGCGGGACGCCAAATGGGGGGAACGGCCGATGGCATTGGTCGTCCCCAAGGCCGGCGGGACGCCGGTCGATGTCGAAGACATCCGTGCAACCATCCTGCGCGAGGTCGAGAAAGGGGCCCTGCCCAAGTACGGCATGCCGGAGAAAATCCTGCTGGTCGACCAGATCGCCAAGACCAGCGTCGGCAAGATCAATAAAAAACAGTTGCGGCGGGATTTTACCTGATCGCCAGCGGCTGTGCGACAGTCCTCGACAAGATCCCGATCCGGCAAGGATCGGGATCTTGCTCGAGGTCACAGAGCATACAACTTCTGCGTTACGTGGGGTCGTCGGCCTTGTCGATACGAACCGCACAGGATTTGAACTCCGGCGTACCGGAAATGGGATCACGATGACCTGAGGTGAGGATATTGGTCAGGGCATCCTGATGGTGAAAGGTCATGAAGACATTGCCCGGCTGGGAACGGTCGGTGACTTTGGCCCGAACCTGCACCGTGCCTCTGCGAGACGACACATTCACCCAGCTCCTATCGGGGATACCGAGACGCATCGCATCTTCAGGGCTGATCTCGACGAGTTCCTCGGGTACTACCTCGGCAATTCCCTGCGATCGTCGCGTCATCGAGCCGTTGTTGTAATGCTCGCGGATCCGACCGGTGATCAGAACCAGCGGGAACTCGGTGTCCGGCACTTCGCCCGAACCGATATGGTCGAGAGGAATGAAGGCGGCAAGGCCGTTCGGCCGGGAGAAAAGGTCGGTATAGAGGGTAGTGGTGCCGGGATGATTACGGTCCGGGCAGGGCCACTGGATCCCCTGTTCTTCCAGCCGGTCGTAGCCGATGCCGCCGTAGATCGGTACGAGTGAAGCGATCTCGTCCATGATCTCGGCCGGGCTGTTGTAGGTCATCGGGTAGCCCATCAGGGTGGAAAGCCGGCAGATCACCTCCCACTCGGCCATCCCTGCCAGCGGCGGAATTGCCTTTCTGACCCGCTGCACCCGCCGTTCGCCGTTGGTGAAGGTCCCGTCTTTCTCGGCAAAACTCGCCCCGGGCAGAATGACGTCGGCGAAACGGGTCGTCTCGGTCGGGAAAATATCCTGGACCACCAGAAATTCCACCGAATCGAGGGCCTTCCGGACATGAACCAGATCGGGGTCGGTCTGGGCCGGATCCTCGCCCAGGATAAAGATTCCCTTGAACTTGCCGCGAACGCACTCGTCCAGCATCTCCACCGATTTCAGGCCCGGCTTGTCGCTGATCTTCACGCCCCAGGCCTTTCCAAACTTCTCCCGCACCGTGGCGCTCGTTACCGGCTGATATCCTGGCAGAGTCGCCGGCAGCGGCCCGAGATCGGAGGCGCCCTGAACATTGTTCTGCCCCCGCAGGGCCATGATGCCGGTTGCGGGCCGGCCGATATGGCCGCAGACGAGAGCCAGATTGGCGATGGCCATGGCATTTTCCGTGCCGGTCCGGTGTTCGGTGACGCCAAGGCCGTAGACGATCATCGCCTTTTCCGCATGGGAATAGAGTCGGGCGGCCTCGATGATTTTTTCGCGATCGACGCCGGTCAATTGCTCCACCCGATCGAGATCGTACTCCCGGACCTTCGCCTTCAGTTCCGCGAAATCCTCGGTCCTCTTGGCGATAAATTCCTTGTTCTCCCAGCCGTTCTCGATAATGACGTTGATCAGGCCGTTCAACAGGGCGATATTGCTGCCGACCGCAAGGTTCATCCAGACATCGGCCCGCGCCGCCATCCAGGTTTTGCGCGGATCGGTGACGATCAGCTTTGCCCCGTTATTCATTGCCTCCTTCAGATAGAGCGAGATGATGGGATGCCCTTCCGTCGGATTCGAGCCGAAGAGAAAGAGCACATCTATCTCCGGCATCTGGGCGAGTGAGTTGGTTGCGGCACCTGCACCAAGGCTTGTGGCCAGACCGGCCACGGTGGGGGCGTGTCAGACCCGGGCGCAGTTATCGACATTGTTCGAGCCGACCGCGGTGCGCACCCATTTGGCCAGCAGGTAGTTCTCCTCGTTGGTGCAGCGGGACGAGGAAAAACCGCCGACGGTGTCGGCACCGTGTTCGGCGATGATTTCCTTGAACCTCCGCGCCACCAGCTCCAGCGCCTCGTCCCAGGAGGCCTCACGAAAACCTTCGCCCTCGCGGATGAGCGGGGTGGTCAGCCGTTCTTTGCTGTGGATGAAATCGTAGCCGTAGCGGCCCTTGATACAAAGATTGCCTTTATTGACCGGGGCATTGAAATCGGAAGCGACGCCGACCACTCTGTCGCCCTTGACCTTCAGAAAGAAATTGCAGCCGGTCCCGCAGTAGGAACAGGTGGTTTTCACCCGAGTCACTTCGTTCAGCCGACCGGCGCCCCGGCTCTTGCGGTCGGTCAAGGCACCGGTGGGACAGGTAGACACGCACTGGCCGCAGAACTCGCAGTTCTCGAGGCTTCTGGGCTTGGAGAAGGCTGTATCGGGCATGGCGATAAAGCCGCGGCCGGTCATGCCGATGGTGCCGGCCATGACCACCTCGTTGCAGATCCTGACGCAGCGGCCGCAGACGATGCACTTATTGGGTTCGTAGGAGATGAAGGGATTGTCTTCCTTGAGCGGCAGATTCCATTTTTCGCCGGCGAACCTGGCCGAATCGGCCTTGTAGCGATAGGCCATCTCCTGCAGGGTGCAGTCGCCGGTGGCTTCGCAGCACATACAGTCATTGGGATGGTTGGACAGCAGCAGTTCAATGATGGTCTTGCGTAGCCGCGACAGCCTAGGGCTTTCGGTGGTGACGGTCATTCCCGCCGCCGCCGGGGTGGTACAGGAGGTGAGCGGCTTGGCCGCCCCGGCCACCTCGACCAGGCAAAGGCGGCAGCCGCCGTAAGGCTTCAGGCGCGAATCGTGGCACATGGTCGGGATGGGTATCTTTTCATCCCGACAGACTTCCAGAATTGTCTTTCCCGGCGGAAAGGTGACTTCTTGACCGTTGATGGTCATTGCGAGCATCTGCTTCATGAAAGTGATCTCCCGATTATTGAGGATAGCTCGACAAAAATGCCGGACGCCGGCCTTTTCGCCTAACTGAAAACGCAAAGGGACCAAAAAATAATCGGTGAATATACCAGGAGAATATTAAATATGCAATAATCGCATATTTAATTGCAGCAGATTAAGGGCCTGCCCAGGCCCGAAGCCCATAATGATTACGGCTTGTCTTTGTCAGAGGAAAGGGTTGGGGCCGCCGGCTCCCGGTCGCTATCAAAAAGCTCTTGAAAACGCCGGTTGGCAAATGCTTCGATTTCTTCCTGCAGTTGCCTGTACTTAGCCACAAGTTCGCGCGCGTGGGGGGAAAGGGTCGTACCGCCCCGCCCTCCGCCGCCTTTTTTAGCAACAACCAGTTCGTCGGCGATGTTTTCCTGCAGGATCTTGATGTGGGTCCAGGCCTTTTTATAGCTCATCCCCAATTGCTCGGCGGCCTTAGCAATAGAACCTTCCGCCTCGATCAGCTCTAGAATCTCAGTCTTGCCTTTACCGAAAAGCAGTTCTCCCCGATCATTTTCAATCCAGGTTTTTGTTCTCACCTGCAGTTTGGCAATATCGTAGAGATCCATTGGTAAATCCGCGCCGAAAACCCGGGATGGGTAGGAAAAAATCAGTCGTGGAAAGCTACCGGGTTAATCATACTGCGGGACGTGCCCGTCCACATTCGGTTCGCCCGTAGCAGCCAAACGGCAGTCGACCCCTGCGGAACACAGAGGTCGACATATATATTCTGATGTACTACTAGCGTTTTTTTACGTTCGCTGCAGCCGGTCCTTTAGCTCCGTCGACAACGTCGAAACTTACCCGCTCGCCTTCCTTGAGCGATTTGAAACCGTCCGCCTGGATCGCCGTGTGATGCACGAAAACATCCTTGCCGCCGTCCTGCTCGATAAATCCGAAACCCTTAGCATCATTAAACCACTTCACAGTTCCTTCAGCCATTTTTACTACTCCTTCTTGCATTTATGCGATTTGATCGCACAGTTGTGTTGTTGGTTCCGTTCGGGAACCATGGTGAAAAGCTAAACATATCTTATCGATATATTTAGAAATTAAATCTCTATAGCAGTTATGGCCACAGGCCGCGCCAGGAGTGGTGTGCCGGGATCGGCACTGCGTGCGGCGTTGTTTGCAGCGGCCACGACTCATGGCGATATATACCTGGAGAAAATTGTGAAAGACTCTGTCGATCGGGTCGAAGTCATCGCTAATATGGTGTCGGCTGTGTTCATCTTTTGACGGTATAGGAGGAAGAATTATCTGCGTCGCAAGCTGCACTCGGCACCAGACCGGATGATATGATCGTGGTCGGACAAGCTGGAATGTTCAGATTCGGGTGTGTTGAAGGGAAGATCACCTGTTAAAAGTTTCACGCTGGTTTTCCTCATTGTATCAGCAAAAACTTTTAAGGTATCGGATCTAATGCAAAGCGCAGGATATCATGAAAAGAATGTGCTATCTACTTTAGGTAAAAATAGTGTAGTTCATGTTATTTTCTTTTTCAAGGTAATTCTTAGTGAGGAACTTACAAATCCGTATTTGCTTCTGCAAAATCGTTCTTCCGGTTCTGATCCGGATACGTCAAGGGACATGATCGTTGGCAGACTGGATTGATCCCCTTCCTCGCCATGCTCTGCCCCGAATTCTGGACATTCAGCCGAAACGACCAGCGTTAACGAGGTCTTCGGCCATCCTTTCAAATGAGAACGACCGACCGAATCAGGCGCTCCTCCTGCCCGGCTGGAACCATCTGCCGGCAATCATGTACAGGGTCACCGCCGAGAGGATGAGATAGCCGAACATCTCGGCATTTTTCGTCTTGAGGATAAAGGCGATAAAAATGATGATGAAGGCGCTCGCCAGGAAGAAGAGCGGCCGGGGAATGCGCTTCAGGATTACCCTGCCGAAATGGGCAAAGCGGATATGGCTGATCATGAGGCCCACGGACAGTGCCGCAAAACTCCACAACCAGTCCGGGGGGACGCATAAGGCGGCGCCAAGCACGATGAGGGCGCCGGCCGGGCTGGGCAGACCGTTGAAGATGCCCTCCGGCAGATCGATTCTCTTCTTGTCGACGGTCACGAACCGCACCAGCCGATACGCCACGCCGAAGAAGAAGACATAACTGAACAAAGTGGCGAAGGAACCGCCCTTGGTGACGATGACGTAAGCCGGGGAGAGACCGAAACTGACAAAATCGGCAATGTCGTCCAGGTAGGGGCCATATTTAGTCCCGCCGTGCTTGATCGCCATTCTGCCGTCGAACAGATCGAACAGCTGGCCGACGATGATGGCGAAGATGGCCCAGGCAAAATGCTGCTGATGCGTCAGGATGAGACTTGCCACGCCGCAGAAAAAATTGAGGGTCGACAGGATATCGGCATAGAGCCGGTTGGGAATGAACTTGAAGACGATCGATGCCGAAGCGAGGATTATACAAGCCAGCATCACCTCGTCGACCATATTGATCACTTCCGGATTCCGGTCGAGCAGCGCGCAATAGATAACCAGGGTAAAGCAGATAATCGCCTTGATCTTGCCGAAATTATTGGCCGCCCCGGAAATCTTGAGCAGGGTGAGGATTCTTCGGGCAAAGAACTGCCCCACAAGTTCGACCCCCACCAGAATCCAGACCAGCTCCGTCGACATCACCCCCGCATAGGCGAAGCCGACGAGTGGCGGCAAATAGGTCAGCTTATCGCACATCGGATCGAGCCATTCGCCGAATTTCGAGCCGAGATTGCAGCTTCGGGCCACGACACCGTCGACGCCGTCCAGGATCGCGGCAAAGGTGAAGATAAAAATGGCCGGAGACTGATACCTCGTATGAAAATAGAGGAAAAGGCCAACGAGGGCCATCCCCGCCCGCCAGTAGCAAATGGCATTGGGATGGAGGAGCCAGAGATGCGAGAAGATAAAGTCCTGCATCGGTTTTTTATCCACCACCCGGGAAAACCAGGCATAAAACCCGACGCCGATGGCTGCTGCGCAAACGATTACCAGAAATCTTTCCATGGGTTATCACGTAGAAGAAGGGCCCTGCGGGGGAGATCGCCAACAATTTCCCGCCTTATTTACCATCTCGCCAGGGAAAAGTCCATTTCCGCCGCAGACCCGGGGGCGGAGAAAATCTCTTTCTTTCGTAACGTCTCCTAAAAGCCGTCAATCATCCTGGTCAGACGGAATTTATTGGCAAAAGCGGTGCGCAGCACGGCCACATGATTGTAGCGGGCCCTGGACAGACTGGTGATTGCATCCAGCAGATCCGATTCCCGCTGCAACCCCTCGTCGTACTTGAGCTGGGTGATCCGCAGATTTTCCTGGGCCTGCTCGATGGAGCGGGTCGCCACTTCGACGTTTTCAAGACTTACCTGAAAATCGATATACAGGTTGTTCAAATCGGTCTGCAGGGTATTTCTCAGTTCCTCAAGTTCGTACTGCACGGCGCGTGACTGCAGCCGGGCTTTCGCCACCGTCGCCTCGGTGGTGTGACCCTGAAACAGATTCATCGACATGACCATCTGAGCCCTGAGTTCATCATCGTCGCCGCCCAGATCGCTGAGGGAATAATTGTAGTACTTCCGGTAGATGCCGACCACATCCAGCCGGGGGTAGTAACCGCTCTTTTCAGCCTCGGCCTGGGCGACGGCGGCATCGACTCCCAGTTCCAGAGCCTTTATCTCGCTTCTTGCGGCCAGCATCTTGGCGGAGTACTCCTCCTTGTCAACCAGCGGAGGCAGAATGCCGAATTCGGCGAAATCGAGGTCGTCCAGACCGATGTCGCGGCCAACCTGGCGGGAAAGAACATTGACGCTTTTTTTCAGGCCGGCATCGGCCGCCTTGGCGGTGATATCGGCATCGTCATAGTCGACCCGGAATTTGAGCAATTCGTTTTTGCCGATGAGCCCGACCTGATATCTGCTTTCCCCGTCCCGGTAGATCTTCTCCAGGGTCTGGAAAGCCGACTCGGCGACCTCGAGGTTGGCCTTTCGTTCGTACACCTCAAGATAGGCCAGGGCGACATTCAACTGCACATCCTGTTCGACTCCCTGGAGCTTGAACCTCTCGATCTCATTTAGGGTTTCTGCCGACTGAATAGTATACTTGTCGCGGAATCCGGCAAAAACATTCCAGCCGACTCTGCCTTCGGCAGCATAATTTTCCCGGTTTTCAAAGACACCGCCCTCTTCCAACCTGTTGGCGGTATACGATACATCGGCGAAAGGATAGTAGCCGCCTTTCGCCCGGGTAACATCCTTTTGGCTCTGTTCGAGCGTTGTCATGTACTG
>Ga0079306_1002507_pt1 | contig 10197 bp, 7 predicted proteins | sample Methanotroph_Enr_FD_79181 | JGI IMG/M metagenome (GOLD analysis project Ga0079306, IMG submission 79181) | Enriched soil microbial communities from Old Woman Creek wetland in Ohio, USA - Methanotroph_Enrichment_5 | ecosystem: Environmental > Terrestrial > Soil > Wetlands | place: USA: Ohio...
AATATCGCCTTCTTGTAATGTGGTTCCCCGTTGTGTTGAGGTAACAAAATCTGCCGATGCATTTATAACCGGTTCGCCGGCCAGGTCGATCCTTTGAAATTTTACTCCATGATTTTCAGGTGCAGGATGTAACTCCATATTAACTTTAAGGCCGGTATGAAGACCTCTTCCCGAAAAAGCAACTGGCTTATTTATAGTTTTTTGCTTAACCTGCATATAAGCTTATTGTTTGTGTAACTTACGAAAAATTGCATAAGCCTTTATATAGTCCTTATAATCGAATGCAGGTGTGCCGGCAACTACTCTTCCCTCCTCTTTAATACTGCTCATAACTCCCGCTTGCGATACAATTATTGTATTATCTGCTATATTAACGTGGTCCGCAATTCCTACCTGCCCCCCAATCCTGCAGTTTTTTCCTATTGTTGTTGAACCTGCAACCCCAACCTGAGCTGCCATAACGGTATTTTCACCAACCTCAACATTATGTGCAATCTGAATTAGATTATCAAGCTTAACACCTCTTCTGATTATAGTTGAGCCCATTGTAGCTCTGTCGATTGTTGTGTTGGCTCCTATTTCACAATCATCTTCGATAATGACATTTCCTATCTGAGGAATTTTCTTATAAACTCCATTTTCCGATGGTGCAAATCCAAATCCGTCGGCTCCTATTACTACATTAGCATGAATAATGCAGTTGGATCCTATCTTACAAGCAGGATAAATTTTTACTCCGGGGTTGATGATTGTATTTTCTCCAATTATGACATTGTCTCCGATATATGAATGAGGGTATATCTGAGAGCCGTTCCCTATTATGGCGTGTTTGCCTACATAGGAATGGGAACCAACATATGCTCCCTTACCAATTTTCGCGGACCAGGAAATCTTTGTAAAGAAACCTCTTCCTCGCTTACTTTTAGCTTTTACTGTATTAAAAAGGTCCAGCAACAGAGGCATAGCCTGATATGCATTATCAACCTTTATTATACACGGGGCAGGTAATTTGGATGATGGTTCAAAATCTCTGTTTATAAGTATTATACTTGCTTTGGAATTGTAAAGGTACTTTTCATACTGAGGATTTGCGTAAAAACAGATGGACCCCCTCTTCCCCTGCTCAATTTTTGTAATCGAGCTCACCTTTGTTTCAGGGTCCCCGACGATCTCGCCATTTAGCAGATCCGCTATAGTCTGTGCTTTAATTTCCATATGTAATTTAAATTTTCGCAGTGCAAAGAAAGTATTTTTTAGTTATCTGAGAAAAAGCTTTGGCCGATAACATATCCGAAATAAGATATATGTTCTGAACATTGCCATCTTTGGAGAGGATTTTTATCTCCTCTTCCTGAGCATCATAACCGCTATTCCTAACCTCGCCGCTCTGTACAAAATAATTTATATCAGCATCAAAATTCTGTCGGTCAGTAATCATATTGCTTTTAACCTTTTCTATGTCGCTCTCGTTAAACGGGACAATCGACAGTTCAATTTTGGGCAACACTCTTGCTGTCAGCATCCTGCACAACAGAGAGAGAGTTTTATCATCTGCAAACTGCCATTGTTTAATTGCAGACATAATATCAGTGTCATCCAAAAGAGTAAATTTTCCCAATACCTCCATATTGTCAAGTTCACTTGCACAAAAACTGTTTTTCAGAAAGAAATTAATTGCAGGTGACCCTGGCAGCCAGATGGAGTTTTCAGTCAATAATCGTGCCCTCTTTAATATCTGTATAAGCAATTGTTCAGCTGCAATTACTGTTTTGTGTAAATATACCTGCCAATACATCAGTCTTCTGGATATCAGGAATTTTTCGATTGAATAAATTCCTTTTTGTTCTACAACCAATGAGTTTTCGTGAACATTAAGCATCTTGATTATTCTCTCAAGGCCTATCATCCCTTCTGCTACACCTGAAAAGAAGCTGTCCCTCTTCAGATAATCAAGCCTGTCTACATCCAGCTGACTGGAAACCAACTGGTGAAGGAAGTGCTTTTCGTATTTGTCTTCAAATATTTCTATAGCTGTGGTCAGACGGCCGTTTTTCTCCTTATTGATTGCCCTCATGAGAGCCAGCGAAATCTCTTCGTGGGACACCCCTCTTATGATATTATTCTCCAATGCGTGGCTGAATGGTCCATGGCCTATGTCATGCAGTAGTATGGCAGCCAGCGAAGCCTCCTCCTCATCCTTTGTTATAATTACACCTTTGAATTGCAAATTTGTAATTGCCTCTTTCATAAGATGCATTGCACCTATTGCATGCAGGAGTCTTGAATGAGTCGCACCAGGATAAACGAGATTTGTCAGTCCAAGCTGCTTGATATCTCTAAGCCTTTGGAAATAGGGATGCTCTATAATTTCGAGTATTAACCCTGAAGGAATGTTTACAAATCCGTGAACTGGATCATTGATTATTTTAAAACTCTCGACCATGCTGTAAAGTTACGAATTATTAAAATAATTTGATATAAATAATAAAATAACTATATTTGCGGCGGTTTAGGGCAAAAGATTTAAGGGGACGGCAGTCCCCTTATTTTATAAAATAGCTATTATGATACGTAAAGAGACAATAAATAATCTTATTGAAAGTTATCTTACAGACAACTCTCTTTTTTTGGTTGACATCAAAATCAGTTCGGAAAACGACATTGAGGTAACAATTGAATCTACAGAGGTTGTAGATATAAGCAACTGTGTAGATATAAGTAAAATAGTTGAATCCGGACTGGACAGGGAAATTGAAGATTATTCACTTACTGTTTCATCGGCAGGATTGGATCAGCCATTCAAGGTATTCAGGCAATACCAGAAATTTATCGGGAAAGAGGTTGAAGTAGTTTTCAAAAACGGAACCAAACAGACTGCGATATTGTCCGGTGCACAAGAAGACAAGATTGAGCTGAGTTTTTCTAAACTGGAGAAAGTAGAAGGGAAAAAGAAGAGAGAACGGGTGGATATAAATCAGTTTTACAGCCTTGAAGAGATAAAATCAACAAAGCCATTTATAAATTTTAGATAATATTTTAAACAGTTTACCTATATGGAAGGGTTAAATTTAATTAGCACATTTGCTGAATTTAAGGAACTTAAAAACATTGACCGCCCCACTATGATGAGTGTTCTGGAAGACATATTCCGGAACCAGCTTGTAAAGATGTACGGAACAGCAGACAATTTCGACATAATCATAAATATTGACAAAGGTGACTTTGAAATATGGAGAAACCGTGAAGTGGTAGAAATAGTGGAGGATCCTAGTACTCAGATCTCCCTCGAAGAGGTATCAAAAATTGATAACTCATACGAAATAGGAGAACAGTTCACAGAGGAGGTAAAACTGGCCAGCTTTGGAAGAAGGGGAATCCTCAATCTGAGACAGAATCTGTCGGGCAGGATAATGGATATCGAGAAGGCCAACCTCTACAACAAGTATAAAGACAGAATAGGTGAGATAATTGTCGGTGAAGTATACCAGGTATGGAAGAAAGAGGTCTTGGTCATGGATGAGGAGGGGAATGAACTTCTGCTTCCAAAAACTGAGCAGATCCCTTCTGATTTCTTCAGGAAAGGTGACTCTGTGAGAGCCGTGGTTTCAAGAGTAGATATGAAGAACAATAATCCTGTAATTATACTTTCCAGAACAGCAGCAGTCTTTCTTGAAAGATTATTTGAGCAGGAGGTTCCTGAAATATTTGACGGTCTCATTACTATCAAGAAGATTGTCCGTATGCCGGGTGAGAGGGCCAAGGTGGCGGTAGAGTCATACGACGAGAGGATAGATCCGGTTGGAGCTTGTGTAGGTGTGAAGGGATCCAGAATTCATGGAATTGTGCGAGAGTTAAGAAATGAGAATATTGACATCATAAACTGGACATCAAATATGCAACTTCTTATTCAGAGAGCATTAAGTCCGGCAAAAATATCTTCTATAAAGGTTAATGAAGCTGAAAAAAGGGTTGGCGTATATCTTAAGCCAAATGACGTTTCACTTGCAATCGGAAAAGGCGGAAGCAACATCAAGCTTGCCGGAATGCTTATTGGTATGGAGATAGATGTTTTCAGAGATCTTGAAGAGGACGAAGAAGATGTACTTCTCACCGAGTTCAGTGATGAGATTGAAGATTGGGTTATCACAGCCCTCAAATCAATCGGTTGCGATACTGCAAAGAGCGTATTAGCACTCCCTGTCTCAGAAATTGTAAGAAGGGCAGACCTTGAAGAAGAGACAGTAATGGAAATACAGAAGATTCTGCGTTCAGAGTTCGAATAGTAAAATTGGGAGGATATATATGACAGCAAACGAAAACATAAGAATTAACAGGGTCTTGAAGGAGTTCAATATAGGCATGGGAACCTTAATTGACTTTCTCAAGAGTAAGAAAATTGAGATTGAAGCCTCCCCGGCAACCAAACTCACTCCGGAAATCTATGCCTTGATCCAGAAAGAGTTTGGAAAAGAACAGCTGATTAAGGAGCAATCCAAAAAAGTTGCAATTAAGGTAAAAGATATTACCGATAAAGCAGATGCTTCAAAATCTGACGATGGTGATGATGAGGTTCCTGTAAGAGAAATCTTTATTAAAACTTCGATTGCAGAGCCCCCGACTCCCAAAATTATTGGAAAAATTGATCTGGACAGACAAAACAGGCCAATTGAGCAACATAAACCTGTAGAAGTGCCAAAACCTGTAGAACAACCAAAACCCGTTGAGCAACCAAAACCCGTTGAGCAACCAAAGCCCGTTGAGCAACCGAAACCTGTTGAGCAACCAAAACCCGTTGAGCAACCGAAACCTGTTGAGCAACCAAAACCCGTTGAGCAACCTAAGCCTGTTGAGCAACCTAAGCCTGTTGAGCAACCTAAGCCTGTCGAACAACCTGCCCTGGTAGAAGAACCAAAACCGGTTATAAAAACTGAGCAGGAAAAACAACCTCCTACAGAATACAAACCAAAACCTGTTGAACAACCTAAAATTTTCAGACAGTCAAAGGTATTTGAGCAGCCAAAAGTTGTTGAACAACAAGTTTCAAGAGAATATATCAAGCCAAAAGAGGAGCCGAAAAAGGTTGACCTCCCTCAACCCGAGCGAATCGAACATATTGAGACAAAATTTGAAAAGCTTAGTGGCCCTAAGATAAGCGGGACAATGGATCTAACTCAGTTTGAGAAGAAGAAACCTGAACAGAAACCTAGTAATGCTTCATTGGCAAACAAAGGAAAGAGAGAGAGGATCCACAAGAATCACAAGGAAAAAATCGATGTCACCAAAGAAGGCCGCAGCGAAGCTTCCAATAATCGTACACTTATACCAAAAGGTGCACCCGGCAATAACAGACCAAGCCCGACAACAGCTAATAAGACAAGTAGTACCAAGCATTTAAAAGAGCGGTTCAAACCGGTAAGGAATGAAGTAGATGAAGATGCAGTACAAAAACAGATAAAGGATACCTACGCTAAAATGACAGAAGGCAAGGGTAAGACTAAGGGTTCAAAATATCGTCGTGACAAAAGAGATGTAGCCAATCAGAAGATGATTGAAGAACAGGAGATGCAGGAGATGTCGAGCAATATCTTGAAAGTGACCGAATTTGTAACAGTAAACGACCTTTCTGTTCTTATGGATGTATCGGTTACAAAAGTTATTGAAGCTTGTATGAACCTGGGCCTTATGGTTTCAATCAATCAAAGACTTGATGCAGAAGCCATGGTGCTCGTAGCAGAAGAGTTCGGCTATACCGTTGAGTTTATTACAGCTGATATCCAAGAGGCAATACATGAAGAAGCAGATAATCAGGAAGATCTAATTTCCCGCCCTCCTATTGTTACTGTAATGGGTCACGTGGACCATGGAAAGACATCTCTGCTTGACTATATAAGAAAGGCAAATGTGATTGCCGGAGAAGCTGGTGGTATCACTCAGCACATAGGTGCTTACAATGTTCTGCTGCCTAGTGGAGAAAAAATCACGTTTCTGGACACCCCTGGTCACGAAGCCTTTACAGCTATGCGTGCAAGAGGGGCAAAGGTAACAGACATGGCAATCATCATAATTGCTGCTGACGATGCGGTTATGCCTCAGACCAAAGAGGCAATAAACCATGCTCAGGCTGCAGGGGTTCCTATGATCTTTGCAATAAACAAGATTGACAAACCCGGAGCAAATGCTGAGAAGATTCGTGAGCAACTTGCCAATATGAATCTTCTTACAGAGGATTGGGGAGGCAAATACCAGTGTCAGGAAATTTCCGCAAAGAACGGTCTGAATGTAGACAAATTGCTGGAAAAGGTACTTCTGGAATCAGAGTTACTTAATTTAAAGGCAAATCCTAATAAAAGGGCACACGGCACAGTGATAGAGTCATCCCTTGATAAAGGACGAGGATTTCTCGCCACAATTCTGGTTGGATCTGGTACAATGAAGGTTGGTGACATACTTCTGTGCGGAAGTCATACAGGAAGAGTTAAAGCAATGTTCAACGAAAGGGGACAGAAAATTACAGAGGCAGGGCCTTCTACTCCTGTTTCCATACTTGGCCTGAACGGTGCTCCTGCAGCGGGTGAGGTGTTCAATGTAATGGAAGACGAAAAAGAGGCACGCGACCTGGCCAACAAGCGTGAACAACTGATGCGCATACAGGGTTTGAAAACCCAGAAACATATTACTCTTGAAGAGATTGGCCGTCGTATTGCGATTGGTAATTTCCAGGAGCTTAATGTCATTGTAAAAGGTGACGTTGACGGTTCTATTGAGGCCCTGTCTGACTCACTAATCAAGCTTTCTACTGAGGAGATTCATGTAAATGTAATCCATAAAGCAGTAGGTGCAATATCAGAAAGTGACGTTTTACTTGCTGCTGCTTCGAATGCCATCATAATCGGGTTCCAGGTCAGACCATCTACCAACGCACGCAAGATTGCGGAGAAAGAGGAGATTGAAATACGTCTCTATTCAGTAATCTATGATGCTATAAATGAAGTGAGGAGTGGTATAGAGGGCATGCTTGCCCCTGAACAGAAGGAGGAGATAACATCAACTGCTGAGGTACGCGAGACATTCAAAATCTCTAAGATTGGCACAATTGCCGGATGTATGGTTAAAGAGGGGAAACTTATCCGTAATGCCAAAATCCGTGTCATTCGTGACGGTATTGTAATATTTACCGGTGGTCTTGGTTCTTTGAAGCGTTTTAAAGATGACGTAAAAGAGGTTGCCTCAGGTTATGATTGTGGTCTTAATGTTGATGGATTCAACGATATGAGAACCGGAGATATTATTGAATCTTATACAATTGTAGAGGTTAAGCGCAAACTATAGAAATATTTGATTGAGAGCCGGATTAGTATACATTCACTTCCGGCTCAATCTCTACTCCAAACTTTTCAAATACAGTATTACTTATCAGTTCAGATAGTTTTATCAGCTCATCTCCTTTTGCTCCTTCGTATGCAAGCAGTACTAGTGGCTGAATTGAATGAACTCCTACATTTCCATATCGCCTTCCCTTAAATCCGCACTGTTCAATGAGCCAGGCAGCAGGTATCTTGCAAAAACCTTCGGTAGCCGGAAATAACTTGAGTGTTGGATAAGAGAGACGTATAGAGTTTGCAACATCCTCACCAACAACTGGATTTTTGAAAAAACTGCCAGCATTGCCAACTTCTGCCGGATCTGGTAGTTTCCTTTTTCTTATATCAATGATTATATCTCTTAGATTCTGGAGGGTTGGACAATCAAACTCTTGCAACGCCTGCGACACGTCTGCATAATTACTGTTTATCAAAGGATACTTTGAAAGTTTAAAAGAGACATAGGTGATTATGACCTTCGATTTTAGCTCTCTCTTGAAAATACTGTCACGATATCCAAATCTGCAATCTTCACTCTTAATAGTTGTATCTTCTACTGTGGTGATATCAGTATATTCTACTTCCGTTATTGTATCTTTTGCCTCTGCACCATAGGCTCCTATATTCTGTACTGGCGCAGCGCCCACACAACCGGGGATCCACGAAAGGTTTTCTAATCCTCCCCATCCTTCACCTACTGTATACTTAACCAGGTCATCCCATACAACTCCTGCCCCCACCCTTAAAAATATGAATTTCTCATCTTCTGAGGTAACTGTAATTTCCGGCATTGCAGGATGAATTACAAGACCGTCATAGTCTGAGGTAAAAAGCACGTTGGACCCCGATCCCAAAATCATTTTCTGCAAGCTGGAATACTGCGGATCCCTGAGCAATTCAGACAACTCCTCTTTGTTAACCGGTGACGCAAAGTATTTTGCAAATACGTTTAACCCCAGAGTATTATGACTTTTAAGATTCTTGTTGAGGAGTACCTTCATATACAGAAATTTTATGTGTATAGACAAATTTGCAGACATATCTCATTAGAGCAACAAGCAACAATATAATTGCGGCAGCAATCTCCGCTGCCAGTTGTTCCTTTATTCTTGATTTGGCAGCTATCAATTCAGGGTCATCATTTATTATGTTTCCGATTGTATTTACAGGGAGATAATTAACTGACCATTTTTGAGAGACCACTGCATCGTTCAAGTATATCAGTCCACCATTGGAGCGATTCATCGTCAGTAAGGTCTTAGAATCTGTATAGAGAATCTCAGCATCACCGGAATCACGGTTTAGGCTATCAATCATCATGAATGAGGATCCCGATAAAATAACATGCTTTAAATTTAATTCTTTAAGTTTTTCACCCATTAACTTGATATTGGTGATATCTGAATCTGATAGTTTTTCAAAATAGGGAACAGAGGTGATAAAAAGCGGACCATCAATTGATATCAGGGAATCTGTTACATAATTGCCCTCCCTGTCGGAGATTGCAAAGTTAATTATACCCTCAAGTGGTTCTGAAGAGGTTGTCTTTGTCCTGGAATCGACAAATGTCCAGGTAGAGTCTGGCAGTTCATTTATGGTGAACTCCTTTACCTTTCCCTCTTTTTTATAGATAAGTGTAGTTTCTAGTTTGGGACCTTCTGTGCTTTTGGACATACTAAGCTTTTCCCTTATGTCCGTACCCACATTGTAGTCCATAAAATCTATCAGAGGAAGGTGTTTATAGGAGTATACCGACAGTAATAGAACAAGTATTGCATAAACACCCACAAACCCCCATTCCCAGTTCCTTGGAGCAATTGGAATAAAGTTATCCCGCTGGAAATATAGTACCAGAGCGAAAATCAGAAGGAAAACATTCTTAAGGAATGTCTCCCAGTTTGTAAGTTTAAGAGCCTCGCCAAAGCATCCGCACTCATGAATAGGGTTGAATATGGCCAGAATAAGTGTCAGTAATGTAAAGCCTGCCATGAATACCAATACCACCCGGCATGAAATCTTCATTTTTAGACCAAGTAGTACAGAAATACCCAGAAGAAGTTCTGTTGCTGACAAAGCAACTCCCAGAGTCTGGTAAAGAAAAGGGAGAGAACCTATTCCGATTATCTTGAAATACTCTCCTATTATCAAACCTCCTCCGACAGGATCAATTATCTTTACAAATCCGGAAAATATAAAGGTCAGTCCTATGATCAGCCTGGCCAAGGCTCTCAGCAAATTCATGGGGTTCATTTTTCTATCTGTTTAATAATGAGGCTATATATCTTTTCTGCCGGTAACATGTTTCCTTCGTTGTCGGAACAGTCAATCCTTCTGAAACTCTCATCTCTTTCACACTCCTTAAGGTATATCTCCCTCACTCGTGTCTGAAAGGAGATGCTAGCCTCATGAATGTCCTTTTTCCCATTAAGATACTCTCTATCATTCCCTTCCCTGTTCTCATTAAGTTTTTTATCTACGAAATTGAGAGGTACGTCCAAAAAAAGGTTGATATCAGGTTTAGGAATTGCAAATTGATTGTATTCTGTATCAAAAATCCAGTTCCGTAAATTTTCCGCCTCTTTTACATCATTTACTTTTGCACACTGGAAAGCAATGTTTGAATATATATACCTGTCCAGTATAACACAGCTCTCCTCTTTAAGCCAGTCTTTTATCATATCCGCAGCATCTTTTCTGTCTCCGGCAAAAAGAAGAGCTATTAGGAGTGGATGAACCTGGTCTATGCTGCCCAGATCGCCCCGTAAAAAACGTGCAATGAGATCCCCGAAAACTGGTGAGTCAAATCTCGGAAAATGGAGGTAATGCACCACCATCC
>Ga0079306_1002510_pt1 | contig 10183 bp, 6 predicted proteins | sample Methanotroph_Enr_FD_79181 | JGI IMG/M metagenome (GOLD analysis project Ga0079306, IMG submission 79181) | Enriched soil microbial communities from Old Woman Creek wetland in Ohio, USA - Methanotroph_Enrichment_5 | ecosystem: Environmental > Terrestrial > Soil > Wetlands | place: USA: Ohio...
AAAAGGACCTTCTCTATCATGAAGTTGGTGATTTTCATGCCGGTAACGTCGCCTCCAGCATGAAGTATGCGTCTTTTGTGGTGTCCGCCTTCTAACCCCAGTGCAAATGAGCCGTGCGACATATCGAAATGCATACCCTCCTCTACAAGCTCGCTTATTCTTTCAGGACCTTCGGTAACCAGAATATTTACTGCAGAATAGTCACACAAACCCCTGCCGGCTATAATTGTGTCGTCGAAATGAAATGCAGGAGTGTCGTCTTCATCGGTAACAGCAGCAATGCCCCCCTGTGCATAATATGAGTTGCTGTCGCGTACTTTTGATTTTGTGACGAGGGCAACACTTCCATAGCGTGAGGCTCTGAAGGCTGCATAAAGACCTGCAAGACCACTCCCCACAATGACAAAATCGAAAGTTTGCATTATTTTAAAACTTTGTAAGGCGCGAAAGTACGCTTTTTCCCCCAATTTAACCCGGGATTTTAACTAAATTCTTTAAAAAATTGAATATCTTAGCGCACGAATAGTCAAATAAAGAAATTATGTCAAAATGTGTAAATTGCTTTATTCCGTATCACGATAAGGCACAAGTAGAACAAACGATTACAGGATTAAAGGAGATTGCACTGGTAGATAAAATCTACCTTATGTCGGCAAACCCAAATATAGAGCAATATCCTGGTTGTGAGGTTGTAAATATAGAATCTCTAAAGTGTACAACGGCCATAAAAAAAATTGCAGAAAGGTCAGACTCACAATACACACTCATTTATACAAAAGAATCCACTCTTGTACTTGGCATGTTTGCTCTTGAGAGAATGGTAAATATTGCTAACGACACAAATGCTGTTATGGTTTATGCCGACCATTATCAGATTGTGGATGGTAAAAAAAGTATCAGTCCTGTAATAACATATCAGAAAGGCAGCTTGAGAGACGATTTTAACTTTGGGTCGGTAATGCTTTACAGATCTGCAACTTTAAAGAAAGCCGCTCATGAGATGGTTTCAAAATACCATTATGCAGGGTTGTATGACCTGAGACTTAAGGCTTCGCAAAAGGGTGAACTTGTGCACATAAACGAATATCTCTACACAGAGGTTGAGCAGGATACAAGAAAATCGGGCGAGAAAATCTTTGATTACGTGGACCCTAAGAACCGTGGTGTGCAGATTGAAATGGAATCTGCCTGTACATATCACCTTAAAGTAATAGGAGGGTATCTGGAACCTAAGTTCAAGCATATTGAATTCAGCGAAAACAACTTTGAATTTGAGGCATCTGTAATAATTCCTGTCTACAACAGAATCAGGACCGTTGAAGATGCCATACGCTCCGTACTTATGCAGAAGACAACTTTCAAATTCAACCTGATTATAATTGACAACCACTCTACCGATGGCACTTATGATGCAATCGAGAAATTTGCGGGTGACCCGAGACTTGTGCACCTTGTTCCTGATAGAACTGATCTTGGTATAGGGGGATGCTGGAACGCAGGTGTTCATCACCCTAAGTGCGGAAAGTTTGCTGTTCAGCTGGATAGCGATGATGTGTATTCAGACGAAAACACACTGCAGAAGGTGGTAAACTCATTCTATGAGCAAAACTGCGCCATGGTAGTTGGAACCTATATGATGACAAACTTCAATATGGAGATGATTGCTCCGGGAATCATTGATCATAAGGAGTGGACACCGGAGAATGGAAGAAACAATGCATTGAGAATTAACGGACTGGGTGCGCCAAGAGCGTTCTATACTCCTGTACTCAGGGCCATAAAGGTGCCAAATACAAGTTATGGAGAGGATTATGCACTGGGGCTGAACATATCCAGAGAGTATCAGATAGGCCGTATTTATGATGTGCTTTACCATTGCCGCCGTTGGGAGGAGAACTCCGATGCATCGCTCGATGTTGTAAAGATGAATGCACACAATACATACAAGGACAGGATAAGAACATGGGAGCTGATGGCAAGGATTGCCATGAACAAAAGCAAAAAGTAGCCGATGACATTACAATTGAATTCACACAACCTTACAGAACTTTTCCGCGAGCAGCTTGACTCCTGGGAACAAGCCCGCACGAATTACGAGGCACTGGACAGAGTTGCTTCAAAGGAGATTCTGGTAGATGGGTTCCCCTTTAAGGTACAGTTCAACCCTGCAAGAATAGTATCTTCTTCTGCTAAGGTAGATGCAAAGTCTATTCAGGAGAGGAGGTGTTTTTTGTGTAAGGAGAACAGACCTCTGGTCCAGAAGGGTCTTGAATATATTAATGGTTCAGATACTACAAATCCCTATACTGTTCTCATAAATCCATTCCCAATTTTTCCGAGACATCTGACAATTCCACTATTAAAGCATCAGGATCAGCTTATTGACGGGCACTTTGATGCAATGTTAAACCTTGCTGAGGCTTTGCCCGCGTATACGCTGTTTTACAATGGTCCAAAGTGCGGAGCCTCTGCACCTGACCATTTTCATTTTCAGGCCGGCAACAAAGGATTTATGCCTGTCGAAAATGAGATGGACAAGCTGGATAAAGAGATAATCTTCAGGAGTGGCAGTTCGGTGCTTTATGAGGTGAAATCTGGAATCAATGGTATGCTCATACTGAAATCGGACTCAAAAAAGGAGTCCCTTGAAATCTTTGGGAAAATCTATAATATGCTGGATGTGAAAGAGGGAGAGAGTGAGCCAATGCTCAATATTCTCTGTTGGTTTGCAGATGGTATATGGAACACAGTTTTTTACATAAGGTCGAAACACCGGCCATCGCACTATTTTGCCGAAGGTGATGCAAATATTCTTCTAAGTCCCGCTTCAGTTGATCTGGGGGGTGTATTTATCACGCCTCTGGAAAAGGACTTTATCAAAATTTCGGCAACAGACATCAGGGATATTCTCAGGGAGGTTTGTATTTCCTTTGAGGACCTTCATATTTTAGCAAACAGAATCAAATCAATACTATAGTTATCATGATAGAGCCAAAAGTAAGCGTAGGTATAATGTCGGAACACAGGATTGAGTTTCACCTCTCCTCCGGTTTTATTTGTGGTGGCAAAGCGTGCAGTGGCAGACAGATTGTCAACTCTTCTCAGGGAAAAATTGAGTGGAACGGACAGTCATACAGCGAGCTTCTGTTTGAACCTGTCAATCCCTCGCAGGATATCTTCGAACTTTGCAATGTGACAATAGGGATTAACTTTCACTGGGAAAGAAAAGAGAACCAGAGCTTTATAGGCTCTCTTAAGCTTATTGTGGAGGGAGATAAGATAACGGCCATAAACCTGATTGGAATAGAAGATTACCTTACATCAGTAATCTCTTCTGAAATGAGTGCGACTGCATCACCGGAACTCCTAAAGGCGCATGCTGTGATATCGAGGTCGTGGCTGCTGGCTCAGATTCAGAAAAACAAGGAGATTGTGGAGTCTAAGGAGGCATATAGTACTATGCAGGAGACAGAGGAGGAGTTGGTAAAGTGGTACGACAGGGAGGATCACACAAAGTTTGACATATGTGCCGATGACCATTGCCAGAGGTATCAGGGAACAACAAAAGCGTCAACTGATAAGGTGAGGGAGGCAATAAAGGAGACATGGGGGCAGTTGCTCATGTTTGACGGTAAAATCTGCGATGCCCGCTACTCTAAGAGTTGTGGTGGTGTCTTTGAGGAGTTCCAGAACTGCTGGGAAAATATTCACTATCCATATCTGGTTAAGGTGAGGGATAGCAAAACGATAACTGAAATTCCGGATCTTACTATTGAAAAAAATGCGGAGAAGTGGATACTTTCAGCACCTGAGGCTTTTTGCAACACTTCTGACAAGCATATTCTCTCGCAGGTTCTCAATAACTACGATCAGGAGACAGTTAATTTCTACCGCTGGAAAGTGGAATATTCGCAGAGCGAACTATCTGCATTGATTTTGCAAAGATCGGGCGTGGATTATGGTGATATAATGGATCTTATTCCTGTTGAAAGAGGAACATCGGGCCGGTTGGTGAAGCTGAAAATTGTCGGCAGCAAGAGAGAAAAAATAATTGGAAAGGAGCTGGAGATAAGGAGAACGCTATCTAAATCACATCTCTATTCATCGGCCTTCATTGTTGAGAAGGTTATGGGTGAGGGTGAAATTCCAGAGAAGTTCATACTAAAGGGTGCAGGTTGGGGGCATGGAGTGGGACTATGTCAGATTGGAGCTGCGGTAATGGGTGAGAAGGGGTATAAGTACAACGAGATTCTATTGCATTATTTCGTTGGGGCTTCTATTGAGAAATTGTATTAATCACACCAAACAATCATAAAATGAACAACAAGAAAAGATCGCCGTGGGCCTGGATACCATCGCTGTATTTTGCTCAGGGACTGCCTTATGTGGCAGTAATGACTATCTCTGTAATAATGTACAAGAGGCTCGGCATATCTAATACAGATATTGCTCTCTATACAAGCTGGCTCTATCTGCCTTGGGTAATCAAACCTTTCTGGAGTCCGTTTATTGATCTTTTGAAAACTAAACGCTGGTGGGTAGTTACCATGCAGCTCCTGGTGGGGGCAGGTCTGGCTGGAATAGCATTTACAATACCGGCAAGCAACTTCTTCCAGGTGACTCTGGCTGTATTCTGGCTGGTTGCATTCAGCTCTGCTACTCACGATATTGCTGCCGATGGTTTCTACATGCTTGCACTGGACACTCACGACCAGTCGTTGTATGTTGGTATAAGAAGCACTTTTTACAGAGTGGCAACAATAATGGGGCAGGGGCTCCTGATTGTGATTGCCGGTCTTCTTGAGTCCTCTACAGGAATAAAACCTGCGGAAATTGTAGTGAATGCGGGGCCGCAGTTCAGCAACACTATTACTCTTCCTGCAGCTGACACTACTCTGACAGACTCGTCTGCAGTCGCTCAGACTGCTGACTTTTCTTTCGTGGTCACACCTTCTATGGTGAATTTAAGCACAAACACTATTTCGGTAGACTCTGCTGCTATCCTTAAGGCCTATGCTGTTGAGCAGAATATTCTCAATGGATTTGCTGTTGCCGAAAAATCAAAAGCCGATATTCAGGCAGAAAAATCATGGTGGACAAAAAGCGTGTCGGAACCTCTGGGACAATTCATAAAACGCAACTTTGGTGAGGAGAATGCCGGCAAGGAGGTTCATAAACTTACAGGTAATTCTCATCTGGTAAGTGTCAAACTGACAAAGGCTCCTGCCGCTGGTGAAAAAATTGTTCTGAACACCTCATTGAAGAAGGGGGACAAGAGTATCTTCATAGCTTATGGCGAGAGAATAGAATTTACATCTGAAAACTGGAACAAACCGGCTTACCTGTTGGTTCAGGCAGATCCTAAGCTTAAGACTGAGGCATCTGCTACATTTAACGGTTTATCGGGAAACATCACCTTTGCCTGGTCAATCACCTTTTTCATAATGGCCGGCTTCTTTATGGCCGTGGCCCTTTATCACAGATTCATACTTCCGCGGCCGGCTTCTGACAAACCTGCTAAAGAGGTTACACCACGGACAATCTTCAGGGAGTTCTTTGAGACTTTTGCCTCATTCTTCAAAAAGAAACAAATATGGGTGGCAATAGCCTTCTTGCTGCTTTACCGTCTGCCGGAGGCGCAGCTGGTGAAGCTTATCTCTCCTTTCCTTCTGGATGCCAGAGAGGTTGGTGGAATGGGACTTACCACAGGTCAGGTTGGGTTGGTTTATGGTACAATCGGTATACTTGGATTAACACTGGGGGGTATTATTGGTGGAATCATTGCTGCCAAAGGGGGTCTTAAAAAGTGGCTATGGCCAATGGCATGGACAATCTCTCTGACTTGTGCAACGTTCGTTTACCTTAGCGTGTTCCAGCCAGACAATCTTTTTGTTGTATATCTGTGTGTATTTATTGAGCAGTTTGGTTATGGATTCGGGTTTACCGCCTATATGTTGTTCATGATATACTTTGCTGTAGGTGAGCACAAAACGGCGCACTATGCAATCTGTACTGCATTCATGGCCCTTGGTATGATGATGCCGGGGATGTCGGCAGGTTGGCTGCAGGAGCTGATCGGTTACCAGAATTTCTTCTACTGGGTAATGATCTGCTGCTTGTCGACAATTGCAGTTACAGCTTTTATTAAGGTGGATGAAGGTTTTGGGAAAAAGGAAGTAGCTAAGGGGTAGTCCAATTATTATACAGGTTATAAAAATCACTCAAAATGAAAAAAATATTATTTCTGATTTCTGCAATCTGCATATTTGCAGGTGCTGCACATGCCCAGAAAATCAAAACCGGCATCGAGGTTCTGAAGTATCAGAATTTCAAGATTCTTGAAGGAAAACGTGTAGGCCTCATTACAAATCCTACGGGTTTTGACAATAATGTAAAATCAACCATTGATATTCTGTTTGAAGCTCCCAACGTAAAGCTTGTGGCTCTTTTTGGTCCTGAGCATGGTGTACGGGGTGATGCACATGCCGGCGATAAGGTTGAGACTGTAAATGACCCTAAGACCGGACTTCCTGTACACTCTCTTTATGGCAGTACCCGCAAGGCAACTCCTGAGATGTTAAAGGGAATTGATGTGCTGGTATATGATATTCAGGATATTGGAAGCAGGTCATTCACTTATATTAGTACTATGGGTCTTGCCATGGAGGCTGCTGCTGAGAACAATATCGAACTGGTTATCCTGGACAGGCCTAATCCGCTTGGAGGGTTGAAGGTAGAGGGCAATCTGGTCGAGGATGGATTCATATCGTTTGTCAGTCAGTTTAAGATTCCTTACGTTTATGGTCTGACTTGCGGCGAACTTGCGCTTCTGCTTAACGGAGAGAAAATGCTGAGTAAGCAGTGCAAGCTTTCAGTTGTGAAGATGGCAGGATGGAGCAGGGATATGACCTTCGACAAGACAGGTCTTCAGTGGGTACCCTCTTCTCCACATATTCCTCAGCCAATAAGTGCAATTTTATACCCTGTATCTGGTATTCTGGGTGAGTTGGGTTATATCTCGATTGGTGTAGGTTACACTATCCCGTTCCAGATTTTCGCCTCTGAATGGATAAAAGCAGAAGAGCTTGCCGATAAATTAAATGGATACAAACTTCCGGGTGTTGTTTTCAGACCAATACACCTTAAACCGTTCTACTCTGTTGGTGTAGGATTGAATTATCAGGGTGTGCAGGTTCATATAATGGATTATGACAAAGTTGCTCTAACCGACATTCAGTTCTATGTTATGGAAGCTCTTGCCGATCTTTATCCGGACAAGGCTGTGTTCAAGAATGCCGATGAAAAGCGTTACAAGATGTTTGATCAGGTTGCGGGCAGCAACCAGATAAGATTGCGTTTTGCGCAGCGGCATAAGTTTGCGGATATCAAGGATTACTGGTACAAGGATGTTGAGGCGTTCAAGGTGATTTCGAAAAAGTACTATCTGTATAAGTAGGGTATATAGGGACGCAAATTGTGTACCCTTCTTCCGGCAAGGTGCGGATTTCTCCGATGCGTATCCCGGATTTACCCACATAACAGTCACTACGTTAAAAAATAAAGGTGGAAATTGATAGTTTGCGAGTAAGTAACAGCTGCCAATTTCCGCTCTTATTTTTCTTAACTCTCCGTTCCTTTAGTGGGTGCCCAAATCCTCATGATAAGCATCATCGAATTCCGCACCTTATTTGATTTTGTACACAATTTGCTTATATTTACACAGATAGTTAATTGTAATCTTGTTTTTTCTAACGCTCCATTCGCTTAGTGGGTGCCCAAACCCTCACTGCAAGCATCTGCAAATCCCACCCCTGCCCTTGATTTTCACACAATCCGCACCACACTTATTCATAGCAAAGAGGAATCCAACTACACAATCAATTTTTGAGATGCAAAGTATTCAATTGCCTGTTTACCAGATTTACCCGCTTCGCGCTCAATTCGCTAAAAAACAAAGGTGAAACCAAGTATGCCAGTACAAAAGGCTGCAGGTTTCAGCTCTCGTTTTTTCTAACGCTCCATTCGCTTAGTGGGCACCAAATCTTCATTGCAAGTATATCACAACCAACCACCATGCAATGATAAAATCATATAATTTGTGTTTATGTCCTAGGCAATGCCTATGAGGGCAATTACACAAACAAAAATTTGAGATGCAAAAAAATATTACAAATTAGTATAAGAAATAAATTTGTTGAAATTATAATTATAGAAAGCTATTAATCAATATAATGTTCATTTATTATCATAATTGATTTAGTTGACAGTTTTATTAAGTGGGAAATCTAAGTGTTAAACAGTTATTGGTGGGTTAATAATTTTTTGTACAATTGTATGATGATTGAGAGTACAATTTCGGATTTTGAGCTGGCAGCGTTGTTAAAAAACGATAGTATTCCTGCCTTGAACCGGTTATACAAAATGTATTACCGTTCTCTTTACTATTTTGGATGTAAATTAACCGGAAATGATGCGGAAGCAGAAGATATTGTTGCAGAGAGCTTTATTAAATTATGGGACAAACGAGATAGCTTTGAGGCACTCAGTCAAATTAAAGCTTTTCTATTCGTTGTAACAAAAAATGCATGTTTAAATTACATTAAGAGGTCATCGAGGCATATTTCAACACCGATAAACGAAGCTATAATTTACGACGAAGAAGAGCTGTATTTACAAGAATTAGAAACGGAAGTTATCAATCAACTCTACAATGAAATTGAGCAGCTTCCACAAAAAGCAAAGGAAATTTTTAAACTTATCTTTTTTGATAAAAAACAAACCTTTGAAATTGCCGAACAATTAAATATATCCAAGAAAACGGTCCTTAACCAAAAGTTAAGAGCGATTCATCTTCTTCAGCTAGCATTATTAAAACGAGGAATCTTGTTATTTTCCTGTATTTCAGTTATAAGTAAATAATCTCAACAAGAAAATTCTGAGGGGGAAATAAAAATTTATTTCTTTCTTTTGGGAAAAACGCTATTACTGTTGTTTATATATATAAATGACATTATAGCCTGTTATAGCCATGAAAAAACCACAAGAAATTTCTAACATTATTATAAAGTTCCTACATAACAATCTGGATTCGGATGAGACAGCTATACTTGAAGAGTGGTTGTCAAAATCGGAAAAAAACAGAGCGATGTTAGAAAAGATGAAAAACCCGGAATTTTTAAAGGGAGAATTATCAAATTTTAACAGTATTGACTCAGACAGAATTTGGGATAAAATAATCCATCGAATCCCACATCAGAAGACACCCAGTTTAAAAATCCGTAATTGGTATCGATATGCAGCGGCTGCTATTATTTTTATAACTGGTGCGAGTGTACTTGTGTACAATTCATATCAGCATGTTAAATTGACTGCTCAGACAGAGTTTTTAAGAAAGCATGACTTTTTACCTGGAGGTAATAGAGCCACACTCATATTAGGAGATGGTACACAGATAATTTTGGACAGTACCAAGAATGGCAATCTTATAAAGCAGGGCAATACTAATATTCTACAAGCTGATAATCAGTTAGTATACACCTCATCAAAAGCAAATTCAAACGAGTCAATATCATATAATACTGTTACTACACCAAAGGGAGGTCAATACCAAATTGCTCTGCCTGATGGTAGTCAGGTATGGTTAAATGCAGCATCCTCAATAATATTTCCAACAGCATTCAAGGGGAAAGAGCGAAGAATCAGGATTAGTGGGGAGGTTTACCTTGAGGTTTCGAAACTTACTCAGTCTAATAAAGATAAACTACCATTTATTGTAGAACTGAATGGAGTCGAAGTGATGGTTTTAGGAACAAGATTTAATATAAATGCTTATGAGGAAGAGAGGGATGTTAAGGTGACTTTATTGGAAGGTAGTGTGAATGTGAAGAATTTATATGACAATGAGGCTAAAACTATAGAACCCGGTGAGCAGGCAATTTTAGGATTGTCTGGTAATATTGAAAAAAAGTTAGTTGACTTAGAGGAAGCAATTGCTTGGAAAAATGGGTATTTCCAATTTGAAAACGCCAGCCTGCAGAGTGTCATGCGGCAAATATCAAGATGGTACGATGTAAATGTTAGCTATGAAGGCAATCCTAGACCAAGGCAGTTTGGAGGGAAAATAAAACGAAATGTGAACGCATCAGAAATATTGAAGATTTTAGAGGAGAGTGATGTTCATTTT
>Ga0079306_1002511_pt1 | contig 10177 bp, 7 predicted proteins | sample Methanotroph_Enr_FD_79181 | JGI IMG/M metagenome (GOLD analysis project Ga0079306, IMG submission 79181) | Enriched soil microbial communities from Old Woman Creek wetland in Ohio, USA - Methanotroph_Enrichment_5 | ecosystem: Environmental > Terrestrial > Soil > Wetlands | place: USA: Ohio...
GCGGTCGATGGCGCGACGCGAATGCAAACGCTGATCAACGATTTACTCGCTTATTCCCGGATCGGCTCGCGCACCAAGCCGTTTGAACCGGTGAATCTGTCAACCGTTTTGCAACGCGCCTTAGCCAACCTGCATATCGCGATAGAGGAAAGCGGCGCCAAGATTGTCTACGACGAGCTACCGGCCGCGCAGGGCGACATCACGCAACTGACTCAGTTGTTCCAAAACCTGATCGGCAATGCCGTTAAATTTCGCGGCGAATTGGTCCCGGAAATCCGAATTAAAGTATCCGATACCGGAAAATATTGGAGTTTTGAAATTCAAGACAACGGTATCGGTATCTCGCCCGAATTTTTCGAGCGCATTTTTGTTATTTTCCAGCGCCTGCATAATAAGGAAGATTATCCCGGAACCGGGATCGGCCTTTCCATATGCAAGAAAATCGTCGAGCGCCATGGCGGACAAATCAACGTTAATTCCGAACGCGGCCAAGGCGCTACGTTTATTTTCACCTTACCTAAACCCCTTATCGAGGAAACTGACTGATGAGCTTAGAACACATAGGCCGCGCCGCCGAATTTTTGTTGGTGGAAGACAATCCGGGCGATGTCCGTTTAACCTGCGAAGCGTTGACTGAAAGCAAGGTAAAAAACAATCTGAACATCGTCGGCGACGGCATGGAAGCGATGGCTTTCCTGCACAGGGAAGGCAAATACGCAGACGCGCCCCGCCCTGACGTGATCCTGCTCGACCTTAATCTACCGAAAAAAAACGGGCTTGAGGTACTGGCGGAAATCAAAGCCGACCCTAATTTAAAGCGTATTCCGGTGGTCATCATCACGTCCTCGGAGGCTGAACAGGATGTGCTCAGAACCTACGACCTGCACGTCAATTGTTATGTCAACAAGCCGGTGGATCTGGAGCAATTCATTAAGGTCGTGCAATCGATCGAAACGTTCTGGTTGACCATTGTCAAACTCCCCTCGGAAATCGCGGATTAGACTATGGACTCAACTGTCGCAAAAGTTTTGTTAATTGAGGACAATCCAGGGGATGCCAAATTAGTTGAGGTCTTGCTGGAAGCCGACAATAACGCTAATAAACACTTCGAATTGATCCGGGTCGGCTTGCTCAGCGAGGCTTTCCCGATTTTGGAGCAAGGCGGCATTACCGCGATACTGCTCGACCTCGGCCTGCCGGACGGTAACGGCTTGGACAGCCTGACCCAAATATACGCGGCGGCGTTGACGATTCCGATAGTGGTGCTAAGCGCCGAAGAAGATGAATTGCTGGCGATACAATCGGTTCAATTGGGCGCGCAGGACTTTTTGGTCAAAAGCGGCATTTCGGGATTGGTCTTGCGGCGCTCTTTATATTACGCGATAGAGCGGAAGAACTTATTGGAACAACTGCAATACCTCGCGCATTACGATGTGCTGACCGGTTTGGCCAACCGTAAATTGTTTTATGACAGGCTCAAACAGGATATTGTCAGCGCGCGCCGCTCTAAAAAATCATTTGCGCTGATTTTTCTCGATCTTAACGGCTTCAAACTGATCAACGATTCGTTAGGCCATCGTTGCGGCGACGATTTACTCAAGGAAGCCGCAAAACGCCTGCAACATTGCGTGCGCACGACCGATTGCGTCGCGCGTATGGGCGGCGATGAATTCACGCTTATCCTGAACGACTTAAACAATGCCGAAGATGCCGCGATAATCGCCGATAAAATTCTGCATACATTGGCCGAACCGTTGCTGTTAAACGGCCAGCAAGTCACAGCTCACGCCAGTTTGGGTATCGCTATTTATCCTGACGACTGCACCGACATTGAAGAACTGATCGGCGCTGCCGATACCGCTATGTACCAAGCCAAGGTAGACGGCCATGACAGAAAAGGCGGATTCAGTTTCTTTTCCGCGGCGATGGGGGCAAAAGTCCAGCGCAATGCCGATAAAATCGAGCGGCTAAATGCGGCTTTCGAACACGGCGAATTCGAATTGCATTATCAGCCTACCGTAGACGTCCGCAGCGGCGGAATCGTCGGCATGGAAGCGCTGCTGCGCTGGCGGCATCCCGAACAGGGTTTGTTGACGCCGGCAAAGTTCATGACTGACCTGGAAAAGAGCGGCCTTATCGTTCCGGTAGGCAATTGGGTGTTACAGCAAGCCTGCGCGCAAAGCAAACTCTGGCAACGGCAAGGTGTGTCGCCTTTAGCGGTATCGGTCAATATATCGACCCGGCAGTTCCGTCAAAACGGCTTTTTCGACTCTGTCGCCAATGCGTTACAACAAAACGATCTGGCGCCTTCCCTGCTGGAACTGGAATTTCATGAAGCGACTCTCTGGGAAGATGGCGACTATTCCGTGCGGGAACTGAAACGGCTGGCGCAAATGGGCATCAAGCTGTCTTTGGACAATTTCGGCAACGACATGATTTCGTTTAAATCGCTGACTAAGTTTCCGATACACTCGATCAAAATCGATCAGTCCCTGATCCAGCAGGATTCGCTGGATTCAAGGGAAGCGGTTATCGCCAAGGCCGCTATTGAAATAGCGCGCATTTTTCATATCAAAGGTTCGGCTGCCGGCGTAGAAAACGAGTCGCAGCTCGAAATGGTCCGCCATATAGCTTGCGATGACGCGCAAGGCTATTTATACGGCAAACCGTTACCGGTGAATGAGGCCAGCGAGCTGATCGCGCGTTGCGCTACGCTGAATTCGCAAAGCGAGCGCTGTTGATGCCGGCTTATTGCCGCTATCCACTTTATCCAAGTCAATGTAGTGAACATGAATATCCTGCTAATAGAAGACCATAAACCCGATGCGATACTGTTGCGTGAGCTGTTAGCTGAAAACACCAGACAGTCTTTCCGTTTGGTTCATGCCGAACGCTTGGAGGATGGCTTAGCGCTGCTAAAACGGGAGCGCTTCGACGCCGCCCTGCTGGATTTATCCCTGCCGGATGCTTTCGGCCAGGATACTTTTTGGCGTCTGCACCGGCAGGCGCCAACCTTGCCGATCATTGTCCTGACCGGGTTGGACGATGAAGACCTGGCAGTAACATTGGCACAGGCCGGCGCACAGGATTACTTGGTTAAAAGCGACTTGAGCAGCGGCATACTGCATCGAAGCATACGCTATGCAATCCAACGCAAACGCGTGGAGGAAAAACTGCGCCTTGCCGCAACGGTATTCGACAACACCCAGGAAGGCATTTTAATAACCGATGACAAAACCAACATTATTAGCGTCAATCAGGCTTTATGCTCGATTACCGGTTATCAAGCTGATGAACTCATCGGCAACACACCCTCTATCATAAAATCGGAGCAGCACAGCCATGCCTTTTTCCGCCAACTATGGGATATTCTGAACAAGTCCGGCCAATGGCGCGGCGAAATCTGGAACCGCCGCAAGAACGGCGAAATCTTTCCGACCTGGGTCAATATCAGCGCTGTTCGCAGCAATTCGGCATCCGAACCGTCAAGCCGTATCAGCCATTATGTCGCGGTATTCACCGAAATAACCGAGCTTAAACTATCGGAAGAACGGCTCAATTATCTGGCCCATCACGATCCCTTGACCGGATTGCCCAATCGCCTGCTGTTTCATGACCGCCTGGAGCAGGCCGTGTTGCAAGCACAACGGAACAAGTTCATGGTTGCCGTTATGTTTTTGGATCTGGACCGTTTTAAAATCATCAACGACACCTTGGGCCATGTGATCGGCGATGAGCTGCTGGTTGCCGTAGCCGAGCGGCTTAAACGTTGCGCCCGCGAGATCGATACTATCGCCCGTCTGGGCGGCGACGAGTTTGCCGTGATCATTACCCAGATACATCAGGAGAGTGATGTCGAGCTGGTGGCGAAAAAAATCATCCACACCCTGTCCTCGGTTTACTCGGTCGGCGGTTATGAGGTATTCATCACCGCCAGCATCGGCATTAACCTGTATCCCGGCATCGATAATGATCGCGGCAAACTGCTGGAAAACGCCGATGTCGCGATGTATCACGCCAAACAATACGGGCGCAACAATTATAAATTTTATTCGACGGATATGAATGCCGTCGCTTTCGAGCGTTTAATGCTGGAAACCAATTTGCGCCATGCGCTGGAACGGGAGGAATTTACGCTTTATTACCAACCCCAGATTGACATGCAAAGCGGCCAAGTGAATGGAGTGGAAGCGTTGATACGCTGGCAGCACCCCGACCTTGGTTTAGTGTCGCCGCTGGAGTTTATCCCTTTATTGGAAGAAACCGGCCTTATTTTACCGGTTGGCGAATGGGTGATCCGAACCGCTTGCGGGCAAATCAGGGAATGGCTGGACGCCGGGTTTCCGCCATTAACCATGGCGGTCAATTTATCGGCGCGGCAGTTCCGCCAACCCAACCTGATCGAAATGATCGAGCAAATGCTGCTTGAGTTTGATATTCCTCCCGAATTGCTGGAACTTGAACTCACCGAAAGCGTCATGATGGATGACATCGAAGAAACCGTCGCAACCCTGCAAAAATTTAAACAGTTGGGGCTCAAAATCGCCATCGACGATTTCGGTACCGGCGTTTCGTCCTTGGGCTACCTGAAACACTTCCCTATCGATACATTAAAGATAAGCCATGACTTCGTGCTGAACCTGCCGGCAGATTCCGCCGATGCATCTATCGCCAGCGCGGTTATCGGCCTGGCCCGCAACATGCAGCTCAGCAGCGTTGCCGAAGGCGTGGAAAACCAGGGGCAGATGGATTTTCTGCGCGGCCAGGATTGCGAGCGGATACAAGGCTTTTTATTCAGCCGCCCGATTCCGTCCGACCAGATGACCGCATTGCTTATGAATTGGCAAGCAACAACAAAATAAGCCGTTAATATTATTTATGCTTCACCACGGGGACACGAAGTTTTATATTCAGTAAAAAAGCGTAGCGCATCCACCCTACATTTGCTTATATATCTCACATCCACCGACTGAAGTGGGAGGTTCCCAATAACGTAAGCAGGACCCTTCGCCGTATATTTCTTCGTGTTCTTCGTGGTGAAAAAAAAATTGAATCCTATGAAAAAAATCCCTATCGGTATCAGCAGTTGTTTATTGGGCCAGAATGTCCGCTATGACGGCGGGCACAAGCTTGACGCCTACATCACCGGCACGCTGGGCGAATATTTCGAGTTTCATCCGTTTTGCCCGGAAATGGGCATTGGCCTGGGCGCGCCCCGCCCTACCCTGCGCTTGGTAAAAATCGACCGCGCCATTCATTGCGTGGGCATTAAAAATCCTGATGTCGATGTCACCGAACCGTTACGCGATTATGCCGAACAGCAAAAACACCTGCATACCGGCTTATGCGGCTATATCCTGAAAAAAGGCTCGCCCAGTTGCGGCATGGAACGAGTCAAGGTTTACACCAATAATCAGCCCTATGATAACGGAATCGGCATTTATTCCGGGCAATTGATGCGCAACAACCCGTTGCTGCCGGTAGAGGAAGAAGGCAGGCTGGGCGATCCCGGACTGCGCGAGAATTTTATCCAGCGCGTTTACACGCTGTACCGCTGGAAAGAAATGCTGGCCCAGGGCCTGACGACAAACAGCCTGACTACTTTCCATGCCCGCCATAAGCTGATCATCATGAGCCACGACGACTATCGCGACCTGGGTCAGTTATTGGCGGGGCTGACCAAAGCCAACCTCGCCCAAGTTGCCGAACAATACATTTTGCAGTTGATGGACACGCTAAAAAAACCGGCAACGCGCAAAAACCATGTCAACGTCTTGCAGCATATCCAAGGCTATCTAAAAAAGGCCTTAAGCGCCGACGATAAAACCGAACTTTGCGAGGTGATTGAACGTTACCGTAATGGCTACGTTCCGCTGATAGTGCCTTTAACCCTGCTTAAGCATCATTTTCGCAAAAGCCCCGACCCGTACATAGAAGAATCCTATTACATGTCGCCTTATCCGCAGGAACTGCAACTGATCAACCAGTTGTAACCATGGCAAAAATTTTAATTGCCGGCTGCGGCAAGATAGGTTCGGCACTTGCCAACGTCTTAGCAGCCAAGGGCCATCAAGTCACCGGGCTAAAGCGCAAGCCGCCTTTATCCGATTCTATTAACTATGTCGCTGCCGACATAAGCTCACCCGCCGGCTTGGCAGATTTGGACACCGACTTTAACCAAGCGTTTTTTATTGTTTCGCCTGACGGGCGCAGCGAACAAAGCTATCGTGCTGTTTATGAAACCGGCTTGAATAACCTGCTCGCAAAGTTCCCGAACGCGCATTGGTTAATGGTTTCATCCACCGGCGTTTATGCGCAGTCGCATGGCGAATGGGTGGATGAAGATTCAGCCGCGGAGCCGGACAATATCACCAGCCGGTTGATCAGGCAGGCTGAACAAAGATTGATAGATGCAAATCCGGCCAATGTCTTCGTGCGTTTTTCCGGCATTTACGGACCGGGGCGCGAGTATCTGTTAAGACAGGCGATGCAAACACCGGCGATACAGCAAACCCCGCCTTATTTTACCAACCGGATACACCAGCAAGATTGCGTCGGCGTTTTGGCTTTTTTGCTGGAGCAGCATTTGGCCGGCAAGACGTTAGCGCAATGTTACCTTGCCAGCGATGACGATCCTGCGCCGATGTGGGACGTAGTCAGCTGGCTGGCAGAACATCTACATTGCCCGCCGCCGACGGTTAAAGCGGTCGATGCTGATGCCGGAATGAATAAACGCTGTCGCAATGCCCGGTTAAAAGCGTTGGGCTATCGGTTCCGGTATCCGAGCTATAAAGACGGCTATTTGGAATTAATCAGCACGCGGGATGATTAAACGACTACATGGACAGGAAATGATCCAGTCATTTCTCTGCATTCCCCACATCCCTGTGGGGAGTGCAGGAGGTAGAGCAATTGCCGAAACACGAAGAACGCGAAGTTTTCATTGCTTTTTCCTTCGTGTTCTTCGTGTCTTTGTGGTGTTCTTTTGACTTAATCCTTCACGCATCCCCATACTTCGGATAATCGGTATACCCCTTTTCATCGCCGCCATAAAAAGTCGCCTGATCAGGCGTATTCAGCGGCAGATTCTTTGCGAACCGTTCAGGCAAATCCGGGTTAGCGATAAACAACTTACCATACGCCACCATGTCGGCATGACCCTGCTCAATCGCTCGATTGCCGCGTTCCAAGTCATAACCGTTATTGGCCATGTAATAACCGCTAAAACAGTTTCTTAAGACCACGTAATCGATATTCCGCGCGCCAGTCATCATATCACCCTCCAGAACATGCAGATAAGCCAATGCATAATCGGATAATTTTTTAGCGATCGCGTTAAAGGTCTGTTGCGGCTGGCTGTCTTTAATATCGTTAAAGCTGTTTTCCGGCGACAAGCGCACGCCGACGCGGTGCGCGCCCCAAACCGAGATGACTTTTTCGACCACTTCCAGCAACAGCCGCATCCGGTTGGCGATGTCGCCACCGTAACAGTCCTGCCGCCGGTTGGTGCCGTCCCGTAAAAACTGATCCAGCAAATAACCGTTGGCGGCATGAATCTCGACGCCGTCAAACCCCGCCTCTTTGGCGCGTTGCGCTGCGCTCGCGTAATCGACGACGATGCCCGGCACTTCGTCGGTAGCCAATGCGTGCGGCGTTTCGAAATCCTGCATGCCTTCATAGGTCATGGCCTGCCCGGCGGCTTTCAACGCGGACGGCGCAACGGGCAAGCTGCGGCCCGGTTGCAATGAGGAATGGGAAATTCTGCCGGTATGCCAGAGCTGGATAAAAATCCGCCCGCCCCGGTCGTGAACCGCATCGGTGACTCGCTTCCAGCCGGCCACCTGCGCGGCGGAATGAATGCCCGGGGTTCGCGGATAACCGACGCCCTGGGCCGATATTTGACTGCCTTCGCTGATAATCAGTCCGGCGCCGGCCCGTTGCCGGTAATACTCCATATTCATGTCCTGGGGCGCGTTGGCCTCACCCGCCCTGTTGCGCGTCAAGGGCGCCATGATTATCCGGTTGGCTAGCGCCAAATCACCCAACAATATGGGCGAAAACAAGTTACTTTTATCGCTGGTTACTGATGTCATACTGCGCTCCTAATGAAAATATTCAAATAATCTATTACATGTTTTGAACTGCCGAATATCGGCAAATTACCGCTCCTGTCCTACGCACGAGCTATCGACTCCCTAAAATGCCAGCCCATCGTTGCACAATACCTATGCGTTGTATATCATTCGCCGGATATTGATATTTGTCGTTAGAACCAGTGTCGTCTGGCACGGCTATTACTTTCTCTTCAGCGAACAATGTTGTTAAAGGTTTTTACAGTTATACCCTTATTACCCTCCTTCCTATTTTTGAGGTTCTTGTGAAAAAAAATATCAACCCTTACGCTAATCTTGATTTACGAAAACAAATTTATATGGAATGCACGTCAATGGCGAAGTATGCGTTGTCGAAAGGGGGAGCTGTTCCTTCCGACACGATTAGAAACATTGAATCGTTTGAAGACCATAGCATTGTGAACGAAGGCAGCTTGCCGCCGCATATTAAAATCGATCTTGATATTTCCGAGCTGGTTAATGCCCACAATGTACTGGCACGTCTTATCGAACCGGCCACACCAAAAACTGTATTATTGCTCTACGTAGAACAAAGAACCGAAACAATACTTAAATTCTTAGGCCCGGTTTCATTAGTTCGACATCTTATGCTGGCTGCGGTCATATCCCTGCTTGTCTTTGTAACGGTGATGTCCAGCCCTTTTATAAGCGGAGAAAAATTAGCGCAAGACGTGTTGTCTGCCGAGGGTCTAGATCAGATGGCGCGCTTAATTTTTTATATCAGTGCGGCCGGTCTCGGCGCATCATTTACAGCGCTATATACCGCAAATACCTACATTTCCAAAGGCACCTACGATCCGTGCTATCAATCGTCTTATTGGATTCGTTTTTTATTGGGCATCATCGCAGGATTATTGTTATCGCTGCTGATTTCAGAGCAGTCCATGGCCGATAACGATATGCTTTCAAAAGGAATTATCCGGCCATTACTGGCAATTCTAGGCGGTTTTTCCGCTGATTTACTTTATTCATTCCTGAACCGGATGGTGGAAACGTTCAAATCATTGTTTGAAAATAATTCGAAACATATGGTTGAGGCAAAGACCCAAGAGGCTAAAGCCAAACTCGCGGAATTAGAGATTGAGAGACGAATGAAGTTGTCGCAAAATTTAATGCAACTGCACCAGCAGATTGGAGTGGAAACCGATCCAGAACAGGTAAAACAACAAGTCCAAGACATCCTGGAAGGTTTAATGCAGCCTAAAGCAGCTTAGCTGAACGATCTACCTTCGTTTATCGCTAAAGACGATGACGAAGGCACGATCTTGAAAAAGCCTAGATCCGAGCCAAAAGGCTGGTATTGGGTTTGCGCTCCCAGTGCTGCCATAAACGCCTGCATCCTCTCCCTGCGAAAGATCGTTTGACAATCCAACGTTAAGAAACCGCCTCGAAAATATGCTGCTCGTTGCACCCAGCCGATCATTGGCAGTTGCTGCAAACGGTTGGCCTGAATACCTGCCGTCCACCAGGATGCACATGATCTGCCTGAAGTAAGACGATTTTCTACAAAGCGCCACCCGAGTCCTTAAGTTATTGAGCCAACGCCAGCTGTTGGTCCGGCAATAACAGCCTTCCATTTTAGAAATTTCAAAATAAGCGCGCCTAAGTCAGCCCGATTTGTCGGTTACCATAGACGACCTGCATTTGATTAAAGACGATTTGGTCAACTTTCGCATAAGGTCGCCATCGTTCACTATCATCGTCCCGTCTAGAGGACTAAGGACTGTTGCCACCCGGCAATACCAGTCCAATAGTTTCTGATCGCTACTGGTTATTGCTGTCGCCTCTTAGTCCAGGCCAACATACAATTTCCTGTCATGCCCAAGCGAGCGAGCCATTTACGGTGGATGTCACTTACCCCTGCCAGTCAATCTCTAGGCGGGATTGCAACGATAACGGAAAATTCAGTTTGAACTAAAGGGCCGATTATATTGAATACAACCGGCCCTTTTTTAACATCAAAGCCTCAAACCTGTCCGGCAGGTTTTTTTGCTGTCGCTTTGACTGCTTTCTTGTCGGATTTATCCGGCGCTTCATTTCCCGAA
>Ga0079306_1002512_pt1 | contig 10172 bp, 7 predicted proteins | sample Methanotroph_Enr_FD_79181 | JGI IMG/M metagenome (GOLD analysis project Ga0079306, IMG submission 79181) | Enriched soil microbial communities from Old Woman Creek wetland in Ohio, USA - Methanotroph_Enrichment_5 | ecosystem: Environmental > Terrestrial > Soil > Wetlands | place: USA: Ohio...
CTCAGGGCCTCTTCGGTCCCTGGATACTCGCAGACGAGCTCGTCGTGCACCTCCGCGTTGTGCTTGCGATACGAGGTCAGCAGCGCATCCACGTGGTCCGGAGCGAACTCCTCCATCTGCACGCGAAGTGGCACGCCTACGTTGTGCAGCAAAACGTCGTCAGCTGGTGTCTCGCCGAGTATCTCAGTCGTGGCGTGACGCATCGAGGCGAGAATCAGTTCGATGGTGTCGATGAGCGTCCCATCGAGGTCAAACAGTACGACCTCGATGGGACGGATCTCGTCGCCCGCCTTGTCGGCGGATGTCTCTACTGTGCTCATGCAGTGCTACTCGTCAGACTCAGAAGCGTCCGCGTCGTCGGCGTCGTCGAACTCCTCGGCCATCAGATCCTCGGTCTCATCCTCGAGCACATCGACGGGAGCGGTCTCAGGGGTGCTCTCGAGCAGCGAGCCCTGGCCCTCGGCGATACCGCGCGCCGGCTTCTTCTTGTTGCCGCCGCTGACTCGCGCGATTGCTGTGACGCGATCGCTCTCGGCGACGTTCATGACCTTGACGCCCTGCGTGGAGCGACCGAGCTTGGAGATGTCGTCGGCCTTCACGCGGATGACGACGCCCTCTTCCGAGATGAGCATGAGTTCGTGCTGCGGCTGGACGATCTTCATGCCGGTCAGCGGGCCCTTCTTGGGTGTGACCTGAATCGTCCGCACGCCCTGACCGCCGCGGTGGTGCTCCGGGTACTCGTTGACGGGAGTGCGCTTGCCGTAGCCGCGCTCGGTGACCACGAACAGCTCAGCGTCGTCCGGTGCGATCTCCATGCCCAGCATGGACTCGCCCGCCTTGATGGTCATGCCCTTGACGCCCATAGTGTCGCGACCCATCGGTCGGGCCTCGGCCTCATCCCACTTGATCGCCTTACCCGCCGAGGAGACCATGATGACCTTCTGGCCCTCCTTGACGCGGCGAACCGAGATCAGCTCGTCGTCCTCGCGCAGGTTGATGGCGATGATGCCGTCGCGACGGCTGCGGTCGTACGCGCCGATGGCGGTCTTCTTCACCATGCCGTGGCGTGTGGCGAACATCAGGTACTCGTCCGGCGAGAACACCTTGGTATTGATGACGGCGGCGATCTTCTCGGTCTGCTCGAACGGAAGCAGGTTCACAACCGCGGTGCCGCGCGCATGACGCGATCCGACCGGCAGCTCGTGCACCTTCATGCGGTACACCTTGCCGCGCGTCGAGAACACCAGGATGTAGTCGTGCGTGCTCGCGATGAACAGGTGCTCGACAAAGTCCGCCTCGCGCAGGTTCACGCCCTGCAGGCCCTTACCGCCGCGCTTCTGCTGACGGTACGTAGCCACGGGCAGGCGCTTGATGTAGCCGGCCTTGGTGATAGTGACGACCATGTCTTCCTCGGCGATGAGGTCTTCGACGTCCAGATCCTTCGCTGCCGAGGAGATGTCGGTGCGGCGCTTGTCGGCGAACTTCTGGCGAACCTCACCCAACTCGTCCTTGATGATGGTGAGGACCAGCTCCGGCTCGGCGAGCACGCGGGTGAACCATGCGATCTTCTCGCGCAGCTCGGTCAGCTCCTCTTCGATCTTGTGGCGCTCGAGGCCGGTCAGGCGACGCAGGCGCATCTCAAGGATCGCGTCGGTCTGGATGACGGTGAGACCGAACCGCTCGATGAGCTTAGCCCTGGCCTCGGAGTCGTCGTTGCTGGCCCGGATGATCCTGATGACCTCGTCGATGTTGTCGAGCGCTATCACGAGACCTTCGAGAATGTGTGCCCGCTCCTGCGCCTTACGCAGGTCGTACTTGGTCCTGCGGACGATGACGTCCTTCTGGTGCTCGATGTAGTAGTAGAGCATCTCCTTGAGATTCAGCGTGCGCGGCACGCCGTCAACGAGCGACAGCATGATCACGCCGAAGTTCTGCTGGAGCTGCGTGTGCTTGAACAGCTTGTTCAATACGACCTGCGGGATGCAGTTGTTCTTGAGCTCGATGACGACGCGCATACCCTTGCGGTCAGACTCGTCGCGCAGGTCGGAGATCTCGGTGAGCTTCTTCTCGCGAACGAGATCAGCGATCTTGGTCACCAGCTTGGACTTGTTCACCTGGTACGGAATCTCGCTGATGATGATGCGGGTGCGTCCGGTCGACGTCTGCTCGATGTGAGCCTTGCCGCGGATCGTGATCGAACCGCGTCCGGTCTCGTAGGCCGACTTGATGCCGTCGCGTCCCATGATCGTCGCGCCCGTCGGGAAGTCAGGACCCGGGACTTTGGTCATCAGGTCTTCGACGGTCGCCTCAGGGTTGTCGATAAGCATCATGGTCGCGTCGATGACCTCGCCGAGGTTGTGCGGCGGGATGTTCGTCGCCATACCGACCGCGATACCCGCCGAGCCGTTCACAAGCAGGTTGGGATAGCGGCTCGGAAGCACGAGGGGCTCAGTCAGAGACTCGTCATAGTTGGGGCCGAAATCGACGGTCTCCTTGTCGAGATCGCGCAGCAGCTCCATCGCCAGACGATGCAGTCGGGACTCGGTGTAACGCATGGCGGCTGCGGAGTCGCCGTCGACCGAGCCGAAGTTTCCATGTCCGTCGACGAGCGGAGCGCGCATCGCGAACGGCTGGGCGAGGCGGACCATCGTGTCGTACACCGCTACGTCACCGTGCGGATGGTACTTGCCGATGACCTCTCCGACCGTCCACGCCGACTTCTTGTACGCGCGCGTCGGCGTCAGGCCCGACTCGTTCATGGCGTACAGGATACGTCTGTGAACGGGCTTCAACCCGTCTCGGACGTCCGGAAGGGCGCGCGACACGATGACGCTCATCGAGTACTCGAGGAACGAGTTGCGCAGCTCCGTCTGGATTTCGATCGGCAGCATCGTTGTGCCGCTGGTGTCGATCGTCCCGTTCTCGTCTGCCACTTAGAGCACTCCTTGTAGTCGTAGCGTTCTGAACACGAACCATGCCGCGGCGCCTACGAATCCGGCGCCGAACAACAGAACCGTCAAACCGACGAACACTCCCGTCCTGCCCTGCTCTGGGTGTTGCAGCGCGACCACAACCATCACGATCGCCCAGATCACCAGCACTACCCCTGTGACCAGCAACACCGCTCCGGCGATCAACGCGGCCTTGTGCATGCCCGCGGTCGCCGGTCCGTCCTCAGCCTTGAGCTCAAAGAGCATCGCGGCGACTTTCCTATCGTCGACCTCCCCTTTCGGGGTGACCTTCACCTCGGGCGGAGCCTGTTTCGGCTCTGTGGAGGCTGAACCATCACCGGTGGGTTCTGGTTCCGGCACCACCGCCGGTACGACCGGTGGAGATACCACTTGCTCTGCTGCTTTGCTGCGTTCGCGTGCGAGTTGATCGAATTGATCCTTCTCCCACGGCGGGGGCTCGAACTCCTTGCGATCCCTTCGTGGAGGGGGTGGAGCGAAATTGAAGTCCTTTTCGCTCACCGTCCCCACCACCCTTCCTCACGACGTCCCACTGACGCGCTCTCCTGTCCTAGATGTCCAGGAAACGAACGTCCTTGGCGTGCCGCTGGATGAACTCTTTGCGTGGCTCGACCTGGTCGCCCATGAGATCCTCGAATGCACGACCTGCGGCGAACGCATCTTCGATCGTGACCTGCATGAGGGTGCGGCCGTTGGGGTCCATCGTGGTCTCCCAGAGCTGCTGCGGGTTCATCTCGCCGAGTCCCTTGTACCGCTGAATCGAGTACTTGGTGTTCTCGGGAAGGGCCTTCAGGGCCTCTTGCAGCTGGGCGTCGTTATACGCGTAGCTGTGCTTCTTGCCCACAGAGATCTTAAAGAGCGGGGGCTGAGCAATGTAGATGAACCCGTTCTCGATCATCTCGGGCATGAAGCGATAGAAGAACGTGAGGATCAGGCACCGGATGTGGGCACCGTCGACGTCGGCGTCGGTCATGATGATGACCTTGTGGTACCGGGCCGCGCTGATATCGAACTCCTCGCTGATGCTCGTGCCGATAGCCGTAATCATCGCCTGGATCTCGATACTGGCAAGCGACCGGTTCAGACCTGCGCGCTCGACGTTGAGGATCTTGCCTCGCAGCGGAAGAATGGCCTGGAAGCTGCGGTCTCGCGCCTGCTTCGCCGAGCCACCGGCCGAGTCGCCCTCGACCAGATATATCTCTGTGAGGGAAGCATCCCGAATCGAGCAGTCCGAGAGCTTGCCAGGGAGCGTCGATGACTCGAGCAATCCCTTGCGGCGGGTCAGCTCGCGCGCTTTGCGCGCGGCCGCACGGGCCTTCGCCGCCTGCGACGACTTCATGACGATGGCGCGCGCCGGCTTGGGGTGCTCCTCAAGGTACTCCGAGAGCCCCTGAGTCACGATCGACTGGACCAGGCCTCGCATCTCGGTGTTGCCGAGCTTGGTCTTGGTCTGGCCTTCAAACTGAGGATCGCGCAGCTTCACAGAGATGACCGCCGCGAGACCTTCTCGGATGTCCTCGCCGGAGAGGTTCTCGTCCTTGTCCTTGAGGATCCCCTGCCGGCGAGCGTACTCGTTGATCGTACGCGTCAGGGCATTCTTGAAGCCGTCCAGGTGCGTTCCGCCCTCGTGGGTGTTGATGTTGTTTGCGAAGGCAAGCACGGAGTCGGTGTAGCTCATGTTCCACTGCATCGCGACTTCAACAACTCCCTCGGGGCCCTCGGCCTCGAAGTAGATCGGCTTGCTATGGATCGTTTCCTTGTTCTCGTTCAGGTACTTCACGAAGTCGACGATACCGCCGGCGTAGTTGAACACCTCGACGCGCGGCTCGAGCTCGCGCTCGTCGGTCAGCGTGATCTTCATGTTCTTGTTCAGGAACGCCGTCTCGCGGAAACGAGTGGCGAGCGTGTCGTAGTCGTAGACGATGGTCTCGAAGATCTTGTCATCGGGCCAGAAGGTGATCTTGGTCCCGGTTCCCTTTGCTTTGCCGGAATGAGCCAGCGGAGCGACGGGCTTCCCATGGTCATACGTCTGCGTCCAGGTGGTCCCGTCACGCTTGACCTCGACATCAAGGCGCGTAGAAAGCGCGTTTACGACCGAGGCTCCAACTCCGTGAAGTCCGCCCGAAACCTTGTATCCCTCGCCGCCGAACTTACCGCCGGCGTGTAGGACGGTAAGTACGACTTCAACAGTCGGCTTCTTGAGCTTGGGGTGCTTGTCGACAGGAATACCACGCCCGTTGTCGGTGACGCTGATCGAGTTGTCAGCGTGGATCACGACTTCCGCGTGCGTGCAGTAGCCGGCGAGGGCCTCGTCTACCGCGTTGTCGACGATTTCGTAGACCAGGTGGTGTAGCCCTCGGGGGCCGGTCGAACCGATGTACATACCAGGCCGCTTGCGAACCGCCTCAAGACCCTCCAGTACCTGGATGTCTTTTCCTGAGTATGAGGCCTCTTTGGACACACTGGCTCCTTTTCCTACGCACACCAAAATAGTTGCAGATCACGCACGCCAGAGATCGGGCACGACATGTAGTGGTACCCCTCAATATCCTACCACAACGTGTAGGGTACAGACCCCGAATATATGCCTCAGGAGCCCTCTCGCGGCTTCTCGCGGACGTTCCGGGCCGAGAGACCCTTTTTCCACTCTAGGTCAGCAACGGTTGCCTTCATCGCCGCCTCCCGTAGTGCAGGGTCAGGAATGCACTCTACCGATGCCGCAACCTGAGCCCGCTCTATCTCAGTGAGTGGCACAGATTCAACGACGTCTCGATAGTAGAAGTCCTCGTTCTCGAGTTCTGTGCGCCTCAGACGATCCTCCTCGGCAACTTTCCTCGAGACAGTGAACACCATCTTCTTGACCACGTTCTTACCGAGTTCAGAGTTGATGGCCTTGCGATATGTCTCGGACATGGCCGTAAGCTCTGTCGCCCATCCGGGGCCATCCACATAGATGACGAGAATCCCGTCGCGAAGATGAGCGCCTGTCGTATGGGCGGTAACCTGTGGCCCTGCCGTTTCCTGCCACAGAATTCCTATACGAGCCTGTGTGTATGCGCCGCCGGAGTTCCGATCCAATCTCGATACCAGACCTTCGAGACCGGTTCCTAGAGAACTTGTTCTGCCTTTTCTCTTCACGACAACGTCACCACACTTGCCCGGTCAACAAGTTCCCTATCGAAATAGCCCAGGTTAGTGGTCGTGATGACTGTTTGAGCCGCTCCTCCAACGAACGCCGCGAGACTGTGTCTCCTACCTTCGTCGAGTTCGGACATCACGTCATCAAGTAGCAGCAATGGGGGCTGTCCTGATATCTCTCTCACAACTCCGACCTCAGCCAGTTTCCACGCAAGGGTTACCGTTCGCTGTTGCCCCTGAGATGAGTATGCGCGCGCTTCCCGCGACTCGATCATGAACTCTATGTCATCCCTATGAGGCCCGAAGAGGGTTGTTCGACGGGCCTTTTCATCCGCTTCCTTCTCGCGAGACACGATCTCCAAGTTCTTCTGGATATCACTCTCAGAGAGATCCACTTCACTGCTGTTCCACGACGGAACATAACGAGAAGTGAGTCTCTCCCCTCCCGAAAGCGTCTCATACAGCTCTGACATCTTTGCGTTCAATCGATTGAACAGGCGTATCCGCGACGCCATGAACGTGGAGCCAACTGAGATGACCTTCTCTGTCAGAGCGCAGAGAACGTCCATGTTTCCTTCGTCGTCCCGAAGAAGCGAGTTCCTCTGCTTCAGTACTCGCTCATATTCGAGCTTCAGGTTCCTATACGTCGGGGAGAGTTGGACGCCGAGAGAATCAAGGGCTGCACGTCTCTTCTCGGCGGAGTCTTTGACGAGCCTTAGGTCATCCGGCGTAAAGAGTACGCAGGGAATGATTCCCGCCACTTCACTGACCCGGCGGCGAATTTTCCCGTTCACCTTATATTCGCGCTTGCCCAACAACCCGATTCTGAGTTCAGTCTCGAGAACGCGTCCGTCACCTTCGGCTCGAAGAGCGGCGTATGACTCACTCTTCCCCCACGAGATGACCTCTGTCCACTGAGGCTTTCTGAACGACTCTCCTGCCGACAGCAGCTGCAGAGCCTCGATGATGTTCGTCTTTCCGACAGCATTGTCACCAACGAGCACCGTGAGTTGAGGATCCAACTCCACCACGAAGTTCTCATAGCTCCGAAAGTCGCGGAGTTCTAACCGTGTGATCGTGAGAGACATGAACCCTAACCGAGACGAACCGGCATGAGCAGATACAGGAACCCTTCCTGCTCAACACTCTTGAGGAGGCCTGGTTTGAGAGCACTCATGACCTCAAGCCGGACCGAATCGGTCCCAACCGAGTTCAACCCGTCCATCAGGAACGCGTGATTGAACGCAATCTCAACGTCGGATCCTTCAGCTTTGACCATGAGGTCTTCTGAAGCATCTCCAACGTCCTGAGTAGCGGCCGAGAGGGACAGTGTCTGATCCTCTATGTTGACCGAGATCTTCAAGGGCGTGTTGTGAAGCGCCATCAACGAAACACGCTTCACCGCAGCAGTCAGCTCTTCACCTGAGATGACCGCCTTTGTCTCGGACTCCTTAGGAATCAGCTGCTTGTAGTTGGGGAACGTGCCTTCGATCCGACGTGTAACGAAGACAGTGTTTCCAAACTCGAACACAATCTGGTTCTCGGCAATTCCAAGAACAACCTCTTCGGCATCAGACCCAAGACGAGTGACCTCTTCGAGAGCCTTGCCAGGAATGACAACTTCAACGTCCTCGCCGGCGGTCTTCTCGAGAACAATCTCCCTGACGGCGAGTCGGTATGAATCGGTCGCAACCATTTTGATCGAGGGACCTTCGATGATGAGCAGGATTCCGGTGAGAATAGCTCGTGTCTCATCTCGGCTGACCGCTTTGGACACCTGGCGCACCATCGAGACCAAGGTCGACGACGCGAGAGTGATCGACTTGTCGACTTGCACCTCAGGGAACTTCGGGAAGTCTGAAGGCTTAAGGGTCTTCACTGTGAAGGACGAGTGTTGGCACCTGATATGGGCAGTCTCTCCTTCAGTCTCAATCGTGATAGCCGCCTCAGGGAGGCTACGGACGATATCTGTGAGGAGCTTGCCCGGAATCACGATCTGTCCCGGCTGATCTATCAGAGCAGGAGCCTTGTGGCGAATGGATATCTCGAGGTCTGTAGCCTGCAGCTGAATCTCTCCCTCATCTGCATTGATGAGTACACCGGAGAGGATAGGGAGAGTCGATCGGGCTGACATTCCCTTACTTACAGTTGAAAGGGCCTCCAAGAGCTCACTTCTGGCGATACTGAACTTCATCTACTAATCCCTTCTTATTCATTACTCACCAGTATCACCACTAAGGTCTGTGGATATGTGGAAACTCTCTGTTCCAGCAGGTCAACGACGGCGTGTCTCTTAGCTGCCGGCTGTGGAGTGTTCTGTCACTCCATCCACACTATCCTCAGGCTTCAAGTTCTATCAACAGATTCAGACAATGTTCCCGATGTTGTCCCGATGTTGTCTACAGGCTTATCAACAGCCCCCAAGACAGAACTAATCAGTTCTTCTGGCGAATCTGGTTGGTCAACGTCTGAATCTGATTGTAAACATCTCTCTGCACGCCCATGAGCTTATGAATCTTAGCGGTGGCATGCATGACAGTGGTGTGATCTCGACCACCGAACGCGTCGCCGATCTTGGGCAATGAGAGATCAGTAAGGTCGCGCGCGAGATACATAGCTATCTGCCGAGGATAGACGATGTTCTGAGATCTCTTGCTTCCGATCAGGTCAGTGTGGCTGATGCCGTAGTAGCGGCACACCTCACGCTGAATGGATGGCAGAGAGATGGGTCTGGCCGAGTGATCAGGAAATACGGTCAGAAGGACTTCTCGGGCCATCTCGACGTCCACCACCGGACGCTTGGACAGGTGGAGCCACGCACCGATTCGGTTCATAGCCCCCTCCATCTCTCGGATGTTAGGAGTGCTGATCTCCGCCACGTATGACAGCGCATCAGGGTCGACCGGCATATTCTCACGCTCCACGTACTGGCGAAGGATAGCCAGGCGAGTCTCATAGTTTGGAGGCTGAATGTCAGCAGGAAGGCCGGAAGCGAACCTGCTTGTGAAGCGCTCCTCCATATTAATCTCGCGAGGAGGTCTGTCCGACGCGAGGACGACTGCCTTACCCCGCTGCATGAGTTCGTTGAATGTGTTGAAGAACTGCTCCTGAATACCTTCCTTCTTCTGAAGGAATTGGATGTCGTCAAGGAGGAGCACATCGACCGACCGGTACTTACGTCTGAATTCGTTTGGTGTGCCCGCATGAACGGAATCGACGAAGTCATTCAGAAATCGTTCCGCCGTAACGAAGAGAACCTTCTTGTGAGGGAAGCTCTCATTCACGTACTGAGCGATCGCGTGAAGAAGGTGTGTCTTTCCGAGACCCGGGCCTCCCCAGAGGAACAACGGGTTGTACTTCAGGCCCGGCTGCTCGGCAACTGCCAGGGCGGCGTTGCGAGCGAAGGCGTTGGAGTCACCGACGACGAAAGAGTCGAACGTGAAACGGGGGTTGTACTCATCGCCGTCGCCAGAATCGGCGGGTGTGAGTTCAGGTGCTTCCGTCGACTCAACTACATAGGGAGTATCTGCAACCTCGGCGACCTCCGACGGCACTGTCCCGTCGACGACGATCCTGACGCACAGGTCTGTCCCAACCACCTGTGATACTGCCGCACTGAGGCGCTGGGTGTATCGCTCCTCAAGCCAGGCTCGGGCGAACTCGTTTTGGACACCCACGACGAAGACCCCGTCATCAGTCAGTTCCACCGGCGCAGTGTGTTCGAACCAGGTCTTGAAGCTCGGGGTGTTGAGCTCCTCCTTGACGATCTCAAGAACTGCGGTCCACACGGAACTGATATCAGAGGTCATAGTCGTCACTTCTGCTCCAGACTGGCGTTGTAGTCGATGCCGGTGATGAGGTCATCGAGGTAGGACATACCTTGGTCGGTCAACGCCCTCTTGCCGCTCTCGGAAGAGATGAGACCGATCTCTTCAAGCGATGCCAGGTCACGATAGGCGGTGGATATCCCCACACCCAACTCCCGCGAAACCAGACTCGGGCCCGCTGCGCCCGACTCCATGACCAGGGCTAGGACCTGCTTCTGGCGGGTGGTGAGGCCGGGCC
>Ga0079306_1002513_pt1 | contig 10168 bp, 6 predicted proteins | sample Methanotroph_Enr_FD_79181 | JGI IMG/M metagenome (GOLD analysis project Ga0079306, IMG submission 79181) | Enriched soil microbial communities from Old Woman Creek wetland in Ohio, USA - Methanotroph_Enrichment_5 | ecosystem: Environmental > Terrestrial > Soil > Wetlands | place: USA: Ohio...
CTTCGGCCCACTCATCAATAATGCTCAAGCTATAAACCTGTTGGCGCAAGGCGGAATCACCACCTTGCGCGATATTCCGGAAAAAGGATCGGGAATCGTGGCGATCGGGGCTCATGGCGTCAAGCCCAGCGTGAAACAGCGACTCCAGCAGGCGGGATTTACGGTGGTCGACGCAACGTGCCCGCGGGTGGTTCATATCCAGGACATTATCCAGACTTACAGCGGCAAAGGATATACCTCGATTATCGTCGGAGATCCGAACCATCCGGAAATAGAGGGCCTGCTCGGATACGCCGCCGACAATGGCCATGTAGTCGAAACCTTGGATGAACTTGAGGCGTTGCCCACCTTCGAGAAGGCGGTTGTCGTTGCCCAGAGCACCCAGAATGTCGCCTTGTACCAAAAGGTGCGGCAATGGGTCGCCGAAAATCGTCCCCATTACCAGGTATTCGATACCATCTGCGATTCTACCGAACGGCGTCAGGCGGAAGTCGTCAGCCTCGCCGAAAGTGTCGATCTGATCCTGGTGGTGGGCGACCGAAGCAGCGGCAGCACCAGGCGGCTCTACGAGGTGGCGGGCACCACCGGGAAATCCGCCTTTCTCATCGAGACGGAAAAGGAACTCGAACTCATCGACGGAGAGATGCTCACCTCCGCCGGCAGGATCGGAATCACCGCCGGCGCATCCACACCCGACTGGGTGGTCCGGGACGTTTGCCGAAAACTGGAAACTCTCGGCGGGTCGATTGTGGGAGAGGATCGGGCAAGAGGCGAGATCAATGGCAACAAGCACAAGGCGGTGGAGGAGGAGCTCCTCCAGGGGGTCTCCCGATCCTTTGCTCTGACCATTCCCCAACTGCCGGCAGGATTGCGGAAGCGGGTGACTAACGCCTATCTTCTCTGCCGGATTGTCGACACCATAGAAGACGAAGAGACGCTTCCCGTTGCGGCAAAACGTGAATTTTTCGATGAATTCAACGACCTGCTCGGCAAAGGGGACATCTCTTCGGTCGCCGTCTTTGCCAATCGTCTCCTGCCGCTGCTCTCCGGCGGTACGCTCCCGGCGGAAAAAGAACTCGTCCGTCAAGCCGAGCCGGTCCTGCAGACCTTCTTTGCCATGAGTGACAGACAGCGGGAGATCCTTGCCAGATGCCTGCGGATCATGTCCGTCGGCATGCTTCGCTTCCAGGAGAGCAAAAGTATCGCCGGCCTGCCGGCACTCTCCGACATGAACGCCTACTGCTACCATGTGGCTGGCGTCGTCGGTGAAATGCTGACAGAGCTTTTCAGCGACTATTCCAGTGAAATAGCGGCCGTCAGGGACAGCCTGCTGGCCCTGGCCCCGTCCTTCGGCCAGGGTCTGCAGATGACCAATATCCTGAAAGACATTTGGGAGGACCAGGAGCGGGGCGCCTGCTGGCTTCCCCGGGATATATTTCTCAAAAGAGGTTTCGACCTGCACGACCTTGGCAAATATGCTCCCGAGTTCGCCGCCGGGTTGACTGAACTTTTGGCCATCACCCACGGGTATCTGCGAAATGCGCTGGAGTACACCCTGCTTATCCCGAAAAAGGAAAGCGGTATCCGCAAGTTCTGTCTGTGGGCAATCGGCATGGCGGTGCTGACGCTGCGGAATATCCACCGTCTGCCGCAGTACACAGACGTCGAGCAGATCAAGATTTCACGCGGGGACGTGAAGAAGATTATCCTGGCTTCGAACATGTGGATCAAAAATGACTTCATGCTCAGAAAGGCCTTTCGCATCGCCGCACGAGGTCTGCCCATCCGGGAGGCGAAACCCGGCTCGGAAGGTTCCGTATGGCACGCCCCGGACGGGGCAAGTCTTTTGTATCAGGAGATATAGAGTGGCATTTGCACTGTTCGGCAACGGCTCTGCTGTCTGACAGGTCATTTGCCAGGGAAATGAGGAGAAATCGTGGGTATTTCCAGGCAACAGAAAATCACTGTCACCGGCTACATCCTTTGGCAGACACTGCTGGGAAAAAGGAAATACTCCCTGGTTCTCATGCTTGAACCTCTCTACCGCTGTAACCTGAGGTGCCGCAGTTGCGGGAAGATCGAGCTTGCCGAGATGGCACCCGACAAGAAATTGTCGGTGCAGCAGTGCGTGGATGCCGCCCGCGAAGCGGGGGTGCCGGTGGTTTCGATCACCGGCGGAGAACCACTGCTCCACCCCGATATCCCCGAAGTGGTGTCCCGCCTGATTGCCCGGCGGCGCTTCATCTATCTGTGCACCAACGGCCTGCTGCTGGAGAAGCGGCTCGAGGAATTCTCGCCGTCGCCCTTTTTGACCATCAACATCCATATCGACGGTTTGGCCGAACGTCACGATGCCCTGGTCGGCCGCAAGGGGGTTTTCGATACCGCGGTTGAGGCTATCGGGAAGCTGCGGCGGCGGGGATTCAGGGTAACGACCAATACCACGCTCTTTGCCGACGACAACCCGGCAAACGCGGCGGAGCTGCTGGATGCGCTCACCGCCCTCGGCGTCGACGGTATGACGCTGGCCCCGGGATTCAACTACGAAACAGCCCCGGACCAGACGCATTTCATGGCCGATCGACAAGCGACCCAGAACTTCTTCCGAAGTCTGTTTGCCATCGGCCGCAAGCGAAACTGGCAGTTCAATCACAGCAGCGCCTATCTCGATTTTCTGGCCGGCCGGCGCGATTTTCCCTGCACCCCCTGGGGAAATCCGACCCGCAATGTCTTCGGCTGGCAAAGGCCCTGTTACCTGCTGCGTGAGGGGTATGCCGCTTCCTACGAGGAGCTGCTGCGGGAAACCGACTGGGACGCCTACGGAGTGGGGAAAAACCCGAAATGCGGCGCGTGTATGGTCCACTGCGGCTTCGAGCCGACAGCGGTGCGGGAGTCGTTTGCCCACCCGCTCCGGCTGTGGGCCGCAAGCCGGCGTTACCGGCAATGCTGACTCGGGCTCTTGGAAAGACAGGATTGTTATCGCCGAGCCGCTTTGCCGGCAAGAAGCGAGAGGAAGTCCGAAGCCCGGAGAAAATCCCAGGCCTCCCGCAAGGCCCCGCAGGCCGTCCGGAACCGCAGTCGCATGCGGAGAAGCTCGGCAACGGCTGCGGGGCGGCGGACGAGCGCGCCGCCCAATTTGGCGAAGCGGACACTGCCATCACCGTTCAGGGTGTCGAATAACCATGCCGGCACCGTCTGGTTGGCTGCATCACAGACCGCGCGGAGCATGAAGCAGGGGAGCCCGGCTTCTCCGGCGACCATGGCGACGCCGGCACTTTCCATATCGACCGCCAGGGCCTGGAACTGTTCGCCGAATTCCCTTTTCATGGCACTGGAGAAAAGCGGCCAGGGCGAACAGACGATCGGGCCGAGAGCGGCGGACACCTGCCGGGCGGCCAGCCGTTCCCCGGCCTGGCGGGCAAGCTCGCCATCGATCTGCCAGCGGCTCCTGACCCGGCCTTCGTCGACCAGCAGGACGCTGTCGGCAATGACCGGATCGCCAGGGAGCAACTGCGGGGCCAGTCCACCGGAAACCCCGAGGTGAATCAGGGCATCGGCCCCGTCGTCGATCAGCCGCCGGGCGGCGAGGCAAGCACGTTCCGGCCCCATGCCCGAAATGCCGATTGCCAGCTCGACGCCTCCCGGCAGGTTCTCGCGCCGGCGCGGATAACCGTCGCCGTGCCGCCAGCCTCTCCGACCGGCGACAGCGACGGCTTCCGCCGGCAGCGCGATGACCATGCCGATGACAGGTGACATTTTTTCCGTAGGTGCGGAGGTTACCAAGAGCTGCCCCTTGAGAGAAGCGTTAGGGGCGAAATTGCCAGATAAGCCAAAACTAGAGCATAGACCAAATAGAATGCGAAGCCAAGCCCTTACCGAAATGCCACCGATGGACACCGTCATCGCCGGCGGCAGCCGGCAGGCCGCCTCGATCGAGCGGGCGATCGATGACGCCGTTTCCTGGCTGCACGATCACCAATATCCGGAAGGCTACTGGGTCGGCATGCTGGAATCCAACGTCTGCATGGAGGCCGAATGGATCCTTGCCATGCATGTCCTGGGCGTGGCGGACGACCCGAAGATAGCGGGGTTGCGGCAGGGAATACAGGACGAGCAGCGGCCGGACGGCTCGTGGGAGACCTATTATGGGGCCGAGGCCGGCGACATGAGCGCCACCGTCGAGGCTTACGCCGCCCTGCGCGCTTCCGGCATGCCGGCGACCGCCCCGCCGCTGATGCGCGCCCGCTGCTGGATCCTGGAGCATGGCGGCCTTGGCAAAGTCCGGGTCTTTACCCGGTATTGGCTGGCCCTCATCGGGGAATGGTCTTGGGAGAAGACCCCGAATATCCCGCCGGAAATTATTTTCTTTCCCCGCTGGTTTCCCTTCAATATCTACAACTTCGCCTGCTGGGCCCGGGCCACCATCCTGCCGCTGGCGGTCCTTTGCGCCCGCCGCCTCGTCCGGCCACTGCCCGCCGGTGCGAGGCTCGACGAGCTCTTTCCTTTGGGCCGAGAGAACGCTGACTATTCCCTGCCCCGAAAGGGCGGCGCCTTCTCCTGGCAACGTTTTTTTACCCTCACCGATCGCCTGCTGCACCGCTGCCAACAACTCGGCCTCACCCCCGGACGCAAGGCGGCGGTCAATCGTTGCCTCGGCTGGATATTGGCCCGCCAGGAGGCCGACGGCGCCTGGGGCGGCATCCAGCCCCCCTGGATCTACAGTCTGATGGCCCTGCACGGCGAAGGGTATCCGGTCGGCCATCCGGTGCTGAAGAAAGGGCTGGGCGCCTTGAACGGCTATTGGTCGTTCGCCCGAGGCGACGCCCTCCACATCCAGGCCTGCGAGTCGCCGGTCTGGGACACCCTGCTGGTCCTGCTGGCCCTGCTCGATTGCGGCGACGATTGCCGGTGTTCACCAGCCATGCACAAAGCCGTCGACTGGATCCTGGACCATGAAATCCGCAGCCGGGGCGACTGGCAGAACACGGTCCGAGAGATCGAGCCGAGCGGCTGGGCCTTCGAGCGGGCCAACACCTGGTATCCCGATGTCGACGACACCGCCGTGGCCTTGGTCGTGCTGGGCCGGCTCCGCCGCAGCTACCCGGAAAGAGAAAGGCTGCAGGCGGCGATTACGCGGGCCAGCCGGTGGCTCATCGCCATGCAGTGCCGAAACGGCGGCTGGGGTGCATTCGATCGTGACAACGACCGGCAGCTCCTCACCAAGATCCCTTTCTGCGATTTCGGCGAAGTCCTCGACCCACCGAGTGTCGATGTGACAGGCCATGTCGTCGAAGCCCTCGGGGTGCTGGGCATGGGTCGCTCCCATCCGGTCGTCCGGAAGGCCATGACCTTTATCAGACAGGAGCAGGAACCCGAGGGTTGCTGGTTCGGACGCTGGGGGGTCAATTACATCTACGGCACGGCGGCCGTACTCTGCGGGCTGACGGCCGTGGGGGAAGACATGCGTGCCGGCTATGTCGTCAAGGCTTGCGACTGGATCGCCGCCTGCCGGAACCCGGACGGCGGCTGGGGCGAGTCGTGCGGCTCCTACATGGACGGTGCACTTTGCGGCAAAGGGGAAAGCACGCCCTCCCAGACCGGCTGGGCCATGATGGCGCTCCTGACGACGGGCTCTTCCCGCTACCGTCAGGCGATCGAGGCCGGGGCGGCATTTCTGGTGGACCGCCAGCAGGCCCGTACCTGGGAGGAACCTCAGTATACCGGCACGGGGTTTCCCGGCTACGGCGTCGGGCGGCGGATCGACCTCGATACCGCGGGGCTTGGCCAAAAACTCTGTCAGGGGACCGAGCTCAGCCGCGGCTTCATGATCCATTACGATATGTACCGCCACTATTTTCCCCTGATGGCACTGGCAAGAGCGCGGCGTTTTCTGCGCTGACGGAAAAAAAGAGAATAGGGAAGAATCATGCTGCCCATAGCAACAGCGATTCCCGGCCTGCTGGAGACAATCAACGGCCCGAACGACCTGAAAAAAGTTCCCCGATGGGAACTGAGCAGGCTGGCCGGGGAAATTCGCAGGACCATCATCGAGGTAGTCTCGGCCAACGGCGGGCATCTGGCCTCGAGTCTCGGCGTGGTGGAACTCACCATCGCCCTGCATTATGTCTTCGATTCTCCCCGGGACAGGATCGTCTGGGATGTCGGCCACCAGGCCTATGCCCACAAGCTGTTGACCGGCCGCCGGGACAGGTTCGCCACCCTTCGCCGGCACCAGGGGCTCTCCGGTTTTCCCCGGATAACCGAGAGTCCCTATGACGCCTTTTCCACCGGCCACAGCAGCACCTCCGTTTCCGCGGGACTCGGCATCTCCTGCGCCAAATATTTGAAAAAGGAGAAGAGCAAGGTGGTATGCGTGGTCGGGGACGGCTCGATGACCGGCGGGATGATCTACGAAGCGCTCAACCAGGCCGGCGGCCTGAAGCGGGACCTGATCGTCATCCTCAACGACAATGAAATGTCGATATCCCGCAACGTCGGCGCCATCTCCTCGCTGATGAGCCGAACCTTTTCCGCCAAATACTTTCAGGAGCGGCGCCGGGAATTCGGCGATCTCCTCCGCTCGCTGCCGAGGATCGGCATGGATGCCTATCGGTTCGCCAAACGCGTCGAGGAATCCTTCAAGACCCTCGTGACGCCGGGAATGCTGTTCGAGGCGTTCAATTTCGAATACTTCGGGCCGATCGACGGCCACCGTCTGGACCAGCTGATCGATATTCTGGGCAACATAAAGGAACTGAGCGAGCCCGTCCTGCTGCATGTGACAACCATCAAGGGCAAGGGATACGCCCCGGCGGAACAAAATCCCACCCATTTCCACGGGGTCGGCGCCTTCGAGGTGACCACCGGCAACGGCAGCAACGACGCCGGACGCTCTCCAACCTACACGAAGGTCTTCGGCGATGCCCTGGTGGAGCTCGCCGCGCAGGACAGCAAGATCATCGCCGTCACGGCGGCCATGCCCGAAGGGACCGGACTGGTGAAATTTTCCAGACAATTTCCGGATCGGTTCTTCGATGTCGGCATCGCCGAAGGACACGGTGTGACCTTTGCCGCGGGACTGGCCGTGGAAGGGTTCAGGCCGGTGGTAGCCATCTATTCCACCTTTCTGCAGCGGGCCTACGATCAGATCCTCCACGATGTCTGCCTGGAGTCGCTGCCGGTGGTCTTCGCCCTCGACCGCGGGGGGATTGTCGGCGAGGACGGTCCCACCCATCACGGACTCTTCGATCTTTCCTTCATGCGGTCCATGCCGAACATGGTGATCATGGCGCCCAAGGACGAACACGAACTCCGGGAGATGCTCAAAACGGCCGTCGCCCATCCCGGGCCGGTCGCCATCCGTTATCCCCGGGGAGAAGTGAGCGGGCACGCGGCAGTCGGAAACGCCTGCCCCCTGATCATCGGCCGCGCCGAAGTGCTCACCGAAGGGGACGATCTGCTCATTCTGGCCATCGGCCATCCGGTCCTCGAGGCGTTGAAGGCACGGCAGATTCTCGCACGAAACCACGGCGTTTCCGCCACCGTGGTGAACGGTCGTTTCGTCAAGCCGCTGGATAGCGAGTTGATCCTAACTCTGGCGGCAAAGATTCCCTGGGTGATCACTATCGAAGAAAACGTGAAGCAAGGCGGGTTCGGCTCCGCCGTTCTGGAGACATTGGCCGATGCCGGCCTGTCGAACTACAGGATGATACGGCTCGGCATCGACGACCGGTTCGTCGAACATGGGAACAAGGCCCTGCTCCGCGCGCTGCACGGGGTGGATGCCGATGCCGTTGTCGATGCGGCGGAACGGCTCCTGGGATCAGGCATGCGTCAAAAGAGAAATCCGGGCGACAAGCCTACTTAAAGAGGATCTCCACGCCATGACCAACAACAATATCATTCTCGTCGACGAGTTCGATCGCGAGATCGGCACAGCTGAGAAAATGGCCGTGCACCGAACGGGACGGCTGCACCGCGCCTTTTCCATACTTATCTTCAATTGCCAGGGTGAGATGCTCCTGCAGAAAAGGGCGAGGGGAAAATACCACGGCGGCGGCCTGTGGACCAACGCCTGCTGCAGCCATCCCCGAACCGGAATGCCCATCCGGAGAGAAGCGCGTCGACGCCTGTTCGAGGAAATGGGCATCCGCTGCGAGCTCAAGGAGATCTTTTCCTTCACGTATCGGGCGGAATTCGACAACGGCCTGGTGGAAAACGAATACGACCACGTTTTCCTGGGGACCAGCGACGCCGAACCGCAGCCGGACCCGGCGGAGGCCGAGGATTGGCGACGGGTCGGGTTGAAGGAGTTGCGGGCCGAGATGGCCCGGGAGCCCGAGAGGTTTACCCCGTGGTTCCGGATAATCATGGAAAAATTGGGAGGCGCTTAGCGGTCAGCCTTGAATTGTCGCAGGGTGCATTCCATGCACCCTGCATTTAAAATAAGCACTGATTGACGAGCGTCGCACTTCAGCACTCATCAATCAGCACGCAGAACTATCCTTGCATGCCACCGTGAAACCGTTTTCGATGAGCAAGTTCCATACGATCAACATACTCCTTGGGGGAGTGCTCCTGATTGTCATGCTCTGGACCATCCAACCCCTCGAATTGTGGCGCGATCCCGGCGGGCTGTGCGGCCGGCTCCTCGCTTTCATCCTGATTGATGGAGTCGCGGGCGTTTTATTCACCATCGGCTGGCGGAAGTGCCTGTCCTCCCCCCACCGGGAATTGCCCTTTTCCCCTGTCTATCGGATTTATCTGGCAGGAAACGCCATCAATAATCTGACCCCGACCGCCGCCCTCGGCGGCGAGCTGGCCAAGGCGTCACTGCTCTCGAGGTGGCATCGAGGGCCGGAAGCGGCGACGGCGGTGATCATCGGCAAGCTCGCCCATGCCCTGGCGCAGATGCTCGTGATCACCGTGGGCTCGCTGACGATCCTGGGAAAGGTCCAGCTGCCGTTTCACCTCTGGCTGGCGGTTGTGGGGGCAAGCGTTATTATCGGCGCCGGCATCATGGCTTTTCTGGTCGTGCAGAGAGCGGGCCGGCTGGGGGGCATCCTTCGCTGGCTGGTGCGGCGCAATCTGGGTGGGGCGCCGCTGCAAAGAGCGGCCGGCCACGTCAACCGGGTGGACCAGGCGCTCAAGGGGTTTTACGCCGCCCATCCCGGAGGCCTGCCGTCGGCCGTCTGCTGGCACATGGCGGCCCTGGCCTGCGGCATGGCCCAGTACTGGTTCTTCTTCAGGCTTTTCGCCCCAGACGCGCCGCTTTCCGTGGTCGCCGGCGTCTGGCTTGTCGGCAGCTGGCTGGATCTGGTGGCTTTCGCCCTGCCACACGATGTCGGTATCCTGGAGGGAACCCGGGTTCTCGCCTTCACCACACTCGGCTTCGGGGCGTCCCTCGGCCTGACGTACGGCATCGTCTATCGGTTCGCCCAGATCTTCTGGGGCGCAGCTGGGCTGTTCCTGTATGTGACCCTGCTTTCTCAAACGAGAAAGCCGACCTCCTCCTGACCCGGATTCCCCATGACAGGACAACAACAGCCTCGACGCCGTATCTGGACCTTTTTTCTTTGCAGCGCCAGCTTTTTTTTCATCTCTGCCACGGTCTTTGCCGGGCAGCCGGCTCGGGCGGAGGAGGCCCCTGAAACGACCGTCCGGCTGAACCTCTCCCAGCTGATCGACCGGGCCATTGCCGCAAGTCCGGAGGTGGGCGAGGCACAGAGCGATCTGGCGGCGGCGAAAAGTTCCGTAGCCCAGGTCGAGGCTGCCTATTATCCCCGGGTCGAAGGAACGGCGATCGTGGGCCCGGTTGAAGACAGCAGGGACCCGATCATCGTAGACAACAGAATCCGCGACAACTCTTCCGACCTCGGTCTCGGAATTTTCGGCCGGCTGGACTTCACCATCACCCAGCCCCTCTATACCTTCGGCAGACTGTCCAACAACACGGAAGCGGCCCGGCACGGCGCCGCTGCCACAGAACCGGAGCTTGGCAGGGTGAAAGACGAACTCGCGCTCCGGGTGACACGGCTCTACCATGCCCTCGTCTTCGCCCGCGAGGGGATCGAGGCGGCCGAGGACGGGGAACAGTTCTTCAGTGAGCAGCAACAGCGTTTCGAACGTCTCCTTGCCCTCGGCTCGACCGAGGTGAGCGAAAGCGACC
>Ga0079306_1002515_pt1 | contig 10164 bp, 8 predicted proteins | sample Methanotroph_Enr_FD_79181 | JGI IMG/M metagenome (GOLD analysis project Ga0079306, IMG submission 79181) | Enriched soil microbial communities from Old Woman Creek wetland in Ohio, USA - Methanotroph_Enrichment_5 | ecosystem: Environmental > Terrestrial > Soil > Wetlands | place: USA: Ohio...
AACTTCTGCTGGGGTCTCTACTGATCCCGCAAGCACTTCCTTCTCCCAATCAGCCAAAGGCTCTCCAACAGCCACTGACTCTGCATCAGGCTTCACTTCTTCTTTCACATTTGCCGCACGTGCTTGAAGCCCGGCAGCAATCGCATCAGTGATAACGCGTGTGAGGAGACCGATTGAACGAATGGCGTCGTCGTTGCCGGGGATCTTGAAATCAACCTCGTCTGGATCGCAGTTGGTGTCGAGAATTGCAATGACAGGGATCCCGAGCTTCTTCGCCTCAGCGACTGCCAGGTGCTCCTTCTTTGTGTCGACTACCCAAATGGCGCTTGGCAACTTGGTCATATTTCGAATTCCGTTGAGGTTCTTGTTCAACTTCTCGCGCTCGCGACGAAGGACAAGCAATTCCTTCTTGGTCAGCAACTGATCGTTGGCACTCTCTAGAGCTTCAAGTTCCTTGAGGCGCTGGATGCGCTTGTACACGGTTGGGAAGTTGGTGAGCATGCCGCCAAGCCAACGCTCGGTGACGTAAGGCATTCCAACGCGCGCCGATTGCTGAATGATTGGCTCTTGGGCCTGCTTCTTTGTTCCAACATAAAGAACGTGCCCGCCCTTGGCGACCACATCTTTCACGAACTCATAAGCGTTATCGATGAGTCCTAGTGATTGCTGGATATCGATGATGTAGATGCCGTTGCGCTCGGTGAAAATAAAGCGCTTCATCTTTGGATTCCATCGACGAGTCTGGTGTCCGAAGTGGACTCCGCTGTCGAGAAGTTCTCGCATTGTTACAACCGCCATGGCGGCACACTCCTTTTTGCGATCTTCTTTACGAATCTCGCTCTCGGTTATTGGGCCAACGACTTGCTGGCCCTCTGCACCTAAAACACCGACCAGCGAACTGGACCGAGGTGGTTCTAGCTAGGTGCGTGAAGTCATCACAGTTTTGTGATGCAGGGTGAATCCTACCTGACCGGCATGAGTCCAAGATCCGCAATTAAAGGCACAAAAATGGGGTCCCATAGGAGGAGGACCCCATTTCTTGTGCTCGATTATGGCTAATAGCGCTTGAATGCGGCTAGATGATTGGCAGATCCGGCCTTCAAGGAAGCCAGAAGGTAACGAATGTCAGCCTGAGTAACGTTTTTAGCGATATTCGCTAGATCTGCAATATCGGTCTGTTCAATCGTTACGCCAACCGCGTAGGCATCAGCCAAGGATTTCGAGCCGCGCGCCACCAGAGTTGAATACAACCCTGCCAAGGTCTTGTTGTAATAGACCCCAGGTGCACGTGTCAGGGTTGGATCCCAAATTCCATAGGTCTTCAAAATGGCCGAGACTTCGTTCAGGTGAATCTGCTCGGCTCTGGCAATATTGGCAAACCGAGGATTAACTGCGCTTGCTGCTAAGGCGGTGTATACGTCACGCGCCATTTTCTCTTCTTCAACGATGTACTGAAGTTGCGCCTTCAAAGAACTTGAAGCGTACGGAGTGGCAGCATTCGCTGAGAGCCCACTACCCCAGACCAGGGTCGCACCCATCAGTATGGTCGCCATCATCTTCTTTCTCATTGTGATCGTGCCTTCTTCCGATTATTGGCCACGTCGCTTTGACGCATCTAGAAAATATTCCCGGCAGTTTGGAGGAATCCGAATCTTTCCTGTGTCCTGGCCGAGTCGGCGGTGATTTGCGCTACATGTTTAAGCCCTTGGATGAGCCTGTTTGAAGGCTTTGTGAAGTCTCTCTGTCGAAACGTGGGTATATATCTGAGTTGTGGCAAGGGAGGCATGCCCCAGAATTTCTTGAACGGTTCGAAGGTCGGCCCCACCTTCCAGAAGATGAGTCGCGGCCGAATGGCGAAGTCCGTGTGGCCCCATCCGCTCTATCCCCTCCACAGCAGAAAGAGCCTCGTAGACCACGGTTCTCACGGTGCGTTGATCGATCCGCTTTCCTCGCACTCCGACAAAGACTGCACTCAAAGAATCCTTGGTGGCAAGGTGCGACCGACCCTCCATAAGCCACGCCTTCAGCGCACTCATCGCCGGATTGCCGATGGGAATCGTGCGCTCTTTATTGCCCTTTCCAAGCACACGAATTGTCTGCCTCTCATAATCAACATCCTCAAAATCCAAGCCACATAGTTCGGCAACTCGAGCACCACTGGCGTAAAGCACCTCCACCATCGCGCAATCGCGAAGAGCAACAGGCGTCTCTTCCTCACCGACCCGGGTGGCCAACGCTTGCATCGCCAGGAGCGCACTTGAAATATCCAGCACGTCGGGCAAGGTGCGATGGGCCTTAGGAATCGCAAGACCCGACCCCACATCCGAGGAGGTGAGACCAGTCTTAAATGCCCATTTAGTGAATAGACGAATAGAGACTGCGCGCCTAGATAAGGAGGTACGCGCCCCTCCTTTGACTTGCATTGTCGCTAGCCAGGAGCGGATATGTGAAAGCTCAAGTTGTGAAATGTCAGTTTCGCCTAGCGCCTGCAGATGCCGGATCAGGCTGTCCAAGTCCCCCACATATGCGCGGACACTGTGAGCTGCGAGGTTCCGCTCCTCAAGCAGGTGCCGCTCAAAGGCGGCAAGTACGTCCGAGAGTTGTCCAGGTGTCACGTCTCAAGATTACTGGCAGGCTGCCTTTTCCCTTGCTAACGCACCTAAACTACCAATGAAAAGATCGCGAGGTGCTCTGTGAATCGGAATTTTCTCATTCGTGTTTTCGTTCTCATCACCTTTGCTCTAGGAACCAACTACATAATATGGCGCTGGCTTTTCTCCCTCAATTGGACCAACTGGTGGATTGCAGTGCCGCTAGTACTAGCAGAAACCTACAATTTCATTGACGTCCTCTTCTTTGGATTTACCATCTGGCGAGCTGATCCGGCACACGCCGTCCATGCCCCAAGAGAAGGTCTCACCGTTGATGTATTTATCACCACGTATAACGAACCCATAGATCTTGTCATTGCCACGGCAAAGGCAGCGAAGAGAATTCGCTACCCCCACCTCACGTGGATTCTCGATGATGGCGCACGTGAAGAAATGCGTCTGGCTGCCGAGGCACTGGGTGTCGGGTACATAAAACGAGGAGAGAATTGGAGGAATCAACCACTCCACGCAAAAGCCGGAAATCTCAACAACGCACTGATGGCAACCAGCGGTGAGTTCCTCCTTATCCTCGATGCAGACCAAGTCCCGTATCCTGAAATTCTCGATCACACACTTAATTACTTTGATGACCCCAAGGTCGCTCTTGTCCAAACGCCACAGTGGTTTGGAAATGTCACGCCGTACGATCCATTAGGCAGCCAAGCCCCACTCTTCTACGGCCCCATTCAGCAAGGCAAGAATGCTTGGAATGCGGCATTCTTCTGTGGCTCAAATGCAGTGCTTCGTCGCGAAGCCCTGATGCAATTAGGAGTCAGCCGCTATGCGGCCGAGCTCGAAATTGCAGTTATGCAAGCTCTCAAAAGCGCAGATCGAATACTCGCTCACGCAATGCGGACCACTGCGGCAAATGACCTAGAGGTACAAAAAACACTAAAAACTCTGGGCGATGCGATTGCGCAAACGCGAGCAGCAATTGCCGGCGGGCAAACTATTGCAGAGGCAACTTACGCACTTCAAAGGCGCATCTCAGAAGTGTCCAAAGAGATGGTCTCCGCTCATCTGAGTGTTATGGCTGAAGATCTGGCAGCAATCAAGGCAATCCATACTGAAACCGACGAGAACTGGGACGTCATCCTCGATGTCGAAAAGACAACTGATCTTCTGGCTTCTCGCGAATTCTCGCCATTGGGTGCATGTGAGGCCATGGCCACGCTCCTCCGTTCCCTCGATGTCGACAGACCAGGGGAAGCTCAGCCTCTTATGCCACTGGCGACGGTTTCCGTCACTGAAGACATGGCTACATCAATGAGACTCCATTCCATGGGATGGAAGAGCGTCTACCACCACGAAATACTCGCAGTTGGTCTTGCACCTGAGGACTTGAGCAGCATGATGAAACAACGCCTTCGCTGGGCACAGGGAACCATGCAGGTGATGCTCCGTGAAAATCCACTTGTGCAACGGGGGCTAACAACGGCTCAGAAGATCATGTACTTCGCCACCATGTGGAGTTATCTGAGCGGATTTGCAGCCGTTGTCTATTTTGTGGCTCCAGTTGTGTACCTGTGTTTCGGCGTCCTTCCTGTGAAGGCATTTTCAACCACGTATTTCTACCACTTCATTCCCTTTATGATCGCCAACCAACTTCTCTTCTTAGTCGTCAGCAAAGGAATCTCCACCTGGAGAGGTCAGCAATACAGTTTGGCGCTTTTCCCCATTTGGCTGAAAGCGGTGAGCAGTGCCGTGAGAAATGTCTACTTTCATCATCCGCTTGCCTTTGTCGTAACGCCGAAAACCGGCCATGGCGTACGAAATGAGTGGCGGCTTATTAAGTACCAAATCGGAGTGGCGATCGTTCTGGTCATCGCGGCGACAATTGGAATTCTTCGACTTGTCAGAGGGCTCAACGAACCAGTTGGAACCTTCGTAAACATTGCTTGGGTCATCTGGGATCTAGGTCTCATGAGTATTCTTATACCGGCACTCCGATACCGCGGGCACCAATCAAGGGAGAATCTAACCAAGTGAATATTCACACAAAGGTACTCGGAGAAGGCGTCGTTGTACTGAGACTCGAGGGAAAACTCAATATGGTTTCCGCCCCGCACCTTCGAGAGGAAGTGCACTCCAGTGTCACAGCGGGCAATACCCACGTTGCAATTGACTTAAGCGGTGTCGATTTCATAGATTCTTCTGGACTCGGTGCACTAATTAACGGTCTTAAGGCAACGCGCCAGGCCGGAGGAGATCTCCGGATTGCGGCACCGACTGAACAAGTGAAAATGGTTTTGGAGTTGACCAATATCGACCGCGTTCTCAAAACGTACGGAGATGCCGAAACGGCATTTAGTGGCTGAGATGGCAATTTACAGACAAGGATTTTCAATCCCACCCGATGACATTTCCAAGGTCCACGAATTCCTAGCAGCTATTTGGGACGAAAACGTACACGTGCCAAGTCGAGACCAGAGCAGCATTGAAACAGCCATCATCGAGCTGACCACAAACATAATCCTCTACTCGGAAGCAACCAGTGGAATTACGTGCCAGATTGTTATTGAGATCGACAACGAAAACGTCCATGCCGCAATTACTGACAATGGAGATTTGGCCGATCTGGAGATCGACGAGCACATCATGCCTGATGAATTTGCCGAATCCGGACGCGGAATCCCACTCGTACGAGCACTAGTGGACGAATTCAGTTACGAGAATCGAGACGGCGAAAACACGTGGAAGATTTCAAGGAAGATTCAAGCGTGAACCAGGAATCACGAGAGAATGAAAGACCTCCTGATTGGACACCTGTAGTTTTCAATGAGGCCGCACGGCAGCGCGCTCTAAATGCGCTGAATATCGTTAACAAGGAACCAGAGGAACGTTTCGATCGGATTACGAGACTGGCCGCACAACTACTCGGCACTAAATCTGCAGCGATCACGCTCATTCTTGATGATCGAATTTTCATCAAATCCCGATATCGAACTAATATCGGCGATCTCTCTCGCAAGGATTCATTGAGCGAATTTGTCGTGCGGACAGCCGACCTTCTTGAAGTGCCGGATGCCTCGCTCGATAAGCGATTCAAAGACAACCCCGTAGTAACAGGTGAATCACATCTTCGCTTCTATGCGGGCTATCCCTTAGCCGCGCAAGATGGAGAATTGATTGGAACCTTCTCTGTATTCGATCAAAATCCAAGAGTGTTCACGGATGACGAGCGAAGTCTGCTCTATGAGCTCAAACTCTGGGTGCAAAGTGAGATGACCGCCGAGGCGGAAATTGCCAGAGCTGCAAGAGTGCAGCGGAGCCTTCTTCCAAAGCAACCGTTGGTGATCGACGGCTATGACATCGCGGGGGGTTGTGCTCACGTGCAGATCGTCGGAGGAGATTTTTACGATTGGTACCCGGTTGCCGAAGGTGAGGCGTTCACCCTCGCCGATGTGATGGGGAAAGGCATGGCGGCCGCTATCATCGCCGCCACTGTCAGAGCAGTACTTCGTGCTGGTTCAAGAAATGGGAGCATCACCAAAGCGGTCGAAGTTGCCACCGCCACTTTGGAAGCCGATCTTCACAACGCCGGCAGTTTCGTGACGCTCTTTCACGCCCGATTAAATATTGCTACTGGCGAAATTCGATTCGTTGACGCCGGTCATAGCCTGTCCATGATTTATCGAAATGACGGGACTAAAGAGAGGTTAACCTCGGACAACCTTCCCCTGGGTGCCGGGCTAGAGGCGAGATGGGAAGAGCACCTGACATCCCTTGGTTTGGGCGACGTGCTCGTCTCCGTTAGCGACGGAGTGCTTGATCTCTTTGATGGCACGATCGGAGGCTTGCATAGAGTCGAGAATATCGTTCGCTATTCCCAAAATTCCCAAGAGGCTGTCGACGAACTCATTGCGATGGCTGATCATTCGGCGTCGGATGATGCGACAATCCTCATTATCAAACGGAAGAATTAGACCACTTTTGGGATTCGGCCCAGCCTAAGCAGACCGAAAGTCACAGCGTCCTCGAGTGCCATTGCAGATGCCGCAATCACGTTCTCATGGACTCCAACAGTGTCCCATTCGCCCTTGCCGTCGCTCGTCTCCACAAGCACTCGAGTAATAGCACCAGTTCCGAGACGCCCCTCAAGAATACGGACTTTGTAATCCGTCAGTTCCAGTTGAGCCAACTCCGGATAAAAGCGCATGAGTCCGGAACGCAGGGCCTTATCAAATGCGTTAACTGGGCCATTTCCTTCGCCGGAGCATGTGATCTTCTCCCCTTGAGCAGTGAGACTGATTTCAGCCTTGGTCACTATGTTCTGGTCTGCCGATCGTTCGACTGTAGTCAACCAATGGTCAATCGTGAAGAAACGCGGTCGAACCCCCGTCGCTTCTTCACGTAGAAGCAACTCAAATGAAGCATCAGCGGCCTCGAATGTGAATCCGTGAGCTTCCATCTCTTTTACGCGCTCGACGACACGTCCGATGAGCTCTCGGTCTCCGCCAAGATCAATACCAAGTTCCTGGGATTTCAATTCGATCGAGGCGCGCCCCGCCATTTCTGAGACGAGCATGCGCATGTCATTTCCAACCGAAGCTGGATCCTCATGTTGATAGAGAGAAGGATCCACTTTGATGGCGCTTGCATGCAGCCCCGCCTTATGGGCAAACGCGGAAACGCCGACGTACGGTTGACGCGCACTCGGGGCAACATTGGTCACCTCCGCGACCGCATGTGAAATTCTGAATGCCTCTTTAAGTGCACCCTCGGGGAGAACTTGCTGGCCCTTCTTCAATTGCAGATTGGCAATAATCGTGACGAGATCCGCGTTGCCCGTCCGTTCGCCATAGCCGTTAAGAGTTCCCTGAACATGCGTCGCCCCTGCCGCAACAGCTGCCATCGAGTTGGCTACAGCGCACCCCGTGTCGTTGTGGCAGTGGATTCCAAGACGAGCCGAAGTATTCTGCAAGATATCGTGAACGACATCGGCAAGCTCGTCCGGAAGCATCCCGCCGTTCGTGTCACAGAGGGCTACGACATCTGCCCCCGCCTCGGCGGCGACTCGAACTACTTCGAGTGCATAGGCGCGATTGGATCGGTAGCCATCGAAGAAATGCTCTGCGTCAAGGAATACTCTTTGACCTTCACCTCGAAGGTGCTTGATCGAATCTGCGATCATTGCCAAATTTTCGTCGAGGGATGTGCGCAGCGCCAGATCCACGTGACGGTCATAGGCCTTTGCAACAAGGGTGACGGCTGGAGCGCCCGAGTTTCTCAGCGCAGCAAGTAGTACGTCATCGGCTGCATTCACATTGGGACGACGTGTTGCACCAAATGCCACAAATGTGGCGTTCTTCAACTTCAATTCCGTCTTTGCTCGTTCGAAGAACTCCGTGTCTTTCGGGTTTGCGCCGGGCCAGCCACCTTCGATAAAACCAACGCCTAAGTCATCCAAGTGGCGAGCGATCGCCAACTTGTCATGGACAGAGAGATTCAACCCCTCCTGCTGGGCTCCGTCTCGCAGGGTGGTGTCGTAGATATGAAAAGCATCTGAGGTCATTACAGAACTTTTCGCATCCAATGGTGCTTATCCGGAATGGTGCCATGCTGAATGCCAAGAAGCGCGTTGCGAATCTGCTTGGTGATCGGACCAGGTGTGCCATCACCGGTCACCCACGTGCCTTTAGCGCTTTTCGCACTACCAACGGGCGTTACGACAGCCGCAGTTCCGCATGCAAAAATCTCGGAGATCTCGCCGCTCTTAACCCCGTCGCGCCATTCATCAATACTGATCATCACTTCCTCTGATTTATATCCAAGATCCTTCGCCAGCGTGAGAATCGAATCGCGAGTGACTCCTGGAAGCAAGGCACCGGTCAATTTTGGAGTAATTACGGTCGCATCTTTTCCGCTACCTCTAACAAAGTAAAGGTTCATGCCACCCATCTCCTCAACCCATTTGCGCTCTTTGGCATCGATCCACACCACCTGATCGCATCCCTCTTTCGCAGCTTCCTTCTGAGCAATCAAGGATGCGGCGTAGTTGCCTCCGCATTTCGCCTCGCCCGTCCCACCCGGAACTGCACGGACGTATTCCATCGAGATCCACACCGTTACGGCGTTATCAGAGTTGAAATATGCCGCAGCAGGAGTCGCAATGAGCATGTAAAGCGCGCGATCGGTCGGACGCACACCTAGGCCGACTTCAGTGGCAAACATAAAGGGTCGCAGGTATAAAGATTCCCCGACGTTATTTGGCACCCAGCCTGCATCCTGCTTTACGAGCGCATCCAAACTCTCAAGAAAGGTCTGAGTAGGAAGAGACGGAAGAGCCAATCGATCAGCACTCCTCTGAAAGCGAAGCGCGTTTGCCTCGGGTCGAAACAATGAAATGCTGCCATCTGGTTGGCGATAGGCCTTCAAGCCTTCAAAAATTTCTTGCCCATAGTGAAAGACCATCGCGGCAGGATCAAGAGAAATCGGCCCGTAAGGCTTAAGCTCGGCCTGACCCCATCCATCGGCTTCGGTCCACTCTGCAACAACCATGTGATCCGTGTAGTACTTGCCGAATCCCGGCTTAGCCACTCTCGCGGCGCGTTCTTCCGCGGGTACAGCGTGAGTCGAAGGCGTGATCTTGACCGTCATTTTTCTATCCCTTCAGGGCAGTTGCTAAGGCACTTCCTATTTCGCTTGTACTTCTCTTGATTGTGCCACGTGTGAGCAGGTCGTGTGCCACGACTCTTTCAACGTCAGCGGCCGCGTCGTCCAATCCCAGATGACTCAGCATCATGGCCACAGACATCACCGTCGCAGTTGGATCGGCTAGACCCTTGCCGGCAATGTCAGGTGCCGAACCATGAACTGGTTCGAACATTGATGGGAATTTGCCAGTCGGGTTGATGTTGGCTGATGCGGCAAGTCCAATACCTCCGCAGATCGCGGCTGCGATATCGGTCAATATGTCTCCGAAGAGGTTATCCGTCACTACAACATCAAATCGATCGGGGTTGGTGATGAAGAACATCGAGGCAGCATCGACATGCAAGTAATCAGTGGTTATCTCCGGAAACTCTTTCGCAACCTCGTTGAATGTCCGAGTCCAAAGTCCGCCAGAGTGAGTAAGGACATTGTTCTTGTGGACCAAGGTCACTTTCTTGCGTGGACGGACCATCGCACGGGCAAATGCGTCACGAATGACGCGCTCGGCACCACGACGAGTATTGAGACTCTCCTCGGTAGCGATTTCTGCCTCCGTGCCCTGGGCTAGGACACCGCCTGCTCCCACGTATGGGCCTTCGGTTCCCTCACGGACAACGATGAAATCAAGGGACTCCACCCCTGCCAGCGGCGAGGTGACACCTGGATACAAACGCGCCGGACGCAGATTCACGTACTGGTCGAAAGCGAAGCGCAATTTCAAAAGCAATCCACGCTCTAGAACGCCACTGGGAACGGTGGGGTGCCCAACGGCGCCAAGCAAGATGACATCGCTCTTGGCTAGCTCCTCTACGACCGAGTCGGGAAGGACTTCGCCGGTACGGTGCCAATAGGTAGCGCC